>Ga0105247_10001790_pt1 | contig 15096 bp, 7 predicted proteins | sample KBSS24metaG_FD_81519 | JGI IMG/M metagenome (GOLD analysis project Ga0105247, IMG submission 81519) | Switchgrass rhizosphere microbial communities from Kellogg Biological Station, Michigan, USA - KBS S2-4 metaG | ecosystem: Host-associated > Plants > Roots > Rhizosphere > Soil | place...
ACGGGACTCCGACACGCGACGGAAGGCTGAGTGCGCATCGGAGCCCGATGTCCCGAGCCACGAGCATCGGCGCGCGTGACGCGCGGCCGCTCGTTCGAGCCCGGATCGACGTCATCCACGAGCCGCCCCGGAAGATCCGCAGCGCGTTCGCCGGCTCGCCCGCGGCGCGCGCCCCGCGATCGCCGGCGATCAGGATCGACGAGGTCCACTCCGCCACGTTGCCGCCGAGATCGCGCACCCCCTCCAGCGTCACGTCGCCTGGCGAAGTGCCCACCGCGCGCACGCCCACCTCCGACGGGCACGCGCCCACCATCGGGATGCGACCATCATTCGGGATCGCGACGCCTTCGCACGTCGGCGCGTCGCCGCCCCAAGGGAATCGGCGGTTCGACGCGCCGCGCGCCGCTGCCTCCCACTCGTCCTCGGTCGCGAGGCGCGCGCCGCGCCATGCGCAGAACGCGTCCGCGCCGTACCAGGTCACCTGGTTGACGGGCTGCTTTTCGCGGCCTGCCCGCGCGCGGAAATGCCCCTCCCTCAACTCGATGGTCCCCCACGGCCCGTCCAGGTCGACGAGGATGTCTTGCGGCCCGAGGCCCGCGCTCCGCCGCACGTAGCGCGGCACGTGCTCGTCCTCGTCCTGGAGGACCGTGAGCGTCGCCGTGTTGTCGTTGAGGAACGCGGCGAAGCGGTCGGCCGTCACCTCGTCCGCGTCGATGAAGAACGGCGGCACCGTGACGGTGGTGCGCGGAATCTCGCGCAACATCACGTCGCGGTTGCATCGGGGACCGATCTCCGCGCACTCGCGGTCGATCTCCGCGACGTCGTGCCCCACCGCGATCGTCCCCACGTCGATCAGCACCATGCCCGGCGGTACCAGGGGAGGCGGCGCGACGAAGCCCTCGATCGCGTCCGAACGCCGCGCCGCCGCGACTCCGATCGCCGCGGCGAGCGCGGCGCCGGCGATCGCCGCGCGGCGACGCCACGAGCCTCCGCGGCGGGGTGACGCCGACGCCGCCGGGAGCGTGTCGGCGTGCGCGAGCTCACCGCCGTCCGAGGGCCGGATCTGGAGGCGGGGCGACGTGTCGGGCGTCGCCTCGTAGAGGGCCTGGAGCGCGGCGTTGCCGTCCTCGAACCGCTGGGCGGGATCGCGCGCGAGCATCCGCGCCGTCGCGTCGCGGAACGCCGTCGGGAGGCGGTCCCACGCGTCGCCGTCGAACGAGACCGTCTGGGTGCCCATCGCGTGGACGATCGCGTGGTCGGTGACGCCGCGGAACGGACGCTCGCCGGTGACGAGCTCGTGGATGGTCACGCCGAGCGCGAAGACGTCGAACCGCGGCGAGTCCCGCTCGCCGGCGCACTGCTCGGGCGCCATGTACCCGGGCGTCCCGGCGAGGCGCTGGACGCTGGCCGCCTCGGTCGCCTCGCTGCTCGACGAGCTCGTCGACGCGCGGAGGGGCCGGCGGGCGCGGCGCGCGAGGCCGAAGTCGAGGAGCTTCACCTTCCCCTGGGCGGTGAGCATGACGTTCTCGGGCTTGAGATCGCGGTGGACGACGCCGTGCTCGTGGAGCTCGGCGAGCCCCTCCGCGATCTGGATGCCGACCGCGGCGATCTCCTCCGCGGTCAAGACGCGGCCCTTCATCCAGCGGCGGAGCGTGACGCCGCGCACGTACTCCATCGCGACGAACGCGAAGCCCGCGTGCGCTCCGACGTCGTACACGCGGGCGATCCGCTCGTGCTCGAAGCTCGCGGCGAGCTGCGCCTCCGCGAGCAGGCGCAGCCGGTCGTCGTCGTCCGCCTCGCCCGCGTCGATCACCTTGAGCGCGACGTCGCGGCCGAGGAGCGTGTCCTTCGCCGCGTACACGGTCCCCATGCCGCCGCGCCCGACCTTCTCCTTAATGACGTAGCGCCCCGCCTCGCCCCACCGCGTCCCGGGCTCGGCGACGATCGGCGGGCCCTGCGGCGGCGCGTGCGCCACGGCGCGGAGCAGCTGGTTGACCTCGTTGTCGGTCACTTCGTTGCTCGAGGCGTCGTCCGAGGCCGACGACGTCCATTCTTCGTTCGAGTCCATGAGCCCTCAGACCGGCAGGAGGCCGAGATCGATCGCGGTCCGCGCGAGCTGCTCGCGGATCGAGCGGAAGCGCCGCTCGAGGCGCTTCGATTCGCGGCGGACGTCGACCGGCGCCGCCGATTCGCCGAGGGAGATGAGCGCGATGTCGTTCCACGCGAGCCCGCGGTCGACCCGCAGAACCAGGAGCTCGCGCGCTCCCTGGGACAGGTTCCTCCGCAGCGCCGAGATCCCGGAGACCGAGTCGGCGCGATCGAAGCGGCTCTTCGCCACCGGCGTGGGCGCGACGATCGACTCCCCCTCGCGAGGCGCCGCGCTCTCCGCGGCGCCTTCGCGCGGGGCGCGCGCGCGCGTGTGGTCGGCGAGGGCCCGGCAGGCGATCAAGTACATCATGACGCGGAGGGAACACCCCCAGGCGGCACGCGGGAGGTGGCCGCGCAGGTGCGCCGAGAACGTCGCGTAGACGTCGTGCGCGGCGCCGGCGTGGTCGAGCACGCCGATGAGGAACCCGAAGATCTCCGCGCCATAGAGGGCGATGGCCGCGGCCGCCGCCGCGTCGCTCTCCCCGCGCGCGACCTGCTCGCGGATCGCCACCTCCTCGCGCGACGGCGCCTCCATGCCCGCACAGCCCGAGCGCGGCGGCGCGTCCGCGCCCTCGCTCGCGGGGCCGTCGAGCTCAGCCGACGATCGCGGTGGTTCCGAGTCGTGCAACAGACGAGGGGTGGGCGTGGAGTTGTCGTCGTGCATGGAGATATGCCATAATAGACCCGCGCATTTCGCGATGTGACGACGTCACGTCGTATTTCACCCAGCTCCGTCGAGAAGAGACGTTCGCGCTCGCCCGGCCCCGCGAGCAGGCGCCGCCAACCTCGCGAAAACGCTCGACGGGCGCCGCGCGACGCCACACCTGCGCGCGAGTGCGCGGACCACGCGCTCGTCGCGCAGGCGCGTGTCAGGTGACGAGCTGCGTGGCGCGAGCGCGCGCCGCCAGGCGCTTCTTGATCGTCTGGAATCGCTGCCGGAGCCGAGCCGCGATGCGCCGGCGCTCCTCGTCGTCCGTGTGCGCTTCCGGCGACGACGCGGCGAACGCGAGCGCGATGTCGTCCCACGGGAGCCCTCGATCGACGCGGAGGATCAAGATTTCACGGTCCTCCGGCGGGAGCTCCTCGCGGAGCCGGAGGAGGTCGCGCCGGCGCGCCGACCCGAACACCGACAGCGTGGCGGAGTGCCCGCGCGCGTGGCCCGAGAGCTCCGACAAGGAGGCGCGCCCGAGGAGGTGCTTTCGACCCGCGCGGCGGAAGCGATGCGCCTCGCGCGTCGCGATCACGTACGTCCACGTCCGGATCGAGCATCGCCACTCGAACTGCGCGAGCGACTCCCAGAGGCGCTCGTACGTCGCCGAGAGGACGTCGTCGACGTCGACGCTGTTCCGCAACACGCCGGCGAGGTAGCCACGGACCTCGGGCGCGAGCCGCCGCATCAGCGCGGTCACAGCGGCGCCGTAGTCCCCCTGCGTGACGAGCGCCCGGACGCTCGCGTCCAGATCGATACCGTCGATCATCGTATCCCTCCTCGTAACCTTCGAGACTTTCACCACGCGGTGACTCTCGGACTCTCGGCCCCTCGTGACTCTCGTGCTTAATGATCCTCGTGACTCAGAATTCCGTGACTCTTCCGTGAGCACTGCGTTGCTCGACGCTCGTGGCACGTCACCGACCCTCACCGCCCACGCCGCTCACTTCCGACATTCTTCGCCGCGCTTCTTCGCCCTTCGCGGGCTCCCTTTGTCGCTCGTCCCGTTTCGTTGCTTCTATCGCCGCGCGCGAGCGACGCCGCGATCGACCCGGCGACGATGACACTCCACGAGTCGCGCCGCAATCACGCCGCGCGGCCCTTTGAGGAGTCGATATTCAAGATACGCACCGATTGGGTCGCTCGTTCCTCGCGCCGCGCCGCGAGGGCCTCCGTCCCGCGGCGGCGCGTGCGCCCAAGGCACGGTGCGCGCGAGCGCGACGCCCCCGTTCGTGCGAGGCGAGGGAGCTTTTCCGCGCGTGCGCTGCCCATCGCTCCCCCCGATTCTCGCGACGTCGCGACGATACGGTCGCGCTCGACCTGGAGGCGCGCTCCGCCCTCGCGCGCCGTGGTGTCATCGCCCGTTGACGGGGCGCCGCAGTCACGGCTCCCCGAGTGACCACGCGGAGCAACGTCGTTCGCGACGGTAGCCCAGGCGCCACGCTCGCCCCGAGAAGCTCGCCTTCGAGAGCGCGTCGAGCACGCCGCGCTCCGCGACCGCTTCTACGTGCGCTATACAAGGAAATGCCGGACGCGGGGTCGCGGCGGCGGACGCGGCGTCGCGGTACGGCTCTGCGGAACGAGGTCGGAACGCGAGCGTGAAGATCCGTCGCGACCCGCAAAAAATGCACGATAGTGATCGGTTCGGTGGCGATCGGCACGTAGGACGACGTGCGCGGCCGTACGGAACGCGGAGAAATGGGAGAAATGGGTGTGAGCGAACCATCGCGGCGATGGTGGTTCGTCGTTGGCCGAGTCATTCTAGGGCGGTAGTCCTGTTCGCGTTGCCGCCGCCGAGATCCACGTCTTGGCGGCGGTGGTCATCGTCCTCATCGGCGGCGTCCGCCGCGCGACGGACCCCGAGCGCAAAGACATGACCTCTTCTTCCGAGTATCGAGACGACGCTTCACCGACGGCCGAGCCCGGCGCGGACGGGGTGAACGCGTTCGTGGGGCGCCAGGCGTGCATCGCCTCGTTGCGAACGGACCTCGACGCGGCGAGCCGCGGCTCGGGGCGCGTCGTCTTCCTCTCGGGCGAGCCCGGGATCGGCAGGACGCGCACCGCGCAGGAGATCGCGCGGATCGCGCGCGGCGCCGGGCTCCGCGTCTTCACCGGGCGGTGCCGCGAGCGCAACGAGACCGCGGCGTTCGCGCCGTGGATCACGGTGATGCGCGCGTTCATGGACTCCGACGAGACGCGCGGCGTCGTCCGCTCGGCGCCCGCCGCGGCGCGCGAGATCGCGCCGCTCGTCCCGGAGATCTGCACGCTCTGGACGGACGCCGCGCCGGTGGAGTGGCTCGACGCGCCGCGGTCGCGCACCCTCCTGTTCGACGCGATCGCCACGCTCTTCCGCCGCGTCGCCGCCGAGCGGCCGGTGCTCATCGTCCTCGACGACCTGCAGTGGGCCGACACGTCGTCGCTCCTCTTGCTCGACTCGCTGGCGCGCGAGCTCCGCGAGGCGCGCGTGCTCATCGTCGCCACGTTCCGGAGCGGCGCGCAGGAGCACGCGCCGTCGCTCGCGCACGTGATCGAGACGGTCACCCACGAGCAGCTCGGGCGATGGGTCGAGCTCGAGGGGCTCCTGCCCGCCGACGTCGCGCGCTGGGTCGAAGGGTTCACCGGCGAGGCCGCGCCGGGCGACATCGTCGCCGGGCTCCACGAGCGGAGCGGCGGGAACCCGTTCCTCTTGGGCCAGCTCCTCGAGATGCTCGTCGCCGACGGCGGATGGGACGCGCCGTCGCGCCGGCGCCTCTCCGCGCTCCCGCCGCCGCAGGGGGCGCGCGAGGTGATCGCGCTCCACCTCGGCCTCGTCTCCGAGCCGTGCCGGCGCGTGATGAGCGTCGCGTCCATCTTCGGACGCGACTTCGACGTCGAGTCGCTCGCCGCCGTCGCCGCCCTCCCCCTCGACGCGGTCGCCGCGGCGATGAGCGAGGCGGAGCGGGCCACGCTGATCGCGAAGGTGCCGGACGAGGCGGGCCTCTACCGGTTCGTCCACGTCCCGACGCGCAACGCGCTCTACGATCGGGTGCCGATCCAGGAGCGCGCCCGGCTCCATGTCGCGGCCGCGGAGGCGATCGAGAAGCGCTACGTCGGCGACTCGGAGCCCCCGCTCGCCGAGGTCGCCCGCCACCGCGTCCGCGCGACCCAGTCGGGCGCGTCGGGGCGCGCCGTGTCGGCGTGCACGGCCGCCGCGCAGCAGGCGACCCGCCGCGCGGCGTTCAAGGAGGCGATCCTCTGGTACGAGCGCGCGCTCCGCCTCCTCGATCTCGAGCCCGTGTCGGCGACGGGGCGGCTCGAGCTGCTCCTCGCGCTCGCCGACGCGCAGCGCCGCGCGGGCGAGCTCGTGAACGCGAAGGCGACGCTGTCGCGCACGGCCACCGCGGCGCGCGGCGCGGGCGCGCCGGCGCTCCTCGTCGAGGCGACGCTCGGCTACGCGTCGCTCGCGATACACAGCGTCGAGGCGCAGGCCGAGCTGGTGACGCTCCTCGAGCGGACGCTCGCCGAGCTCGCGCCGGAGAGGGACGCGCGCTGGGTCCGGATCGGGGCGCGCCTCTCCGAGGCGCTCCTCTTCTCCGAGAGCGCGACGGACCAGGAGCGCTGCCTGATGCTGAGCGCCGAGGTCCTCGAGGTCGCCCGCCGCGAGGGCGATCCGAAGGCGCTCGCGGCGGCGCTCCTCGCGCGCCACGCGGCCACGGCGTCGGGGCCGGAGCGCGCGGAGCTCTCGAAGGAGCTGGTCGAGCTCTTCGGCGATCCGCCTGATCCGGACATCGCGCCGTTCGCCGTGCGCGCGCGGATCGTCGACCTCCTCGAGGACGGCGACGTCGCGGGCGCCGACGACAAGCTCGCGGAGCTCGCGTCGATGGCGGCGTTGATGCGGCAGCCGGTGTTCGATTTCCACGTCGCGCTCTGCTCCACGGCGCGGGCGCTCCTCGCCGGCCGCCTCGTCGAGGCCGAGGCCGGCATCCAGAGGAGCCGCGCGCTCGCGCAGCGGGTCGCGGTCGGCGCCGAGCGCCTCGCCACCGGGCAGTGGATGTTCCTCCTCTTGCATCAGGGGCGGGTCACCGAGTACGAGGCGCCGCTCCGCCGGTTCCACGCGGACGCGCCCGGGATCCACGCGTGGCGCGCCGCCATGGCGCACCTCCACGTGGAGCGCGGCGAGACCTACGACGCCGTGCGGATCCTCGACGAGATGACCGCCGACGGGCTAAGGCCGCTCCGCCGCGATCGGAACCGGCTCGCGATCATCGCGATGCTGGCCGAGGTGTGCCCGCGGGTCGACGCGTACGCCGCCACCGAGGCGCTCTACGACGCGCTCCTCCCGCACGCGAACGCGCTCGTCACCGCGGGCATCGGGCTCGTGGTCCTCGGCGCCGCGTCCCGCTACCTCGGCATCCTGGCGACCGTGCTCGAGCGGTGGGACGCCGCGACGAAGCACTTCGAAGACGCGCACGCCGTGCACCTCCGCGTCGGCGCGCGGTCGTTCGCCGCGCTCGGACAGCACGACTACGCGCACATGCTCCTCGCGCGCGGCCTCCCCGACGATCGGAGCCGCGCGATGACGATGGCCGAAGAGGCGCTCGCCACCGCGCGGGAGCTCGGGATGGTCGGCCTCGCCCAGCGCGTCGAGGGGATCAGCCGCCGCTCCCGCGTCGTCCGCCGCGCGCCGCGCCGCTCGTAGCTCGCTCGAGGGGCGCGGCCCCGCTCGCCCGCCCGCCCCTCGCCGCCGTTGGCTCACGCCCCCCGGCGCGGCGCCTAACGGACCGGCGCCGGCGCGTGCACAAGTTGTCGAGCGCTGCGCGAGATGGGCGGGCGCCTTGCGCAAGTTGTTCAACGCGCGCGCGCCGCCGCCTCGAAAGGCCGCGCGGCGAGGCGCGCGGCGAAGGGCACGCTTCGTGCTGAACGCCGGCCGCGAGCATGGCCACACGACACACGGGCGCCTCCGGGCAGTACGTCCTTCACGACGCGATCGCGAGCGGCGGCATGGCGACCGTGCACGTCGCGCGGCTCGTCGGCCAGTACGGCCTCGGCCGGATCGTCGCGGCGAAGCGGCTCCACCCGCGCCTCGCGAAGGACCCCGAGTTCCTCGCGATGTTCCGCGACGAGGCGCACATCGCGTCGACGATCCGCCACCCGAACGTCGTGTCGGTGCTCGACGTCGCGCTCTCGGACACCGACGTCATCCTCGTCCAGGAGTACGTGCACGGCGTGTCGCTCGACGCGCTGACGCGCGTGGCGGAGGCGCGCGGCGAGGCGGTCGATCCGACCGTCGCGGCGGCGGTCGCCTCGGCGATCGCGCGCGGGCTCCACGCCGCGCACGAGGCGCGCGATCCGCGCGGCGAGCCGCTCCACGTCGTGCACCGCGACGTGTCGCCGCACAACGTGCTCGTCGGCGCCGACGGCGCGCCGCGCCTCGTCGACTTCGGCATCGCCAAGGCGCGATCGAGCTCCCACGTGACCCGGCAGGGGATGTTCAAGGGGAAGCTCGGCTACGCGTCGCCCGAGCAGCTCCGCGGCATCCGCGCGACGCGCTCGTCGGACATCTACTCCGTCGGCGTCGTCCTCTGGGAGCTCCTCGTCGGGCGGCGGATCCACGCCGGGTGCGCCGACGCCGGCGTCGTCCTCCGCGTCTGCTCGGGCGACCTGCCCGACCCGATGGAGGCGCTCGAGCACCTCCGCCAATCGATCCCGCGCCCGAGGTGGGCGATGATCGAGGCGCTCACGCCGGTGGTGATGCGCGCGCTCGCGCCGACGCCGGCGGAGCGGTTCGCCACCGCCGACGCGTTCGCCGACGCCATCGTCCTCGCGGTGACGCCCGCGTCGTCCGCGACGCTCTCGCGCTGGGTCCACGACCTCGGCGGCGAGACGCTGGCGGAGCGATCGCGCGCGCTCGCCGTCGCGCACGAGGCGAACGTGGAGAGCGCCGCGTCGCTCACGCCGATCGCGTGGCCGCAGTCGGTGCCGCCCCCCGCCGTGAGCCACGACACGAGCGGAGCGGCCCCCGCCGCGAGGTGGGCGCGGTCGTGGGTCCCGCTCGTCGCCGGCCTCGTCATCGGGCTCGTCACCGCGGCGGGGACCGGCGCGGTGATCCTGCGCCGCGCCGGCGCGCCGCTGGCGAGCGCCGCGACCGGACAGGCCGCGCTGCTCGCCGCCGCCGCGCCGATCGCGGCCTCGCGCGCCGGCGCGGCGGGCGAGTCGCCCCGCCTGGCTCCGCTCGTCCCGCTCGACGCGACCGACCCCGCCACCAGGGAGCTTGCGCCCGCGAGCCCCGCAAAGCCCGCCGCCGCGATCGCGAAGACGGCGGCGCGCGCACACGCTCGCCCCGCGCCGCCGCGCGAAGCTACGGCCGCGCCGGAGCCGCCGGCGGAGGCCGACGGGTGCACGCCGCCCTTCTACTACGAGGGGTCGAAGAAGGTCTTCAAAGCCGACTGCCTCTGAGACGGACGGACTATCCTTTCGCGCATGCTCGACACGCCGATCGCGGTCCCCGTCCCCGTCAACGAGCCGATCCTCTCGTACGCGCCCGGATCGAAGGAGCGCGCGGCGCTCAAGGACGCGCTGAAGAAGATGTCCGGCGAGCGCCCCGACGTGCCGCACGTCATCGGCGGCAAGGAGAGCCGCGAGGGGGCCTCGTTCGACGTCGCGTCGCCGCACGCCCACGCGCGCGTGGTCGCGGTCGCGCACCACGCCGGCGGGGACGGGGCGCGCCGGGCGATCGACGCGGCGCTCGCCGCCGCCCCGGCGTGGGCGAGCACGCCGTTCGACGAGCGCGCCCGCGTCTTCTCGCGCGCCGCCGATCTCCTCGCCGGCCCGTGGCGCCAGGTGCTCAACGCCGCGACGATGCTCGGCCAGAGCAAGACGGCGTACCAGGCGGAGATCGACGCCGCGTGCGAGCTCATCGACTTTCTGCGGTTCAACGTCCACTTCGCGTCGCGCCTCGCCGAACAGCCGATCTCGCCGCCCGGGGCGCAGAACGCGCTCGAGCTCCGCCCGCTCGAGGGGTTCGTCCTCGCGGTGACGCCGTTCAACTTCACGGCGATCGGCGGGAACCTCCCCGCCGCCCCCGCGCTCATGGGGAACACGGTCGTCTGGAAGCCGGCCGAGAACCAGAGCCTCGCCGCCTACCACACGATGCGCCTCTTCGAGGCCGCGGGCCTCCCGCCCGGCGTCGTCAACGTCATCTACGGCGACGGCGCGCCGTCCGTCGGCGCGTGCCTCGAGAGCCGCGACCTCGCGGGCGTCCACTTCACCGGGTCGACGCGCGTCTTTCAGCATATCTGGAGGACGGTCGGCGATCGGATCGCGACGTACCGCACCTACCCGCGCCTCGTCGGCGAGACGGGCGGCAAGGACTTCGTCTTCGCGCACGCGTCGGCGGAGGTCGAGGCGCTCGCCGTCGCGCTGGTCCGCGGCGCGTACGAGTTCCAGGGCCAGAAGTGCTCGGCCGCGTCGCGCGCGTACGTGCCGCGGTCGCTCTGGCCGAGGCTCAAGGAGCGGACGCTCGGCCACATCGCCGAGATCACGATCGGCGACGTCGCCGATTTTTCGAACTTCATGGGCGCCGTCATCAACGAGCGCGCCTGGACGCGCCTCTCCGGGTGGCGCGAGCGGCTGAAGAAAGATGCATCTTGCACGGTCCACGCCGACGCCGGCTGGTCGCGCGACGCCGGCTGGTTCTGCGGCCCGACGCTGGTCGAGGTGTCGAGCCCGACGCACGACGTGATGCAGGAGGAGCTCTTCGGCCCGGTGCTCTCCGTCTACGTGTACGACGACGCGAAGCTCGACGACGTCCTCGCGCTCGTGAACACGACCAGCCCGTACGCGCTCACCGGCGCGATCTTCGCGCAAGATCGCGCCGCGGTCGCGAAGGCCGCGCGCGCGCTCCGGCAAGCGGCCGGCAACCTCTACATCAACGACAAGCCGACCGGCGCCGTCGTCGGCCAGCAGCCGTTCGGCGGCGCGCGCGCGTCCGGCACGAACGACAAGGCGGGCAGCGCGTACAACCTGCTTCGCTGGGCGTCGCCGCGCGTCGTCAAGGAGACGTTCGTCCCGCCCGCCCAGGTCGGCTACCCGTCCATGCACGAGCGCTGACCCGCGCGCGGGGCGCGCCGCGCGCGCGAGCCGGCGTGTCCGCGGGCGACCCCGTCACGGATCGCCCGGCCCGGCGTCAGCGGAGAGGACGAGCGGCGGGGTCGCTCGGGCGAAGCCGGCGAGCCAGTCGGCGCACGTCCCGGGCGGGCTCTCGTCGGCGCTCGGCGCGTCGGGCGCGTAGCGCGCGCACACCCTCCCGAGGCCCTCGAGGACGGCGGCGGCGCTCTGTCCCCAGACGCGCGCGCACGCCGCGTTCTGCGCCATGCGCGCGGCCTCGTCGCCCGCGTCGCCGCGGACGGCGATGGCGCGCGGGCGCGACGGGCACGTGGTGAGCGCGAAGCGGCGCGCGACGTCGTCGTCGGTCGCGAAGCGGCCGGAGGGGAGCGCGTGCGCGAGGAACGGCAGATCCTCGATCTCGTCGAGGGAGAAGCCGAACACCGAGCCGACTCGCTTCTTGTACGGCCGATAGACGATGTCCGGCCGCCCGTCGCCGTCGACGTCGCGGAACACGCAGTCGCTCTCGTCGTGCACGCCGCGCGCCGCGCTCGCGTCGGGGGCGAAAGCGTCGAGCGCGCCGTCGCGCGCGGTGAGGACGGATCGCGGGCGCGAAGGCTCGCGGAAGCGGAGCGCGGGCTCGTAGAGCGCGATCCGTCCGCCCGAGTGCGTGAGGATGCCGTCCCACCCGTCGGGCTCGGCCTCGTGCGCGTGGAACGCGGCGGTGACGCGGACCTCGACGCTCCCGTCGCCGTCGAAGTCGAAGACCGGCGCGAGCTCGACGCTCGCCGAGGTCTCCTCCGTCCCGAACGTCGCGTCGTAGTTGGCGTTGCCGCGCGGCGTCCGGAGCACCCTCGGAGAGATCCGCGCGACCGCGCCGTCCGCCGCCACGTGCGCCACCACCCAGCGGCCGCGCGCGTCGCACGCCCCGGGATGCGGAGGGTCGCCGCGCGTCCGCTTCTCCCACGTGATCTCGACCTCCTCGAACGCGAGCGCCCACGCCTCCTTGCCGTGGACGCGGCACGCGCCGAACGCGGGCGGCGGCTCGAAGACGCACGGCGGCCTCCCCGGCCCGGAGAAGCTCCCGGAGACGCGGGCGAAGAAGGCGCGCTCGTTCGCCTCGAGGGCGGCGCAGCGCGACGCCACCGGCTCCGCCGAGCCGTCCGCGGCGGCCGGCGCGACCGCGAACAGATCGCCGGAGGTGCGCTTCGCCGCGCGCGGCGACGTCTCCTCGTCCCCGTCCGCGTCGCTCATCGGATCGATCGCGCCGGCGTCGGCCGCCGTCCTCGCGCTCGTGTCGTCCGCGCCGGCGTCGTGCGCGGCGATCGCGCCGGGCGCGGCGTCGCGCGGAGGTGCCTGCTCCGCGGGGGGCGGCGGCGAGCGCCGGCACGCGACGCACGCCGCCGCCACGACGGCGAAGGCCGATAGCGGCACCGCTCGACGTCGCGCCCGCACCATCGCGTGGAGGGTACGCTCGCCCCGCGCCGCCCATTCGATCTTCCGCGCGGCGCGGCCGAAGCGGCGGTCGCGCGCCTCCGCCTCGAGCCGCGCGCGGCCCGCGCCGCGCGGGATCGCCCGCGTTCGGGTCCCCGGGCGGATCGTGCTATGCCATCGATCGGATGGACGGGGTGCATCGTCGTCATGGATCGTCGGAAGCGTGAAGAGGCGACCCCCGCGGGACGCGACGACGCGGAGGCCTACGCGCGCTACCTCGCGACGCCCGACGGGACGCTACGGTGCGAGCTCCTCTGGCGCACGCTGAAGCGGCACATCGCCGCCCCCGCGGCGCCGGTGGGGCGGGTGCGGCGGGCGCTCGACGCGGGGGGCGGGCCCGGCGAGCTCGCGTCACGCCTCGCCCGCGAAGGGTTCGACACGACGCTGCTCGACGCGTCGGGCGACATGCTGCGCGTCGCGGAGGCGGCGCAGGGCGGCGCGACGCTCCGCACCATCGAGGGCGACTTCGCGAAGGCGCCGCGCGGCCAGTTCGACCTGGTCGCCGCGCACCTCGCCGTCGAGTACGCCGGCGAGCCGCGCGACGCGGTCGCGCGCGTCGTCGCCGCGGCGCGGCGCGGCGGGCTCGTGTCGATCGCGTTCCGTTCGCGCCCCGGCGAGGTGCTGGCGCGCGCGATGGCCGGCGAGTACGAGGAGGCGCTCCGGGCGCTGGGCGCGCTCGAGTTCAGCGCCTCCGGGGGCGGCGCCTCGGGCTCGCCGATCCGCGCGACCACGATGCGGCGGTGGCTTGGCGAGCTCGGCGTCCGCGTGATCGACCACCGCGGCGTGCTCGTCGTCCCGACCGACGTCCCGGCCGATCCCGCCGCGTACGCCGAGCGGCTCGCGCTCGAAGAGCGCCTCGGCGGCCTCCCCCCGTACCGCGCCGTCGCGCGCTACATCCACATCGTGGCGCGGAGGTGAACGGCGGCTCGCCGGCGCGGAGCGCGCGAGCCCGGCGCGCGTCGCTCGCGCGAGGACGCGACGCCGAACACGCGACGCCAGCCGCGACGCGACGCTCGCGCGACGAGCGACGCGCATCGAATCTGAACGTGCGCTGACCGGGATCGCGAGCCGCTAGAATTCAATCCCCGCGAATGCCATCGTGACCGGCGGTGACGAAGTCCCCCGTCGATCTCACCGGCGCCCTCCTCGGCGGGCGGTATCGCGTCGTCCGCCGCCTCGGCGTCGGCGGGATGGGATCGGTCTACGAGGCCGTGACCGGCGAGTTCGAGCGGCGCGTCGCCGTGAAGGTGCTGCACGCCGAGCTCGCGAACGACGAGGAGATCGTCCAGCGGTTCAAGCTCGAGGCGCGCGCCGCCGCGACGCTCGATCACCCGCACATCGTGCAGGTGACCGACTTCGTCGCGGAGCCGGGGAAGGCGCCGTTCCTCGTGATGGAGTACCTGGTCGGGCAGTCGCTGCACGACGTCCTGAAGCGCCAGAAGCACATCACGCCGGAGCGCGCGGCGCGCATCGCCGTGCAGGTGCTGTCCGCGCTCGCCGCGGCGCACAGCGCGAAGATCATCCACCGCGACATCAAGCCGGACAACATCTTCCTCACGTCGACCGCGGCGGTCGTCGACGTCGTGAAGGTGCTGGACTTCGGCGTCGCCAAGCTGCTCGGCGACGGCGCGGGGAAGGCGCTCACCGTCACCGGCGTGGTCATCGGCACGCTGTCGTTCATGGCGCCGGAGCAGGCGCTCGGGAAGCGGATCGACGTGCGCGCCGACGTCTACGCGCTCGCCGCGACGATCTACTTCGCCGTGTCGGGCCGAAAGCCGCTCGACGGGCCCAACCCGGCGGAGCTCCTCGCCGCGGTGGTCGGGCGCGAGCCGCGATCGCTCAAGAACTTCCGGATCGACGTCGACACCGAGTTCGACGAGATCATCGCGACCGGCCTGAAGAAGAACGCCGGCGCGCGCTACCAGACCGCGGAGGCGATGGAGCGGGCGTTCCAGCGCTGGCTCGAGCAGGCGCCGCAGCCCCGCGGGAGCGAGCCGTACACGCTGGTCGAGGCCGAGGTGAAGAGCCCGTCGGGCCCCGACCTCCACGCCGCCGCCGACGCGCCGACGTCGAGCTTCGACATGCCGACGGTCGGCGGCCTCTTCGGCCGCTACGCGGTGAAGGAGCACCTCGGCTCGGGCGGCGTCGGCGAGGTGTTCCGCGCCGAGGACGCGGCGCTCGGCCGCGCCGTCGCGCTCAAGGTGCTGCGCACCGGGCGCGAGGCGACGCACGCCGGGCTGACCAGCGCCGGCGCGGCGCGCATCCTCCGCGAGGCGCGCGCCGCCGCCACGCTCGACCACCCGAACGCGGTGTCGGTCTTCGACGTCGGCACGCTCGGCGGCATCTCGTACCTCGTGATGGAGCTCGTGCCGGGCAAGACCCTCCGCAGCTTCATCGGCGACGCGAGCGTCGCGATCGAGCGCAAGATCGGCTGGCTGATGGACATCGCGCGCGCGCTCGCCGCGGCGCACAAGAAGGGCGTCGTCCACCAGGACATCAAGCCCGAGAACGTGATGCTCCGCGACGACGACGTCGTGAAGGTGCTCGACTTCGGGATCGCCCGGCGCCTCTTCAACCAGGACCTCTCGATGCCCGGCACGAGCAGCGTCGAGCGGATCCCCGGGACGCCGGCGTACATGGCGCCGGAGCAGATGCACGGCGCG
>Ga0105247_10001797_pt1 | contig 15062 bp, 12 predicted proteins | sample KBSS24metaG_FD_81519 | JGI IMG/M metagenome (GOLD analysis project Ga0105247, IMG submission 81519) | Switchgrass rhizosphere microbial communities from Kellogg Biological Station, Michigan, USA - KBS S2-4 metaG | ecosystem: Host-associated > Plants > Roots > Rhizosphere > Soil | place...
ACCGATGAAGCAGAAGACAATCTCTGGTCGGTCCTGGAGTGCGCGCGCAGCGTCGAGGAGAGTGTCGAGGGGATGGCATGGACTGTGATTGCCTGAGTACATCACCACAAACTTGTCAGCCAGCCCGTGCTTTTGTCGAAACTCTTCCCTTCCCGTCGTGGAAAATTGAACGTGATCGTCGTGTGACCACGGCGGCACAACCGCGATGCGCGCGGGGTCGAAACCCTTCGCGACTACACGTTCTTTCATGAACCGATCGAGCACAACCGTGCGCGCCGCCGTTTCGAAGCTGTAGTTCAGCATCCGTTGCAACACGCGACTCATCAGCGATTTCTCGTCGAGCCATCCGGCAGCGACCGCTTCGTCCGGATTCAGATCCATCACCCAGAAACAGAAGCTTCCGCCTTTGAGCTTCACAAAAAGCGCGCCGAGGAACGAGATCAACGGCGGTGACGTCAGCGCCACCACGACGTCGAAACGTCGCAAGGCAAGCAAACGCAAAGAGCACACAAACAGGAAGCTCGCGAAGTTCAAAGCACGACGCCAGCGATTGTGTTTTCCATACGAGAGCGACGGAATGCGAACGATCTCGACGCCGTTCCAACGCTCGCGACGTTTGAAGCGCGTTATTGGATCGTCGTAACCACGATCACTCGCGATGACGGTTACCTCGTGCCCGCGTGCCGTGAGAGCGGTGGCAAGATCCGTGAGGTGTTGTGCCGTCGAGACCACATCAGGATAGAAACACTGGTTAAGAAGAAGAATTCTCAAATAATCAACGGGCGGCGACAGACTAGAACAAGTCAGGAAGAGGGGCTTGCCCCCGCCCGTCCAATCCAAGCAACAGCGGGGGCAAGCCCCTCTTCCTGACTTGTTCTAGTCCCTGCCCACCCGTTCGTGGTTATCTACACGTTGACTCTTCGCTGGAAGTCTTCAACGGTTCGCTTCAAACCTTCACGCAACGGAATCGTCGGGTTCCAACCGAGCGCGGTCTGCGCGCGCGTGATGTCGGGCTTGCGCTGGCGCGGATCGTCCGCGGGCAAAGGCAAATAGGTGAATCCGGATTTCGAGTCGCACGCCTTTATTACTTCTTCCGCAAGCTGCATGATCGTGAACTCACCCGGATTGCCGAGATTCACCGGCTCGTGCAGATCGTCGACGTTCATCAACCGGATCAATCCCTCAATCAGATCTTCGACGTAGCAGAACGAGCGCGTCTGTTGCCCTTCGCCGTAGAGCGTCAACGGCTGGCCTCGCAACGCCTGCACGATGAAGTTCGAAACAACGCGGCCATCATCCTCGAGCATTCGTGGTCCATACGTGTTGAAGATCCGCGCGATGCGAATGTCGACTTTGTTCTGGCGGTGATAGTCAGTCATCAGCGTTTCCGCGATGCGTTTGCCTTCGTCGTAACAAGAGCGCAGTCCGATCGGATTGACGTTCCCCCAGTAATCTTCCGTCTGCGGATGGATCAACGGATCGCCGTAAACCTCAGACGTCGACGCCTGGAGAATGCGCGCGCGCACACGCTTCGCGAGACCAAGCATATTGATCGCACCCATCACGTTCGTCTTCACGGTCTTCACAGGGTTGTACTGGTAGTGCACCGGCGACGCAGGACACGCCAGGTTATAGATCTGATCGACTTCGAGGAGTATCGGCTCAGTGACGTCATGACGCAGCAGCTCGAAGCGCTGATTGTCGAGCAGGTGAAAGATATTTTCGCGCCTGCCGGTGAAAAAATTGTCGAGGCAGAGCACTTCGTTGCCTTCGCTGATGAGCCGCTCGCAAAGATGCGACCCGATAAATCCCGCGCCACCTGTGACTAAGATCCGCATCGCCTATTTTCTCCGCACTACAAAATTTCCGAGATAAAGCACGTCCATCTTCGTCTTCCGAAAACACTCGATCGCTTCCTGCGGCGTGCATACGATCGGCTCGTTCTCGTTGAACGACGTGTTGAGAATCACCGGCACGCCCGTCAACGCATTGAAATCCGAAATCAGCCGGTAGTAACACTCATTAACTGTTCTCGAAACGGTTTGCAAACGTCCGGAACCATCAACGTGCGTCACGGCCGGTATCTCATTTCGCCGCTCCGCTTTGATCTGGTAGACCATCAACATCGTCGGGGCCGGATGTGTCTGTTCAAAATAATCACCGACACGCTCTTCCAGAATCGAAGGCGCAAACGGACGAAACGGCTCGCGCTTTTTGATCCGGTCGTTGAGAATGTCTTTCATCTCGGCCCGTCGCGGATCCACGACAATCGATCGATTCCCAAGCGCGCGTGGGCCAAACTCCATTCTCCCCTGAAACCAACCTACAACCAAACCGGCAGCGATATCTTGCGCCGCGCGCTTCGTCACCTCAACGTCATTGTAACTCTCAAACGCGAACTCGCTCCGGTCCAACGCCGCGCGAATCTCTTCATTCGAAAACTGCGGACCAGTGTAAGCGCCCTCCATCACCTCGCCGCGCTCGCACTTCAGCACGCCATTGTAGATCTGATAACAAACACCGAGCGCCGTGCCACTATCGCCGGCGGCCGGCTGAACAAAGATACGCTTGAACGGTGTGTTCAGGAGTATTTTTCCGTTCATCACCGAGTTGTAAGCGACACCGCCCGCAAGTCCCAGATCGGTTAAGCCCGTGCGCTCGTAAAGATTGTTCAGGACGTGAAACGCAACTTCCTCGAGACGCAGCTGCAAACTCGCGGCAATATCGTGCTCGCGATCGGTAAGCGCTGTGCCCTCTACGCGCGGTGGACCAAACAGTCGCGCAAATTCATCTGAGTAAACGCGTCCGATGACAGGCGAGCCCTGGTCCCACGTCATCTCGACACCTTCCGCGTGATGGCGGAAGTAGTCGAGGCTCAGACGGAATTGCCCGTTCTCTTCGGTGCGAATGATCTCGCGAAATTCGTCGATGAAGCGTGGCCGGCCATACGGCGCGAGGCCCATTACCTTCCCTTCGTCGCCGTAGTGTGGAAAGCCGAGAAACTGCGTCGTCGCGGTGTAGACGATGCCGGTTGAGTGTGGATACTCAACCTGGCCCAACACGTCGATCGAATTGTCTTCCCCGATGGCCCACATCGTGGAGATGAAGTCGCCAAAGCCGTCGATCGACAGCAGCGCCGCACGTTCAAACGGAGAGACGAAGAAACAACTGGCGAGATGTGCGCGATGGTGCTCGACGTTGTGAAAGCGCGCGCGCAGTTGTTTCTTCTGCACGCCAAACACGCGCGCCAGCTCATCTTTCAGATCGCGCACCTTCGCAGCGTTACCGATTCGATCTTTGATCTGGCTGCGTGCGAGCTTCGCCACACGCGTAGCCGCAAACAAAATTTTCTTGTGCAAGTGCGCCGACGGATCTCGCGAAATTCCGACGTGGTCCAGATCCTCGACACCGATACCCGCCTCGCGCAGACAGTAGCGAATCGCCTGCTCGGGAAAGCCCGCCGAGTGTTTGAAACGATTGAAGCGCTCCTCCTCAGCCGCAGCGATCAGTCGACCATCGCAGATGAGCGCCGCCGCCGCATCCCCGTGATAAGCATTAATCCCTAAAATGTACAATCCGCGTCCTTCTATCCGTTCAATCTGTGGCTCAGCATCGCCTCAGCCATCGCGCGCTGAAACGCGTAATAAAAACCGGCCCAACCATCCAATATTCCGCCACGAACGATCAGGCAATAGACCAGCATCACCGGCGGCACGATGAAGCGCCAGCGTCTTAGTTTATCGGCGAGAGCGAGCTCTGCCGGGTCAGTAGCCCGCAACTTCTGCGCTTCAAGCGCTGTGTACCTTTTCTGCGAGCTGAACCACCGCTTTAACGACTTTCGATCATCGTGAAAGATCGGCGCACGCAGATCCTCAATCGCGCCCTCGAGCGCGACCCGCTGCGTATGTCCGTCCTGAACGTAAGTGGCGGCCTCACGCCGGTAAAGCACCGTCACCGGCGGGTAAATCCCGCTGCGCAGTTTTCTGCCCTTGATGCAGTAGACAAAGTTTGCGCGATAGCCTGCTGTTTGAGCATCGGGCATGAGTCCGGCGAGCTCAGCCACGAGCTCATCCGAAAGGACGTAATCGGCATCGAGCGCAAGTACCCACGGCGTAGAGATGCTGGTTTCTTTCAGGCCAAACTCCCACTGGTTTCGGTGACAATCAAATGCTCTTTGAAAAACGCGCACATGCGGAAACGACTTCGCAATCTGGACCGTGTTGTCGTCACTGAAACTATCGACTACAACGATGTCCTGCGCCCAGCGCAGCGCGCCGAGCGAGCGCGCGATGTTTGGCGCTTCGTTGTAGGTGAGTATCAGCGGCGTGATCTGGTCCAGCATTTATAGTTTGCGTGCGTGGCAAATCATGTTCTTCCAGAGCCACGGCGCGCGGCCGTAGAACGTGAAGCTGAGATCGTCGAAACCGTGGGCCCGCAACAGTTTCGAGAGCGTGTTGACGCTGAAAAATTTGATATGACCGCCGTCGTGCAATGCAGAAAAATGCGCGTCCATCTTGCCTGTGGCTGCGAGCACGAGGTTTTTGAAATAACCGTGATAAGGCGTGCCTAACAGAATTTGTCCGCCGGGTTTCAGTTGAGATGCTGCGGCTTCGAGTAGATCCGACGGACAATAGAGATGCTCGATCACGTCGCTCGAGATCACGAGATCGAATTTTCCGAGCTTGAGATCACGATCGATCAGCGCGTGAACAAACTCGACGCCGGGATACGCGCGCTGGGCGATCTGAATACCACTCGCAGACGCATCTACTCCGGTGACGTGATAGCCGAGTGCAGCGAGCCGACCGCTGATGTGACCGTTGCCGCATCCGAGATCGCAGATCGATCGCACACCGTCGAGCGTCTTCACCAGATCGATAAATACGCCCGTTAACTTCTCACCAGACGCGCCGTTGCCCGCGCTCTCCGCGTGCCATTCAAACTCGGTGTACGTTGGCGCTGCCATTAACGATTTCCGTGTAGAGATTAATCAATCCTGTTGCGACGTTTTCCCACGAATACTTTTGCGAGAGTTTTTTGCCGGCGTGGCCGCGCTTCTTGAGCTCGTCTTCATCACTCAGCGCTTCGGCCATTCTTGTCGCCAGCGCCTCTTTATCGATCGCCGAAATCCAACCGGCATTCGCAGACACGATCTCTGTCGCCAGATTCACATTCGGGCTGACGAGTACGGGCACGGAGTGGGAGAGTGCTTCCATCACGCATAACCCGAAGTTTTCCTGGTGTGACGGGAGTGCGAGCAGCGAGGCGCCGGCAAGCATCGCATGTTTCTTGTCTTCGTCGAGCCAACCGGTAAACGTGATGCGATCCGTATCGACGACTCGCGCTTTGAGTTTTGAGACGTAATCCGGTGAACCATCGCCGGCAATAACCAGTCGCCAGTTAGCGAATTTCCCGTTCCGGCTGAGCGATTGAAATGCATCGATTAGAACCTCGACGGCTTTTTTCGGGTGCAGGCGCGACAACACGAGCACGTAGGGTTCCGAGAACATGCGTCCATTTGAGTTTGCGTTGTTAGCGTCGATGCCGAGCGCGATCACCTTGCCGTGATTCAAGCCGAGATGCCGTTCGGTCGAGAGCTTTTCGACCTCGCTCGTGTAGTGGACAGCCGCCGCCTGTTGCAGCATCGACTTTCCGTACAACTGCCAGAAGAGAAGTTTTCGGAGAGACTTCTGCGTCATGCTCCATGGATCGAGTGTTCCGAGCGGCCTGATGATGTACGGCACGCCGGCCTTGCGACATGCTTGTGAAGCCGCGATCGAAGAGTGATTGAAGACTGCGTGAATGTGCGTGAGATCGTAGTTCCTGATGTTCGTGCTGAGCCACGCTGCGAGTGGAGGCGAGTACTTGAATGACGCGCCCAGTTGTGGCCGAAAGAAGGCCGCGGGGACGCCTTTGTATTCAGCAGCGTCAAGTATTTCAGGCAATCCGTCCGTGGTCGAAAGTAGCAGAGTTTCGATGCCCTGCTGCATCAGCGCGCGACACATCGGCACGATCGCCGTCGCTGGCCCACCCGAACGCTCAGAGACTGACGGAATGACGTGAAGAACTTTCATGGTTTAGTTTGAAGTCCTCTGCGTAACCTCTGCGTCCTCTGCGTCTCTGCGGTGATCTTGAACTTTTACCGCAGAGACGCAGAGGACGCAGAGGTTACGCAGAGATATTTAGTTCACACCACTTCACCAGCACATAGATTGCCCACGGCCTGGACCAGCCAACCGCCTTTGGCTTTTCCAGAAATCTGCCCCAAACCTTCCCGACCATTCCCGAATTCAAACCGACAGATGACACTCTCTTCTCATCCTCCAGCACCGCCGAAATCTCCGATCGCATCTTCCCCTGCATCCACTTCTCAAACGGCAGCGTGAATCCCATCTTCGGCCGGGCCATGAACTCGCGCGGCAACAGATCGCTCATCACGTCGGCGAGCAATTGCTTCGGACCAGTACCAACCTTCCATTCACCCGGAAGCGACAACACGTAATCCACGACCTTCACATCAACAAACGGCACACGCACCTCAAGCGAGTGCGCCATACTCATCGCGTCTGTGTCGCGCAGCAACGTGTTTGTCATATAACCGCGCAACTCGAGTCGAGAAATCGCGTTGACGATATCGCTCTCCTGATGATGCCCATTGCTCGAATGATTACTCGCCTCGCGTCCGGTCAATCCTGCAACAACATCTGTCGAAAAAAGCTGTCGTGAGATGCGATAAACGTCTTCGGGCTGGCCGTCGCTATTCATCAACTGCCGGAACTTCTGTCGCTGCACTGATCCATTCAACGCAAACTTCCCAACACCCGACGCCACACGCAACATGCGTTTTGAGGCCGGCCACATCGCATTAAACTTCAGCGCTCGTCGAAAGCTCGGATAACCAGCAAACAGCTCATCACCACCGAGTCCGGAAAGCGCTACCGTGATCCCCTCTCGCTTCACAGCGCTGGAAACGACGAACGTGTTGATGCCATCCATCGTTGGCTGATCAATCGCGGCTATCGCTGTGGGCAGGATGTCGAGTAAACGATCTTCGCTGAGCCTTATCTCGGAATGATCGGTGTTGAAACGCTCCGCAATCGCGCGCGAGAACGGCGCTTCGGTGTACGCGGCTTCGTCAAACACGACGCTAAACGTCTTCGGCCGCTGATCGCTGACGCGGCTATGTAAAGCAACGAGTGCGCTCGAATCCATTCCGCCCGAGAGAAACACGCCGAGCGGTACATCACTCACGAGATGAAGTCGAACTGATTCCTCCAGCTCGGATCGCAACTGCGCTACAGCATCGTTTCGATTGCCGGGAACCGTCGTTGACTTTGGAACCGCAAACTCAAGTTCGCGCAACTCAAGATCATGATTCACCTGGAGGCAATGACCAGGCAAAAGTTGTTTGACCCCATCGATGATCGTGAGTGGCGCTTCAACCGAGCCATTCGCGAGATACGAATCAATTCCTGCGGTGCTGAGTTTGCGCGGCACCAGCCCACTGGCGAGTAGCGCGCGCAACTCAGAGGCGAAGATGAACTGGTCCTGCTCGGCGTAGTAGTAAAGCGGCTTGATGCCGAGCGGATCGCGAGCGAGCACCAACGTCTGTTTTTGCTGATCCCAGATAGCGAGTGCAAACATGCCGCGCAGCTTGCCAAAGGCATCGAGACCCCATTTCCGGTACGCGCGAAGGACGACCTCTGTATCAGTGTTTGAGACCCAGGGGTCGTCATCGAGTTCGCGACGGAGATCTTTGAAGTTATATGTTTCCCCGTTGTACGTAATCCAGTTGCCGGTTTGCGGATCGTTCATTGGTTGATGACCGGCAGTGGAAGTATCGATGATGGCAAGCCTCGTATTGCCAAGGATAACTCCATCGCAACTTGCGATGCCGCAATCATCAGGACCGCGGTGTTGCTGCGCGTGATTCATACGGACCACGGCATCCCGCGACACTCGACCCAAAATTCCGGCGATGCTACACATCAGTTTCTTACAGGATTTACAAGATTTTCAGGATTAACATGTAAATCATGAAAATCTTGTAAATCCTGTAAACAACTACCACTGAGCAATAACTTGCTGCGCATAATCAACAAACCGCGTCGCCCCATTTCGCAACGTGTGCGCGCTCACGCTCTGACGCGCTCGATAACCCATCTCACGAAGCTCATCAACAGGCATCAGCGCCGCCTCACGCATCACCGCGAACAATGCCTCCTGATCGCCTGCACTAATCAACCACCCGTTACGTCCGCTCTCCACAAACTCCAGCGCCGCGCCCATCCGGTTAGTTCCAATCACCGGCAACCCCGACGCCAACCCCTCCGGCACCACGAGCCCCCAACCGTCATACCGCGACGGCACACACAACACATCCGCCGCCGCATACTCCGACGGCAATTCACTCCAATCTTTAAACCCGATCAACTCAACTCGCTCACTCACCGTCTGCAGCGTTCGCGCCAGCGAGTCCCGCAACTCCCCTTCACCAACTATCTTCAACCTCACCTGCGGAACCTCCTGCGCCAATCGCACAAACGCCGCGGCAAGCAAGTCCACACCCTTGCGCTCGATCAGCGACCCGGAAAACAAAAACGTGCGCTCGCGTTTCTCATCACGCACTGAAACATCGAACCGCTCGAGATCCGAGAAGTACGGCAGGTTGAAATAGAAACGCTCGGCGCCAAACTCTTCTCGATACCCATCAACCGCAAACTTCCCGATCCCCCAGATCGGCGCCGCCGACGCATGCAGCTTCGCGAGTTTCCAGCGACGCAACAATCTTCCGGCCCACGCAGGCTGGCGAAACCCCGGCCGCTCGCCCCAGAAACACCATGGCCCACCAGACGCCGCGCGCGCTTCAATCAGCCGTTCCGCATTCGCATGCCGGTAATAGTTGAACACCATCAGATCGGCCTCACGCGCACCATTTAACTCTACGCACGCATGTCGAATCTCCGGCGACTTCCAACTACGCTCCGGATCGCGCTCGCGAAGATATCCAACCTCGAGCTCGCAATCGCCCTGCGCCTCGATCTCATTGAACAGCTCGACCTGATACGGCGACGGACAATCTGTCAACACAAAAACTCTCACCGCGCCCTAACGTGTCTCAACTTCATGAACAAATGCGACATGCCCACCCACGCGAGCACCACGTAACTCACGAGGATCAATTCGAGGATCGATCGCATTCCCGAAAACAGCGCCATCACGACGATGCTGTAGATCACCAGCGCGCCCTGCGTTTTGCACCGCGCGAGCAGCCCACTCGCAGTCGACGCAACGCGTCCGTAAAACCAACCACCCAAAGCAATACCAATGAATCCGAGCGACATGTAAAGCTCGCCGATCACCGAATAAGAGAGTGAAAGTCCCTGGACACCGAGCGCGGTCGGCAAGTCAAAGCCCGGATCGACCGGCTTGCCCGGCCAGAAGACGCGTGGCACCGGTCGCACGATCACGTAAAGCAGATACTTGTGATAGACAAACGGGTACGAGTCAGGAATGAGCTGGATGATCTGGCAGAGGCGATAGAAGTTGTCGTCGACGCGCAGGTGTTGCTCTTCGAGTATCCCTCTCTTTTCAAACCTGCCGCTCGGAATTTCTCCTTTGCCGACGAGCACGCCGAGGCCGACGTTTCTGTATTCAAGCATCACCTGAAGCGTGAGCAGCAGCGCGAAGATGGCGACTGTGGTCAGCACCAGATGCTTAACGCGGAGCTTGTGCTGGTCCAGGATCCAGAGGATTAGGGCCATGCCCACCACCACACCGATCACGCGGCGGCTGCCACTTTGCGCGAGGAAGAGCGCAACGATTACCGACATGACGATGCAGAGGATCGTACGACCGTTTCGCACACCCGCGCGCCGTCCGACGACCACGGTGAGAACCGGAAGCAGGTAGCCGAAGTACTGAAGGTGATCAAGAAAAGCGTCCCAGCCGCCGAGCTGTCCGCGTCCCCACGGCGCGGCCCAACGCTCCTGGCCCAGGTAATAGACCATCTCGAAGATGTTGAAGTTGCAAGGGATGGCGAAGTTCAACATGCCGACCACGAAGCAAGCGACGGCAAGCCCGAAGTAAGTGTTGACAGAAAACTCCTGCGACGCAGAACTAATCAACACGTTCGGGATCTTCCACGAGCGACGCAGCGCGCCGAGCCACACCATCACCACGAAGAGACCGATAGCGAGAAACGCCTGGCGCACTTGATCCGCGGTGATGTCCTCCAGCGCATAAACGCCTTGCAGTAGGTCGAGCAGTAACCAGTAGATCGGCGCGAGTGACAGGAGACACTCGCCGCGGAGCAGAGCTTTCGGATAACGAAACGCGGTGAAAAGCGGAGCCGTGGCAAGTCCCGCGGACATCACGAGCGCCGGGTAGAACAACGCGCCTTCGGCCGATGGATCGTCAGGGATCAGGAGGATGGCCATCGTTGTCGCGATGCTTGTGCTGAGCAGCGCGAGCAGCGTCGAGCGCAGCGTCATACTCGGCGTCGCGGCAATGCCAAACGCTGGTTGATGGATTAATTGCACAATGATTTTTTGACAGGATTACAGGATTTTCAGGACTAACAAGAATCTTGTGAATCCTGTAAATCCTGTCATCTTGTCTAAATACTTCTCAATGAACTGGCGAGCATCCCAAGACTGAAGCGCTCATCAACCCCCGACCGCACTGACATCGCACGCAGCTTCTCCGGTGAACGCAACAATTCGAGCAGTGCATCGGTAATTGTCCGTCCAGTAAGATCTTTAAGCACCGCCCCATTAAACCCATCACGCACAACCTCACCGCAGTAGCGCGAGGCAATCACCGGAAGCTTCCACGCTTGCGCCTCCAATTGCGTCAACCCAAACCCGTCAGACAAAGTAGGAAATATGAACACGTCCGCGTCGCGGTAATAACTCTCCACCGAAACGCGCGGCGCTGCGCCGAACCAACGCACCTGCGGATGCAGTTTCAACTCCTGCGGCACGCTGATCTGCACTGGTCCAACAAACCAGAATTCGACATGTTCGCCTGACAACAACTTCACCGCCTCGAGTAACTGCGCAACACCTTTTCGCAAGTTCACTTGCCCGAGAAACAGGACTCGCAGCGGTCGCTCGGCACTGAACGCACGCGGGTAATGACGTTGAAACGAGCTCGTATCGTTCGCTGCTTCATACGCGACCGGAATCACCCGTATCTTCTCTGCCGCAATGCCTTCAGCAATCAACGCATCTCTGGACCAGTTCGAATTCACCACGATCTGATCTGCTAGCGAGCATTCGTCACGCCAGTTGTCCCAGTAAACTTTCGGCGCGGGTTCCCAGTCTGTGTTCTGCTGCAAGCGGGCGACGATTCGTTCTTCCGCCGGGCCGGGATCGATCTGGCCGAGCACCGTCCGCCAGCCACGCTCGCGCGCAAACTCAAAGATCTCTTTTGCGGCATAGCTGTAGGCAAAGATTGTGTGTTTGCCGTTATGGTTATTCGCGAGTTGGGCCACCGCCTGTTTTTGAAACCACTGGTTGCGGCGACTGATCAGCGTCCAACCGTTTTCGCGTGCGAGCGATGCTTTCAACTCGAAAGTGAGTGCGGGAATGTTTGGAGCGACGACGCGAGCGCCGGCGAGGCCCGGATGAAACCGCCCGATCAAACGCCTCATCCAGAGATCGGTAATCAATTCATCCAGCAGCCCAGCGAGCTTCAGCGCGCGTGGCACAGCATAATGCTCACGCGCGCCGAGTTGACAGCAGATCCATTTCATCAAAGACGCACCTCGACGGGCGCCCGTCTCAATGCCAGATACGATCTCACCATTTTGCTGCTCACCGTCAATCGATAACGGTGATAGGCCCACACGTGCGCCGGAATCATCGTCACGCCCTTGAAGATCCCACGACGCCTGCCATGCTTTAGCAACCACAACAACCGGTTCGCGCATTGGCCCGCGCCAATCCCCCAAAGCGACACCGGATAGCGCAGGTACGTGAGCAGCGCGAGGTTCGCGATGCTTCCGGCTGTTATGCGGGGATCACCGTGATGTTTTAAATCATTGTTGTGAAACACGCGCAGCCACGGCGTAGTCAAAATCTTTCCGCCCTGCGAGTGCAGGCGAATCGCGAGATCTACCTCCTCCATCCCATACGCCACCGGCAGCGGCACGTACCCTCCGGCGTCGAGAAACGCTTTCCGGCGGTAAATACAGGCAGCCCCGGAAAAGTCTGCGGTCCATTGGGCGCTTTTCTGGTCAAGACCGATCGACTCACCCGTGTGATAAAGAGCCGCGCAGATCAACGAAGCCTCTGGGAACTTCTCGAAGACCTGCAACGCGCGCGCGAAGTAGTCTGAATCGATCGGATAAGAGTCGTCGTCGAAGCTCGCGACAAAGTCACACTGGGCGGCCTCGACCAGCTTGTTTCGTCCACCACCTGGACCAACCTGCTCCTCACTGCGAAGCAGGCGAACACTCGGAAACGCATCCCGAATCGCGTTCTCACAAGCTACCTGATTAGCGTCAACATGGACCAGGATTTCATCCGGCGCCGGCACACAGTTCTGGATCACACGCAACGTCGCGAGTGTCTGCTCTACGCGGTCATAAGCTGTGACAATCGCTGAGATGCCAGTCATGAATTGTAGGGGTGGCCCTCCGTGGCCACCCGCCGCGTGAATAATAAAGAACGGGTGGCCACGGAGGGCCACCCCTACAGTTGCACCTTACCGAAAAGAATTCTGGCGAGGGCGTCAGCGCCGGCAGCGTTTGGATGAAAACCGTCGCGATAGAAAAGATTTCCCCCATTCAACGACGACGCCCAGTCAAAAAACTCCGCGCCTTCAGCTTCTGCAATCTGTTTGAGCCGCGCGTTCACTGTCTTGAATTGCTCGGGCGATCCCGGAAAGCGCGTTTCGTCCACCGGCAACAGTCCAAGCACAAGAATCCGCGCTCCCAACGCTCGCAGTCGTTTCAGCAATTCCATTTGATACGACGCAAACTGTTCGATATCGACCAACGGTTTTCCCGGCTGAAGTTTTAGCAGCTTCAACCGCGCCCGTTGTTTCAAAGCGTCAACCGAGGTCTGCTTCGCCTTGCGCCACCACGTCGTGCTGAAGTAGCAACGGGGATCCATCGCCGCATAACCGCGCCACGATTGCGGCACCCACCACGGCCAATTTCGATCCGCGACCATCGCCGGACGAATAATGCTTTCCAAACTGCCGCGAAAGATCACCACCAGCTCCGGACGCAGCGCCGCAATCAACGGCAACCATCCGAAATCGGAGTCGATCGTCTGGCCCTCACAAGCAAGATTCCATAGCCACAGATCTGTTGGATTATGATCGGCGTCGACGTTCATCAAACCCGCCACGTTGAAATCGATCTGGCGACTGAGATCAGCTCCGATCTGCCGTAAACGAAACTCATGCACATTCGTGCCGGCAGCAGCGCGCATCTGCTTCACGAGCTCCGTAACGTGACTGATCCGTTTCGATCCGACGCCTTCGGTAAGACTGTCACCGAGAAAAACCCAGTTTCGCGCCATTCACCTATACAGATTTCAACCGCGCAATGACGACTTGATGATCGCGCCAAAATGGATACCACGACTTGTTTCGTCCGAGCGCTCGCCGCGCCGGCTCCAACAGGTGCACGCGCCACCACGCGACGGCTCCCGGACTCGAAGGATGCTCGCAACGTCGCGAAGCAAGCACTTCGAATCCGTGGGATTCCAGTAATTGTCGTAGACCTGCCTTTGAGAATACTGAGATGTGCCCACACCATTTCAGATAAGACCATTGTGGACCAGCAACCCGCGCCGGGTAAGCGTCGGCATCTCCCGTCAACAACAACACGACGCCGCCTTTGCGCAAAGCTAGCTTGAGCGACTTCACAAAGCTGTGCGGATCAACCACATGTTCGATGACGTCGAGCGCGGAGATCAGATCGACTTCGTACGCCTTTGCCGTTGCATCGAGCGTGGCGCACGTGACATCAAGATTTCGCTGTTGCGCCAGGCGCGCACCGGACGCGCTCGGCTCAACACCGTGCCTGGACCACTCGTTCGATAGCGTTGACAAAAACGTGCCGTCACCACAACCGACATCGAGAATCGTTCTGCCGGAAACGTGCTCCTTCAACAACTGCTCGATCCATCTGTAGAACCTTTGATACCTGGGATCATTGTCCGTCGATTCGAAGTAGGAATCGCTCACGCGTTTGTATGCAGCGACAAGGGTTTCTTCATCCTGCCTTGCGTCATCCGCCCACAAACAATTGCATTGACGACACTGTCGCAGTGTCAATTCCGGTAGCTGTTTGCGTAGCGTGTCGTCCAGGAATGGCTCGTCAAGACCGTCACTGGAAATGCACAGAAACGGATCTGTCCCGGCGTTACAAACCCGGCAGTTCATGTGAACGCAGCCTGGAAACGTGCCGACAGTCGATCAATATCAAACTCTTCCTGCAGCGCTCTCTTCGCTTTGTCCACACAGGCTGTGCCGTTCCCGTTGGTCCACGTTTCCATAAACGCATCGAGCGTGGCCGGATCGATCGTCGCCAGTCGCGGCGTCAAGTCATAGCGCTCCGCGACGCGAAACACTGCTGACTCCTGCGGCGCATGAAAGAACACACTCTTGCCCGTCGCCAAATACTCGGGAAGCTTCGTCGGCAATGAATAGAGCGAGATTCGCGAAGATTTTTTGCCAAACGCCAACGGCAGATAAAGCAAGTCGGCTGCTTTCATCGCTTCGAGACACTCTGAATGCGACCGCCGGCTCAACATCTTCACTGCCTGTAAGGCCGACAGCGACGTCTGGTGTTGCTCCGCTACGTCACCCATCACGGTAAACTCGATCGGATCGCCGTTACGTCGATTGTGACGTTCAATCGCCTCAGCAAACGCGATCACAGCGTCAAAGCGAAAGACATTCACATCACCGGCAAGCAGCACCTGCCGTGGCTTTGATAGAACCTTCGTTTCTGGTAACGAATCGTTGCGCACACCGTTGTGTACGACGCTCCAACTCTTCCCAAAACTCTCCTCATAATGCGCCGCCATCTCACGTGACAC
>Ga0105247_10001801_pt1 | contig 15028 bp, 35 predicted proteins | sample KBSS24metaG_FD_81519 | JGI IMG/M metagenome (GOLD analysis project Ga0105247, IMG submission 81519) | Switchgrass rhizosphere microbial communities from Kellogg Biological Station, Michigan, USA - KBS S2-4 metaG | ecosystem: Host-associated > Plants > Roots > Rhizosphere > Soil | place...
CAAGTTCCCCGAGCACGCCTACCTGATGAAGCAACCGGAGGACAGCGGGTTGCCCCCTAAAATGTTTGAGTTCTTCCCGACTGGCATCTGCGGCCCTTGCACCGGACAGGGGAAGGTGGACCGGATTAAGGAGGTTTTCAAAACATGCCAAACAGCGGACGACTTTATGCCGGCGGTTATGGAAATCATCAACGACACCCGCTACGAAACCAACTTCATGCTCGGGGAGGATTACTATTTCTGCAAGCTGGCTCGCGAGTCAGGCGTTAATCTCTGGCTGGATAACAACCTTGTCGTGCCCCATGCTGCAACCTTGAGGCTCCCCTTGCACTCCCATGAAATGCTGGACGCCTTGAACGAGGAGTGGCGTTTGACAGCAGATGCCAAGGTGGAGGAAGTTAACGAGCTGATTGAAAAACTGCGCGGCCTGATGGCGAAAGACTAACATGGAACCACTCTGGCCCGAACAATTCAACCTGAACCAAGATCACTGTGAAGATGTGCTCGCCGGATGCTACGAGCTGTCCGTTACCCCGACGAAGATTATAGACATCGGGGCGAACGTGGGGGCGTTTGCACGCTGGGCCTCCCTCCGCTGGCCTGAAGCTAAAATCCATTGCTACGAGCCCCACCCCTTCAATTTCTCCCTGCTCAAGATGACGGAGAAGCACTATGGGCTGCCTAACCTGACTTTGCACGAGGCGGGGGTTTACAACAAAAACGACACAGCCACCCTCTTTGAAAATGGCTTCAACTGCGGGGAATGGTCCCTGCTGAAGTTCGACCCTAACGGCAAGAAAGAGGAGCGGGTGAAACTCATAGACGCCCTTGATTTGCCCGCATTTGACTTCCTGAAGATCGACACCGAGGGGGTGGAGCCTGTGATTCTGAAACGGCTGGCAGACGAGGGACGACTGAAGGACGCGCTTGGGGTTGTCCTCGAATATCACTCAGTGGAGCACATCGCGGTTATCATCTACCTTCTGCAAGGGGCGGGGCTTAGACTTTACCACATCGCCCCGCACGCCGTTCACCGGGGAGTTTTGAGGTTTATTCGGTAGGGGCTTCCTGAAGATAAAGTCAAAGTTCTCTCCGTATCTCTGGCGGTCGTGGGGGCGGGGCATATCGCCCTTCCCATTCACTCGTTCGCCTCCGGCATGTATTTCCCAGCAATCTCATAGCACATCCCCAGCGCGGAATACAGATTTTCCACATGGCGCATCCCGCATAGGTGAAAATAATTTCTGTCCGGCTCGTGCCAATCGGAGCACCCATCCCATTTGACGCTGCCCTCAAGCATGACTTCTAGGCGGTCACCGTTCGGCGTGAGGATTTTAAAGTTTATCGCGCCGGCATGGTCATCCCACCAGCAGGATTCTTTGCACTCCCACTCAATCACCCACCCGCTGCTATGTGTGGCGCGGCCTTTGATTTCTTCGCGGGTCATTTGATGATCCGTTTATCCCACAGCTTCTCAAGTTCCCCCTCGGCCAGCGGGCGAATCGGAGTCTCCCCATCATTGCCAAGATAAACGAGCATGAGTTTCTTCCCAATCTGCCTGACGCGGTGGGGCTCCCCCTCTAGGTTTAGGTCGAAGGGGGCGTGGGGCGTATTGGACAAATCAGATTCAAGTGGCCCACTATCCATGCCGCTCCTCAAATCCTTAAGAATCGTGCCCCGCATCATGGCTTTTAGATCGTCCTTCGTAAGCGCCCCCTTGGGCATTACTCGGGTGTCCATCTGAGGGAAGGTCACGCCAATTTGGCCGTGTCCATCAATTACGCCCTCTTGGTGGGCGCGATTAACGCGGTCCTGCATTGAAGTGTCAGGAACGGCCTCCATCTGCTTCTTGTGGTTAGCGAACGCCACCCGCATAATCTCGCCCCTAGCCTTAGCAGCAGCCGTCTTGGCGGGGGTCTTGGCGCTCCCCATGAGCTTGCCGGCGTTGAACTCTTTCTGGCAGTGGGGGCATTTCATTTGGCGTCCCTCGCAGCAATCATTTCGTCGGCCAGCCTATATGCCTTTTCAGCAGCATAACTGTAGCTGTTCCAAATATAGCCTTCGTGGTCTGCCAACATCCCCATCAAGGCTTGCCCGGCAAACCAATCACGAAGCGAGAACTCGTCCCGCGCTCCATCCCAAGGAATTCCAACTAGCGGTGTTTTATCCATGCCATGAGGTTGCTACGCCCGTGATAACTGTCAACGATAATTCTTAACGACGCAGTTATAGCGAACTGCTAAGTCCTCGTTCCCACCTGTCGGTAGAGCGGAGAACCTCCCGACCTCGCTAGCTCACATTCCGCCACATCCCCCACCTTCCAGTTACGGAAGCCGCGCTCGATACTGACTTGCCGTCCATCCTCCAACCTCCCCGCCAGCAGCTTCGGATTGATGCACCGTGAGCCTACGATCACCTTGGCCTTTACGGGGAAGCCATCGCGCATTTCCACGGGGGGCGCTTCGGGTGGGACGTTTGCAACTGGCTTATCCGTAACCTCATAATCCGTTACAGGTTCACACACCGGATTCCCCTTATACATTTCGGGCGTTTTGGCTGATTCTACGGGCTTGGGGACTTCCGCTAGGGTCTGGGTCGCCCCACCCTCAGAAACGCCCACCACAGCCTCAGGAATAGCCACAATCACGCTTGGCGCGGCCTCCCCCGAAGAAACTGCCCCCACCGTCACAGCGATATACCTCTCTGGTATCCCCATCCTAGCAAAACTCTCATGGATAATCCCAATAGCCTTCTCCCTCGTCTCAGGCTTCACGATATTCCCATACGCAACCTCCGCCAACTCCATATGCTTTTTAACAATAGATAGATAGTTCATTTTTTCACTGTGGTTTTTAACTAAAACTGACTTCGTGGTTCAGACGCTAAAGGGTTGGCTGGGGAATGTCACTTCGGATTTCTAGTTATGGGTCGTAATTAATCCCACTATCAGCAGCTCCCGCACAGTCAGACCCCCTCCCCCGGTAGGCAGTTGAGACTGGCAGGCCGTGAATACTAGACATAATAATGATTGTCCGTCCAGAATGGGTTTGTAAGTCCGTGATGGTCAATGTCCGTCTGTCCAGTGGTTCAGTCTCAATACTTTTACTAGGGGCTTATGCTCAGCCTAAAAGACCATCTTGAGTTCTTTAGTCATGTTGACTACGGATTGGGCTGGTGAGGAGGAAACCTATTCAAATGCAGATATGTTGATATTACGATGGGCCAGTTCTGGACGTAGTTTTAGAAGGAGCTTGGTATCGTGCTGAGAGTAGATGATGAAGTCTGGAGAGGGGGCGGATTCTTGGCGGGGAAGCGTGGTGGGGAGCTTCACCTTGGCGCGGGCCTCGATCAGGGGCATAATCTTAACGGAGCGGTAGTTCATCCAAACCCAGTGTTTAGCCAACTGCCTGGGAAGGGAGGGGAGAGACTTGTTTGATGTTACCAAGGCCGTCTAGGTCTGCAAGGAGGGCTTCTTTGGGGGAGGAGCCGTAGTTGTTCACCTGAATGTTGACGGAGGCTGTTTGGAGGGCGCGTGAGCCGTCAATGGCGAGGCGTTTATCGGTGGCAGAGGTCATGACAAAGGCCAGTTCGCCAGTCTTGAATTCGTCGTTGTCTAGCTTCTGCTCGATACGATCAACGGCTTTGTCGGAGATGACGCGGAGTTTTTGGGCGAAACGCTCGTTGAATACTTCGACGGGTTCTCCGGTGATGCGGGCGAGGGTGCGTTTGTCATCTGCTGTGACCATTCCGAGGGAGGGGGAGCGTTTGATGCCTACGCGGCCAGAGAGAACGCCGGTAACGAGGTTTTCGGCTAACTGGTCTGGGTCGTAGGTTCTTTTGGAGGCTAGGGGGGTTTTGATGCCGGGGGGGCGGCCCGGTTTACGCTTCGGGGGGGCGGACTGAACCACAGCAGCCCCTAAAACGTGAGCCTTGCCCGATTCTGAGGCGTTTACGGGCGTTTCCGGGTTGGTGGAGGGTTCTGCACTCATTGGTCAGATTTGCTGATTTTAACGTATTCTGGGCGTTTTACAACCGTGGGCGAATAGCGCACCCAATGGGCGTTTCCCTCAAATTCGTTATTGCCTAGGAATTGCTGCATAGCTTCAGCGGGCGTCCAACCGTTCCTGTTAGCCCAATCGGCCATAGGCTCAAAGTCTCGGGCGGGCATCTTCATTTGTGCGTAGCTTCTTAGGGGGCGCTTCGGGGCGGGTCAAGATTAGACTGCGGGGGGGCGCGGGCGCGTATAATCGTTAGGTATGATGACAAATCGTGCATCGCGTTTGCGAACTCTCAAATGCGCCTTTCGCGGCAACTTCTTATTGGCCTTTGCCTCTCCTTTTGCCCAGTAGTGCTCAATCCAGTATCGCTCTCTGTCTGTAGCCTCTTGCGGGCAATCAAGTGATTCGATTGTCTCCAATAGCACGCCGGGGATGTGGGCGAACTTCTTGCGGTGGGAGTTAAACCTATGGTTGGTGTTCTGCGTCTGACCGACATATTCGCAACGAAGCGTTTCAGGATGGCGAATAGCGTAAACGTGAATCTTCACCGCGCAAGAGCCTCCAATAGCTTGCGGGCGGTTTGATTGGGCTTCCGCTTAGATTCCCAGCCCCGAACAGTGTGAACGCTTACCCCCATTTTCTCAGCTAGTTGGGGGCGCGTCAGATTCGCCTTTTGGCGGGCGATTCGCGTTAAATTATCTTCGGTCATATCAGTAGGGTGCTGCGCAGTTTGCACAAGTCAACCAAGAAACAGCGTAGATTGCGCTTGCGCAGTGTGCGCAGATAGTATCCACTCATCCCATAGCCAAACGCCCGAACCTTGTCAGACCGCCCACACCCACGAAAAAACTGATTCTGCAAAAGCCTCTAGGTTACACCGAACAACGGACCGCATCCCTTCCCACTCGCAACCCATAACCCGCTCGTCTCCCAATCCCATGAAAACCCAATCGCCCGCTTCATCTGGTTCTGCCATCCCCCGCGACTGCCAAGCCCTCGAATTCTACCGCATGTGCAAGAAGGCGTGCGAGCCGTTCACCGAGGCGCTGACCCACACCGAGAAGGTCTTCGGGGCCGATGCCTGCGAACTCGCCTGCTCCGAATACAAGCAGGACATGCTCGCTCACCGCTAACCCGCCCAACATGAAAACTCCTACGCTTACCGAGGGGGGCGAACTGCCCACACTTTACCCGCAGCCCAACGAAGACTTGGGCGTAATCACATCTCCCGGCAACTCGCATCCGTTCGACGGCTCCGAAGCCGACTGGTTCGCCCTGAAAAGCGCCTGTCAGATGCGCGACGCCTTGCAGCAAGAAGCCGCCCACCACTCCGCCCAGCTAGAAAAAGCCTTGGGGCGTATCGAGGAATTGGAGCACGGCCTAAACAACGCTCGCGCCTTTGTTTCAATGTATCTTCCTGAAAATAGAGAACGGGTTTACGCTATGCTTTTCTCCCCTGCTGTTCTTCACGCTGAACTCTCCGCCCTCCTCCACCCCGATTCTACCAAAAAATCCTGACCTCTGGGTTACCCTCACAACGCTCGTATCTCTAACCTGTCCTCAACATGAAAACTCAATCGTTCTCCCAATCCGCCGTAACTGCTGACGAAGCCCCCGCGTCCGCTCGCTGGAAAAAGCGTTACACCAGCATTCAAAAGGTTTCATGGGATGCACTGTGGCACGCCGTCTTCACGAGCGAGAAAGGCGAGGAATGCTGGGACCGCATGGAGGAAGCCGAGGCCCTGAAGCTCGCCTCCAAACTCGGCATTAACCCAGAGTCGGACCTATCGGAACTCACGCCCATCATTAAGCGGAACCTCGCCCGCATGGCCACAATCAAAGCCTCCCGCTGATTCTCCCCCTTCGCGCTCTACGTCCTGAGCTAAATCGCACCGCAACTTAATCGTTTCCTGAAACAACTATAACCGTGAAATTACATCTTCCCCAAAACAAAATCCTTCGCGGGGTGGGCGCTTTTGCCGATGGACTTCGCGCTCGTTCGCTTCGCCATCTTTCGACGGGTGAACTGAAGTCGCGGGTCTCCTCCCTGCCCGATGCGGGCCGTGCGATCTGCGATGTCGTAGAGAAAGCCGATGCCGCCATTGAGGAAGCCGAACGCGCCCTCATGTCCGCCAAGGTTCAACGTGAAGTGGCATTAGAAGCTGTGGCCGCTGTCCTTCGCTCCGATTGGAGCACCCGCGAACTCCGCACCGCTGGCATCATCCTTCCCTCCCCATGAAACCAAAACCCTCCCCCTCTCCCAAGCAGCGGGCGAAGCGCCTGCCGAAAGCTCGCGTCATGCACGGCATCAGCAACAAGAAGCACACCGCCGTTTGCATCACTGAACTCGACCACCGAATTTCCCATCTGCTCGTGGGTGGCGAGTTTGAGATTTCAGTCGCCGTCCTCCCAACCCGCACCCAGCAACAGGCCAGCCAGCTCGTCCGCTGGGCGAATCTCAGCTATGCTCAGAAGGTGGGCGAACTGGCCGAGACGCTCGCGGCCTATGTTTACGGAGATAGTTTGCGAGAATTAGCCCCCAGCTATCAGCAGGCGTGCCGGGAAATTGCCGCGACCGCCCTCAATTTGTTGGGCGAATCGCCCGACCCTGAAAACTGAAAATGAACGCTCAAAAATCTGCATACACGAAAGGCTTTGAGGCCGGCTTGGCGGGCGCATCGGTGGATGACACGCCCTATCGCGGGCACACGACGGGCTTTCATCGGGGGCTTTTCAACCAGTGGCGGCGAGGCTGCGAGAACGGCGAGATGGCCGCGACCTCGCTCAGGACTGCCATCGAAAAGCGCGACGAATCCGACACGCTCACGGGCAACGGTGACAACGCCCATGTTAAGGGCGACCTGACCCTTGCCGCTGACCTCTGGAACCAAGGCGCGACGAAACTGCGTCAGGCTGCCGACGACCTCAAGTATCACATCAACCTCAAGAACACCCTCAACCAGCCCGACCGCCATGAATGATTCGCCCACCACCCCCTCATCCCGTCCGGCCTCGTTCAAGGAACTGCTCAAAGGGGCGACTCCGGGACCGTGGGCAGCACGCCTCGAAATCGGGGGCGTTTACGCCTACACCGGCCCGGCCCATTCAGACGGGAAACCGCGCACTTGCGTAGCCGATACGGGCGAAGCGGGGCAAACGTGGAACGGCGCACCTTTGCCTGATGACGAGAAGGAGTCTAACGCCCAATACATCGCCCGCCTGAATCCCGAGGTGATGCGGGGAGTTTTGGAATTCCTTGAGGAGTGCGAGACGGCGGAAGACCGCAGAAACCTCGACGGCGACAGCGCGGAGGCCGTGCTTGAGCAAATCAATGATGCCGCCACCAAACTGCTCGCATCCCTCAACCCCCTCCGCCCATGAAGCCTGACCAATCCGCTCTAGGTTACAGTGAACTCGGGCAACGCTCCAACTCTCATCAACATCATGCCCTCCTCGAATCCCAAACCGTCTAAACGCGAGCGTCGCCTTGAGGCCGTGCTAGACGAACTAACCAACTGCGTAGGCTGGAATGTTCTGGCCGCGTTGGACGCCCGCGAAATCAAGCACAGCTATTCCGATCTAGCAAAAATCTACAACAAGGCAAAGCGCCTCCTCAAACAAACATGACCTCCCCCGACCAACCCTCCCATAAGGCTCGCCCCATCATGGCGGGCTCCGTTGTTCCGTTTCCTTGCTGGCTGAGACACATCGCCCGCGCTGTCCCGACGTGGATTCATCTTGAATCCGCCCCGCTGGATTGGCCTGATTTCGATTACTGGCATCCCGACCAGCCCACCCCTCCCACGGAAACACCCTCCTCGTCCCGCCCCGCAAACGAAGGGGGCGCACACCACAACCTCAAGACTTGGCCGGTGTTCTTCGAGGCTATTCTATCGGGCGCAAAGACGTTCGAGATTCGCAAGAACGACCGGGCTTTTAAGGTGGGCGACATCCTGCTGCTGGACGAATACGACCATACCAAGCCCGCCTATACTGGCCGCCAATGCGAGCGCGTCGTGACCTATATCACGGACTGGGCGCAAAAGACCGAGGAGAATATCATCGTCATGGGGATTGCGCCCGTTTCCCACCCGCAGCAGCCGAGCGCAGGGCAGGGGGAGGCTTGCCCTGAATGTGGCGGGGCGAAGCCGTGGTGCGAACTGCGAGATCGTATCCGTAACTATTTCGGCAACGGTGGGCTGTTTAACCCCGAGCTTATGGAGCACCGTAAAGTCTCAGACCTGCTAATGGACATCGCCAAAGCGATAGACCAGTTTTGGGCACCAACCCAATCCGCCCCGCCTGCTCCGGGCGAACCGCCGGCCAAGGAGGGGGAGACGCAGGACACACTAGAACGCCTCAAGAATGAACTCCTGAAACGTAATCAGGACTACGGCTTAGTAGGCGAACTGATTCCCGCTCTTGAACGCGAGATGGAACTTCTCTACGAACCGACCAATACGGACAAGGACGTAGCCGCTTGCCACCAGATGATTCACGACATGGACAAAGAGCTAACTGCGGCGAAGGCGGAACTGGCCTCGGCCAAAGACCTCATTGAACACATCCAAGCCAAGTTGGACACCGACGAAACCGGCCACAACCTTATCGGCGTTGCCCATGATGCCCACCAAGCTGAGCTGCGCCTCCCCCAACTGGAAGCCGACCTCAAGGCCAAGCAAATAGAATACGCTGCCGCCTTGGACACACTCCGCGATATATCCAGCCGAAACGCCCAACTGGAAGCCGCTGCCGACGAGGGGAAGAAAGACTCGCGGAGGCTGGATTGGTTGGATGCTGAGCGTGAGAAGAACGCGATTGCCTTGGATGGTCTGCCTAAATGCGGTCTGATGAAAGACGGGCGGTGGGCTATTCACATTCAGGGGCGCGGCTTTGTTGCCCATCAGGAGACTGGACTTCGCGCCGCCATCGACGCCGCCATGTCCCCTTCGCCCGCAACGGGGACGGGCAAGGAGGGGGAATCTACCCAATGACTACCGATAAACTACCAATTCCTACCATTCCTACACCCCCAGCCGCCCCGATCTCCCCCAAGGAGTATCTAGACCTAGCTAATAGGGCGTATCACGCTGGGGACAAACTGCTAGCTTCAATTTACATCTTCCTTTTTACTAGCCGCGCCCGCACCCCCTGAGTCGCCCCACCCCGCAGCCAGTTCGTTTCCCAAGGCAATCCGTCCGGACCTAGTGGGCGATTCGCCCTAATCTTTTCCATTAGGGGCTTGACCGTAGGGGAAAAGCTGATTCGTTGGGGGGCGTCGTAGGACTAGACGGCGTAAGTTCAATTTGGAGGGGCGCAAATCTCTCTAGAGAGGCCGGCAAGCGTCTAGTCCCGCTTCCGGCCTTCTCATTTCTACGACTAGAAGAAGTGAGCGTGTAAGCGGCGTTCCCCTCAGTGTGGCGAACGACAGACCGCCGAAGGTTCGGGCCGGAGACCGTTTCCGGCTTAACGAGGGAGTTTATGCCTTCGTGAAACCACCCGTTGAAGCCGACGACCTTGCCATTGTTCGTTGTCGGGGGAGGGGATTGCGACCACAGGCTACGATAAACAGCCAAGGGCATTAGTCGGTAACGAGGCCCGAGGTGGGGAATGGTGGCTACGTAGTGCAACGCGGTGAGTTTGCATCTCCTTTCGGAGCCGGACAGCAGCGATCCTTTAAAGCAAGGGATTGCTGCGTCCTTAAACCCCTTTCGGATGGAGCCGGACAGACCTTGACAACCGAAGGCGCTTAGGTTCTTTTGAGGCGATGAATAAAGCCTACAAATTACTGCCCATGCAGACATTCACCGGAAATACGGTGTGTTCTACTATTACCAACCCGAGCACCTATATCGTGGACTTCTCCGCTCTAGGCAGGGCGGGGGGATTGAAACGAAGCAAGCGAAAGAAAGCGAGCAGCAGGGCAAACGGAAAACTTGGAGGCCGCAAACGCACGAAATGAACACACATCCAGAAAACAGAATCACGCTAACCGCCGACCCCGATAAATGCCCGGAGTGCGGAAGCGATAAAACTGCCCAGTTCCGTTACTGCGCCGTGAAGGTAACTCGGTTTGTTTCGGTCAGCAAATTCAAATGCAATGCTTGCGAGTGCGAATATGGGTTCCTTCCTTGGACGGGAGAAGGGGAACTTGACGCGCAGATCGCCCGCTGGCCGGAATTGCCTCAACCAGTTGAAAAGACCCCTCCACCTGCAAAGAAACGCGAGGGATTTGTTGCCCGCCTGCTTGGCCTAAGCTGAAACGCCCGCCTAGCAGTTATCACTGGTTCGGAGAACGATCAACTTATCAGGGGGCGTTACAGCAGAGCGTCCGACCGAGGCTAGTAATCCAAATCCTGTTTCCGTCCGTTGCGTGGTGGGCTTGTCTCAGGACTCACGAGGGGGGCGAATCGGTCATTACAAAGTAAATGGAGGGCGAAATGCTTTTTGTGCGAAAATATGCTTGCAAGGGCGTTTCTCCTCTGAATGATGGGGCGCATGGCACGAGTCACCCACGTTAAGAAAGCCCGCAAGGCCAACAAAGAAGCCGGAATCAAGAAAGGCGATTCCTACTATTGGTGGAAGTTCCGGTTCGGAGGTAAGCGTTTTTCGCTCACGCCCCCGCGCCGTTCCCAGCTCACGCAATCAAACTTCTATTCGCAGTTGTATGATGCCGAGGACGCCATTGGCGATTTGGAGGCCGGTGCCTTCAGCGATGTTTCATCTCTTCAATCGGAGATTGATTCCATCAAGGACAATCTGGAAAGCCTGAAGTCCGAGTGCGAGGACAGCCTCAGCAACATGCCGGATTCTTTGCAATCCGCCCCCACGGGTGAATTGCTTCAAGAGCGCATTGATGAACTGGACAACCTGATTTCAGAACTTGATTCCATTGACTATTCCGAACCCGAAGAAGCCACGAAAGAAGATAAACTCCCCAAGGAATCCTTGGAGGACGCGCAAGATCGTCTTTTGCTGGAACGGTGCCAAGAGGTCATTGATGAGGCCCAAGCGGCCAACTGGAGCATTTCATGAATAAGCCCATAAAACAGCCAAAGCCCCGCATCGTAGTTTACCTCGAAACGCCCGAAATGGAACGCGCCCAAAAAGCCGCCCTCTCTGCCGGACACAAAAACGCCCACCGCTGGGGAACTGCCGTTATCAAGAAAGCCCTCCCCCGTTAACCGCCCCGCCCGCCCCTGAGTTAATCCCCGCAACAAAATCCCGGTTCTGGGTAACAACCACGCCCTTCAACCTCTCACCGCTCCTCAACATGAAATCTAAATCGTCCCGCAAGCAAGTCCGTCCGGCCTCCCCGCGTATTCCGAAGGGGTGGCGGGCGCTTCGGGTCGGGGAGAATCTTCGAGAGACTGACATGTATCGTGTTTTCGGACGTGGCCCTTGGGTCATTAACGGAACCATTCCTAAACATTGCCTGCGCCAATTACAGGGTTGGATGACTCCGCATATCCGCCGAATCGCCCGCTGATTCGCCCTCCACGTTTCCCAAACCAGCCATATCCGTGAACGAAAAACAGCAGACATTTCTTGAGGAGGGGGGCGCACCGTCCCAATGCGAGCGCGTCCTTGTTCTTCTGAAGCATCATCTGGGCGAATGAGTGGGGATGCCCCATCTGGTCGAATACTCCGACTCCTACGTCGTGCATTCAAGAATCAGTGACCTTCGTAAGCAGGGCCATTCAATCGTCAACCGCACCGAAAAAGACCCCGCCACCGGCAACAGACTTTCCTACTACAAACTACTCGCATGACAACTCAATCCACAATGGCCGCATATTGCGTGAACTGTATACACGCCTACCAGAAAATTCCAACCGTGGGTGAATACTACTGCCGCATCTTCCCGCGCACGAATCTTGTGACGGGCGAATTGAGCAACCAGTTTGCCGAGGTGGCCCGCGAGTCGGAAAGCATGTGCGGGAAGGATGGCCTGAAATTTGAACCCCGCACCCAATGACCACCTTCATCCAGACCCAAACCGCCGAGGAACTACAACTCCGCTTGGCGGAAGCCTACCGCGACGTGCCCGAATGGCAGCCCACCAACGAGGACTTGTGCCGCATGGCCGCTGAGTTCGACGAAAGACGGAGTGAGGGGCGAATCATGCGCCCATTCCGCACCAACCCGCACGACTAATTTTCCACCCACAACGAAACCAAACCAATAACTAACATGCCTGTTGCAACTAACAAGGGGGGCGATTTTACCCCCGTCCCTGCCGGAATCCACCACGCCATCTGCTACGCGGTCATTGACCTCGGCACGCAGCCTTCCCAAATGTATGCGCCTTCCCGCAAGGTGCTCCTGATTTGGGAACTCCCCCACGAGAGGGACGACTTCAAGGACAACAAAACCGGAGCCGTCAAAAACCTCCCCCGCGTCATTTCCAAGGAATACACCCTCTCAACCGGAACGAAGTCCAATCTTCGCAAGGAACTGGAATCATGGCGGGGGAAGCCGTTCACCGCTGAGGAGGCCAACGCTTTCGAGGTGGGGGTGCTCGCCGGCAAGAACTGTCAGCTCAACATCGCCCACAAGCCCAACCGGGACGGGACCAAGACCTATGCGAACGTCATTTCGATTGTCCCGCTGGGGAAGGGCGTTCCGAGCCAGCGCAGCGAGAACCCGATTCTCGTTTGGGATTTGCCCAAGGACGGCCCGATCAACTTCCCCCCCGAAATGCCGGAATGGATTGTCACGAAAATTAAGGGCTCCGAGGAATACACGGAGAGCCAGAACCCCTCGCGCCGCCCCACCGCTGCACAGGAAGCGAATCAGGACGACTCCCCCTCGGAAGATGTGCCTTTTTGAGTAACTGATTTTTGGTCAACCGCCCCGCCCGTGGCTTGTAACGGGCACCTATTCTTATGAAAAAGATTATCAGTTTGTTTCAACGTAACTACGAAGGCGACCGCCTTGTGCGGGATGAAGTCGTGCCGGGAGCCGAGTGGGTTCTTGCCGGGGAGGGCGAAGCGACCCGCAAGTTTGACGGCACCTGCTGCATGATTCGCGGGGGCGTTCTGTTCAAGCGTTACGACGCCAAGAAGGGCAAGACACCGCCCGCAGGATTTGAGGCCGCGCAAGAGGCGGACCCGATTACCGGACACCATCCGGGCTGGGTTCCCGTAGGCGATGAGCCCGATAGCCGTTTCCACCGCGAAGCCATGCACCCCGCGCTTGCGGACGGAACGTATGAGCTGGTTGGCCCCAAGATTCAGGGCAACCCGGACGGCTTCAACGCGCACACCCTCATTCCCCACGGCGAAATGAAACTGCCCGATGCGCCACGCACGTTCTCCGAACTAAAGGCATATCTGGAACCCCTCAAGATTGAGGCATCGTTTGGCACCGCGAGAACGGCGATATGGTGAAAATTAAGCGCAAAGACTTCTTCAAAACCTTCCGCGCATGAATCCTCCCAACCCAAACGACTCCGCGTATAACCGCGAGACACAGGATTCATCGTGGCGCTTCCACGAACGCTACCGCGCCCAATTCGGCCCCGAAATAAACCCCAGCTTCAAGCCGTTTCGCCCCCTCCGCATCTCCTCCGTAGTTACCAAAAATCAGGACTCTTTTTACACATTCGCGCCCGCTCCTTCGTCAGACAAATCAACATGAAAACTGATTCGATTCCCAAACAACCGAGTCCGGCCTCGAAAGCCGTAGCACCTTACAACATCTGGAAAGACGACGGGGTGGAATATCCCCATGCCGAATTTATGAAGCGCCTGAAAGACGTTCATGGCATCGACCCCAAGACCACGAAGGGAACAAAGCGTATGCTGATGCACATGGACGGCGACACTTGGTTCGCGTGGGATTACGAATGGGAGATCGGCGGAAAGAAGTTCACCCAGCATACGCGCACCAACCGCACAGGCGAGGATTTACACTTCTGGTCAAACCAAGGAGAATAACATGAACGAAGAACTGTTAGACAAAATGACCGATGCCTTCCTGCGCTGGCCGCTGCCCGATAGCGTGTGCTCCGACGCCTGCGTTACGATGCCCAACTACAAGCATGGCAGAACGGGAACGAACCTGCTCACCCATACCGAGGCCAAAGAAATGCTACGTGCTGTGGTTCTCCCACTGATTGCCCCACCCCATGCCTAACCTCTCCCAGCAAATCTCCCAGACAGGAAACTGCTTGCGCGAGCCCCCGAAGGTAAAGAAGGGGGAGAAGCGGGGTTACATCCGGCGCGAGAATCCACGCAGGGCAGCCCAGAAACGCCAATATAGGGCACTTCTCCCGGGATGGATAGCCGAACATCCCCGCTGCGAAATCGGCCCTATTCTAAAGCAGAATGGGTTTAACGTGCATTGCACGGGGCGCACGGTTTGCCCGCATCATATCCGTGGCCGCAGGGGAGAACTTCTTTGCGACACCCGTTACTTTATCGCGGCCTGCGATGGAGAGTGCCACATCCCATTTATCCACCGCCACCACAAGGCCGATGCAATCCGGCTGGGGCTTTTAATCCAATGACTCCCGATTTGCACGTTCGCTGGTCTAAGAAACAGAAGGATGTTATGATTAAATATCCGCGTAGCCCCGATGGGCATTTAGCGTTTGGAGTGCTTTGCTCAAAACGGGCCACCCCAAATTTCAAACTCCCCTTTGGCGTGGAGTGGCTGCCCAGTTTCACCGATGAACTAGAGGCTCGTGGCTACGACATAACCACGTTAAAGCTTTCTTGCATGTTGAAGAAACCCGAAACGCCCACCCCTGAATCGCCCCCTTCGCCCCGGATGAACTCTCTAGGGGGAGGCCCGACTAAATAACATGAAAGACATTCTTGATAAGATTTATGAAGTTCTGGACGGAAATCCATCTGTGGCTAAATACTCCGAACGTCATGGCGTGGAGGCCGCGGCTATTCTTACAATCTATACCGACGAGGTTGCGGGGCTCATTGCGGAAAGACTTGCGCCGCGCCTAGAGGGGAAAACGGTAATTGAAATCGGGGGAGGCATTGGGCTTCTTTCGCTTCACCTTGGCTTAG
>Ga0105247_10001802_pt1 | contig 15025 bp, 16 predicted proteins | sample KBSS24metaG_FD_81519 | JGI IMG/M metagenome (GOLD analysis project Ga0105247, IMG submission 81519) | Switchgrass rhizosphere microbial communities from Kellogg Biological Station, Michigan, USA - KBS S2-4 metaG | ecosystem: Host-associated > Plants > Roots > Rhizosphere > Soil | place...
CGTCGGCCAGCACCGCGAGCGCGCCCACCCAATCCGCGTGTCCTTCGAGCGTTGCCTCGCAGGTGCCGCTGGCCGGGTTCCACAGTTTGATCGTGCCGTCCCCTGACCCCGAGGCGAGGCGCCCGTCGGCCAGCACCGCGAGCGCGCTCACCCCACGCGCGTGTCCTTCGAGCGTTGCCTCGCAGACGCCGCTGGCCGGGTCCCACAGTTTGATCGTGCGGTCATCGGACCCCGAGGCAAGCCGCCCGACTTGGTCGCGTCCGTGGTCATGAACGGTCCTCCTTCTCTGTGCTTGCGATCAGGGAGCCCAACCCATTCCAGTTCGAAGGAAATGGGCCAGTTCATTCCCTGTGCGGCAAGAGGTTCATCCGGGACCAGGCATCGCGGACAGTCGAAATGGTGATGAAAACGCGCTCGTATCGTCGTCGCCAGAGTCTTCCGCGTATCTGCGCCGCATTGCGCGTGTTGGCGACCAAGCGGGACCTTCGGCCTCAATCTGCGCAGGTATGCAAGCGGCTGCGACCGCTGTTTCCATCGATTTGGCGACTAGCTCGACTGCCAGGAGTTTTGCGAGTCCGTAATCAGACTCTATCCCCTTCGCTTCTTTGACCGCATCCATGAGGTCAGTCGTTGTATTTCGCAGCGGCATCGAAAGCTCCCCGCTGAAAGCGGCAGCCCACGGTATGTAAAGCCCCATGGATGTTCAATCATGCAAGGCCCATGAACAATCCAAGACCCTTGGACTACTACGCGGGTGTCGCCCGCGATTTACCGACCATTTCACCCTTTGCACAGGATGACCCGCGAGGCAGGCAGATCACCCACTATCTCTATGGTGGCGACGATGCCGGCGTCACAACTCCCACATTGATCCACGACCTCCAAAGTAGATGGCGTGTCAACTTCGAAGAGGTTTCTATGTGTTCAGCGCTTACCGAATGGGCGGTGCAGCCGTAGATGATGTTCGAAGGGTCATCAGTGCGGTGAGCAGCGCGGAGCATAAGTTTCGCGGCACACGCCGCAAATGGTCCACCTGCGCGCTCCGACAATCCTCACGCAGAACCCACCCACAGAAGTGCTCACAGTTGTTCGTCAATATCCGGTATCGACGTTCCCCTAGGCGTGAGCGGGCTCGCGTTACTACCTCGGCGCAGGTGAACGGTCTCTGGTCGTGACGAATGCGCACTGGGTATCCGTTTGCGAAGCCCACGAGGGAAACTTCCTCCACTGGTGCTCGCCACCGCCGGTTCGTCAGGCCCGCGTAGTGTATGACGCAACCATTGCCAACGTAGATTCCATGATGCTCGTAGAATGCCCTGGGACTGACGAGATGTGCCGCAAGGGGTGGCTCCTCACCAGGGAGTAGCACGGAGTCTGGCTTGCACACCATGTATTCGGCGTGGGGCTTGTAGTGTATGCAGCTGGTCATGACTATGGACGTCAGGCGGCTTCGCGCTGCTATCCAACAACAATGGCGCCTCACATGCCATTGCACGCAGGTGTCGGTTTCCTCTGCATTAGCTCGCGTTAATACCCTCGGATAATGGAATTCGGCTGAGTAATTTGGTCTGATTACGCTGCGGGATGGGACCACCCCGGCGATCCGAACCGGCCCGGAATTTGTGTAACCCGAGGGCGCTTACCGTCAAACGTTAGGATGATGGCGCACCGCCATCCCAAGGACAGCACCCATACGGTCATATCGGGTGTCTGTCGGGTGCTGGTGGAAGCGGAGCCGTCGATACGTCACCGGCTTACCGGAGACGGTCGACGTGCTCTCGAGTCAGCCTTTCAGTTTTACATTGACGCCGTTAGCGGAGAGATTGAAGCGCAGCCCCTCTGTTGTCGAAATCAGTTTGATCACGACACCGTGTTGGTTGCGCAGCACAGCCGCAGACCCACCGCCGGCAATGGTGATTCCCGCCGCAGCAGCTGTGTAAGTGCCGTTGAAATCGCTCAGGTCTTTCAGGTTGTAGACCATGCCGCTGCCGGTCAGATGTGCGGCGCCCACATCGACGATGGACAGGCCCGAGAGCTTGAAGTCGTGCTTCTCCCCCTGAAAAGTCAGGCTGCCGTGCCCCCACACGTAGCCCACGCCGGCCGCAATAGTGCCGCCGCTGAACTCGACGGTGGCGTCGGGGTTTTCGGCGGCAGGAGCCTCGGTGCCGTTCCCATCTGCGGCCAATGCGGCGGCGCCCACCGTCGCGCACAGTAGTGTCGAGAGCACAGCTTGCCGTAAGTAAGTCATGGAATGTTTCTCCTTCGATTTGATGTCATGCCGATACAGGTCGCTGCAGCATGTGGCTGCCAGCAGCAGGACGTTAGATTTGGCGGCGACGCCAGGCTTGTCCCGGTGTGCTCAATTTGCACCCAATCGCTTTCGGCTGACGAAGTGTTGAACGAAAGCACAAGGAGCCAGCTTTGCGGAAATGGGAACAATCCAATACGGCCGAGGCATGCCATACCGTGGTGTGCGAATGGCTATACCCACGTGCAATCGATTCTGGCGTGCGCTTCTGGTCTGATCTGAGTGTCGAAAGAAGTGTTCAACGGCGTGGGAGTCTCGTCATGAAGTCGGCAAGAAGGTGGGGGAACTCTGTCGTCGGCTCGGGCAACGCTCGATGGAGGGCAAGTCTGGCGGGCTCCAGGATGCCCCCGCCGCGCGTGTTGGCGTCGATGCTGCAGGCGAGTTGGCACAACGCGCAACGGATGTTCAGCGGGAAGCAAGCAAGTCGGGATGCGCATGTTGGTGGAAGTAAGGAGGATTGGCAATGAAGAGTGCGTGCGCGGATTGGTCGATCGTAGTTGCAGATGACCATGGGCCGGAGTGGGCGCCTTCGGTTGAGAACGGCGAGCCACCTTCCCCGGTGCAATACCGCCGTTTGGGCGATAAGGGCACGCTGTTGCAAAAAGCCTTGCATCGCGCAGCTCGCCTGTCATCGCCGTTACACACGCTGGTTACTGCGCGCGAGCAATACCGCGATCTTTGGGAGCCCTCGCTCTGGTACGTGAAGCCGACGCAGCGTTTCGTCTGTGATCATCGCTGGAGCTCGTGGCTGACAACCGCTGCGGCGTTGCTGCGCGTCGCCGGCGCGTCGCCCTCGGCGATAGTGGCGATCCTGCCGGCGCGGTGTTTTGTAACACACGAGGAAATCCTCACCGCCGCTCTGGAGCATGCATTGGTCGCGCTGCCTTTGGTGTCCGAGGGTGTCGTCACCCTCGGCATGGTCGACCTGGAGGCGGGAGTGGATGAGGACTACCTAGTCCCGACGAATCACGTCAGGGCAGCTCTCGTGCCGCTGCTCGGGGTGGCTCGGCGTCCGACGGCCTGGGTTGCGCGGCACCTGCGAGAGCACGGAGCCTTGGTGGCCTCGGAGATCGTGATTGGATACGTCGGCGCATTGACCGCCCACATTTCACGCCATTGGCCGGGTATCTCGGCGAAGCTGTTGCGTCTGGGTTCCGCAGCTGCCGCCGCAGATGCGGAAACCGCCATTCCGAGCGCGCTGCAGCGGGGGATGCCGATGTCGATGTTGAACAGACTGCGCTGGTATCCGCCCTCATTGCCGCAGCGCGCGCTGCGCGTGCCGCATTGTGGTTGGAGTGGACTTCGCTCCGCTCAAGCTGTGGCGCGCATCAGCGCATTTGCGTCCCGCTCCGTGAGCGTGCCTGCGAGGGCGTGGTCTGGAGACAGCGCCCTGGCCGCGCCGTAGATCCTCCGGCGCGCCGGTTCTCAACAACATGCAAGGTGTCGTGGACGACCTCGACGGCAAGGTCGTGCCCCTGGCGGACGGCTTTCAGACCACGCTGAGGAGCGTCACGAGGGCCGTGGATCGCCTGCAGACGGACTCGACACGGACGCTCGCAGACATCGACGGCCTCGCCAACGAGAGCGTTTGCCTGGGGGCAACTCGTTCGCTCAGCCACACTTCGCGAGCCACAACCGATGCCACTGCATCGTCCGTAGTTTGAATCCGACTGCCAACTCGACTGTGCCGTTCAAGTAACACTCGCCGGCACCCGCTAGCATCATTTGCATTATGAAGCGCAGAGAACCCGCGGTGAAACTCAAGCTGGGATGGCTCATTGTTATGTTGGTCGCCTGGGGAAGCGCCGCACGCGCGGGCGCGCCGCAGCCGTTCCCCGAGCAGCTCGTCTTGGATTGGGACGACCTGCGCGCCGCCCTGCGAGAGGAGGGGATCGACTTTCGCATCGGTTATGTGTCCGAGAGCGCGACCAACGTGCGGGGCGGCGCCAAGGAGCTCTGGCGTTACACGGATCAGTGGACTTTTGAGACGCGGCTGGATCTGCAGAAGCTGTTCGGCATCGATCATGCGCGGTTCGACTTCGTGATCACCGATCGTAACGGCCGCAACCTGAGTGACGACGCGACGCTCCACTCGTTGCAACAGGTGCAGGAGCTCTATGGCCGCGGGCAGACCTGGCGCTATACCGAGTTCTGGTACGACCAGAGTTACCTGGGCGGCAAGGTCGACTGGAAAATCGGTCGCATGCCGGAGGGCGATGACTTCGGAGCTTTCTCCTGCGAGTTCATGAATCTGACGTTCTGCGGCTCCGCGCCGGGCAACCTCGTGGGAGGCTACTGGTACAACTGGCCTGTCAGCCAATGGGCAACCCGCGTGAAGCTCGCGATCACCGGCTTTGGCTACATTCAGGTGGGTGCCTACGAGGTCGACCCGAGCTATCTGCAGACCCGCTACGCGCTGGATATCGGCAGCCCGCCCGGGGCGGCGGGCGTGCTCGCTCCTCTGGAGATTGCCTGGTTGCCGACGATCGGCGGGCTGGCTGGCACCTACAAGTTCGGCGGATGGTATAGCTCAACGACCGCGCCGGATGTGGTGGAGAACACCGCCGGGCAGCCACTGGCGCTCATGGGTGGACAGCCCCTCATGCGCCATGGACAGTACGGGGCCTATGTCAGCTTCGAGCAGCGCCTGACGGCCCCGGAGGGTGCGTCTTCCAAGCGAGGGCTCAGCGTCTTCCTGAATGGCACTTACGCGGATCGCCGCACCTCGGCCCTCGACAGTCAGGTCGCCGTGGGAGTGCTGTATACCGGGCCTTTCGCGGCACGGGCAGCTGATGAGTTGGGATTTGCCCTGGGCGGGACGCGTGTCAATCCGCGCGTAGCGGACGTACAGGGGACGGAGTATGTCGGCGAGATCTTCTACAACCTGCATCTCGCAAGCTGGCTGGACGTGCGTCCGAGTGTCCAGTACGTCGCGCAGCCCGGAGGTAACACGCGTAATGCCGGCGATCTGATCGCTGGAGTGAGACTGTCCCTCAACTTGTGACGCACGCCGTGGATGATGCAGTGCGCGGCGGCCGATGAGCATGTGCGGGCTTTTCGGATCGGCGCCCGACCTGAACGCAAGCGTCAACCAATCCACTCAGACGCTGCTGGACATCACTGGCTCACCGCCCGTGCTCGACCTGGCACGTCTCGGCCTCGGTCCGGACGGGCACACCAGCCTCGCTGGTCCCCGCGGATTGTCATCTTCGCGGAGGTTAGTGTAGCGAGCTCGACGATTGTGCGTCGTTGCCGTTGAGATGCTGCCGTTCGCGGCGTGCCGACGGTCGTCGATACCACGGTGCAATGGAGTCGGATGGGGGCTCGTGGTGTAGTCGCCGACGAGCGCTGCACCCGGGCGCAAAAATCCGGAGACCTACCGATGAGCCTCATCAATCCCAAGCTGGCTGCGGAGACCGGTGACTCGCCGGTTCCAGTAACGCTGCGGCGTGCTGCGAGGCCGTGGGCATGGCGTTGTTCCCCTATTGAGAGGTGAATTGAGGACGATCAATGACGACTGTCTGCGGGGACGCGACAGTGATAGCTCAGTCGAGCAGGCGATCTGAAGGAGACACCGTGAGAACCAACAATGAAGTTAAGACGGGCGCAGAGGAGGAGCTGCGCTGCGAAACTAGGGTCATGAGCAACCAAACATTTCCGATTGACCTGAGTGCACTTCAGCCCCTGATGCTCGATCCCGCGGTCCCGTCACTGTCGGGCACACAGAAGGCGACCCTCAAGCACAATATCCGGCTGTGCCGCGATGCAATCGTGTTCTTCACCGCACTGGCTGGAGCAAAAGGCTTATCTGGACACACAGGCGGCGCCTACGACACCGTTCCAGAGATGATGATCATTCGGGCGTTCATCGCCTACGGTGCGCCTATTGTGCCCGTGTTCTACGACGAGGCGGGACATCGGGTCGCGACCCAGTATCTGCTGAGCGTGCTCAACGGGGCGATGCCGGCGGAGCGACTGCTCCACTACCGGGAATATGCGAGCGGACTGCCAGGCCACCCTGAGAAGGGCTTGACCCCGGGTCTCGAGTTCAGCTCCGGCCGGCTGGGTCACCTGTGGTCGTTCTGCAATGGCGTGGCGATGGCCAATCCGGGCAAGGCAGTCGTTCTGCTCGGCTCCGACGGGAGCCAGATGGAGGGCGACAATGCCGAGGCCGCACGGCTCGCGGTTGCCAAGCGCCTGAATATCAAGGTGCTCGTCGACGACAACAACGTCACGATCTCGGGACACCCGCAGGAGTATCTGGACGAATACGATCTTACCCGGACGCTGGCCGGGTACGGCCTCCAGACCGCCACGACGATGGGCGAGGATCTCGACGCCCTCTTCATCGATCTGTGTCGCGCGTTCTCGGATCCACTTCCGCGTGCCGTCGTCGTCAAGCGCCCGATGGCGCCCGGCATTGAAGGCGCGGAAGGCAACCCCAAGGCGCACGACGCAGTGGAAGCCGAGATTGCCGTCCACTATCTAGAGAAGAGTGGCGGGTACGACGGGGCGATCGAGATGCTCAAGGCGGCTAAGCCCGAGAAGAGCCCCTTCACCTATCGTGGCTCCTCGGGTGTGGGCAGGAACCGCGATGACTTCGGCAAGCTCATCAACGAAATCCTGGACGACATGAGCGAAGCGGACCGCATCGCGAGCGTGCGCGTGTTCGACAACGATCTGGAGGGCTCCTGTGGCTTACACCATATCCGCAAGAGGCACCCGGAAGTATTCGTGCGGGGCGGCATCATGGAGCGCGGCAATTACTCGGCCGCCGCCGGTTTTGGCTCGTCCAAGGGCAAGCAGGGCATCTATGCCACTTTCAGCGCCTTCCTCGAGATGGCCATCAGCGAGATCACGATGGCGCGCCTGAACTTCTCGAACGTCCTCGCGCACTATAGCCACAGCGGTGTAGATGACATGGCCGACAATACCTCCCATTTCGGGATCAACAGTATGTATGCGGATGGGGGCCTGAAGCCTGGTCACGGGGAGGATACTACGCGGCTGTATTTCCCGGCCGATCGGCACCAGTTCGCTGCGTGCGTCAAGCGCATATTCAATGAACCGGGACTGAGGTTCCTGTTCACAACACGTGCTCCTGTCCCCGACATCCTTGGCGACGACGGCAAGCCGCTGTACCAGGGCAAGCCGTTCGAGCCGGGCACGGATCACATCGTGCGAGAGGCACCGAGCGGTGGGGGGTACATCGTTGCAATGGGCGAGATGGTGTATCGCGCGCTCGACGCAGTCATCCGCCTGAACGAGCAGGGCATCGCGGTCGGTTTGATCAACAAGTCGACCGTCAACGTCGTGGATGCAGCGATGATGAAGACGCTATCCCGCGCCCCGTTCGTGCTCGTCGCGGAAGGCTGGAACGTGAATACGGGCCTGGGAAGCCGATTCGGCAGCCACCTGCTGAAAGTCGGATTCAAGGGGACATACCATCACATCGGCACCCACCTGGAAGGCGACGGCGGGCTCTGGCAGCAGGTCAGTCATCAGGGTTTGGACCCTGATGGGATCATGAAGGAGGTGAAATGCCTCGCGAAGGGCCTGAGGCGGGGCGATTGAGCTTTTGATCGAGCCATTGCGAGATCAGGACCTGGTCGATGCGACTCAGTTCGGGCTGACGCGCGAACACGCCCGGCTTGAAAGGGAAACGGGCGTTGGGGGTGTTGCGCCGAGCGCTATGAGTAACCGGCCCAACTCACCCATTCAGAGGGATTTCTTTTCATGAAAGTCAAAGCGCCAATACCGGATGCAGCGTTCATCGAACAGCAGCGCCGCTACCTCGTTAAGTTGCGCGCAGTCCTTAGGGCCGCCGCTCGGAACCAGGAAGACGAGGAGGCCGATATCAAGCGCGAGAGCGCCGATCATCCCCGGGAATACGAGGATGATGCGCAGAAGCTTGCCAATCTCGAGTTGGCGGGCAATCTCGTCGTCCGGGATATCGGCCGCCTTGATCGTGTGGAGCGTGCCTTGAGGAAGGTGGAAGAGGGGACTTACGGACTGTCGGACCTGAGTGGCAAAGCGATTGCGCGCGAGCGGCTCGAAGCGATTCCCGAGGCCATTTGTACGCTCGATGAGGAGGGTGAGCTCGAGCGCAGCGGCTCAGTCACACGCGGGTCCGTGCGATGAGCATGAGTCGGTTCGTGTGAGCAGCTGACGCCCACCATGATTCCTGAGTCTTCCAACCCAGATCGCGACTACCCGCAAATGGCGATAGAGCGGGGCCGAATTGAGCCCGCACCACGCCGAGTCCGGGGGTACTTCGACAACATGCTGGTCTTCGACACGACCCGGGCCCGCTATGTCTGGGAGGTACCGTACTATCCGCAATACTACATTCCGCGGTCTGATGTTCGAATGGAGCATTTGCGTGACGAGGACCACCCGCAACGGGTGCAACTGGGTTCTTCGCGGCTGTATTCGCTGACAACGGACCGGCGTGCCAAAAAGGCCGCAGCGCGCGTCTATGACGCCGGCGGCGGCCCCGTTGCAGGTTACGTGAGGTTCGAATGGGACACGCTCGATTGGTTCGAAGAAGACGAACGAATCATCGGTCACCCACGAAACCCGTACGTGCGAATCGACGCCCTGCGCTCTCACCGACACGTCAGAGTTGAGATTGACGGGGTCGTACTTGCCGAAACGCGCAGTCCCGTTCTGCTTTTCGAAACTGGGTTGCCAACGCGATACTATTTCGATCGCACGGACGTCGAATTCGAGCATCTTGAGGGCAGCCTCACACAGTCAGTCTGTGCCTATAAAGGGATGACCTCGGGCTACTGGTCCGCTCGAATCGGCGGCAGAGTTCATTCGGATGTCGCTTGGACCTACGACTACCCGACGCGACACGTGGCGCCGATTACGGGCCTCATCGCCTTCTACAACGAAATCGTCGATACCATCCTGGATGGTGACAAATTGCCGCGCCCCAAACACATTTCATTTAGCTTAGTTGGAGAGATGCTTATCCCACACTCCCGGCCGGATCGGAACCAGTTAGGGGCTAATGTTAATCAGACATCGAGCGCGCAGAAGCCAAGGCGCCGTTCACGGTCTCACGCGATTGATTGAACGCATGGCCCTTCGGGGAAGTGCCAACTACCGTGGAACCGGTTTCTGAAAGCGCTTCACGAGGAGAATTGCAATGCAAAGGTACCTGTTGGGAGTGGTCGGTGGCGTTGGTGTGTTTGCTGCGAGCTCGTTCCTGCTCAATTCGGGATCCGTGGTCGCTCGAACCGATGAGTACCCAGTGTATGACTCCGTCGGCAGAGTGCAGCTCCCAACCGGCTATCGCGCATGGGTTTTTGTGGGTGCGCCCCTAACTCCCGAGGGTCTCAACAATGGAAAGTACAACTGCAGCGAACCAACGGGCTGTACCCGATCGAACTTCCCCGAATATCATCATGTATACATAGAAAAGAAAAATGTCGATGCCTACCTGAAGACCGGAGACTTTCCCGAAGGAACAGTCATCGTCAAAGAATTGACCCGGGTCCTAAACCCCAGCAATCCAGACGGATCTCGGACCGAAGCATCCGGGCGCGGGTATTTCAACGGTGAGTACAACGGCATTGACATGTCGGTGAAGGACAGTAAGCGGTTTGCTGCGACTAACGGCTGGGGATTCTTCACCTTCGGGCATCACCCATTGCCCTACAACAAGACTGCCGCGGAACAGCCTGCGGAGGTATGTGCGGGATGCCATATCGCGAATGTCGCAAAGACCGACATGACCTGGATCCAGTTCTATCCGCAACTTCGTGACAAACAGGGATATTAGTTACACGGGCGCAGAGCGACCCGGTACGCATCGACTCCGAGCACGCGAATTCCGTGTCATATCGATCGGCAATGGCACCCGGCGGAGCACTGCGGAGAGTTGTTCTGCGCCACAGCCTGGTTGTACGGCTGACACACTGGATTAGTGCGCTGGCCATGTCTTTGTTGCTCATCGGCGGGCTGCAGATATTCAAGTCGTTCCCCGCTCTGTATCTTGGAGATACGGGATACGAGACTAGCGGCGCAGTATTCGAGATGGGCGTGGACCAGCTCGCGTAACCTAGCCGCCAGCCAGCGCTGGCACCTATTCTTCTCGTGGGTGCTGATGATCAACGGCCTGGTGTACTTCATTGTTGGGCTCGCCACCGGACACCTACGAACCCTGCTGCCCACGCGGGGGGAGCTGAAACCGCGGCACCTGCTGCAAACGACCTGGAACCACCTTCGTCTTCGTTTCCCGAAGGGCGATCCGGCAGTCAAATACAACATCCTGCAAAAGCTCTCTTATCTGTCCGTCATTGGCATTCTTGCGCCACTCATGTTGCTCACCGGTTGGGCGATGTTACCTGGGCTTAACTCTTTCGCCCCCTGGCTCTCGGAGATTTTCGACGGCCGCCAAGGCGCACGCCTCGTTCACTTCGTCACGGCGAACCTGCTCGTCCTGTTCCTGTTGGGTCATCTACTCGCGCTCATCGCTGTTGGCGCCTGGAACGAGGTTCGTTCGATGGTTACGGGTCGCTACGTCGTTCAGGACGGAGACTGAGTAGCCGATCTCCCCCCGCACCTTTCCGCGGAATACCCAGTATGACCAGGCGGTGTACATAAAAATGATTGGCAGCAGAAACACCGTACCGACGACGAGGAATACCTGCGTGCTGGTGGATGAAGCCGCCTCCCACAGGGAGTAGCGGTGCGGGACGATCATTGGCCAAAGACTGATCACGATCCCGGCGTAGGACAACGCGAATATTCCGACCGCCGTCACGAAGGGCGCGATCTCGGATGAACGTTTACCGAGAGATCGCCATTCCCAGATCACCAACAGTGCTGTCATGACGGGAATTGGCGCAAGCAGGGGGAGATCCGACCAAGAGAACCAGCGTCGTGCAATCGCAGCATCGGTCGCTGGCGTCCACAGGCTTACGACCACCAGGGCGATCGCAACCCCGACCAACCATCGGCGCCCCAGGTGGCGCGCCCAGTCTTGCAGCGTGCCCTCCGTTTTCAGAATCAGCCAGCCCGTGCCCAGCAAGCCGTAGCCGAAGAGCAGGGCGACCCCAGTGAAAAGCGAAAAGAGGCTAAAACAGTCGAATGAGCTGCCGACGAACTGCCGGCTGTCGATCTTGAACCCTTGAATGTAGGCTCCGATGACGATCCCCTGTGCAAAGGTCGCCACCGCCGACCCGTAGCAGAACGCATAGTCCCAAAACGTCCGGTGTGCGGCGTCCTTGTACCGGAACTCAAATGCTACGCCGCGAAACACGAGTGCGAGCAGCATGACGATGATCGGAAAGTACATTGCTGGGAGGAGGATGGCGAATGCGAGCGGAAACGCGGCCATCAGCGCGAGGCCAGCTAACACCAGCCAGGTTTCATTGCCGTCCCAGACTGGTGCGATGGAGTTCATGAGCAGCGTGCGCGATGCCGCATCGGGTGCGAAGCAGTACAGGATGCCCACACCGAGATCGAATCCGTCGAGCAGCACGTACAAGAGGATCCCGAGCGCCAGAAGCAGCGTCCAAAGCGGCACGAGGTCAGGGGTCAAGTCGGTCATAATCGGCTTTCGATCGGAGGCGTTTCGGGAGGCGTGCCGGGGAGTGCATCTACGGGGTGCTTCGGGAGACCAGCTTCGACGGGATGCGGTTCGCTCGGCGGCTGCGCCGGTCCTTTGACGGCCATTCGGTACATCTGGCGGATACCGAACCAGAACATGATCACGTAGGCGAGCACATAGCCGCCGAGCGACAAGGTGACGTTGCTGGTTGTCAGGGAGGGGGATAATGAGTCAGCCGTACGAAGCAATCCGTAGACTGTCCAAGGTTGTCGTCCGACCTCCGTCGTGACCCAGCCGGCGAGCACCGCAAGGAAGCCGATCGGAGCGGCCCACTCGCAGGTGTGTAGGAAAAGTCTCGATGTGAACAATCGCCCGCGGGCGCGCAACCACCAGCTCACCACGACCAGAGCGAGCATCAGGGACCCGAGTCCCACCATTGTGCGAACCGCGAAGAAGGGAATCGCAACAGGTGGGCGTTGGTCGCGGGGCCAGTCCTTGAGCCCTTTCACGAAACCGTTGGCATGATGCCTGAGGATCAGGCTACCAAGATCATGCACCTCGAGGCTCGCCCGGTTCGTCTCTGCCACCTCATCCGGCAGGGCGAACAGTACGAGCGGGACATGAGTGCCGGATGTCCAGTGCGCCTCGATGGCAGCCAGCTTGGTTGGCTGATACTGAAGGGTATTCTCACCGTGCAGGTCGCCAATCACGATCTGTAGCGGCACAAGCACGGTTAGCGAGCCTAATGCCATCTTCATCATCGTCCGGCCTTCCTCCACAAACCGGCTGTGCCGCAAATGGTGCGCCGACACCGCAAGAACCACGAACGCGGTCGTGATGTAGAACGCGACCACGGTATGTGCCAGTCGGTAGGGGAAGGAAGGGCTGAAGACGATCTGGAGCCAGTCCTTTGGGAAGAACCGTCCCTCGATCACCTGGTAGCCGGCGGGCGTCTGCATCCAACTGTTCGTAGCGAGGATCCAGAACGTAGAGAGCAACGTGCCGCCCGCGACCATGAGTGCAGCAGTAAAATGCGCCCACGGCGGCACGAGCTTGCGGCCAAAGAGCAATACACCGAGAAAAGCCGCCTCGAGGAAGAACGCCATTAGTCCTTCGTAGGCTAGCAATGGCGATAGAACATTCGCGGTGGCATCGGAGAAGCGACTCCAGTTAGTTCCGATCTGGAAGGGCATGGTGATGCCGGACACGACACCCATGCCGAAGGATACGCCAAAGATCCGCGTCCAAAAGTTGGAAAGGCGAAAGTACAGATCCCGATGGGTGACCAGATACAGGCCCTCCAGCACGGCAATGTAGGAGGCCAGGCCCACGGTGAGCGCCGGCAACAGAATGTGCCACGCAATCACCCACAAGAATTGCAAGCGTGAGAGAAAAAGCGCACTTGCTGTCACATCCACGCTCCCGAGATCAAGCGCCAGCTGGCCCGTCCGATCGCACCGCCACCGAGGGGCGGTCGTTCTCCCAGTGAGCCGCTCGCCAAGCCGCCACGCCCGTGCCGCTGTTGACCTGCATCACTTGCCACTGTCAGCGCCCTCGCCCAGGGGTTATCACGCGTACAGACTATGCGCACCAACGACGAAAGACCTTGAGGCCAATCAAACTGGCCCGCTATCCCGGGCGAGCTCACTCAATTGAGACACACCACCTCGAGACGCCGCGGAAGTCGAGCCAGCAGGCTTGCCGATGGGCGGCGACTCGGATGAGAGTCGCGTGGCATCGAGGGCAGCAGAGGATATATCCCATCGGTAGACCGTATAGCCTGAGCGATGCGAGCGGCTGAATGGACTCGCAGGCGGCGCAAGTGACACGGGCTGTCGTGACTTCGACGGCGAAGATCTGCTGCAAGAGACCTGCGGCCGCGTTGCCGTCAAGAACGGGGGGTTCCAGGGATATGTTCATATATGACCGTTCGAGTTCATATGGATTCTCCTGACGGCCCGAAGCGCTCGGTGCGAATCCGTTCTGCAGGGTAACCGATGCGCACGAGCGCATCCGCAGCGGCCTCCACCATCGTCGTGGGCCCGCACACATAGGCGAGTGGCCTATCGGACATCTCGAAAGCCACTTCACGCAGCATTGCGGCATCGATGCGCCGCCGATAGCCCGTCCAGTCAGTTGGCGCTGAACGCGTCAGGGTGAGAGATACCGCGAGAGTTGGATCATCACGCCTCCACGCCTCGAGTCGCTCCTTGAAAATGATGTCCTGAGTCGTGCGGACGGAGTAGAGAACCCGTGTCGGCGGGCACCGGGCCGCCACTGCACGATGCGCGAGTATCGACGCCAGTGGGGCAATCCCAGAGCCGGCCGCGATCAGCAACAGCGGGTCGCCGTATTCGGGCGTCCAGACGAAGTAGCCACCGATGGGACCGCGAAGCTCGAACCGATCACCCACGCGTGCTTCGCCGGTGAGATACGGGGAGACTTCGCCATCGGGAACGCAGTCGACCAGCAGCTCGGCATGTGAGGCCAGGGGAGCTGAGCTGATCGAGTAGCTTCGCTGGGCCTGATACCCATCAGCCGCCGTGAGGCGCACGTCAACGTGTTGACCTGCCTCATGCGGTTGCCAACCCTCTACCTGCAGCACCAGGCTGCGAGCGTGTGCCGCTTCATCGCGCACCGCGATGATCTCGGCTGGGCGCCAAACCAGGCGCGATGACTCCATGGAGTTAGTCTCCAGAGTAGCGCTGCTCTTTCCAGGGATCGCCATACATGTGATATCCGAGGGACTCCCAGAAGCCTGGCTTGTCCTCCGCGATGAAAGTCAAGCCACGCACCCATTTCGCGCTCTTCCAGAAGTACAGGTGCGGAACGACGAGGCGAGCCGGACCGCCGTGAGCGGGCGCCAGCGGCGACTGATCGAACTTGGTCGCAATCAACGCCCGACTGTTCATCAGATCGGCTACCGGCAGATTTGTCGTATAACCTCCGTCGGCGTACGCCATCACATATGAAGTCGGCGAGGCCGCCAGCCCGGCGGCCTCGAACAACGTCTCGATGGTGACGCCCTCCCAGCGCGTATCGAGCTTGCTCCATTTGGTGACGCAGTGAATGTCCGCGGTTAGACGCGTTTGTTTCAGCGTCTGAAATTGCAACCAACTCCACTCGGCAATACGCTCCGTGCCGTGACGCAG
>Ga0105247_10001803_pt1 | contig 15025 bp, 10 predicted proteins | sample KBSS24metaG_FD_81519 | JGI IMG/M metagenome (GOLD analysis project Ga0105247, IMG submission 81519) | Switchgrass rhizosphere microbial communities from Kellogg Biological Station, Michigan, USA - KBS S2-4 metaG | ecosystem: Host-associated > Plants > Roots > Rhizosphere > Soil | place...
CGCGCTCGCGCTCGCGCTCGCGCTCTCTGCGCTCTGCTACTACAAATGGAGCGCGTCGCTCCGCGTGTACGGCGGCGTGCAGGCGAACGGCAAGCTCGCGATCGATCCGGGCATGCTCGTTCGAGGCGGTCCGCTCGCCGGCACGCTCGCGTACTTCGGGAAGGTGTGGCCCGCGCTCGTCTTCGGCATCGCGATCGGCGCCGTCGTGCGCGCCGCGCTCCCGCCGGCGTGGATCGCGCGCACCCTCGGCCGGAGGGGGCTCCGAGGCGCGCTCATCGGAGCCGCCATGGGCGCGCCGCTGATGCTCTGCTCCTGCTGCGTCACGCCGGTCTTCACGGGCCTCTACGAGCGCGGCGCCCGCCTCGGATCGTCGCTCGCCGTCATGCTGGGCGCCCCCGGCCTCAACGTCGCCGCGCTCGCGCTCACCTTCGCGCTCCTGCCGGCGAAGCTCGCCGCCGCGCGCGCCGCCGCGGCCGTCGTCGTCGTGCTGGGGATCCCGGCGCTCCTCGGGCGTATGGACGCCGGGCCGCGCGCGAAGGCCGAGTGCGCGATCGCGCCGGAGCCGACCGAGACGGCCGACTTCGCGGCGCGCCTCGTACGCAGCGTCGGGTACCTCGTCGCCGTGACGGTGCCGCTCGTGGTCGTCGGCGCCGCGGCCGGCGCGCTCGCGCTGCCGTACGTCGATCGCGTCACCGGCGCGGGCGTCGTCGTGACCGTGGCCGCCGTCGCGCTCGTCGCGGTGCTGGTCGCGCTGCCCACCTTCTTCGAGATCCCGATCGCTCTCCTCCTCCTGAGCGCCGGCGGGCCCGCCGGCGGCGCGCTCGCGGTGCTCGTCGCGGGCCCGGTGGTCAACCTGCCGTCGCTGCTCGTCCTGGGTCGCGAGACGCGGCCCGCGATCGCGGCGACGCTCGGCCTCGCCGTGTGGGCGGTGGCCACGCTCGCGGGGATCCTCGTTTCGATGTAGGGAGCACACGATGAACGTACGCCTCACGAAGCTCGCGAAGCGCGCCGGCTGCGCGGCGAAGCAGCCCCCGGGTTACTTGCTCCCGCTCCTCGGGCGGCTGCCCCCGGTCACCGATCCGAACGTCCTCGTCGGGAGCAGCACGGCCGACGACGCGGCGATCTATCGATTGAACGACGAGACGGCGCTCGTCCTCACGACGGACTTCTTCACGCCGATCGTCGACGACCCGTACGAGTTCGGGGCCATCGCCGCGGCGAACGCGCTCTCGGACGTCTACGCGATGGGCGGCCGTCCGATCACCGCGTTGAACCTCGTCGGCTTCCCCGACGCCGATCTCGACGTCGGCGTGCTCGCGGAGATCCTGCGCGGCGGCGCCGAGAAGGCGAAGGAGGCCGGCATCGACCTCGTCGGCGGGCACACGATCAAGACCGACGAGCCCATCTACGGGCTCGCGGTGACCGGGACGGTGCACCCGCGACGCGTCGTCACGAACGCGGGCGCCCGGCCCGGCGACGTCCTCGTCCTCACGAAGCCGATCGGCGTCGGGATCGTGGCCACCGCGGCGAAGCAAGACAAGGACGACCTCGGCGCGATCCGCGACGCGATCCGGCTCATGTCGACGCTGAACCGCGGCGCGTGCGAGGCGATGCTCGACGTCGGCGTCCACGCCGCGACGGACGTCACGGGGTTCGGGCTCCTCGGTCACCTCCGCAACGTGGTGACGGCGAGCGGCTGCGCGGCGGTCGTCGAGCGCCGGCGCGTCCCCGTCATCGAAGCCGCCGTCCAGTACCTCCGCGACGGCGTCGCGCCCGGCGGCACGCACGCCAACGCGCGCTTCCTCGCCGACTGGGTCGATTTCGGCGCGGCGTCGAAGGACGATCAGCTGCTCCTCTGCGACGCGCAGACGTCGGGCGGGATGCTCATCGCCGTAGCGGAAGAGAAGAGCGCCGCCCTCGTCCGCGCCCTCGAGGCGCGCGGGACGCCGTGCGCCGCCGTCATCGGCCGCTTCGAAGCCGGCGCGCCGCGCATCCGCGTCGTCGCCTGAGCGACGGCGCGAAGCGCCGCCGCCGCGCCCGAGGAGCCTCGCCGCGTCCTCGTGCCGACTTGTTCCGCGCGCTCGCCTCGACTGCCAAATTGGCGCGTTCGGTTCGCCCCTTTCGCATGCATCTTCTCGCGCGGCCGGCAGGTCTGCGCGGCGATTCGGCGCGTGACCGTCGGTACGCCCGTTGCAGACCGAGCGCGCGATGCGACCGCTCCTGTATCGTTGGTTCGTCGAATACAATCCGGTTTACCTCCTCAGCGCGACGCTGGTGCTCGGCGGGTGCTTCACGCTGTCGCAGGGGCTCGTGGAGCAGCACGGCGCGGGGGCGTCGCTGCTCATCGCCTCGATCGCCGAGGTGTACGCGGCGGCGTTGATCGGCGGCGCGGCGCTCCTCACGCGGATCGGCCTGCGCCGGCCCGCCGTGATGCTGGCGCTCCTCGCCGTCCTCTATCAGTGGGACACGACGCTGCACCTCGAGACGTGCGTGTACCTCGGCGTCGCCGGCGCGGTCGCCGCGGCGGCGTGGCTCGCGATCTTCGTCGCGAAGGCGGTGGCGCTCGCGTGGGCGCTGCGCGTGAGGCTCGCGCGGGAGGCGCTCGCCGCGGCGATCGTCGCGGCGGGCGGCCTCGCCGTGGGGCCGTGGTTCGTGCACGACCTCGGCGCGCACGGCGCGGGGGCGGCGCTCGCCGGGTGGGTCTTCGCGCTGGGCGCGCTCTACGTGCGCGAGGCGATCCGGAGCGCCGCGCCGCTCGACGCGTGGGGCGAGGCCGTGCTCGCGCGCGCGACGCGCGCCGCGTGGACGATCTCCGGCGCGCTCGCGGCCGCCCACGTCGCGGTGGCGTGGCGCGAGCACGCGATCGCCCTCGGCGCCGTCGCCGCCGCGCCTCTGCTCCTCGTCGCCGCGCGCGCGCGGAGCGAGGCGCGCGCGTGGGCGCTGATCGCCGCGGTGCTCGCGGCGTCGATGCGCTTCGCGCCGGGGACGTTCTTCGCGACCGCGGCGCTCGCCGGCGCGGCGCTCCTCCTCCGCGCGTACCACCCGCGATCGCCGCCGGCGGCCTCTGCCGCGAAGGTCGCCGTGCCCGACGGCCCGTACCGCGCCGGCGGGCGCGACGGAGAGCCGCGGCGCTCCGCCGATGAACCGAATACCTCGACGCCGCGACTCGACGTCGACGCGCGCGCGCGTGCGGGCGCGGGCGCGATCGTGTGCGCGTACCTCGCGGCGTGGACGATCGGGTGGACCCACGGCGCATGGCCGGCGCACGCGCCCGCGCTCGATCTGGCGCTGATCGCGGGGCTGGCCGCGTGGGCGTGGAGGTGCGGCCGTCGCACCCTCGTCGCCCCCGCGATCGTGGCCTATGCGCACGCGCTGCTCGAAGCGCACCCCGTCCCCGCGCCACGCTCGCGGACCGAGTGGGGAGCGCTCGCCGTCGCGTCGGGCTTCGCGCTCCTCGCCGCCGCGCTGGCCGCGACGTATCGATGGCGCTTCAGCGTCGACGCGAGCGCGGGCGGGCGCTCACCGCGGCAGGAGTGAGCGCGCGAGCGCCCGCGAGGGAGGAGATATAACGTATATGCGACCGACGTATCCCGATCTCGAATACGTGCCGATGACGCGACGCGATGACCTGCGCGGGCGCTCCCCGCGCGAGCCTGCGCGACCGCCGCCGAGCAGCGATCTGCCACGCCTTGATCTTTCATGCGCACAGCCTATGAATGGACTGCCTTCATCCCACTACCGGGGAAATTGGCCGCTCGTCCTCTTCGCCGCATGAAGCTACCCTCGACACCGGAGCGTTTCTGATGTTTCTTCACGCGGATCACCAGCAGGCAGTCGCGGTGCGCTTCGCCGACGCGCCGTGGATCGGATCGCCCGAGCCCGGCGTCGAGCGCAAGCTCCTCGAGCGCGACGGCGAGGAGGTCGCGCGCGCGACGTCGATCGTCCGCTACGCCCCCGACAGCTCGTTCCCGCAGCACCTGCACGAGCGCGGCGAAGAGCTCCTCGTGCTCGAGGGAGTGTTCTCCGACGACCACGGCGACTACGTCGCCGGCACGTACGTCAGGAACCCGCCCGGCTCGAAGCACCGGCCGTTCTCGCGCGGTGGCTGCACGATCTTCGTGAAGCTGCGCCAGTTCGCGCCCGACGACCGGGCGCGAACGATCATCGGCCCCACCGAAGGCTGGAGCGGGGATCGGAAGCCACTGCACGTACACCGGCGCGAGCGCGTCGAGCTACGCCGGCTCGACGCGCCGGCGACGATCACGCGCGACGACCAGGGCATCGAGATCCTCGTCGTCGAGGGTGACGTACGCCTCGACCGCAGCGACGCCCCGCGCTGGACCTGGTGGCGAACGCCGGCGCGATCCGTCGAGGTGACGCCGCTCGGGCCGGCGCTCCTTTGGATCAAGTCGGGTCACCTCGACCTCACCTCCTCCGGCTCGCCCGACGACCAGCCTCGAGGCTCGCGGAGGTGAGGTCGATCGCTCAGTCGAAGTGAGCCCAGCGCGAGCCGACGATCAGCACGAACACGGTGAGCGAGACGAGCTCGTAGATCGGCGGCGTGTGCGACTTGATCGTCACGAGGATCGAGAGGACGCCCGCCGTCGCGTACGCCATGACCGCGATCCGCTTCCAGCTCCACATGCCGACGACGAGCATCACCTTGACCGCGGCGAGGAGCGCGCCGAAGAGCGCGACGCGACGGAGCGACATCGCGCCGGCGGCCGACGTGTGGACGGTGAGCCTCGATTTGTCGGCGAGCCCCGCGAGCCCGGCGAGCGCGCCGTAGCTGAACACGGCCGCCGCGTTCCACAACGCGGCGAGGAACAGGTAGCTCGACAGCACCGCGCCGCGCGGCGGCTTCGGCGGCTCGGACGCGACCTGGGGATGGTACGGGACGAACGAGGAGTTGTGGCCGGAGCTGTTCATGGCGACCCGCTAGAGCACCCGGCGCGCCAACGTCGGCGTCGGGCATCGATCCCGCACTTTCTCCGTCGAATCCGTGGACGGAGCGCGCGTCCGCCGTGGCGGATCCCGGCCGCAGGTGGCGCCCCGCCGCCGCCGGCGAGCTGCACATCGAGCGCATCGACCCGCGAATCGAAGCGCGACCGTTCCATCGAGGCTAGCGGCGCGAGCGCCTGGCTGCGAGATTGTCGCCCGGCTGCCAGATCGTGACGAGCGCCCCTGGTCCCACGCCGGCGACGGCGTGCACGCGGCGGCGGGCGTCGAAACGCGGCGCCGACGGGGGACTCATGGATCCGCAGGACGAAGCCGAGCTGTTCGCCGCCGTCGTCGAAGGGGTCGTGTCGCGGCACGAGGCCGACGCCCTCCTCGTCGAAGCGCGGGCCCTCGCGCGGAGGCCGACGTCGCTCCTGCTCGAGCGGGGGCGCCTCTCCGCGGACACCGTCGCGTCGCTGCGCGCGGCGGCGCGGCGCGGCGACGACCGCCGTGACGTCGACACGGCGGGCGACGACGTCGACGCGACGGGGGACACCGTGCGGGAGGGCGAAGGGCAGAGCGCTCCGGGCGCGGCCCCCTGGACGAGGGGCGCGTCGTCGAGCGACGGCGAACCGGCGCTGGTCGGGTGGGATCGCTATCAGACGGTGCGCTTCCTCGGACAGGGCGGGATGGGGCGCGTCTTCCTCGCGCGCGACCGCCGCCTCGGACGCGACGTCGCGCTGAAGTTCATGCGGGGCGACGACGCCGACCTCGCGCGAAGGTTCGTGGTCGAGGCGCGCGCGCAGGCGCGCGTGAGCCACGCGCACGTGGGGCGCGTGTACGAGGTCGGCGAGTTCGGGGGCAGGGTCTACATCGCGATGCAATACATCGACGGGACGCCGCTCGACGCGCTCGCAGGCGACCTCACGATCGAGCAGAAGGCGTTGATGATCCGCGGCGCGGCGCTCGGCCTGCACGAAGCGCATCGCGCCGGCATCCTCCACCGCGACGTGAAGCCGGCGAACATCCTCGTGGAGCGGCTCGACGACGGCGAGCTGCACCCGTACGTCATGGACTTCGGGCTCGCGCGCGCGCCGCACGAGCACGCGCCCGAGACGGACGCGACCGCGACCGGCACCGTGCTCGGGACGCCGCACTACATGGCGCCGGAGCAGGCGCGCGGCGAGGTGACGCGGCTCGATCGCCGCGCCGACGTCTACGGCCTGGGCGCGACGCTCTATCGCCTCCTCGCCGGCGCGCCGCCGATCTCCGGGAGCCATCCGCTCCTCGTGCTGAAGCAGATCGAGGCGGTCGACCCGCCGCCGCTCCGCGCGCACGGGGTCGACGTCCCGAAAGACCTCGAGGCGATCGTCCTAAGGTGCCTCGAGAAGGAGCGCGGCGCGCGGTACGACTCGGCGCGGGCGCTCGCCGACGATCTCGACCGCTTCCTCGCCGGCGAGCCGGTGGTCGCGCGGCCGATCGGCGCGTGGGCCAGGCTGCGGCGGCGCGCCGCGCGGAACCGGCGCTTCGTCGCGACGGCGTTCGCCGCGCTCGTCCTCGCGGTCGTCGCGCTCGCCTGGAGCGTCGAGGCGCGAGGGGAGGCCGCGGCGCGCGAGCGGTGGGCGCGCCGCTTCGGCGAGCGCGTCGAGCGGATCGAGTCGATGGCGCGCTATTCGGCGCTCGCGCCGCTGCACGACACCCGCGCCGATCAGGCGGCGATCCGCCGGCAGATGGCCGAGCTCGCGGGCGAGATCGGCGCCGCCGGCGCGAGCGGCGCGGGGGCCGGCGAGTACGCGCTCGGGCGCGGATACCTCGCCCTCGGCGACGACGAGGAGGCGAGCGAGCACCTCGCCGCGGCGTGGCAGAGCGGCTTCCGCGAGCCGCGCGCCGCCTACGCGCTCGCGATCGTCACCGGGCACCGCTACCAGAGGGGTCTCCTCGAGGCGGAGCGGATACGCAACAAGGCGCAGCGCGAAGCGCAGAAGCGCGACGTGGAGCAGCGGTATCGTGGTCCGGCGCTCGCGTATTTGAAAGAGAGCGCCGGCGGCGAGGTCCCGTCGCCCGAATACGTCGCGGCGCTGATCGCCTTTTACGAAGACCGCTTCGACGACGCGCTCCTCCACGTCGACGCCATCGGCGAAGGCCTGCCGTGGTTCTACGAGGCGCCGGCGCTGCGCGGCGACATCCTCCTCGCGCGCGCGCGCCTCCACCGCGATCGCGGCGAGCGCGACGCCGCCGCGGTGGACTTCGCCGCCGCGCGAGGGGCGTACGAGGCGGCGAGCGCGGTCGGGCGGAGCGCCCCCGCCGTCTACGCCGCCCTCGGAGAGCTGGAGTACGGCGTGCTCGTGGCGGCGCTCTACGCCGACGGCGAGGTCGACCCGCCGTTCGCGCGCGGCGTCGACGCGGCCGAGCGCGCGCTCCGCGCGATGCCCGACCACTACGCGGCGCTGGTCCTCGAGGCGCGCCTCCACCGCAGCCGCGCCGAGTCCACGAGCGACCGCGCGGAGGAGCTGCTCCGGACCGCGGTCGCGGCGGCGAGGCACGCGCTGTCGCTCGCTCCGGACCGCGTGGAGGCGCGGCTGGAGCTGTCGCGCGACTACCGGCAATGGGCGGAGCATCGCCGAAGCCGGAGCGCCGATCCCACCGCGCAGCTCGAGGAGGCGCTCGCGATCGTCGAGGGGATAGACCAAGGCCGTCGCGATTTTGCGTTCTACTTCGACGTCGGCCTGATCTTCACGATATGGGCCGACCACCAGGACAGCTCCGGAGAGAGCTCGGACGATCGGCGCGAGCGCGCGACCGCCGCGTACCTCCAGGCGATCGCGCTCCGCGAAGGTCTCGCGGCGACGTGGATCAACCTCGGCACGAACTACTTCGCGCGCGCCGCGTCGAGCCGCGCCAAGGACCCCGACGGCGACCTCGACCGCGCGGCGGCGGCGATGGACCGCGCGCGCTCGATCGATCCACGGCACATCGTCCCGTATTTCTACGGCGGACGGATCCACGACCGGCGGGCCGCGCGCCTCCGCGAGCGCGGCGAAGACCCGCGCGCCGAGCTCGATGCCGCCCTCGCTCTTTACCGAGACGGGATCGCCATCAACCCCAAGATGCCGCAGCTCCACGACGGGCTCGGGGCCGCGCTCCTTTACGAAGCGCGCGACGCCTGGGACCGCGGCGACCCTCCCGACGCGCTCCTCGCCGCGGCGCGCGCCGCGTTCGATCGCGGGCTCGCCGTCGCCCCCGAGCACGGACTCGGGCACTACAACGTCGGCAACGTCCTCCTCGACGGCGCGCTGTATCGCCGCGCGCGCGGAGAGGACCCGCGCGGGGCGGCGCGTGACGCGATCGCGGCGCTCACCAGGGCTATCGACCGCATGCCGGAGCGCGCGGCGTCGTGGGGGGCCCTCGGGGGCGCCCACGCGACCTTGGCAGCGTACGAGGCGGATCAGCAGCGCGACCCGCGGAGCGAGCTCGACCGCGCTGCTCTTGCGATCGACCGCGCGCTCGCGCGAAACCCCAGGGACGCCTCGGCGAGGCGCTATCGCGCCGAGGCGCTGGCGACGCGCGCACGATTCCTCGCGGCGCGCGGCGAGGCGCGCGCCGAAGACGTCCGCGCGGCGTCGACGGCGTTCGAGGAGGCGCTCGCGATCGCCCCCGACGACCAGAACGTGCCGATCGCGTTCGCCCGATGGTGCCTCGCGCAGGCCGCGTCGGAGTCGAAGGCGGGGCGAGATCCGAGCGCCTCGCTGACCCGGGGCCTCGCCGTCACGAACCGCGTCCTCGGGCTTCGCCCGCGCTGGAGCGAGGCGCTCGCCGTCCGCGCGGCGCTCTTGCTGGCGGACGCCGCCCGCCGCCCCGATGACGCGCGGGCGCTCGGCGCTCACGCCGCGGACGACCTCACGCAAGCGTTCGCGTCGAACCGTCGCGTCGAGCGCGCCCACCGTGACGAGCTCGCGCTGGCGAGGCGGCTCGCGCTCCCTTCGGCGGGCCGTTAGGACGAAGGCGACGCGCTTCGTCCCGCGCGCTCAGTTACTTCGTCTCCGAGCCGACGTGGATCGTGCCGGGGTCCGGCTCGACCACCCCGCCGTCGACGTCGGAGAGGCGGTGCACGACGTAGGTACCTGCCTTGGGAGGTTTCCAGGAGTACCCCCAAGACGGCGACGTGAGCACGAACGTCACGGGTTCCTCGCACACGTTGTTGGTAATCGAGCAAGAAACGCCCAGCCCAGTGTGCGGCTCTCCGAGCACGAAGTGTATCCAGTCGTCGACCGTGATTTCGATCGGGGGTTGCCATAGGGGGCCGTGGCGCGGGATGCACTGCGTCCTCACGACCCCCGCGAGCGGTGGGGTGGAACGGCGATCGGGGAGAAGATTCGAGTACGGCGTGGCAGACATGGCAGATCTCCTTGGTGACGAGCGGCTCACTTCGGTGTGGGGAGCGAGGCAAACCTCGATAAACTGTGACGGCGCGGGGGCGCCAAAGGGGCGACGGGGGTCGAACGCGATCCCCGTCGCTCGCCACGCCGTCAGACCTGCGCCGCCACCGCCTTCATGTGGATCTTCTCGTACGTCGGCACGGCAAGCTTGGTCCACTTCTGGTTCACGCCGCCGTTCGCCTGCCAGATGAGGATCGGATTGCCGGGGTTGGGGTTCCCGCCGCTGTTGTCGACGACCATGTTGGGAGAGGCGTTGTTGTTGATCTGAGGCGGGTTCCCCAGCCAGTTCCAACTCTGGGATTGGCGGCCGAGCACGAAGTCGGCCACGATCAGCTGCGACCCTTGAGTGACGATCCCCTGGACGTCGAGGTACAGATCCGGGTTCGCCACGAGCGTGATGTGGCCGGTGTTCGCGTCGAGATACCACTGCGACAGCGGGTTGGTGCCGCCGCCGAGGAGGGTGAGAGTGACCAAGCTGCCGGCCGACGCCTGCGTGGCTCCGATGCAGAGGTTGGTGTTCTGATTGCTGATGAGTACGTATTTCGTTGCCATTTCAGCCTCCCGTATCCGATGGATGTATGGATGTCCGTCTAATTACTGCATTGATTCGATGCGTCGATGACGCGCTCGAGGCGCGGCGCGCACGGTCGTCGATCGTGGCTCCGGACGCCGTCACCCTCGCTCGTCCCTCACTGGGTCACCGCGACCCTCCCTTATCCGGTCGAGCGGAGACGTCGTGGCTCGCCGGCTCGCCCGACGGTCGCGCGCTCTCGTTCGCCGGTCGCATCCCTCATCGCAAGCGCGGTGCCGCGCGGGCCCTTCGCGACGCCATGATGGGATTCCTTCTTTTTCCCAGGCACGCGCCGCCCGACGGCTCTTCGACGCGTCCACGGACGCGTCCGCCGACGCGTCCGTCGCTCGCTTGAGGTCCGGGTGATGCGGCCCGGGCGCGGCGACCGACGACCACCCTTGTGGTACATCCGTCAATAGGATGCGCCAGAGAGCCATCGCCGACGTCTCGACCGCCGTAGGGCTCCACCGGGGCGCGAGCGAGGACGACGCGGCCGCGGTCCCGACGCTCACGATCGTGTCGCACCCCCGCGCCGATCGCGTGGGCGATCGACTGCATCTGCCGAACGGCGCGGCGATCGCGGTCTCGCGCAACGAGCCGGACTTCGTTCGGCCGGGGAACACGTTCGGCGCGCCGCTCGGCGATCCGTTCGTGAGCCGGAGGCCGATCCACTTCGGCGCGATCGCGGGAGGCGGCGTGCGCCTCGTCGTCGCCGACGGCGGGACGCCCGTGACCGCCGGCGCGCCGGTGCGCGGCGCGGTCGAGCTCGACGCGAGCGACCTGGCGAATGGCGTCGCGCTCGAGCTCGCCGGCCGTGTCACGCTCCTCCTCCATCGATCGCCCGTGGCCGAGGCGGCGGACGATGCGTTCGGGATGGTCGGATACGGCGACGGGATCGCGCGGGTGCGGCGGAGCATCGCGCGGGTGGTCGATCTCGCGGTGCCGGTCCTCGTCCGCGGCGAGACCGGCACCGGCAAGGAGCTCGTCGCGCGCGCCATCCACGAGCGGAGCGCGCGGCGCACCGGTCCGTTCGTCAGCGTGAACCTGGGCGCGATCCCGAAGGAGCTCGCCGCCGCCGAGCTCTTCGGCGCGACCAAAGGCGCGTACACCGGCGCGGTCCGCGATCGCGACGGCTTCTTCCGCGCGGCGCGCGGCGGCACCCTCTTCCTCGACGAGGTCGGCGAGGCGCCGGCGGAGGTCCAGGCGATGCTCCTCCGCGTCCTCGAGACGGGCGAGATGTACGCCGTGGGCGGCCCATCGAAGGTCGCGACCGACGTCCGATTGATCGCCGCGACCGACGCCGACCTCGACGCCCACATCCGCGACGGGCGGTTCAAGGCGCCGCTCCTGCACCGCCTCGCCGGCTACCAGGTCCGCCTCCCGCCGCTCCGCGAACGGCGCGACGACATCGGCGTCCTCTTTCATCACTTCGCGCGCGAGGAGCTCGCCGCGATCGGCGAAACAGCCCGCCTCGCGCCGGTGGACCCGTACGCCGATCCGTGGTTGCCGGCGTCGCTCGCCGCGATGCTCGTCCGCGCCGGCTGGCCGGGGAACATCCGCCAATTACGGAACGTGGCGCGCCAGGTCGTCATCGCGTGCCGCGGCAAGCCGCAAATCCGCATCGATCCGCAGCTCGCCGAGGAGCTCGCGATCGGGCGACCGATCGACGCGCGCGCCGTGCCCCGCGCGGCCGATGCGCCGGCGACGCCGCGGAAGAGGCCGGCCGACGTGAGCGACACCGAGCTGCTCGAAGCGCTCCGCGACCACGCGTGGGACCTCCAGGCCGCCGCCGATCAACTAGGGATCCCGCGCTCGTCGATGTACCGCAGAATCGAGAGGAGCCCCGGCATCCGCACCGCCGGCGATCTCACCGCCGACGAGATCGTGCGTTGTTTCCGCGAGTGCGGCGGCGACCTGGGGGTCATGGGCGGCCGCCTCTCCGTCTCCGCCCGCGCGCTCAAACGACGCGTGCGCGAGCTGGGCCTCGTCCCGTCGCCGACCGCCGGGCGTGCCCCGCCGGTGACGAAGGACGACTGACGGCGGGAGGCGTGGAACGAAGGATGAGATGGTCGCCGACGACGTGGAGACGCCGCGCGAGGACGAGCGCCTCCTCGTCGACTGGTGAGGTGCACGCGCGGCGAGCCGTCAGCCGCGGCGGATCGTGGCGAGGACCCAATCGATCGCGCGGGACCACGCGTCGGCGGTGACCATATCCGCCGCTCGCGCGTCGAAGTCGGCGATCGTCCCGATGAGCACGTGCTTCACGACCGCGAGCTCGCGGTCCGTCACGCCGCGGAGAAAACCGCGGCGCCCGAGCTCCCGGAGGACCGGCGCGAGGCGCTCGCGGTGGCGCAGGTTGAGCGTGATGAGACAAAAGAAGTTCGCCAGGTTGGTCCGCTCCGCGGCGTCGTCGCGCGGGAGGGCTCGGCCGAGCGACGGCGCTTGCTGGAGGAGGCGCACGTGGAACGCGATGACCGCCGCGCGCATTCGCCCTTCGATGCGCGCGAACGACGACTCGACGGCGTCGATCGCGGGGACGGTGAGGAACGCGTCGTAAGGGGCGCTGCGATCGGCGGCGGCGCGTACGGAGGCGAGGGCGACGGGGGCGTGCGAACGAGCGGCGGGTGAATTCGGTGTCATGGCCCGCCATCAAGCACCCGCCATGCCGTCGTGGCTCCGCGCGCGACGCGGTAAATTCAGCCGGATCGACGCGATCTCCGCACCTTTTGCGCGAGGCGCGACGCGCGTTGAGGTCGCGCCGCATCACCGGCGATGCCGCCCTGCGATAGCGCCGGATCAGAGCGCGAAGCGGTACCCCGCGCCAGCGACGAAGCCGCTGAGATCGACGTGCGGGATGTCAGGCGTCTGCGCCGCTCGGTAACCGCCGTCCGCGAAGAACGCCCCCGCGCCGGCGCGGAGCCCCACGCCGAGGGCGAAGGTCACGCCGGGGACCGCGCCGTTCGACGACGACCCGGGAGCCGCGCTCGCGCTCGTGCCGTAGAGCGCGGCGTGCGGGAAGGCCGAGACGTACGGCGCTACCGGCGAGCCGCCGAGGCGGACACGGTACGAGAGCGCGACGCCGACCGGCGCGACGTCGGCCCACACGACGCCGGTGTCGGCGCGGAAGCGATAGAGCTCGTAGCCGCCGCGCACGCCGATGGCGAAGTCGCCCGGTCCGACCGCCGTCGAGGTCCCGAGCGTGAGCGCGACGCCGCCGCCCACCTCGCGCGCGCGATCGCCGACGGCGCCAAGCACGGCGCCCATGGCGAGCTCGATCCGCTTGTCGGGCGGAGGCGCCGCGGGCGCCGGCTCGCCAGGAACGGCGATATCCTTCACGGCGATATCCTTCGTGGTCGCCGTCTCCACGCCGTTGACCTGGATTCGGACCGCGAACGCCTGGATCCCGCGCGCCCACCGGACCGGGAAGAGCAGGCGATCGCCTTCGACGCGCGCGGCGCCGAGCTCGACGCCGCGCGGCGCCGCTGCCGTCACCTCCGCGTCGGTGACCGCGCGGCCGTCGCGGTCACGGAGCTCCACGGAGAGCTCGTTCGCGCCCCGTCCTCCGACGAGGCGCGCGTCGCCCACGACGACGCCGAGCACGTCGGGCGGGACGACCGTTTCGACGACGGCGTCACCCGGCGGCGCCGCCGCGCAGCGGACGTGATGCGCGCGCGTCGTCGTCACCGTATACGGGCGCTCGTACGGGGCGAGGGGCGCGCCGTCGACGGCGCAGGCGAGCCCGGCGGGCGCGATCGCGAGCTCCACGCGCCGATCGGCCCCCGCCGCGCGATGCGTCGTCGCCACCGCCACTTGGAGCTTCGCCGCCGGACCGAACGGCCCCTCGAACGCGTCGTCGTCGATCGCGCTCACGCGGACAAAATAGCCTCCCGCGCCGAGGTGCTTCGCTTCGAGCGTCGTGACCTTCGCCGGGACGGTCGTGTCGATCACGACGTCGCGCATCTCCGCGTCGCGCGCCACCTCGACGTGCCAGCGCTGCGGCGCGGGCAGCCCTGCCGCCGGCGCGGCCGCCGCGTACTCGGCCGACACGTCCACCGTCTCGCCGCTCGCGACGCTCAGCGCCGGGGGGAGGCGCGTCCACACCGGCGCCGGCGGGAGCGGGCGCGGCGGCGAGGGGGCGAGCCCCTTCTCCGCCTTGCTCCCGAAGCCCTGCGCGACCTCGACCTTCTTGCTCGCTGCAGCGATGCTCGACGCCCCTCTGTAGACCGCGAGGCGCGTCGCGCTCGCGCGATCGACGCTCACCTTCGCCTCGCCGCCGCCGATCGCCACCTCCGCCGACGGCGTCGACACGGACGCCGGCTTGTGCCCGGCGAGCTCAGCGAGGCGCGTCCGCAGGTTGCCCGAGACGAGGCTCGCGGTGCTCTGCTGCGCGCTCGCGCGCGTCGCGCCGAAGATGACGACGAGCGTCTCTTCGCCGAGGACGAGCTCCGCGTCCTCGCGGAAGTCGATCCCGGCCGCCGACGCGGGACCGGTGACGACGCGGTTGCCGCGGAAGAGCGGATCCTTGACCTTCGCCGGGCGCGCGTCCGGCGACTCGACGCGCACCTGGTTGCGCGTGAACGCGACGACCGCGTCGGCGGATCGCGACGGGACGTGCAGCGTCGTCCCGGCCTTGAGATTGTGGGGCTGCGGGCCGAGATCGGGGTTGTAGCGATGCAGAATGTCGTACTGGTTCGGATCGCCGAAGAGCTTTTCGGCGATCGACTTGCACCCCTCGCCCTCCTGCACCACGTACGTCGTGATCGATTCCGCGGGGTCGTCTGCCTCGGCCTGGGTGGTGAACGCCGCGACACCGAACATGAACGCGCATGATAGGAACGCCCTCATCGCCTCCTCCGAAGGAGCCGCGCGATCTTGCGGCTCATGTCTGCGTCGGCGCTCGACGCGAGGGCGACGTCGCTCGCCCCCGCGCGGATCAGCGCCGCGGTCTGCATCGCGTCCACCGCGTCGAGGACGAGGATCGGCACGTCCTTCGTCGCGGCGCCCCTGCGCAGCGCCGCCGTCCGCGCGACGCCGTCGGGTTCGCTCAGGACGATGACGGCGCTCACCGCTTCGGACCCCG
>Ga0105247_10001805_pt1 | contig 15010 bp, 10 predicted proteins | sample KBSS24metaG_FD_81519 | JGI IMG/M metagenome (GOLD analysis project Ga0105247, IMG submission 81519) | Switchgrass rhizosphere microbial communities from Kellogg Biological Station, Michigan, USA - KBS S2-4 metaG | ecosystem: Host-associated > Plants > Roots > Rhizosphere > Soil | place...
GCGACGCGCGCCCCCGTTGCGCCCGCGCACGCGCGGAGCTCACCGCCGCGCCTCGGGCGTCGCCGCGCGCTCAGGGCGGCGCCCCGCGGCTCGGGCGTCGCCGCGCGCTTACGGCGGCGCCCCGCGGCTCACGCGTCGGCGCGGGCGAGGCGGGCGCGCGCCGCGCCTTCGTCCTTCGCCATCTGCGCCTTCAGCGCGTCGAGGCCGTCGAACTTCTCCTCGCCGCGCAGCCGCTCGATGACGTGCACGCGCAGCCGGGCGCCGTACAGGTCGTACGTGCCGTCGAACAGGTACGTCTCGACGGTGCGCGAAAGGCCGTCGCCGATCGTCGGGCGGACGCCGATGCTCATCGCGCCGCCGGCGATCGGCCGCGCGGTCTCGCGGGCCGCGCGCGGCCCCCGCGACGCCCCCGAGGCGCGAGGCGCGGCGCCCTCGATCCGATCGACGCGGACCGCGTAAATGCCGTCCGGGGGGAGCATCACCTCGACGCCGCCCAGGTTCGCGGTGGGGAAGCCGAGCGTCCGACCGAGCTTCGCCCCCTCGACGACGACGCCGTCGAGCGCGTGCGGCCGCCCGAGGACGCGCGTCACCGCCGGCATGTCGCCCTGCTCCACCGCGGCGCGGGCGCGCGAGCTCGAGAACGGCCCCCCCTCGTCGCCGACGATCCGGTGCGCGCGCGACTCGAAGCCGAGCTTCGCGCCGACCTCCGAGAGGAGCGAGAGGTCGCCGGCGCGCCGGGCGCCGAAGCGGAAGTTCGTCCCGACCACGACGACCCGCGCGCGGAGCGTCTTCGCGAGGAGCTCGTCGGCGAAGCGCTCCGGCGGCCACGCCGCGAACTCGGCGTCGAAGCGGCGCACGAACACGCGATCGATCCCCGCCTCCGCGATCAGCTCCGACCGGCGCGCGAGCGACATGAGGCGCGGCCGCTCGATCTTGCGGACCACCACGCTCGGGTGCGGATCGAACGTGAGCACGTACGCCGACAGGCCCCGCTCGCGCGCGAGCTCCACCGCGTCGGCGAGCACCGCCACGTGGCCGCGGTGGACGCCGTCGAAGTTGCCCACCACCACCACGCTGCCGCGCTCGTCGACGGCCGCCTCCCCCGGGAGGAGGTCATAGGCGGGCGCGGTGTCGTTCATGGGTTCTCGAGGCACTCGTCGGGCACGGGGTGATCGTTGCAGTACTGCACGCCGTCCGCCGTGGTCGGAGGGATCACCTCGAGCACGGCGCGCGTCCCCTGCGAATAAAGCACGGGGCGGGGCTTCGTGGTGCAGCTCGCGACGGACGAGCCGCTCCCGCCGCGCGCCTGCCCCTCCGCGGCGGCGCAGCTCCCCGATTCGTTCGGCGTCGTCCACGCCTGCCCGGTCGCGTACACCGCGTTGATCGCGTAGCGCCCGGCGGGCAGGCACCCGAGCGCCACCTTGCGAACGAGCCTCGCCTCGGTGCGCTGCACGCTCTGCACGTCGAAGAGGTCCTTCCCCTCCGGCGGGACGCTCTCGTTGGGATCGGAGCTCGGCCCTTTGAGGTGCGGCGTCACCAGGACGCCGCCGCTCGCGACGCTCGCCGGATTGAAGCAGACGACCGACGGGCGCACGAGCACCGTCACGTGATCGACGCGCGTGTCGTTGCTCGGCTGGTTCGGCGGCGGGAGGAGCGCCGTCCGGAGGAGGCTGTCGTCGACCAGCGTGATCCCCTGGATGATGACGATCGGCTGCCTGGCGCTCCCCTGCGCGGTGACCCCCTGCGGGTCGAGCGCGTGCGTCGGGTCGTCGACGAGCTTCGTGAAGACGACCTGCGGGTACAGCGACTGGACGCCGTTCCCCTCGGGGATGACCGCGCCCAAAGACCACAGGAAGAGCCCACCGCCTCGCGACAGCGGCCCGGTCTGGAAGTGGAACGGCTTCGCGGGATCGGTCGCGGGATCGATCTCGACGTCGGGGAGCCCGGCGTTCAGGCGCACCGAAGGGAACGACGCCTGGAAGCGCGCGACGTTGTCCGGGAGCTGCTTCTCCGCCGGCGCGAGCACCTGCTGGTCCTGCGTCATCGTCACGACCGGCACGAAGTCGGGATCGCCGTCCGGGTTCGCCGCCGACGCGGACGGCTTGCTCGCCGGCGCGCCGCTCCCCTCGGGGTAGAAATACGGGCGCGGCAGCGGCATCGGCGCGCCGACGGTGACCGCGACGTTGTCGGCGATGTACCCGTCGCTCGGCATGACGAGCGCCGATCCCGCGGGCGCGTCCGGACGCGCGGGGACGCCGACCGGCACCGGGATGAACACCGGCTGGTAGTTCGCGTCGCCGGCGTGCTTCGCCGCGTCGATCGTGTCGAGGTAGCCGCCCGCGACGTCGCCCTGCTCGGGCAGGTTGCGGAACTTGAACGTCGGCAGAAAATCGCCGGTGGTGTCGTAGAACGCCTCGACGATGTACCGCCCCGCGGCGAACGGGGCGATGGAGAAGGGCGCGCTCGCGCTGATCGGCGCGGCGTTCGCGGGCGGGCACGCGCGGTCGCTCCCCGAAGCGCGCGGCATGCTGGCGAACAGCGCGTCGCCGGGGATCACGCCGAAGTTCACCGGCGTCGTCGCGAGCCCCTGGGGCGGCGGCGGGTTCGCCTGATCGAACACGAGGAGGATCAGCGCGCCGACGACGTGTCCGCTCGCCGTGCACGGCGGCGGGCCCTGGTAGAGCGCGGTCCCGCGCACCACGCCGCTCGGCGGGACGACGCGCGTGTCGTCGAGCGGCACGTCGTCGCACGCGATCGCGAGCAGGACGAGGGAGAAGAGCGCGGTGCGGAGCGGCCTCGCGAGCAGGGTCGGGTGCATGATCAAAACCGGTAGGTGAAGAAGGTCATGACGCGCCGGCCGACCTTCTGCCCGAAGGGGTGCTCGCGGTGCTCCTGCCCGAGCAGGTTGAACGCCATCGCGCTCAGCTCGGCCTGGTTCTTCAGGAAGCGATAGCCGAGGCGCGCGTTCACGAGCGAGTACGAGTCGAGGTGGTACCCCCGGTACGCGATCCGCTGCGCCTGCACGTCGATCACCTGCTCGCTCCAGTCCTGCGGCGAGACGTAGTGGAAGTCGACGGAGCCGTCGATCCCCGGCCTGGTGCGGAGCTGCACGCCGGCGTTGACCTTGTGCGCCGACGTGCGCGCGTCGTTCACGATCGACGCGCGCTCGGCGTCGGTGCACCCCGACTGGTCCTCCTTGGTCAGGTTGAACGTGTAGTTGGCGTACACGTCGAGCCCCTCGACCGGGAACGTGCGCACGCCGATCTCGGAGCCGTACACGTTGTACTTCTGGCACTGGTTGTCGAAGCCGCCGCCGAACGCCGGATACAGGCCCGAGCCGGGGTCCAGGCTCGCGAGCCCGGTGCCCACGTCGGCGACGGTCATCGGCCGGTTCTGCGCGAGCTGGATCAAGTTGGAGGCGCGGTTGAAGAAGAGCGCGGTGTCGAGCGTGACGAAGTCGCTGTCCTGGTTCAGATATCCGATCTCGGTGGTGAAGATGCGCTCGGGCTGCACGCGGAAGTCGGGCTGATCGGGGCGCAGGCCGCGCGAGTCGAGCGACGCGCCGGCGGCGGGGAGCTGCACGGGCAGGCCGAGGTACGACTCGAGGAACGTCGGCGTGCGGAACGCCGTCGCGATGCTCCCGCGGATCGTCGACTGCTTGCTCGGGTGGAAGAGCACCGTGCCGCGCGGCGACTGCTCGGCCCGCTCGAGGTACGGCACGTAGTCGACGCGGTAGTCGCCCACCACGGTGAACGCCTTCCCGAGCGACACGGCGTCGTGCACGAAGAGCGCGGCGTGGTTTTCGTACCGCTGGCGATCGAAGTACGTCCAGTCGACCTCCTTCATGCGGTAGCTGACGCCGACGTGGAGGTCGTGAGCGACGTCCTCGCCGGTCGAGAACTTGGCGAGGTACTGGAGCTCGCCGTCGACGACGTTGCTGTCGGCGTGGCCGGGGAGGAGCGACTGCCCGAGCGGCGCGGCGTCGAGCCCGAAGTTCGTGTGGATCCGGTTCCAGAAGACGCGCGCCTCGACGTGCTCCGAGTTGAGGTACGCGGTGACGTCGCTCGACTGGAGCGTCGGGAAGACGACGTCGTTGAGCGGACCGACGGCGAGGATCTCGTCGGTCCCCTGCATCAGCCCGCCGCCGAGGCCGACGACGACGTCGCGGCCGATCCGGTGCGTGCCGCGGAGGTCGAGGCGCGTCGTGCGCGACGACGCGTTCAGGTCGTCCATCGACGTGTGGAGATCGACGCGCCCCGGCGGCACCTCGCGGCTCCAGCGCGGCAGGTAGTCGTACCCGGCCGACGCGCGCCACGCGAAGTCCTCGCGGCGCCCCGTCGCCCACACGCTGCCGTGCGTCTGCGCGTGATCGCCGAACCCGCCGTGGACGCCGCCCGTCCCCTCGCCCGGCGCCTTCGTGATGATGTTGATGACGCCGTTGAAGGCGTCGGCGCCGTAGAGCGCGGAGCCGGGGCCGCGCACCACCTCGATGCGCTCGACGTCCTCGACGCCGATGCTCAGCGTCTGCCACACCGTCGCGCCGAGGAGGTCGACGTAGACGCTCCGCCCGTTCACGAGGACGAGCACCTTGTTCGACATCCGCTGGTTGAACCCGCGGATCGACACCTCGGTCTGCGCGCCCGTCGTCTCCATGATGTCGACGCCGGCGAGGCGGCGGAGCAGCTCCGGGATCTTCGTGATCCCCGACAGGCGGATGTCCTGCTCGGTGATCACCGACGTCGAGTTCGGCGCGTTGAGCGGGCTCTGTGCGCCGCGCGACGCGGTGACGACCGTCTCGGCGAACACGTCCTCGGTGCGCGCCTTGCCGAGATCGAGCGGGCGCGAGGGCGGCTGCCCGGGGCCGACTTCGGCGGGCTGCGTCGGGCTCGCGACCGAGGGCGGCGCGGCGCCGGTGGCCGGGGCGGTCGGCGACGGCGCGGGCGACGGCGACGAAGGGACGGGCTCGCGCGCCGCCTGGAGCGACGCCTGCTGGCGCAGGACGCGCGACTCGAGGCTCTGCACGACCTGCGCGACGTCGGCCCGATCGGGCGGGTTGCCTTCGAGGTACTTCTTGTACGCGGCGATCGCCGCCTCGAGGTCGCCGCTCTCGGCGTGCGCGCGCGCGATGTTGTAGAGCACGTTCGGGTGCGGGAGGATCTCGTACGCTCGCTGGAGCTCGGCGATCCCGTCCTCGTATTTCCCGTTCGAGATCGCGTCCATCCCCTTCTTGAAGTGTGAGCGCGCTTCGGTCCGCGCGTCGGCGTGGGCCGGCGCGACGCGGAGGATGCTCGCGAAGAGGGTCAACGCGGCGAGCGCGCGCCGGAGGCGATGGTCGGGCGTGGCTCCCATGGATGCCTCGCGAGCATACGCCCGCGCTCGTTTGGTTAGAAGTTTCGGCCTCGGCGAAGCCGCGTGAAAAAGAGCCTCGTCGCCGCCGCTCGCGCGCGGCGCGGATCAGTACGGGATCTCTTTGAAGCCTTGCGGCGTCTTGTCCTTGTCGCGATCGGCCGGGTCGCGCCGCGGCGCGGGCGCCGCCGCCGCGACGCGCGCGAGGTGCACCGACACCGGCGCGTCGCCCTCTTTCACGTCGCGCGTCTCGGGGCGAAAGCCCGCCTTCACGATCGTCAGCTTGTGAGCGACCTTCGCGTCGTCGCCGCGGAACGAGACGTCGCACGGCGTCGCCGGACAGAGGTCCTTGCCGTCCTCGCGCACCACGGCGCCGTCCGGATCGGTGTCGACGCGCACGATCGCCAACGAGCTCGCGGCGGCGGCGGGCGGCGTCGCCGCCGCGCTCGCTTCGCCGGGCGCGCTCGGCAAGGCGGCCAGCGCGCTCGCGTGGACGCCGCTCGACGCGGCGGCCGCGCGGGCCCCCGGGTCGTCGCGCGTGACGAGCACCGTGACGCCGCCCGCGACGAGCGCGGTGAGGGCGAGCACGAGCATCGCCGCGAGCCGCGGGCTCTTCGCCGGCGGCTCGATCGAAGCCGCCTGGAGGGCGAGCGGCGTCCCGTGGGACGGCGCGGGCGCGAGGATCGCCGGGATCGGCTGGCCGCTCGGCGTGAACGACCCGCTGCTCAGCGCGTTGCCGATGCCGGGCGACGGGAACTGCCCCGACGAGAACGCGTACGCGCCCGACGCGCCGGCGAGCGACGACTGCGTGACGCCGCTCACCTCCTTGAGCGCGATGAGCACCTCGTCCATCGACTGGTAGCGCCGCTCGGGCTCCTTCGCCATGCAGCGGACGACGGCGTGCTCCATCGCCATGCCGATCTGGGCGTTCGGGTTCAGCGCGTGCATCGACGGCGCCTCGTCGTTCACGTGCGCCATGAGCGTGTTGAGGCTGTTCGGTCGATCGAACGGCACCTTGCCGCAGAGCATCTCGTACATGATGACGCCGAGCGAATAGATGTCGGTGCGCGCGTCGACGCGGTCGCCGCGGATCTGCTCGGGCGCCATGTACTTCGGCGATCCCATGAAGAGGCCCGTCTGCGTGAGCTGCTCCTCCGCCTTGTGCTCGCCGACCTCCTTCACGAGGCCGAAGTCGAGGAGCTTCACGTAGTCGCTCTCGTCGCCGTGCCTCACCAGGAAGATGTTCGCCGGCTTCAGGTCGCGATGGATGACGCCGAGCGAGTGCGCCTCGCGGAGCGCGCGGCAGATCTGCATCGCGATGTGCGCGACGCGCAGCTCGGGCAGGTTCCCCGCGAGCTTGATCGCGCGATGGACGGTGACCCCCTCGAGGTACTCCATCGCGATGTAGTAAATGTCGTCGTCGGTCTTCCCGTAATCGAAGATGGTGACCGTGTTCGGGTGCGTGAGCTTCGACGCGACGCTCGCCTCGAGGAAGAACCGCTTCTGGAACTCCGGGTCCTGATCGCCCGCGTACCCCGGGTTGAGCACCTTGATCGCGCATTGACGGCCGAGAGGGAGCTGCTCGGCGAGGTAAACCTTGCCCATACCGCCGCGCGCGAGCAGCGCCGAGATCTTGAACCGATCGTTAATCGTGCGACCGAGCAGCGGGTCGACCGACGGCAGCTTCGGACCCGGCTCCCCCATCATGCTTCGCCCTTCAAGTGCCATGGCTCATTGCACAAGACGCCCTCTCGACGATCACCACACACCCGCGACGCGCGACCTGTCGCGTTGCGGCCGCGATCCTCGGACTGGATCTACGACCACGGCAAAGTGTGTCCCCCCCCAAAGCGCGTGTCAACGCGCGTGCCAGGTGAGGTTTGGGCTCGCCACCGGGGATCGCCTGCGCAGGTCGCCGCGACGTGCACCGAAGTCATCGTCCGCTCGGTCGATAGCGCGCGCGAATGCCATCCCAAACGCGCGTTTACCCGAGACCGCGCCACGCGGCGCCTCCCTCCTGGCATGTGCCGTGACCGCCTCCTCTAGCGTGAAGGCGTGACGGCGTGAACGGCGTGTCTGGCGTCTCGTGAATGGCGCGCCGTGAACGGCGTGACGGCGCGAACGGCGCGAAGGTCGCAGCGCGCCTCGACGCACGGTCCGCGGAGCTCGCCGCGCGATGAAACGGGGCAGAAAGCGCCGCGCCCGGCGTCGCGAGTATTGTACCGTGCCGGGCGTGATGAAGCCCTCGCACGCTCGCTCGATCCGGCGGAGCCCCGCCCCCGTCCGGACTCACCTCACCCTAGACGCCGGCCCTCCTCGGTCGATCGCGCGAGCCGTGGCGTTGGCGAGCGCGGTCCTCTTCGGGCTCGCGCTCCTGATCGCGCCGTCGCTCGCGCGCGCGGCCGGCGCGGCGCGCTTCAAGAGCAACGAGGTCCAGGAGGTGTCGGGCGCGTGGCACGTCTTCGTGACCATCGAGCTCCCCAGGGCCCCGAGCACGCCGCACACGCCGATGAAGTTCGTGTTCACGCACACCGTCGCGTACGAGCGATCGCTCACCGACAACAGCAAGGACCCGGTGCAGACGCGGCAGAACCTGCAGAACCAGCCGCCGACGATGGAGAGCCTCGACGTCGACTTCTCGAACTCGCAGGGGAAGGTCTTCTCGAAGACGCAGTTCGATTTCGGGCTCACGCGCGCGCGCGGCTACGAGGCCGGCGAGTACAAGGTGCAGATCCGCACGACCGACGGGATCGACATCGGCGCGCCGATGAGCCTGACCCTCCGCGGCGACAACCCCGTCGTCGATCGCCGGAGCATCACGTTCGACGCGAAGAAGCCCGGCATCAAGAAGGTCGGCGGCGACAACGACGCCGGCATGGAGAAGGTCGGCGGCGGCAACGCGTCGGACGCGAACAAGGACTACGTCCCGCCCTCGGGCGACGTCACCCCCGCGGGATCCGCGGCGCCGTTCGTCTCGCCCGACGCGTTCAACCCCACCGAAGAGGAGAAGGTGAAGGAGAAGCCGGGCGGGTGCGGGTGCGCCGTCCCGGGGGCGCACGGCGCCGGGACCGGCCTCGCCGCGATCGCCTTCGCCGCGGCGCTGGGCGCGGCGCGCGCGCGACGCAAGCGCAGGCAGCGCCAGGACGACGCGTGACGCCGAACGCCGCGCTCGCGGAGGCGAAGAAGGGCGCGCTCCGCCCGCTCTACGTCGTCGCCGGCGAAGAGCGCTACCTCCGCGATCAGGTCGTCGCGGCGATCCGCGCCGCCGCGCTCGGCGGGGGCATCGCCGCGTTCAACGAGGACACGTTCACCGCGGGCGAGGCCGACGTCGAGCGCGTCATCGCCGCCGCGCGCACCGTGCCGATGATGGCGCCGCGCCGCTTCGTGCTCGTCCGCAGCGTCGAGCGGTGGGACGCGGGCGCCTCCGACGACGACGATCGCAAGAGCGGCTCGCCGCTCGATCGCCTCGCCGAGTACGCCGCGAGCCCGATCGACGGCACCTGCATGGTCCTCGTCGGGCAGAAGATCGACGGGCGGCGCAAGCTCGCCGGCGTGGCGAAGAAGCAGGGGTTCCTCGTCGCGTGCGACCCGCTCGATCAGCGCGACCTCGGCCCGTGGATCGTCGATCGATGCAAGGAGCGCGGGAGCCCGATCGATCGCGACGTGGCCGACCTGCTCGCCGAGATCGCCGGCCCGGAGCTCGCCGTGCTCGCCGACGCGATCGAGCGCCTCGCGCTCTACTCCGGCGAGGGTCGCCCGATCGACGAGCAGGCCGTCGCCGAGTGCGTCGCCCGCGTCCGCACCGCGGACACGTGGGAGCTCGTCGGGGCGGTCTCCGCGCGCGACCTGAAGAAGGCGCTGATCGCGCTCGCCGACGTCTACGACCCGCGCGACCGCGGCCTGCCCCTCCTCGGCGCGCTCGCGTGGTCGGTGCGCCAGATCGCGCGCTTCGTCGCGGCGCAGTCGGCGGGCGCGAGCGTCGACGAGGCGGCGAAGAGGGCGGGCGTCTTCCAGCCGTTCCGCGCCCGCGAGCTCGCGTCGCGCGCGCGCGCGTTCCGCCCGAAGGAGATCGAGCGCTGGCTCCTGGTCCTCGCCGAGACCGACGTCGCGCTCAAGAGCTCGCGCCGCCCGGCCGACGCCATCCTCGAAGAGATGCTGACGCGCCTCTGCAAGGCGCAAGCGCGCGACGCCCGCGCCGCGGCCCGCTCGGCGTGACGGCGAGCTGACGCGAGCCTCCGCGCCGCGGGCTCGCCCCTCCGGCGCGGGACGCGGCTACGCGGCGGCCGTCTCCTCGTCGCGGTCGTCCGGAGCTTCGCGCTCGCCGCGCTCGCCCGGCCAGCGGGCGACGGCGAGCGCCGCCGCGGCGATCAGCGCGCACGCGGCGCTCGCGCCGAACGCCCACCCGACGTGGCGCGCGTAGAGGGCGCCGAAGAGCGCGTTCGCGGGGAGCACCGCGGCGCCGGTCACCGCGTGGAGCGCGCCGTACGCGCGGCCGCGCGCCGACGGACCGGCGAGGTCCGCGACGATCGCCTTCTCGCCCCCCTCCGCGAGGCCGTAGTACGCCCCGTACGCCACGAGCAGCGCCCACGACCCGGCGAGCGACGACGTCAGCGGGAAGAGCGCGTACGCGCTCGCGTAGACGACCCACGCCGCGACCAGCGTGGGGCGGCGGCCGAAGCGATCCGACAGGCGGCCGCCCGGGAGGTTCGTCGCCGCCTTCGACGCGCTGAGCGAGAGCCACGCGAGCGGCAGCCACGCCTCGGGGAGCCCGACGTCGATCATCCGCAGGAGGAGGAACGAGTCGGCCGACGCGCCGAGCGTGAAGATCGCCACGATCGCGAGGTACCGGCGCGCCGCCGGGGGCAGCGCCGGCGACGCCGAGGGCGCGGCCTCCGGGCGCGGCTCGCCGCCGAAGGACGCGGCGCCCTTCGGCGCGCCGCTCGTCTCCTCCGGGACGCGGATCACCGTCGCGAGCGCGACGAGCCCCGGCACGATCGCCGCGGCGAAGATCCACCGGAGCGGCCACCCGAGGCCGCGCGCGAGCGCGAACGCGAGGAGCGGCCCGATGACCGCGCCGATGTTGTCCATCATCTGGTGGAAGCCGAACGCCGCGCCGCGCGCCCGCGCGTCCACCGCCGCGGCCAGGAGGGCGTCCCGCGGCGCCGAGCGCACCCCCTTGCCTACGCGGTCGGTCGCGCGCACGAGCACCACCTGGAGCGGCGTGGCCGCGAGCGCGAGGAGCGGCCGCACGAGCGACGCGATCGCGTAGCCCGCCACGACGAACGGCTTGCGGCTCCCCGCGCGATCGCTCAGGCCGCCGGCCCACCATTTCACGGCCGCGCTGACGCTCTCCGCGACCCCTTCCATCACCCCGAGCCACGCCGCGCCGCCGCGGACCGACCCGGTGAGGGCGCGCAAAAATGCCGGAAGCAAAGGATAAATCATCTCCGTCGCCGCGTCGGTGAAGAGCGAGACCCAGCCGAGGCGGACCACCACCTTCGGAAACACCTTCGAAGCCGGGCGGCTCAGCTGATTTGAGCGATTCATTGACAAAACGATCATATCGACCAAGATTCCTGTCGATGGATATCCTGTCTACCAAGGCCGTCGCCGAGATGCTCGACGTCAGCGAGGCCACAGTGAAGAGATGGTCCGACGCGGGGACGCTGCGCTGCTTCCGTACCCCCGGCGGCCACCGCAAGTTCCGGCTCCGGGACGTCAAGTCGTTCCTGAGCGACATGCACGGCGACGGCGATGTGCCGGTCGCCGGCCCGCCGCCGTCCCCGGAGCTGACGCCGGAGCAAAAGGAGGCGCGGAGGCTGGCCCTCGACGCCGACGTCGACGGCCTCGTGTCGCTGGTCGCGAGCCAGCGGATCCGCGGGACCTCGCTGGCGACCACGTTCGATCGCATCTTCACGCCGGCGCTCCACGACATCGGCTCCTGCTGGGCGGCGGGGAAGCTCTTGATTACACAGGAGCACATCGCGTCGAACGCCATCGGCGAGATGCTGGCCCGCGTGCGCCCGCTCGTCGGCCGCTCGCGCGAGTCGCGCGGGCGCGCCCTCTGCGCCTGCGTCGCCGACGAGCAGCACGACCTCGCGATCCGGATGGCGTCGCTCGTCCTCGGCGCCGAAGGGTTCGACGCGACGGTGGTCGGCTCCAACGTGCCGGCTCACGACCTCGCGCTCCTCGTCGCGGGCGAGCGCCCAGCGCTGCTCGTTTTGAGCGCCTCGGAGTCCGTCCGAGCCGATCGCGTGCGCGAGGAGCTGGCGGTGATCGCCGACGCCGCGCGCTCGGTGCGCACCCCCATCATCGCCGGCGGGCGCGCCTTCGACGAGCTGCCTTCGCTGCCGGTGGCGATCCGCCGCTGCCGCACGTTCGAGGAGCTGGTCCTGGCGGCGCTCCTCCCCGCTCCGCGCGCGAGCGTGCCGGCGCGCTCTTCTTTGACAGACGGCGCCCCTGACTTAAGTTGAACCGGCGCGGGAACGCTCCTATGGAGCCGGCGTCCGCACGACCAGGCGCGAACGACGCGCTGGAATCGAAGGAGAACATCGAGATGCACGTCCCCCATCGGGTGATCCGGCCTCATCTAACCTGGGTAGCTTCGAGCGCGTTGCCGACGAAAAACGGACAGTTTACGGCCCACGTCTTCTCCGACACGAGCGACTCGTCGGAGGGGCGCGGCGTCGGGGCGGAGAGGGAGCACGTGGCGCTCGTCTACGGCGACGTCGCCGGTCAGGACGACGTGCCGATCCGCGTCCACTCGGAGTGCATCACGAGCGAGGTCTTCGGCTCGCTCAAGTGCGACTGCAAAGAGCAGCTCGATCGCGCGATGACCGAGGTGGCGCGCCAGGGCTGCGGCGCGATCCTCTACCTCCGTCAGGAGGGGCGCGGCATCGGCCTCACGAACAAGATCCGCGCGTACGATCTCCAGTCGCGCGGCCACGACACCGTCGACGCGAACCGCATGCTCGGCCTCCCGGACGACGCGCGCAAATACGACATCGCCGCCGACATGCTCAGCTTCCTCGGCGTCCAGAGCATCCTGCTCATGACGAACAACCCCGAGAAGGTGAGCGGCCTGCGCGCGCTCGGCGTCAAGGTGAACGGGCGCGTCCCCGTCGTCGTCCCGCCCACGGCGTTCTCGGCCGGCTACCTCGAGGCGAAGCGCCTCCGCATGGCCCACGAGCTCCCGACGTACGCGTGCGCCATCGCCGCGAGCGACGCCGAGTAAGCGCGCCGACCGACCGCCCCCCGGCGCGGCGCATGGCGCGATCGATCGAGAGAAAGAGACGAGACGATGAAGGGTGCCCCCACTCGCAGGTGCTCAGCCCCTGCACTCGCCTTCGGCTCGTGGGCCTCCACGGACTCCGTCCAGCAAGCTGGACTCCGTCCGTTCCGGCGCGGGGCTTGCGCGCCCGCGGTCTCCCCCACGCCCTCGCTCCGCTCGAGCGGGGGAGACCCCCGCGCAGGTCGCTGAAGACGCCTCCGTCGCGCGGCGTCGAAGCGCGGGTCGTGCCGCGTCGATCGCCGCGCGGGCGGCTCCGTTCGAGATCGAAAGACGTGGTTCGACGTGCGCGGGGTCGCGTACCCTTCTGCGGCAGATGCGCCCCTCCGCCTCGCCGATCGTCGGGTCCCTTGCGTCGCGGTCGCGGCGCGCGCGTTCGCTCGGCGCCGCGGCGGCGCTCGTCCTGGCGAGCGCCGCGAGCGGCGCGGCGGCGCAGCTCCCCTCCATCGACGCGCGGACGTGGCAGCCGTCGACCGATCCGCGCGCGCAGCTCGCCCTCGAGCCGATCGCCACGCCGGGGCCTTGGAGCTGGAACGTCGGCGCGTGGTTCCAGTACGCGCACCACCCGGTGACGCTCCACCGCGCCGGGACGGACGACGTCCTCTTTCGCCCGGTCGAGCACGTCCTCGCCGCGGACCTGACCGCGTCGATCGGCCTCGGGACGCGCGCCGCGATCGGCGTCGACGTGCCTGTCGTCCTCTTCCAGGACGGGAGCGGCGGGCTGCCGCCGAGCATCGCGTCGTCGGGGAGCGCGACCACCACCGCGCTCGGCGACGTCCGGGTGTCGGGCAAGGGGACGCTCGTCGCCAACGAGCAGGGCGGGCTCGGGCTCGCCGCCCTCGGCGACGTGTGGCTTCCGACGGGCGATCGGGGCGGCTTCGCCGGCGACGGATCGCTCCGCGCGGGCGCGCGGTTCCTCGCCGAATACAACCTCCTGATCGCGTCCGCGCAGGCGAGCCTCGGGTACACGCTGCGCACCGATCACCGCACGTGGCCCTCCGCGGCGGACGGCGGGACGACCTACGGCGAGACGATCCCGTGGAGCGTCGGCGTGCTCGTCCACGGCGCCGTCGTCCACGCGATCGACAAGGACAACCGGCAGATCTGGGAGCTCGCGATGCACGGCTGGCTCCCCGCGGGGCCGGTCGGGCCGTTCGGGAGCGGCGATCCGGGGAGCGCGCGGCAGTCGCCGGTCCTCTTCGCCGCGTCGGACCGGATCGCGCTCGGGCACGATCGCGACGCGTTCCTCCTCGCGGGCGGCGAGATCGGCGTGTACACGGCCGTCGGCGCGCCGGCGTTCCGCGCGGTGCTCGCGATCGGCTGGGCGCCGCGCGACCACGACGCCGATCACGACGGCGTCCCCGACGACGTCGATCAGTGCCCCGAGATCCCGGAGGACCGCGACGGCTTCGAGGACGAAGACGGCTGCCCCGAGATCGACAACGACGACGACGGCGTCGTCGACGCGGAGGACAAGTGCCCGAGCGTCGCCGGCGTCGAGCAGCCCGGCCCCCAGAACGGGTGCCCGGCGCCCGACGGCGACCACGACGGCGTGCCCGACCGCGTCGACGCGTGCCCCGCCGAGGGGGGGCCGAAGAGCGACGACCCGAAGGCCAACGGCTGCCCGTTCACGCCGGGGCCCGCGCCGGGAGCGCCTGCGCCTGCGCCGGGAGCGCCCGCGCCTGCGCAGGGAGCGCCCGCGCCTGCGCCGGGAGCGCCCGCGCCCGCGCCGGGAGCGCCCGCGCCCGCGCCGGGAGCGCCGGGGCCCGCGCCGGCGCAGGGACCGACGGACGGGCGATGACGGCGACGCGCGTCGCGCGGTGGCTCGTGGCCGCGTTCGTGGCGAGCGCCGCGGCGAGCGCGCTCGCGCAGCCGCCCGTGCGCCGGCGCCTTCCGATACCGGCGCCGACGCCGACGGCGCCTCCGCCCGCGGCCTCGACCGCGACGCCCGCGACGCCCGAGGCGGGCGCGCTCGAGGGGACCCGTGATCTGCGCGGACGCTTCGGGATCGAGATCGCGACGCGGCTCGTGCGGTCGGGCGATCCGGGCGAGCGGCTCCAGGGGATCGTGCGCGCCGCGCACATCGGCTCGCCCGAGGCGGTGGCCCTCCTCGTCGCCGCCGCCGACCCGACCGGGACGGGGCGGAGCGAGGCGCGCGCGCTCATCGAGGTCGCGCGGGGGCTCGCGCCGTTCGCCGCGCAGTCCGCGGCCCGGAGCGCGCTGCTCGCGATCGTGAACGCGGCCCCGAGCGGGCGATCGCTCCGCGGCCTCGGCGACGCCGTCGCCGAGGACGGCGACGCGGCGGGGCGGACCCTCTTCGCGCGGCAGACCGCGGCGCTGGCGCTCGCGTCGTCGGGCGACCCGCGCACCGTCGAC
>Ga0105247_10001807_pt1 | contig 15001 bp, 14 predicted proteins | sample KBSS24metaG_FD_81519 | JGI IMG/M metagenome (GOLD analysis project Ga0105247, IMG submission 81519) | Switchgrass rhizosphere microbial communities from Kellogg Biological Station, Michigan, USA - KBS S2-4 metaG | ecosystem: Host-associated > Plants > Roots > Rhizosphere > Soil | place...
CGCGCGGCGAGAGCCGCCCTCGCCCGACGATCGAGCGGCGCTCGAGCGCTGCGCGACGGCCGATCGCGCCGGCGCCGTCGCGCGGCAGTGCCGGCGAGACCGGCGCGCGGCGCGCGCGATCGGCCCGGCGCACGCCGTCGAGGTCTACGTCGTCCCCGACGCGAGCGGAGCGCCGCGCCCGCGCGCCCCGTACGTGATGGAGCTCGCCGACGCGTTCGTCCGCGCCGGCGTCGCCGACCGGCGCGGCGCCGTCTTCGAGCCGCGCGCCCCCGGCGGCGACGTCGCGCTCAAGCGCGCGCGCTGACCGCGCGCGCCGCGCTCACGTCAGGGCTCAGGGGTGGGACGCGCATCGACGTCGCTGTCGCGCGCGAGCGGCGCGCGCTGGTGCGGCGGGTGCGGCGCGATCGACCGCGCGCCGGCCGCGCTCACGTCAGGGCGCGATACGGAAGTAGGTCGCCGCGCACTGATCGTTCTCCCATACCTCGACCTTCGCCACCTTGACGCGGTCGTCGTCGACCTTCGCGGCGAGGTTGTCGGCGACGATCCGCGCGATGTTCTCGGCGGTCGGGTTCACGTCGTCGAACGGGGCGATCTCGTTCAAAAAGACGTGCTCGTACGGCTCGACCAGCGCGCGCAGCGTGGCGCCGAGCGCGTTGAAGTCGAGGACGAAGCCGCTCACGTCGAGGCGGGACGCACGGACCGTGGCGCGGATGCGCCAGTTGTGGCCGTGGAGGCGCTCGCCTTCTCCGGGCGCGAGCCGTAGTTGATGCGCGGCCGCGACGACCGTCTCCTGGCTGATCTCCCACATCGCGTCGATCCTTCTTCCTGGTAACCGCTGGCGGACCGTCACGGCGACTCGGCGCTCGCCGAGCGTCGCTGCCCGAGAGCTCCCGCCGCGGCGGGTCGACGATGTAGCACGGCGCGCCTCCGCGAGCGACCAGTGCTAGCTTCGTCGCATGTCGCGCGCGCGCCGGCGCCGTTCGCTCTATGCGCCCGAGGGGCTCGACGCGGTCCTCGAGCGCGCCGGCGAGGACCGGTTCGCGTGGCGCCGCCCGCCCGTCGCCGATCGGGTGTGGACCGCCGCCATGGGTCCGCGCATCGCCGAGCGGTCGCGCCCCATCGCCCTCGAGCGCGGCGTCCTCACCGTGCGCGTCGCGACGAGCGTGTGGGCGAGCGAGCTGTCCCTCCTGGCGCCGTCGCTCATCGCGCGCCTCCGCGACGAAGGCCTGCGCGTGAACGAGCTGCGCTTCCGCGTCGGGCCGATCGATCCGCCGGCGCGCCCGCCCGAGCGCCGCACCTCGCGCGCGATCCCGGCCCCGGCGCGCCTCCCGCGGGAGCTCGCGGCTGCGATCGCGCGCGTCGCGGACGACGGTCTCAAGGAGGCCATCGCGCTCGCCGCCCGGGCGAACCTCGCCTGGCAAGAGCACACGAGCCCCCCCGAGCGCGACGCGGACGAAGACGGCCGCGCGGCCGTCGCTCCGCGGAGCGAGCCGAGCCGCCCGCGGCGCTGACGCGACACGGCGACGCGACACTCTCGACGCATACGACACGGGCGACACGCGACACGGGCGACGGGCAACACCGGGCGACACGGCTCGCGTCGCGAGGCGCTGCGACCGCCGCCGCGCTCAGCGGAGCGACGCGAGCCGCTCGAGCCCTTCGAGGCGCTGGAACAGGAAGCGGTCGGCCGGGCCGTACGTGTGGAGGCGGCCGCGCAGGTCTTCGATGTACGCGCGGAGCTGCGCGAGGTTCACCGTCGTGACCTTGCGGAGCGCGTTGTAGAGCTCGTCGATCACCGGCGCGGGGCACGGGCGCTGCTGCTGGAGGTACAGCTCGATCACGCGATCGAACCACGCGCCCTTGCCGAGCGCGGTCGCGAGCTTCGCGGCGAAGCGCGCCGCCTGCTCGACGAGCGTCGGCGTGAGGCGCTTGCCCGCGCGGCTCGCCTCGAGCACGTCCGCGAGCGGCGACGCGAGGAGGCGCTCGGCCTCGGACGCCTTCCCCATCGCGAGCGCCTTCTCCGCGACGCCGCCGAGCAGCACGAACGCGTCGGCGCGGCGCACCATGCTGTTGTCGAACTCGGAGTCGGTCCCGTTGCTCACGGTGATCGATCCGCCCGGCGAGCCGCCCGCGGTGGGCGGGCTCGAGCTCACCGGCCCCGCGGGCGGGCCGGTCGGCGCGACGGTCGGCGGCGACGTCTGCAACATCGCGACGTGCGGCGGCGTCTGCGTGTGCGGCGCGTGCGCCGCCGCGACCTCGACCTTCGGCAGCGTCAGGTTCGTGCGCCCGCCGCGCGACGACGTGTTCGTGATCTCCTGCGCGATCACGAGCGTCATCTCCTGCGAGCCGATCAGGATCCGATCGCCCCCCTGCACCGGCGTGCGCCCGTCGATGCGCTGCCCGTTCACGAGGACGCCGTTGCGGCTGCCGAGGTCCTCGACCGTCACGAGCCCGTTCTGCACCGTGAGCACGGCGTGACGACGCGAGACGAGCGGATCGTCCAGCGAGAGCTGACAGCTCGCGTTGCGTCCGACCACGAACTCACCCTCGGTGAGCTCGAGGTCGTGTTGTAAATAGCGGAGACGAAAGCGCATCGCCTAGGGCACCATCCCCGCTCCCATCCTAGCGATTCTTACCCTCGCGGCCCGCCGACCGGCAAGGAATGAGCTTTCACGAGAGCGCGGGGTTCGTCGCGTCGGACCGCAGTCTCCCGTCCCGGGCGGCCGCCTGGAGCCCGGTGACGATCTCTTCGAGCTGAAAAAACGCGGCTTTCTCGTCTTCCCGCGCCTGACCGTCCTGCGCCCGGCCATCGCGGCCGTGGCCGCGCGCCTGCCCATCCGACGCCTGCCCACCAGGCGCGCCGGAGGCCTGAGCCCCCGGTTGGAGGCTGCCGCGAAGCGACTCCACCAGATCGCCGAGCGGGCCGAGGAGCTCGCCGCCGTGATCGTCGGCGACCTTGGCGAACGACTCGAGGACGCGCACGGACGGGACCCGGCCGTAGTGCTCGTACACGCGCGCGGCCCAGCACGCCCACGACGGCTCGCCCGCCGCCAGGCTGACCGCCGAGGCCACGATCGCGAGCTGGGAGAGCTGCTCGGCGTCGACCGGCGCGTCGGACTCCATGCGCTCGTCGAGCTGCGTCTTCGCCCGCTGAAACGTCCGGAGCGCGTCCGCCGTTCGCCCGAGGGCGAGCGCCTTCTCGGTGACCTCGACGAGGAGCTGGACGTTCCACGAGTGCCGCGACGCCGGGCCGAAGTCGCCGCTGAGCGTCGTCTCCTCGTCGATCTGCTCCGTCGCGCCGCACGCCGGGCACGCGGCGAGCTCCTGCGGGTACGGCAGCCGGCACTGCGCGCAATAGCGGAGGAAGCCGGTCGTCTTCGCCGGGAACTGCGTGGCCGGGCCGACGCGACAGAAGACGAGCTCCTGCGTCCCGATACGGAGGCGGTCGCCGTCTTTCAGCATCGTGGGCGTGCGCATTGCCACGCCGTTTACTTTGACCCCGTTGCGGCTGCCGAGATCCTCGAAGAGCGCGTCATCCCCGTCGATGACGATCCGCGCGTGCTGCCGCGAGACCAGCGGATCTTCGATCGTGACGTGGCAATCGGCGCTCCGGCCGATCAACGTGGGGCCGCGCGGCAGGTCGAACTCTTGTAGAAGAAACCGTAAACGGTACCTCGCCACGTACACCTCGCGCGCCGCCACCAAGGGTAACGCTTACTATACACGCTTGGCGAGCGCTCTGTGTGGTAAGGTCCTTGAGACCGTGGCGGACGGTTCGACCGACGATACTGTGAGGAGCGTGGGACCTACCTCGACTTCAACATCGACTCACCCAGCACCTGCCGGATCTTCGCCGGCGGTCGGGAAGAGTGAACATCGCGATCTCGTGGCGAAGCTTTGTCGCGAGGTGCTCGCGCCGCTCGTCCGCGCGGACGGCGGCGTGCTTTATCTGGTCAGCGCGAGCGCGGACGACGTGCACATCCACCTCGCGGGGACGTGCGCGGGTTGCCCCGGCGCGTCGATCACGCGAGACCGCCTCCTCGAGCCGGCGATCACGACCGTCGCGCCGAAGGCCAAGCTCCGCGTCACCACCGGGTGGCGCATCCCGGTCGACGCCGAAAAAATAGACTGAGCGGGCCGGCTCCGTCCGAACGAGGCCGGCGCGCCGCGCTCTTCGCGCGCTACTTCTTCTTGTCCTTCGGGCTCGTCTTGCCGTTGCCCGCGGGGGGGCTGCCGTTCGACGTCGGATCGCTCACGCCGGCGCGGGTGATGGCGGTGATCGACGGGTCCATCGCCATCGGATCGTCGAGCTTGTTCGGGCGGAGCTGCGCGAGGTTCGCGAGCGTCGCCTTGTCCTCGATCGCGATCCCCACGAGGCGCTCGTTCGAGCGATCGATCACGCGCAGGTGCTCGGTGCCGCTCTGCCACTCGGTGTACGGCTGCCTGAAGCCCTTGTCCGGATCGGCGTTGCGCGCGCGGCCGACGACGCCGAGCGTCGTCTGCATCTTCTGCACGGCCTCCGCGTACGTCTGCCCGTACGCGCCGTTCTCCTGGAGACGCACCTCGTCGTAGAGCTTCCAGAAGCGATCGCCCGGCGCGGCGCCGATGTAGAAGAAGAACCGCCGTCGCCCCTCGCGCTCTTCGACCTGGATCGCCTCGTGGTTCTTGTACGAATACTCGCCTTTGAGGCCGGTCGTGTCGTAGCCGAGCGGGGTGTCCTTGAACTCGATGAAGCTGCTCGCGAACGCCTGCTTCTTCGTCTCGCGCTCGAACTCGACCGCCTGCATCCGCGTCCCCGGCTGCATCTTCGCGAGGATCGGGTTGTAGTCCCTGTCGAAGACGCCGTTCACGCGGTTGTGCATCTTCGTGATGTCCACGTGCGTCGTCCCGAACCGGTATTCTTCGAGCAGCGTCCCGAGCGACGGCGTGTTCGGCGCCCCCGGGTCCCCATGGGGCGGCGCGGCGAACGCGCTCCGCGCGCCGGCAGGCCCGCTCCATGGGCCGAGGCCGAGACCTAGGCCGAGACCCGAGACCCCGAGCACCCACGAGAACGCAGCGGCGCGTGTAGCCTTCATGAAATCCCTCGTAGCACTCGAACGACCACTCGACCACAATCGAGCAGCGCGGCTACACCAGCCTTCGACGTAGCCGAGCCGAAAATGATGTACAAGGGGCCCATGCACCGGGGTGGACGGAGCCCAGACCGCTACCCGGCGTTCGTGGCTTCGCTCGCGATGGCCGCGTTCGCCGTGATGGCCGCTCCGCTCGGGGCGACGGGCTGCGGCAAGGGGGCCGAGAGCGGCTCGCGCCCGCTGCCGACGTACGCCGGACACGAGACCGAGCTCTTCGACGACGCGATCGAGCCGCGCGCCGTCGGGCTCGAGCTCGATCGCGGCGGCCCACCCCGCGGTGACGCGATGCTCCGCGAGCGGACGCAGGTCGGTGACGCGGTGCTGCGCGCGCGCATCGACACCGTCACGATCCACGAGGACGGCGTCGACACGCGCTTCGATCTCGGCCTCCAGACGATCGAGTCGCTCGCCGGATCGCACGCCCCGAGCACCGGCTTCAGCGTCCGCCTCGGCAAGGGGAGCCCGTCCACCGGCATCGTCCGGAGCATGCAGACGCGCCTCTCCGGAAAGACGTTCGTCGTCTTCCTCCGCGAGTTCATCCGCGCCGACGGCGACACCGAGCTCCACTTCCACATGGCGCCGGACGACAAGGAAGAGAAGGCGGCCGTGCGCGACTCCGCGGCGCTCCAGAGCCTGCGATAGATCGGCGGCGCCTCGCGCCGCTTCACGCTCTCGCTCCTCTCACTTCTCTCTCACTTCTTCGTCGACAGCATCTCCGCGGCGGCGCGGCGGGCCGCGTCGCCCACCTTGACGCCGCCGATCATGCGCGCGAGCTCGTCGACGCGCTCGGTGTCTTTGAGGCGGCGCACCGACGTGCTGGTGCGCCCGCGCTGCTCGGACTTGCCGACGACGTAGTGGACGTCGGCGAGCGCGGCGATCTGCGCGAGGTGCGTGATGCAGAGCACCTGGCGGTGGCGCGCGACGTCGGCGATCGATCGGCCGATCACCTCGGCGATCGCGCCGCCGACGCCCGCGTCGACCTCGTCGAAGACGTAGAGGCCGGCCGGCCCGTTCTCGGCGAGGACGCGCTTGATCGCGAGGAGCGCGCGAGAGAGCTCTCCGCCGCTCGCGATGCGGCGGAGCGGGCGCGGATCCTCCCCCGGGTTCGGCGCGATCAAGAACTCGACGCGATCGATCCCGGCGCGCGTGAGGCGGGCGCCGTCCACGTCGAGCCCGCCGTCGTGGCCCGACGTCGGCGTCACGTCGACGACGACGCGGGCGCGCCCCATCCCGAGCTGCCCGAGCTCGCGCCCCACGCCGTCGGCGAGGCTCTCCGCCGCCTTGCGCCGCGCCTTCGAGAGCGCGCGCGCCGCGGCGCCGGCCTTGGCGAGGCGCTGATCGCGCGCCGCTTCGAGCTCCACGACGCGATCGGTCGTCCGCGCGAACCCCTCGAGCTCGCGCGCGAGCTGGTCTTTGTGGGCGAGGAGCTCGTGGGTGGACGGGCCGTGCTTCCGTAAGAGCTTCTGCAACCGGAAGAGCCGCTCGTCGAGCTCGGCGAGGCGCGCGGGGTTCGCCTCGACCGCGTCAGCGTAGCGCGAGAGCCCGCGCGCGGCGTCGGCCAGCTCGGACCGGGCCGACTCGACCGCGCGCGCGAGCGGCGCGAGCGAGCCGTCGACCTCGGCGGCGCCGTCCAGATCCGACGCGAGGCGCGCGAGCTCGTCGCAGATCGCCGCCTCCCCGTCGTAGAGGCGCTCGGCGGCGTTGCGCGTCGCCTGTCCGAGGCGCTCGGCGTGGCGGAGCCGCCCGCGCTCGTGCTCGAGCTCGGTCTCTTCGCCGGCGCGCGGCGCGAGCTCCTCGATCTCGCGGAGCTGGAACGCGACGAAGTCCTCTTTTTCGGCGCGGCCTCGCTCCGACTCGCGGACCGCGGCGAGATCGCGCTGCACCTCGGCGAGCGCGTCCACCTCGGCGCCGAGGGCCTCGCGCGCCGCGGCGAGCTTCCCGAACGCGTCGAGGTACTCGAGGTGGGTCGCCGGGTCGGTCAGGCTGACGCTCTCGTGCTGCGACGCGATGTCGCACAGCTCCGGAGCGAGCTCCCCGAGCTGCGCCGCGGTGCACAGGCGTCCGTTCAGGAAGGCGCGGCTCCGCCCCTCGGCCTGGACCACGCGGCGCACCACGAGCTCGCTCTCGCAGGGGACGCCCGCCGCCTCGAGCTTCTCCGAAACCCGCGACCCGGGGGGGACGTCGAAGAGCGCCTCCACCTCCGCCTCGCGCGCCCCGGCCCGGACCATGTCGGGGCGCGCGCGCCCCCCGAGGACCAGGGTCAACGCGTCGACCAGCATCGATTTTCCGGCGCCCGTTTCCCCCGTCAAGACGTTGAACCCCGGGTGGAGCTCGAGCACGAGCCGCTCGATCAGAACCACGTTGTGGACGGAGAGCTGGAGCAACATGGGCCGCGGCGGTGCCTATCATGAATCGCGGTCGAATCACGCTCGGCTTGACCGCTTGGTGCGCGATTGACTAGCCTACGGCCGAGCGCGGGGGGGTGTTTTACCCGCGCCGCTCAGCCCCTTTGTCCTCGTTGTCCTCGTGATGTGCTCGCGCGCGTGTGCGAGGTCGCGGCGCCAGGCATGCCTTCCAAGACAACAGCCCGAAAAAAGCCGATTCCCCCGCCTGAGCCGCCCAAGCCGGTCACGGTCGAGGAGCGTACCGCCTATCTCGAGGGGCGGCTCCAGAAAGCGGACCCGGACTTCCTGGAGCGCTATCGAGAAAACCTCGATATGTCGTGGATTTACCACGACAGCGCGCTCGAAGGGGTGGTCTACACCTTCCAGGAGCTGCGGACGGCGATCGATCCGAACGCCGCCCTCCTCGCCGACAGCAGCCTCCAACCGGTGTGCGAAGAAATCCGTCGCCATCGCGAGGCGCTGAACTTCATCCGCGACTACGCGCCGAAGCGTCGCCAGCCGGTGAACCTCGACGTCGTGAAGGCGATTTACATCAAGCTCCACCCCGAAGAGGGGGACGTGAAGACAGTCCGGTACCGGAAGGACATTCCGCAGCACCGGCTGTACTTCCACGAGTACGCGCCGCCCGACAAGATCACCTACAAGATGCGGCAGATCGTCGACTGGGTGAACGACCCCGAGACGCGCCGCACGCGGAGCCCGGTGCGGATCGCCGCGCGCGCGCACTACGACATGCTGCGCGTCTTCCCGTTCACGCACGACAGCGGGAAGGTCGCTCGCCTCTTCATGAACCTGCTCCTCCTCCGGAGCGGCTACCCGCCCGCCATCGTCCACTCGACGGAGCGGCAGCGCTACTACGAGGCGCTGAAGGGCTCGAGCACGACGATGACGTCGATCGTGCAAGAGGCGATCGACAACAACCTCGCCTCGATCGAGAAGCTCCTCGAAGGGTACGAGAATCAGTCGGCCAAGTCGGGCGTTTAGCGGCCCGTGATGGCTATCCCGTGACGGCCCGCGATGCGTAGGGGAATCCTCGAGTGGCGCTGGCCATGAACGGGCCGCTCGAGGCGTCGATCACGCTCGAGGAGGTGTTCGCCGTCGTCGTCGCGAAGCGCGTGCCGCTCGCCCCGGAGCTCGCCGGGTATCTGACGCTCGAGATCGCCGAGGGGACGTCGGGCGTCCCCGGCGCGGTCGACACGAACCACGTCTACATCGGCGAGGAAGGGTCGGTCGCCCTCGTCCGGCCGAAGCGCGACGGCGCGCCGGGCGACGCCGAGCAGTCGGTGCGCGAGATCCTGCGCCGCCTCCTCGACGCGAGCGGATCGCACACGCCGGCGCTCGCGGCGGCGGCGAAGAGGTCGACGCCGAACGGCATCCCGCAGCTCGTCGAGGAGCTCGAGGCGGCGCTCATCCCGGTGAACCGCGCGGCGGGCCGGCGCGCGCTCGCCCGCCTCGCGCGCGAGGTGAAACGCGTGACGCTCGGCGTGGGGCGCAACGCGTCCGTCCCGACCTCGGAGCGCGGCCCGCGCGCCGCGTTCCCGTCCTCGTCGGGGTCGATGGTGCAGGCGCAGCCGGCGTCGGCCTCGGGCCTCGCGCGCCCCGCCTCGTCGTTCGAGGCGGACGAGCCGCCCGCGGTGCAGCGGCCCGTCCCGCACGGCCTCCGGCCGATCCCGACGACCGAGCTCGCGGGGGGCGGGCTCGACGACATCGACAGCTTGTTGCTCGCCGGCGCGGGCGACGCGGGCGGCGGCGCGCGCCTCGACGACGTCGACAGCCTGCTCGCCGGGACCGCCGGCGGCGGGTCCAGCGCGCCGCCGGCCGCGCCCGACAGGCGCGACGAGGTCGACAGCTTGCTCGCGCAGTTCGAGGTGTCGGACCCCGGGCCCACCGGCGACGCGCACCTGCGCGAGCTCAAGGCGATCGCCGGGCTCGAGCCGACCGCGGCGCCGCCGGGGGTCGCGATGCGATCGCCCGGGATGCAGGGGGTCGCGATGCGATCGCCCGGGATGCACGGCTCGCCCGGGATGCAGGGAGCCGCGATCCGATCGCCCGGGATGCAGGGGGCCGCGGCGCGCGCGCCCGGGATGCAAGGGACGCCCGGCCCGTCGGCGATCGAGTCGGCGCTCACGTCGATGAGCCCGCACGCGTCGCGCGCCGCGAGCGCGTCGGGCGGCGGGGCGAGCGGCAGCTCGAGCGCGCTGCCGACGACGTCGCCCGCGCTCCGCGCCTCGGCCGTCCCGCCGCAGCCCGAGCGGCGCGCGCCGAGCGCCACCCAGGACGTCCGGCTGCGCGCGATGCCGACGGTGCGCTCGGCAAGGCGCACGCGGAGCGCCGCGGACCGCGTCCTCGTGGTCTTCTTGCTCGTCCTCCTCGGCGTCGCGCTCGCGGGGCTCGCGTGGTTCGTCAAGCCGGGGTTCCTCACCGGGCGCGCCGCGGCGGAGAAGGCGGCCGCCGAGCGCGCCGCGGTCGAAGCGCAGAGCGCGAAAAACCAGGCGCAGGCGACGCAGGCCGCCTGCAAGGCGAGCCTGACGATCACCGACGTCCCGAACAACGCCGAGGTGCTCCTCCGCGAGGGGCAGGCGCCGGTCGACGTCGAGCGGATGCCGGTCGGGACGCGCCTCGAGTTCGTCGCCACCGCCGAAGGGTTCATGCCGAAGCGCACCGTCCTCCCGGCGAACGCGTCATGGGACAAAGGCGCCGACGGCAAGCCGCGCTTCGAGGTCGCCGTGCAGCTCGATCCGACGAAGGCCAAGGGGAGCGCCGTCGACCCGTGGCCCCCCGCCGAGGCCGGCAGCGACGTCGGCGGCAAGGGCGCGCCCGGCACCGTGCACATCGTGTCGACGCCGCGCGGCGCGGAGGTGTGGCTCCTCGCCGGCCTCGGCCCCGAGGCGACGATCGCCGACCTCCCCTGCTCCGTCGACCTCGACGTCCTGGTCGCCGGGCCGACGTCGCTGCGCAAGCGCCTCCACGTGAAGGCGGCCGACTTCGCCGCCGTTCCCGGCAGCGCCACGGCGCGCCGCGCGTCGCTCAGCGCGAAGTAGGTCCAAAGAGCGTCGGCGAGGGTCGATCCTCGGCGCGGACGGGTCGAAAAGCGCGCCGACCACGTGGCCAGTGTGCGACGATTCGCGCCATGCACGAGCAAGACATGGCGATCGTCCGGGCGCTCGTCCCCGTCGCGTGGGCGGACGGCGTGTTCGCCGAGCAGGAGCGCGAGACCCTCGAGGCGCTGCTCGACGCGTTCGGCGCGTCGGAGGACGAGAAGAACCAGGTGCGCGAGTACGCGAAGTCGCCCCGGACGCTGGACGACATCGAGCTGCAGACGCTCTCGGCCGACGACCGGCGGATCTTGCTCCGCCACGCCGTGCTCCTGTCGTTCGTCGACGGCACGCAGGGCGACGACGAGCGCGCGTTCCTCGAGCAGCTCGCGACGCGGCTGAAGATCCCGGCCGACGAGTCCGTCGCGATCCAGACGTTCGCCGCCCAGCGCGCGAAGGGCCTGCTCGACCTGCTCTAGGCTCGCGTCCTGCGCGAGGACCGCCGAGGCAACCTGCGCGAGCGTCGAAGATGCCCCGCCGAGCCTTCGCTCCGAGCGCGGGGGCGCGCGTCAGTCGGCGACGGTGATCCGCGACGTCGACTGCCGCGCGACGTTCTCGATCTCCTTCAGCAGCGCCATCGGGCTGAACGGCTTCGTGTAGTACGCCGTGGCGCCGGCCTCGATCGCGCGGCGCTTCGACTCCTCGTCCTCCATCGCGCTGATGATCAAGATCGGGACGTCGTTCGTCGCGGGCTCGGCGCGGAGCCGCTTGCATACCTCGAGGCCGTCGAACGATCCGGGGAGGTTCAGGTCGAGGAGCACCACCTCCGGCGGCGACGTGAACGCCTCCTCGAGCGCCCGCGCGCCCGACGGGACGGCCACCACCTCGTGCCCGCGCCCCGACACCAGCACCTCGATCATGCGGCTGATCGAGTCCGAGTCTTCGATGATGAGGATGCGCATGCCTCGGGCAGTCTAACCCAGCTTCGCGCCGGTGTGCCGATCGCGCGTCGCTCGCGTGTGGGTCGATGCGCGCACACCCGCGGCGCTGTCCGCAGGCGAACGGCGGTCAGTGAGGGAAGGCGACCGCGACGCGGAGACCACCGCCCGACGGATCGGAGAGCTCCATCGACGCGCCCTGCCACGACGCGATCTGCGACGCGATGTAGAGCGGGACGCTCGTCGACCTCCCGTACGTCCCCGGATCGATCTCGAGCGCGACGAAGGCGCGGCGCGCGCTCGTCGGGAGGAGCGGCCCCGCGTCGTCGATCTCGAGGCGCGGGGGGCCGCCGTCGCGCGTCGCCCGCACGATGACGCGCGAGCCGCGCGGGGACGCGGCGATCGCCTGCGTGAGCACCTCGCGCGCGATCGCCGCGGCGGCGCGCTGCCCGGCGCGGACGACGACCGGCGCCTCGGCGTCGATCTGCACGGTGACGCCGCTCCGCTCGGCCCGCGCGGCGAGCGACGACGCGGCCGCGCGCGCCACGTCGCCGAGCTCCACGTCGGCGCCGACCTCGTTCGGATCGAGCTCGCCGAGGCTCGCGAGCACCGCGACGAAGTCCTGCGCGCGGGCGAGGGCGCGGCGGACGGTGTCCCAGCGCTCCTCGTTCGGATCGGTCGTCGACGCGCCCCCGGGCGACGACCCCGGACCGGAGCCGGGCGCGCGCGCGGGCACCTGGCGGGCCGCGGGCGACAGGATCCCGCGGAGCTCCGCGGCGACGCCGGCCGCGAAGCGCCCGAGCGTCACGAACCGCTCCGAGCCGGGCGCCTGCGCCAGCGACGGCGGCGGCATCGTCGACGGCGAGGTCGACGTCTCCTCGTGGGCGAACGCCTGCGCGAGCTCGCGCGCGTAGACCTCGCCCTGCTTGCGCGCCTCGTCGAGCTCCTTGCGCAGCGCCTCACGCTCGTTCCGCTCGGAGACCCCGTCGGCGGGGAACGTGATCACCTCGGCGCCGCCCTCGAGGTCGTACCGCCCGCCGTAGCGGATCGCCATCCGGCTGACCCACGCGCGCTCCGTCTCCGCGGTCGCCGAGCTGTCGGGCCCGAGGTCGACCGACACGCGCACCTCGTCCCCTTCGCGGCGGACGTTCACCTGCGACCCCGCGCCGCTGCCGTGCCCCACGAGGACGTGGATCATCCTGCGGAGCTCCGCCTCGTCGCCGAACACCTCGGTGCCGCCGCCGGGCTCGATGGACACGCGCGCCTCGGGCGCGACCTCCCAGAGGAGGGCGGCGAGATCGATCCTGCCGCGGCGGCCCCCCTTGGGGGACGGCGTCTTGTGGAGCGACGAGAGCATCTTCATCGCGTCGTCGAGCGCGTCGAGCGTCGCGTCGAGGCCGAGCCCCGCCTCCGGCACCTCGGGCACGGGCGGCGCGTTCGTCTTGAGCACCTGCACGCCGACGCGGAGCCGCTCCGCGGCCCCCTGCGCTTCTTGGGTGAGGAGCCAACCGAGTTCTTGTCGCGTCAGCCGTCCCTTCGACACGCGTCGCCTCCCGTGATGTTCACGTGGGGCGCGGGCGCCGCACGTGAAGCACGAAATCTCCGGATCCGGTTTCGGACCATCGCTTACCGCGAGCGTGCGGTACCATCGGGGGATGTTACGCGAAGAACGCGCGGAGAGGATCGCCTATGACGCGGGTCGCGACGAGGCCCGCGTGCTCACGGGGCTGACGCAGCACGGGCGCATCGGCAGAGCACGCGACGAGGTGCAGCTCCTCCTCGACTCGAGCGGCTACCTCGTCGGCGTCGACCTGGGCGGCGCGGGGCTCGAGCGCACGGTCGTGATGGTCGGGCCGCACGAGGCCGTCGCGAGCACGCAGACGGCGGTGGTCGAGATCGCGCGCGACGCCGCGGGCCAGGTCGCCGAGGTGGTGATCGAGAGCGCCGCGGCGAGCATCCGCGCCCGCGACAAGAACCCGTACATCCTGCGGTACTGAGCGGTACCCGCCGGCGGCCCGGCGGCCGACGCGGCGACGCCGGCGCGCGGTCGGCCGGCCCGCGCGCGCTTACTTACCGGCGCGCGCTGACGTACCGGCGCGCGCTTACTACCGGTGCGTGCGCTTACTTACTTACCGGCGCGCGACGGGCGATCGGCGGGCGGGCGCGCCGTGCCGGCGGTCGTCCAGGCGCGCTCCTGATCGACGGCGAGCCACAGCATCGGCACCTTGTGAGCGCCGACCGCCACCGACGTCGGGCCCTTCTCGCTCCACGCCGACGGCGCGGGCAGCGACACGCTCCCCTGCCCCTTCAGCGCCTTCGCCGCCGCGGCGTCGATCTGGAGCGCGATCACGCCGGCCGCGCTCAGGAGCGACACCGTGCCGCTCGGGATGAACGGCGCGATGACCGCGCGCACGGCGTCGTTCACGCCGCCGGCGTGCGCCGCCACCTCGCGCACCTCGTCGAGCGCGGCGCAGACCACCGCGACGCCGGCCTTCGCGTCCTTCGCGTCCTTCGCCGGGGGCGCGCCCGCGGGGCTCGCGCTCGATCCCGAGACGAACGACGCGCCGTCGATCAGGTCGAGCGAGAGCGCGCCCCTCCACGACCACGGCGCGGGGGCCGAGGCGATCGCGGCAGCCTTCTTCGAGCCCACGTCGGCGGCGCGGCGCTCGCGGACGATGAGCACGTCGTCGGTCGGCAGCGCGCGCGGCACGGTCACGCGCACGGGGCGCTTGAACGCGCGCGGGTCGCCGACCTCGCCGGTCGCGACGGCGTACGCGAGCGTCTCGGCCGACGCGACCACCGGCGACGGGCGTCCGGCGGTGCGCGGCTCGGGGTCCGCCGTGCGGAGGCCGACGGTGTCCTTCGCCGCGGGGTACAGCTCGCCCGACATCACGCGCGCGTCGGGCTCGACGAGGCGCGCGCCGGTCGCGATCAGATCGGTGAGCGCGCCGGCCGACGCGAGCACCTCGAGCATCTGCCGCGACGGCACGGCGAGGAGCAGGTCGAGCCGGGGCGGGACGCGCTTCGACTTGAGGAGCGCCGCGGCGGCGAACAGGTCGCGGAGCGTCGTCCCGCTGTCGCCGCCGAGGAGCACCTGCGACACGGGCTTGCCGGCGAGATCGCGCACGCCGCGCACCTGCCCCTGCTCGTCGAGGAGGAGCGGATCGACCGCGCCGAGATCGAGCGTGATGACGTCGTCGCACGGGGCGCCGGCGTCGGGCGCGAGCGCGCGGTGCGCCTTCGACCGGCGCTGATCGCGGAGGAACACCTCGGTCCGCTCGTCGCTCACGAAGAGCGCCGCCGCGGCGCCGAGCTGCGGCGCGATGCCGGCGAGCACCGCGCGCTCGGCGACGGAGAGGAGCCGCGCGCTCGGGCCGGCGAACTCGAGGACCACCGGCGCGTGGTGCTCCTCTTCGACCTTGCGCACCGCCTCGCCGAGGCCGCGGCGGATCAGCTCGAGCGACACGTCGCGCGCGCAGACGAACGGGCGC
>Ga0105247_10001812_pt1 | contig 14990 bp, 10 predicted proteins | sample KBSS24metaG_FD_81519 | JGI IMG/M metagenome (GOLD analysis project Ga0105247, IMG submission 81519) | Switchgrass rhizosphere microbial communities from Kellogg Biological Station, Michigan, USA - KBS S2-4 metaG | ecosystem: Host-associated > Plants > Roots > Rhizosphere > Soil | place...
CCACCTTGAGGACGCCGCCCATGTCCTTCTCGACGGCGGCGCGCAGCGACGCCTCGGCCTTCGCGTCGGCCGATCCCTGCACGGTCAACGCGACGTGCGGCGGCGTGCACGTCGCCTTCGCCTGCACCTCGGTGTCGCAGTGGGCCTTGCACTCGGCGCTCATCTGCGGCGGCTCGACCTTGCCCGCGCACTTCGGCGCCTTCATCTCGACCGAGCACTTGCCGGTGCACGTCCCCTTGCACTCGGCGCTCCCCTTGATGTCGCAGCTTCCGCCGCACTTGCCCTTGCACTCGGCCTTCACGTTGCCGTCGCACTTGCCGTCGCAGGTGCCGGCGCACTGGCCGTTGGCCTTCGCGTCCATGACCTTGCCGTCGCACTTGCCGTTGCACTTGCCGGAGCAGGTGCCTTTGATCTCGGCGTCGCACGACCCGTTGCACTCGCCCGTACACTGCGCGGCGGCCGACAGCTCGCACGACCCTTCGCACTTGGCGGAGCACTCGCCCTGGAGCTTGCCGCCCTCGCACTTCACGTCGACGCTCCCGGGCTTCACGTTCGCGTCGCATTTCGCCGCGCAGTCGCCCATCACCTTCACGTCGGCCGCGCACTGCGGCGGCGCGACGGAGAGCGCGATCTTCGCGTTCGCGCCCATCTTCCCCTTCACGTCGCCGAGCGCGGCGATCGCCGCCTTGCACGCGCCCTCGCCGGACTTGAAGTCGCCGGGCGCGCCGAGGTCCTTCGCCATGTCGCCGCACGCCGTCTTCAGGTCTCCGTCGATCTGCGCGGCGAGCCCCCGGATGCTCGCGGCCGCCGCGGCGCCCGCCTTCAGCTTGGCGCCGGCCTGCGCGTCGAGCTTGAACTCCTTCGCGAAGTCGAAGCTCTCGATCGCGTCGACGCTGGCCATGTCCGGGCAGTTGCCCGCCATGCCACCGAGCTTGTCGGCCCCGGGGATGCCGCCCGGAGGGGTGGCACCGCAATTTGCCAGCACCGGCATCGTGAGCCCCACAAGAAGGAGGGGCCCTTTGAGCCCCTGCCAGAACGTATGCGTCATCATTCGCCTCCCGATCTTTCGTTCTCGTTGTCGACGCCCCACCTCGCCGACGCGGCTCGCGGGGCGCGCCCTTGTACCCTACAAACCGGGGCGCGTTCACGCGCCGAGTGAGCTTCCATGGCCGCGGCGAACCGGACGAGGGCCGGCGCGGCGCGCGCCCGCCGCCGTCCGCGCGGTCTGTCGCGAGCGTTCGCGATCGAGACCCGCCGCGCGCGATGTGACGCGAGCTGGCGCGCTTCTCCACGCTTTCTCCACCACGTATCCACACCAAACACCCCATTAGCGCGCGCCGACCTCGCGACGGACCGCGGGAGGAGCGAGCCGACACGAGCGTCGCGCGAAGGAGACACGTGAGCGCACGTGAGCTCGCGGGCCGCGCGAGACGAAGCGAGACGAAGAAAGGCGCCGTCGATCGCACGTCTCACGCGTGGTGCACCTTGACCCCCGGTTAGCGGTCTGCCATTCCCACTTTGGGGTTCGCCGCGAATCCCCGAGGGCCGGCCTGGTTGATCGCACCGGAGACCATCGCGCTCGTCCGCGAGCGCACCGACATCGTCGCGCTCGTGACGGAGAACGTCCCGTCGCTCAAGCGGCGCGGGCGCTCGTTCGTCGGGCTATGCCCCTTTCACAAGGAGAAGTCGCCGAGCTTCCACGTGAACCCGGACCGCGGCTTCTTCCACTGTTTCGGGTGCAAGGAGTCGGGGAGCGCGGTCGACTTCCTCATGAAGATCGAGGGGCTCACGTTCCCCGAGGCGATGCGCGATCTGGCGGAGCGCGCCGGGATCCCGATCCAGGAGGACTTCCGCGAGCGGACCGAGGTCGATCGCCAGAAGAAGCACAAGGACGACCTCTACGCGGTGAGCCACCTGGCGGCGACGTTCTTCGAGCAGCAGCTCCGCGATCACCCGCACCGCGCGTCGCCGCTCGCCGAGCTCGCGCGCCGCGGCCTCACGCCGACGTGGGGGCGCGACCCCGAAGGCCGCGGCCCGGACCGATCCGGCGGATCGACCGAGACGAGCGAGGGCCCGTCCGCGATCGACGACGCGCTCCAGGCGTTCCGCATCGGCTACGCGCCGCCCGCGTGGGACGGCCTGTCGACGTTCCTCCGCGCGCAGGGGGTCTCGCCGATGGCGGCGGAGCAGGTCGGCCTCCTCGTCCCGCGGTCGAGCGGCTCGGGGCACTACGACCGGTTTCGCCACCGCCTCATGTTCGCCGTGGTGGATCCGCAGGGGCGAGTCATCGCCTTCAGCGGGCGCGCGCTCGCGCCGCTCCCCGGCGACGAGGGCGACAAAGGTGACAAGAGCGACAAGCCTGCAAAATACATCAACTCGCCCGAGAGCCCGATCTACTCGAAGGGCCAGTCGCTCTTCGGCATCTACCAGGCGCGCCACGCGCTCCGCGAGGAGCAGGTCGCGGTGGTGGTCGAGGGGAACTTCGACGTCGTCTCGCTCCACGCCCGCGGGATGAAGAACGTCGTCGCGCCGCTCGGGACGGCGTTCACTGCGGATCAGGCGAAGCTCCTCAAGCGCTTCGTCACCCAGGTGGTCCTCCTCTTCGACGGCGACGCCGCGGGGCGAAAGGCGGTGACCGCGTCGCGCGCGCCGCTGAAGGACGCCGGGCTCCCGTCGAAGGTGGCGAACTTGCCCGCCGGCGCCGATCCGGACGACGTTGCCCGCGCGAAAGGGGTGGACGCGCTCCGCGAGATCGTGGGGCGCGCGCGCGGCATGCTCGAGTTCTTGATCGGCGACCTGCTCGACACGACGTTCAACCAGGCCGACGCGTACGAGCGCGCCGCGCGGGTGGGCGAGGTCGGCAAGCTCCTCGCCGGCGAGAACGATCCGCTCGTGCGGAGCCTCGCCAAGTCGTACGCCGACGAGCTCGCGTCGCGCCTCGACATGCACGGCCTCCGTCGCTCGCGCGACGACACGTCGACGCCCGAGGGGTTCCGCGCGCTGGAGCAGGCGGTGAAGCGCGCGCTCGCCACGACGAGCGACGCGCCCGCGCTCCGCCCCGGCGAGTCCGGCGAGCCCCCGCGCCGCGCGCGCGTCCCGCCCCGCCCGCTCGGCGCGGAGCACCGCCGCGCGATCGTCGGCGCGCTCGTCGAGTACCCCGATCTGCTGCACGATCCCGAGGTGGCGCCGTTCCTCGAGCTGATGGAGGGCGACTCGGCGATCGCCGTCGCCGCGCTCGCGAAATGGAGGACGCCCGCGGCGGGCGAGGCGCTCGATCCGCAGCGCCTCCTCGGCGAGCTCTCGGGACCGGTGCAAGCGTTCGCGGCGCGGCGGCTCGCCGCGCCGACGCTCGAGACGAAGGACGCGGCGAAGGGCGAGCTCCTCCTGAACGGAGAGCGCCTACGTCGGCTCATGACGACGCGCGATATGGCCGATCTGGTGCAGCAACAGCACGACGCGGAAGGGGACTGGGAGGCGATGGCCGCCCTGGGACGAGAGGCGACGGAACGAGGGAGGGCGAGGGCCGGCGGGAAAGCATGAAACGGGCCGCCATTTTTGCTGCAAAGTCCGGTAAAAACCGGGCGATTGGACTGGACCGCCGCTCGAACACGAGTATTAGGAGCGGTCTCGTTTCTTGACAGGGTGGCCGATTCTCCGGAAAAAGCCCCGCGGCGCGGCCGAAACAGAGACGAAGGCGTATCACTACGAGGGTATCGCAACGATGGCGACGAAGAACCGCGACCGGAAAGAAGTCCAGCAGCTCATCGAGGTCGGGAAGTCGAAGGGCTTCCTCACGTACGAGGAGGTCAACGACGCCCTGCCGGCCGACGTGGTCGCCGACCAGATGGACGACGTGATGGGCGTCCTCGGCGACGAGGACATCGAGATCGTCGACGCTGCCACCCAGGTCAAGATCGCCCCGAAGCGGATCGTCGAAGAGGAGAACGCCGAGAAGAAGCAGGTCCCGCGCGACCGCGACGGCGCGAAGGAAGAAGACGGGGACGGGAGCTACTACTCGAAGTCGAACGACCCCGTCCGCATGTACCTCCGCAAGATGGGGAGCGTCTCGCTCCTCACGCGCGAGGGCGAGGTCGAGATCGCGAAGCGGATCGAGACCGGCGAGCACACGATCCTCGGCGCGATCTTGAACAGCCCGGTCGCCGTCCGCGAGATCATCGATCTCGGCGACAAGCTCCGAAAGCACAAGATCCGCGTCAAGGAGATCATCCGCGACGCCGACGACGAGGATCGCGAGTTCGACGAGGAGGAGGCCGATCGCCGCATCCTCCGCCTCATCGACAAGGTGAAGCACCTCGACAAGGTCGCGCAGGACCTCCAGGCGCAGCTCGCCGGCGGCGCCGCCAACCGCAAGAAGTCGACCGAGGCGGAGATCGAGGCGAACCGCACCAAGATGGTCGAGACGCTCGAGGAGATGCGTCTCAACAAGAAGACGATCGACCGCGTCGTCATGAAGCTCCGCTCGCTCATCCAGAAGATCGAGCGGGCCGAGAGCGGGTCCACCGAGCTCGAGCGCCGCACCGGCGTCGACATGGACCAGCTCCGCAAGGAAGCGCGCGCCGCCAAGGGCGACGCGAACGCGGAGCGCCGGTTCAAGCGCCGCCACGGCGTCACGTTCGAGGAGGTCCTCGCGAACCACTCGGCCGCGCAGAAGAACCTCAAGAAGGTCGAAGAGGAGCTCCAGCTCGACATCAAGTCGCTGCGCCGCACCTACGAGGAGATCCGCGAAGGCGAGCGCGTCGCCGAGCGCGCCAAGGCCGAGCTCGTCGAGGCGAACCTGCGCCTCGTCGTCTCGATCGCGAAGAAGTACACGAACCGCGGCCTGCAGTTCCTCGACCTCATTCAGGAGGGGAACATCGGCTTGATGAAGGCCGTCGATAAGTTCGAATACAAGCGCGGCTACAAGTTCTCGACGTACGCGACGTGGTGGATCCGCCAGGCGATCACCCGCGCGATCGCCGACCAGGCGCGGACCATCCGCATCCCGGTCCACATGATCGAGACGATCAACAAGCTGATTCGCACGTCGCGCTACCTCGTGCAGGAGTACGGCCGCGAGCCGACCCCCGAGGAGATCGCCGAGAAGATGGAGCTCCCGCTCGACAAGGTGCGGAAGGTCCTCAAGATCGCCAAAGAGCCGATCTCCCTCGAGACGCCGATCGGCGAGGAGGAGGACTCGCATCTCGGCGACTTCATCGAGGACAAGAGCGTGGTGTCGCCCGCCGAAGCGGTCATCAACATGAACCTCGCCGAGCAGACCCGGAAAGTCCTGAAGACGCTGACGCCGCGCGAGGAGAAGGTCCTCCGTATGCGCTTCGGCATCGGCGAGAAGAGCGACCACACGCTCGAAGAGGTCGGCCAGGACTTCGAGGTGACGCGCGAGCGGATCCGCCAGATCGAGGCGAAGGCGCTCCGCAAGCTCCGCCACCCGTCGCGGTCGAAGCAGCTCAAGTCCTTCATCGAGAGCTGATCGCCGCCTCGTCGCCTCCGTGCCGCTCGGGCCGGAGGCGACGGCCCCTCTCGTGAGACGTCGCGAGCGCGACGCCGTCGCGCGGAAACAGCTCGATACGCGCGGACCCGCGCGAACTCGGCCGGCACGTGGCAGACTCGGGCCATGCGCCGGCCGTTTGCGTTCTCGTCGCTCGCCCTCGTCGCCGTACTCGTGGCGTGCGGAGCCTCGTCCAGCGGCACCCACGCCGACAGCCCCGACGGGGGCGCGGGCGACGGCGCGACGCCCCCCGGCACCGGCGCGGGCGACGCCGGCCCGGGCGCGGACGCGGGCGAATCGGGCGGCGGCGGCGGGGGAGGCAGCGACGGCCGCGCCCCCGGCGAATGGCTCCGCGTCGAGGGGAACGAGATCCTCTTGCCGAACGGCCAGCCTTTCCACGGGCGCGGCGCGAACATCTTCACGACGCGTCAATGCAACGCGTGCACGACGCTCAAGGAAGACGCCGTGATCGTGGGCGAAGTGAACCGCCGGAGCGACGAGCTGATCGACGCCTGGCACGCGAACTTCGTCAGGCTAAACCTCGAATATTACTTGGCGAATGACGGGTACCGTATCCAGTGGCAAGGGATCCAGGACGACGCGGCGTACCTCGCGAGCATCCAGGCGATCACCGATCACATCGCCGCGAAGCCGGGCGCGTACGTCCTCGTGACGACCCACATCGATCCGACGCTCACGTCGACGGAGTGGCCCACCGCCGACACCGGGAAGGAGTGGGTCAAGCTGGTGAGCGCGTTCAAGGCGCAGCCACGCGTCCTCTTCGGGCTCACGAACGAGCCGCACGACGATCCGTCCAAGGACGCCGACGCGTGGAAGGCGATGAACGACGTCGTCCAGACCATCCGCGACGCGGAGGCGGCGGCCGGGTCGCCGCGCCACGTCGTCGTCGTCCAGGGGCTCCACGGGTACGCGCGGAGCGTGGACTATTACGTCACCCACCCGATCGCCGCCGGCGGCGGCGCCGACGTCGCGTACGAGGTGCACGTCTACAACCCGACCAGCGATTTCGACGGCATCTTCATCCAGGCGTCGAAGAAGCTCCCGGTGTTGATCGGCGAATACGGCCCGTTCGACAACCCGACGATGACCCTGGCCGACATCACGAACATGATGAACGCCGCGGAGGCCAACGGCGTCCCGTACATGGCGTGGTCGTTCCACCAGAATTGCCCGCCCAACTTGATCCAGAACACCGCGCCGTCGGGCGACGGCTGCGGGGTCGGGATGAAGCTCGCGCCCACGCCGGATTTCGGGCAGCTCGTGAAGGACCGGCTCGCGAAGCCCTGGTGATGCGCGCGGCAAGACTCGCCCGGCGAGCGGCGCTGATCGTCTCGCTCACCGGCTTCCTCGGTTGCCAGCGCGGCTGCCTCGCGACGTGGCTGGCGGCGCACGGGTTCGGCGCCGCCGATCCGTCCGAGTCGCTGGCGAAGGGCGAAATGGAGGTGCCGTGCCCGGGCGGCCTCGCGCGCTGCGCGGACGGCGTCGTCACCCTGTCGCGGTCGTACGCGCCCCCCGCGGGGTGCTCGCCGGAGGGGTGCCGCTGCCCCTGGGACGCCATCGGCCGGTGCGACGCGGGGTGCGTCGCCGAGGCGATCGAAGTGGAGATGCCTCCCGCCGTCGCGCTCCTTCAGCTCTGCGCCCCCCCTCGCGCGGCCCTCTCCGCCGCGCCTGGGGAAATCGCCGGGCTGGCGACCCCCGTGCCACCCGAATACGAGCGGCCGCGCCCCGACGGCGGCGACACCCTCCGCGTCGACTGCGAGATCGAGCGGTATCGGTGCGTCGACGGCGTCGTGAGCGCGTGCGACGGCGGCGAGCATCCGCTCGTCCTCTGCGCCCGCGGGTGCGCCGAGGGGGAAGGCGCCGTCTACGAAGATGTCCCAGCGGACGCCGCCGTCGCGCTCCTCTGCGCGCGCCCGTAACGCGCGATCACGCGCCAAAAGGCGAACGCGCCGTCCCACGGAGATGTCCCGGGCGACGCCGGCGGCGCCCGAGACGTGCCCAGCGACATCGCCGTCGCGCGCCTCCGCGCGTCTGCGCGCCCCAAGATGCGCGGAGCGACGTCCGCGCGCAGGAGCTGCATTTCCGCGCACCCCGTTCGCCGTGACGCGCCGCCGGCGACGATCGTCGCGCGCGCCGTCGAGCGCGCGCGCGCACGCCCGTGACGCTTTGCCGTCGGCTCGTCACACCCTCTGCGCACGTCCGTGACCGCGTGAAACGCGGGTGGCGCATCAGGACGTACGCAGGGGCGCTTTTCTTTCTTGACACAGATGGCGTGGGCGGCGTGACACCGGTGTCGCGGTGCACCGATCCGATCGGCCACGGTGCGCACGCACCAGCGGAGAGGGCGTTCAGGTGCCGCGCGATCTCCGCGCCGGGACGTCGAAATGTGATTTCGACTCCAGAAATATGACTCGAGCAGAGTCCCCCGATTAGCGTCTAACGAACACGAGGCGCGCCCTTGACGGCGCGCGCGGCGTGCATCGGGCGCCACGAAATTCGGCGCCCTCGCCGCGCTCCTGCCGGCGGGGCGCGCTGGCCAGGCAATTGCTTATTCCCGGAACAGGAACCCTCCGCGGAGGGAATGCAGATGAAGCCGTTCAAGCTTGGAAGCACGATTTGCGTTTTGGGTGGGATCGTCCTCTTCGGGACGACCGGCACGCAGCCGAGCCAGGCGGCCGTCGCGCCGGCGTCGGTCGTCGCGCCCGCGGACGACGCCGGCGGTGCCGCGTCGCCGGCGGCCGATCCGGCGTGGGGCCCCACGGCGGCGAGCATCGCCCCGGCGAGCCCGGCCGCGCGCGGGCCGGTCGAGGCGCTCGCCGACGGGACCTGTCCGTCCGGGATGATCGAGGTCAAGGGGGACTATTGCCCGTGGCTCGAGCAAAAGTGCGTCCGCTGGCTCGACCCGGAGACCAAGATGCGCTGCGCCGAGTTCGCGCCCACCGCCGGGTGCCAGGCGCGCACGATCGCCAAGCACTTCTGCATCGACGCGTACGAGTACCCGAACCAGCCCGGCGAGAGGCCGGTCGTCATGAAGACCTGGTACCAGGCGAGGTCGACCTGCGAGGGCCTGGGCAAGCGTCTGTGCAACGAGACCGAGTGGACCGTCGCGTGCGAGGGGCAGGAGCACTTGCCCTATCCGTACGGCTACGAGCGCAGCTCGGAGGCGTGCAACATCGACAAGCCGCACCCCGAGCCCGACGAGAAGGCGATCGCCAACCCGGCGACCCGCGACGCGGAGGTCGCGCGTCTCTGGCAGGGCGAGCCGAGCGGTACGCGCGAAGCGTGCGTCAGCCCGTACGGCGTCCACGACATGACCGGCAACGTCGACGAGTGGGTCGTGAACGAGAGCGGCCGCCCGTACAAGAGCGCGCTCAAGGGCGGCTATTGGGGCCCGGTGCGTGATCGCTGCCGCCCGTCGACGGTCGCCCACAACGAGGAGTTCTCGTTCTACCAGATCGGCTTTCGTTGCTGCTCCGACCCCGCGGGCGCGTCCGTGACGCACGGCGGGAAGGGCGGGGCGGGGCCGGCGCTCGGAGGGCGGCCGGGCGCAGGCTCGGCGGCTTCGAACAGGGCGCCGCTCGCGGGGAGCTGACCTCCGTCGGGGGATCCGCTCGGCTCGAGCGCTCGACCGGTAGGCGAGCCATGGCGCGGCAGCTTCGCTCGTGCCCACGCTCGGCCGGGGCACGATGGACTGGCAGGGCAGGTGACCGGACGCCAAAGCGATACCGCTCCTACGCGGAGGGGGTTGCGGCGCGACGGATTTGCCGCGATGGTGCCGTGGATGCGCACCTCCTACCGGGTCTTCGTCTCGCTCGCCGCCGTCGTGGGTCTCTCGCTGGGCGGCGCTTGCAGCAGCAGCTCGAACGGCGGCTTCGACGGCGACGACGGCGGCACGACCCACAACGACGGCGGCAGCGGCGGCGACAGCGGCATCCCGCTCGACGACGCGGGTGACCCGTTCTGCTCGGCCCAGGCCGACTTTCAGACGCGGTGCAGCGCGACGACGGCGTGCGACAGGTCGCGCCTCGCCGCGTGCTCGCAGGCGTCGGCGGCGCTGAGCGACGCGGCGCGCGCGGCGGTCGCGGAGTGCGGCGTCCAGGCCGACTGCACCAAGTCGTTCTTCACGATCGCGGGCAACGCGTGCACCGTCGGCAAGCTCCAGAACGCGACGCCGACCGCCGCGCAGGCGAAGGTCGCGACCGACTATTGCGCGGCCTGCGATCCGACGAACTCGGGGTGCGCGGCGGCGTTCTTCGCGGGGTCTGCGGCTCCCGGGGGCGCCGTGCTCCTCGCGTCGGACGACGTGGCCTCGCAGATCGACAGCCGCTGCATCGTCGCCGGAAGCGACGCGGGCGCCGCGGCCTGCAAGAGCGACTTCGTCGACTGCGCCGGGCGCGAGTTCCTGGCCGCCACCCCGTCGCCCGCCGACTGCGGCGATCAGTGACGGCGTAGGCGCCAGGCGCCGCCCGCCGCGCTCGCGAGCTCGGACGCGACGGGGCCCAGCTCACGCACCGATGCGAGCGCTCAGGGCTCCGACGCGTCGGCGCCGGCGTCCGGCGTCACCGGCCTGGCGCGCCGAATCGGCGGATCGCCGTATTCCTGGCGCATTTTTCGCGCGAGCGCGTCCACCATGACCTGCTCGTGGTAGCGCGGCATCGACGGGAGCTGCACGAGGACGTGGACCGCGCCGTCGCCGTCCGGCGACCGGACCACCTCGAGCGAGCCGGCCGTCGCCTTCGCGCCCCCCTCGGGCGAGCGGTACTCGAAGAGGACGTAGCCGTTCTGGTCGTCCTTCTCGGTGACCTTGAGCCCCATGTCGACCCGCACGAGCCGGAGCGCCGCGTTCCACGTGCGGTCGAAGCCGTACGACGACTCGTACGACGACTTCGCGTCGGCCGGGGTGCCGGACAGGACGATGGCTCCGGCGACGATCACGGCGGTCGCGGCGCCGAGCATCGGCGCCGTCAGGTGCGGCGTCACCGCCGCGCTCGACCACCCGCCGCACCACACGGCGATCCGCGCCACGATCCTCTTCGCACCGCTCCGGCTCATGGCACCGGCGTAATGCCGCAGCGAAGCGCGGGCCAACTTCGCGGGGCCGCCCGCGACGTCAGGCGACGGATTGGGCGCCGTCGACGGTCTCGGCCTGCGCGAGCGCGCGGAGCGCCTTGCGATCGCCGACGAGGAAGATGAGCGCGGCGACGACCTGCCAGAGGAGCTGCGTCAAATAGAGGAGGAAGACGTACGCGGACCCTTCGCCCGTGACGATGGCGGTCGGGAAGTACATCGTCATGGCGGCGTAGATCCCGGCCTGGAACGTCCCGAGGAGGCCGGGGGGGCCCGGGATCAGGATCGTGACGCCGAGCATCCCCATGAGGGCGCACGTCTCGCCCAGCGTGATCGAGGTGCCGTCCGCGTGCACCACGCCGCACCCCCAGGCGAGCAGCCACATCCCGAGCGCGTTCATGAGCCAGTAGATCGAGCTCTCGAACAGGAAGCCGGCCGCGTCCCGGCCGCGGCCGAACGCGTGGAGGCCGTCGGCGAGGCGCTCGGCGAAGCCGGCGAGCTTCTCGCCGAGGCTCCTCGACACGAGGCCGAAGACGGCGAGCGTGGTCCGGTGCGCCCACCCGCGCGCGAAATAGAAGATCGCGATCACGATGAAGGCGACGACGAACACGCCGAGCATCACGAAGCCGGACGCGCGCACCGACTCCACCGTGACGGGGAGCCCGACGACGGTGCGGGGGAGCGGATCGACCGTCGGCACGGCGAGGAGCGCGGCCGCGAGCACGATGCTCAAGAACAGGCCGTCGACGATCCGCTCCGCGAGCACCGTGCCGGTCGCCGCCGACATGCTCAGCTTGCCCTTCTCGCGGATCATGAACGGGCGGACGAACTCGCCGAGCCGGAACGGCATCAGCAGGATCGCCGCGAAGCCGATCCACGACACGGCGAGGATGCGGCGCGTCGGGATGTCCGCGATCGAGCGGAGGAGGAACCGCCAGCGGACCGCGCGGAAGTAGCTCATGACGATGATCGACACGAGGTACAGGGGCAGCGTCCACCAGCGGACACGGGCGAAGTTCCCCCCGTCGGGGAAGAACTTCAGCCCGCCCTTCTGCAGGGTGTAGACGATGCTGATCGTGATGACGGCCGACGCGACCAGCTTCGCGGCGTGCTTACGAAGAAAGCCCGGGCCGGCGGCTGCCGGGGGGAAGCTCGAAGGCGGTGTGGCGTCCACGCCCACGGGCGTATAGCACAGCCACCGCCGGCGGTCGGGCGCCGTTACAGGCTCCAGTAGCGGATCTGGCGCTCCATCTTGTTCGGGTCGAGCGCGCTCTTCACGTCGACGACGACGCCGCCGTCGCGGACGAACGACAGGATCTTGCTCTGGCCCATCGCCGCGTACTCCTTGTGGCTCACGGCGAAGATGACGGCGTCGAGCTTGGTGAACTCCTCGATCGGCGAGAGGTGGATGCCGTACTCGTGGACCGCCTCCGCGGCGTTCGCCAGCGGGTCGTGCAGGATCGGGTCGATCCCGAACTGGCGGAGCTCCGTGAGGATGTCGGGGACCTTGCTGTTCCGCAGGTCGTTGCAGTCCTCCTTGAACGTGAGGCCGAGGACGCCGACGCGCGCGCCCTTCACCGGGATGTCGGCGTTGATCAGCATCTTCACGAGGCGCTGCGCGCAGTACGGGCCGACGGAGTTGTTGATGCGGCGGCCGGCGAGGATCACCTGCGGCTGGTAGCCGAGCTCCTCGGCCTTGGTCGTCAGGTAGTACGGATCCACGCCGATGCAGTGGCCGCCGACGAGGCCGGGGCGAAACTTCAGGAAGTTCCACTTGGTGCCGGCGGCGGCGAGGACGTCGCTCGTGCGGATCCCCATGCGATCGAAGATCAACGCGAGCTCGTTCATGAGCGCGATGTTGAGATCGCGCTGGGTGTTCTCGATGACCTTCGCCGCCTCCGCGACCTTGATCGACGGCGCGCGGTGGACGCCCGCGTCGATCACCGCGGCGTACACGTTCGCGACGCGGTCGAGCGTGGCCGGGTCCTCGCCGGAGACGACCTTGGTGATCTTCTCGAGCGTGTGCTCCTTGTCGCCCGGGTTGATCCGCTCCGGCGAGTAGCCGAGCTTGAAGTCCTGGCTCTGCACGAGGCCGCTCGCCTTCGCGAGGACCGGGCCGCAGATCTCCTCGGTGACGCCGGGGTACACGGTCGATTCGAAGACGACCACGGCGCCCTTCTTGAGCGCCTTGCCGACCGTCTCCGACGCGCGCACGACGGGCGTGAGATCGGGGACGTTGTTCTTGTCGACCGGCGTCGGGACGGCGACGACGAAGAACGTGACGCCTTCGAGATCCTTCGTCTCGCACGTCATCCTGAGCGACGTCGCCTTCAGCACCTCGCCCGGCACCTCGTGGTTCCGATCGTGGCCGCGCCGGAGCTCGTCGACCTTCTCGCGATGGATGTCGAAGCCGATGACGTCCGGGAACTTCCGGGCGAACGCGAGGGCGACCGGCAGCCCGACGTACCCGAGACCAATGACCGCAATTCGCTCATTCATGTTCGACCGCTCTCCCTCTCGATCCGAGAACACACGCACCGGCCCACGCCAGGATCACACGCCCGGCTCGTCTTCATCGAGCCCCCGAAAGCAGCGCCCGCGGCCCGCCCGCGAGCAGCCGTTCGCGCTCCTCGTCCCCCACGAGCGCCCGCAGCCGCTCGATGCTCCGCGCGACGTCGTCGACGTCCTCGGGCTTGTGCGCGTCGGAGCAGGCGATCTCGTACGCGTCCTCTTCGAGCAGCTCTTCGGCGGCGCGCTTCGCCGCGCGTCCGTATTTCCCGACCAGCGAGCACAGGTCCATTTGAAGGTGCGCGCCGGCGTCGAGGAGCGGCTCGAGCGCGCCGATGTCCTTCCACACCGGCTGGTACCGCTCCGGGTGCGCGAGGATCGGCGTGAGGCCGGCGCGCCGCAGATCGAAGAAGCGGGCCTGGAGGAACGACGGGAACGTCTGGGTCGGGAGCTCGACGAGGACCGCGCGCGACGTGCCGGGGAAGGGTAGCCCTTCGCCCCGGACGAGGCGGGCGAAGACGACGTCGTCGAAATAGTGCTCGCTCGCCAGGCGCACCTCGGGCAGCGGCTCTGCCGTGGCGGCGAGCGCCGGCTGCATCGCCGCGAACGCGCGCTCCAGCGCGGCGCGGTCGTTGTCGAACATCCCGGGGCGCATGTGGGGCGTCGCGATCACCGTGCGGTATCCGACCTGGTGGAGCCGGCGGAGGAGGGCGATCCCGTCGGCCGGGGACCGGCAGCCGTCGTCGATGTTCGCGATCCAGTGGCAGTGGAGGTCGACGAACCCCGACATCGTCCAGCGCACGCTTCTACCACGCCCGCGCTGCGGCAAGACCAGCCGCAACACGGGACGGACTTTTTTCCAATGCCGCTTTAGGATGACGGAGCGCACGGGCTCGCGGCCGCTCGCGCCCGGCGACGCGCCGCCGCTTTCGTCCGTTTCCATTTCCATGGCATCGCTCAATCCGCTGACCCGAGAGCTCGTCTTCAAGGTCGTCTTCTACGGGCCTGGGCTCGGAGGGAAGACGACTACCCTCCAGCACATCCACGGCGCGACGAAGCCCGAGCACCGCGGCAAGCTCGTCTCCCTCGCGACGCCGACGGACAGGACGCTCTATTTCGATTTTCTGCCGCTCCGCGTGCAGCGAATTCGAAACATGAACGTGCGCCTCCAGCTCTTCACGGTGCCGGGGCAGGTCTATTACAGCGCGACGCGCAAGCTCGTGCTCACCGGGGCCGACGGGATCGTCTTCGTCGCCGACTCGCAGACCGCGCGGCTCGAGGCGAACCAGGAGTCGCTCGAGGACCTGAACGGAAACCTCGCGGAGCACGGGCGCGCGCTGTCGCAGCTCCCGCACGCGTTCCACTGGAACAAGCGGGACATCGCCGACGTCGTCCCGCTCGAGGAGCTCGATCGCCGGTTCAACCTGTTCGGCGCGCCGTCGAGCGGTACGGTGGCGACGCGCGGGGACGGCGTGTTCGAAGGGCTCGAGCAGATTACGCGCGTGGTCGTCGAGGCGTACAAATCCGAGCTCCCCAAGGAGGGGCCGCGGATGATCCTCACCGAGTCGGAGGAGCACGGCATCGCCGAGGCGATCCGCGGCATGGCGGCGAGCCGCGCGGCCGCGTCCGAGCCGGCCTCGACGAACAGCGCCGAGACGCTCGCGGCGCCCGCGGACATCGCGAAGGCGACGCGCCCGCAGGCGCCGGCGCTCGACGGCGCGCCCGACGACGATCAGCCGCGCCTGTCGATGGCGCAGGTCGAAATCCGGTCCAACGTGACGGACGCCTCGATCGGGCGCGACGATCCGTCGAGCGCGCGCGCGTCGAGCTCGGGGCGCGCGCCATCGCCGGATCGAGAGGCGTCGAGCTCGGCGCGCGCGCCGAGCGC
>Ga0105247_10001818_pt1 | contig 14952 bp, 14 predicted proteins | sample KBSS24metaG_FD_81519 | JGI IMG/M metagenome (GOLD analysis project Ga0105247, IMG submission 81519) | Switchgrass rhizosphere microbial communities from Kellogg Biological Station, Michigan, USA - KBS S2-4 metaG | ecosystem: Host-associated > Plants > Roots > Rhizosphere > Soil | place...
CTCGGCGGCCCCGAACCGCAGCGCGTCCATCACCGCGATCGGCCGGGCCCCCATCGTCAGGATGTCCCGGACGATGCCGCCCACCCCGGTCGCCGCGCCCTGGTGCGGTTCGACGTAGGACGGGTGGTTGTGCGACTCGATCTTGAAGGTGACCGCCCAGCCGTCACCTGCGTCGACGACACCGGCGTTCTCGCCCATGCCGACGAGCAGCGCTCCAACCCCAGCGGCCTCCGGTGGCTTCTTCTCGCCGAACTGGCGCAGGTGGATGCGGGAGGACTTGTACGAGCAGTGCTCGCTCCACATCACCGAGTAGATGGCCAGCTCGGAGGAGGTGGGTCGACGGCCGAGGATCTCGCGGACGCGTCGGTACTCGTCAGCGGCCATGCCGAGTTCCTTGAACGGCTGCTCGACGTCCGGAGTCTGCCCGGCGCGCTCGACGGTGTCGAGGACGTAGCTCATGCCGATGCCACCAGCGAGGAGAGCACAGAGGTGAAGAAGCCGAGACCGTCCTCGCCGGTTCCGGTCAGCGAGTCGATCGCGTGCTCGGGGTGGGGCATGAGCCCGACGACGTTACCCGCCTTGTTCGTGATGCCAGCCATGTTGCGGTAGCTGCCGTTGGGGTTGCCCTCGATGTACTTCACGACGACGCGTCCCTCGCCCTCGAGCTCGTCCAGGGTGTGCTCGTCCGCGACGTAGCAGCCGTCCATGTTCTTGAGCGGGATCGTGATGCCCTGGCCGGCGTGATACCCGTTCGTCCAGGCGGTGCTCGCATTCTTCACCTCGAGGCGCTGGGCCTTGCATACGAACTTGCGGCCGGCGTTGCCGACCAGCGCACCCGGCAACAGGTGCGACTCGCAGAGCACCTGGAAGCCGTTGCAGATGCCCAGGACGGGCATCCCTGCCATCGCGGCGCCCGTGATCAGTTCCATGACAGGCGCGAAACGGGCGATGGCGCCGGCACGCAGGTAGTCGCCGTAGCTGAATCCGCCGGGCAGTATGACGGCGTCGACACCGTGCAGGTCGCGCTCGCCGTGCCACAGCGGGACCGCCTCGGCACCGACCGTGCGGACGGCGCGGGCCGCGTCACGATCGTCCAGGGATCCCGGGAAGGTGACGACCCCGACGCGTGCGGTCATCGCGAGACCGTGAAGGTCTCGATCACCGGGTTCGCCAGCAGGGTGTCGGCGATCTTGGCGATGGTGTCGTCATCGACGCCCTCGTCCACCTCGAGCTCGAAGTGCTTGCCCTGGCGGACCGCGCCGACTCCGCCGATGCCCAGGCGCCCCAGCGCTCCGAGGATCGCCTGCCCCTGCGGGTCGAGGATCTCCGGCTTCAGGACAACGTCAACGACTACTCGTGCCACGTCCACAGGGTACCGGGGCCGAGAGCGTCCTACTTCCAGCCGACGCGCTTGAGGGCGGAGAGGCTGACGGTCATCACCTTGGCGAAGACGTCCTGGCTGACCGGGCCGGGCGGTGCGACGTTCAGCAACCGGGCGCGGGCGATGGTCTGGGCCTCGGTGTACTTCAGCAGGCCCTCCGAACCATGTCGCCGTCCCATGCCCGATTCGCCCATGCCGCCCATCGGGGCATCGACCGAACCCCAGCCGATGACATAACCCTCGTTGACGTTGATCGTCCCGGCCTTCAAACGCGCGCCGACCTCGTTGCCGCGGCTGACGCTCTTGGTCCAGACGCTGGCGTTCAGGCCGTAGCGGGTGTCGTTGGCGCGCTCGATCGCGTCCTCGACGTCGCTGAATCGGTAGATGGAGACGAGCGGGCCGAAGGTCTCCTCGGCGAAGCACTCCGCGGTGGCCGGGACGTCGACGAGGATCGTCGGCTCGTAGAAGTACGGCCCGAGTTCGGGACGGGCCTTGCCACCGGCCAGGACGCGCGCACCCTTGCCGACTGCGTCGTCCACGTGCGCACTGATCGTCTTGAGCTGGTCCTGCGAGGTGAGCGACCCGATCTGGACGCTGTAGTCGTAGGCGGCGCCAATCGGGGCGTCCTTGACGGCCTGGACGAACTTGTCGACGAACTGATCGTAGATCGCCTCTGCCACGTACATGCGCTCGATCGAGATACACGTCTGGCCGCTGTTGGCGAAGCAGGCGCGCACCGCGCCCTCGACGGCTCGGTCGATGTCGGCGTCGTCCAGCACGAGCATCGCGTTCTTGCCGCCGAGTTCCATCGAGCTGGCGATCAGCCGGGCCGAGGCCTTGGCCGCCACACCCTTGCCGGTCTCGGTGGAGCCGGTGAACATCACGTAGTTGGCCTCGTTGATCATCGTGTCGCCGATGACCGAACCGCGCCCGAGCACGATCTGCCAGACGTCCTCGGGCAGGCCGGCCTCGCGGAAGAGTTCGAGAGCCCAGAGCGCGGTCAGCGCGGTCTGGTTGTCCGGCTTCTGCACGACCGCGTTGCCGGCCAGCAGTGCCGGGATGGTGTCGCCCACGCCGAGGCTGAGCGGGTAGTTCCACGGCGAGATGATCGACACCACTCCCTTGGGGTGGCGCAGTTCCTGGGTGTCGGTCAGGACGGGCAGCAGTCCCGTCCGGCTCTTGGTCGACAGCAGGCCGGGTGCGGTACGGGCGTAGTAGCGCGACGTGTTCGCGACGTCGGCGACCTCGAGGAACGCGTCGCGCCGCGGTTTGCCGTTCTCGGCCTGGATGAGGTCCATGATCTCGTCCTGCCGTGACAGCAGCAGGTCGTGGAACTTCAGGACGATGCGGGCACGGTCGCGCGGCGAGGTCGCGGCCCACTCCTTCTGCGCCCGGCGCGCCCGGGCGAACGCCTGCTCGGCATCCTCGGCGCCGGCCTGCGGCAGTGTGGCGACCTCGGTGCCGGTGTAGGGCGCAAGGGTCGTCACCGTCTTACCCGTCGTCGAGAGGACCTGGTCGATCAGGTGCTTGCCGCGTTCGGCGATGATCGAGGGCAGCGCGATGGCATCGACGGCAGGAGTCATACCACTCATATTGAATGAGATTCAGTAGAAGTCAAGACCGCGGGGGCTCCCAGGCTCCGGTGACCTTCAGCAGCCGGGACGGGTGCTGACGGTGACGACGAGGAGCTTCGGCATGGTCCCGCAGCCGAGGAAAGAGGTAGATGACGCGTCAATAAAGCGTAGGCTGTGTCTATGACGCTGACCGAGCCGCGCTGGCTCACCGAGGACGAGCAACGAGCGTGGCGTAGTTATTTGCGTATGGGCCTGCTGCTCGACAGCCAGGTTGCCCGCGACCTTAGCCGCGACAGCGGCCTGTCGATGCCCGACTACCACGTGCTCTCGGCCGTCTCCGAGGCGCCGGACCACCGGCGGCGCCTGTCCGAACTTGCCGGCTACATGCAGTGGTCGCCCAGCCGCCTCTCGCACCACGTCAGCCGCATGGAACAACGCGGTCTGGTCACCCGGGCCGACTGCCCCGAGGATGCGCGCGGCGCCTTCGTGGTCATCACCGACAAGGGGCTGGACGCGATCCGCGCCGCGGCTCCGCTGCACGTCGCGTCCGTCCGCCAGCACCTGATCGACCTACTGACCCCCGAGCAGCTGAGGTCCCTCACCGAGATCAGCCAGATTGTCATCTCAAATCTCGGGGGCTAGCCAGTCCTCAAAGCGCAGGCCGGTAAGGCGTTCGTAGGCTTCGATATAGCGGACACGGGTGATCTGGACGACCTCGTCCGGCAGCTCGGGGGGAGGCGCGCCGGACGCGCGGTCCCAGCCCGAGGTGGGCGAAATGAGCCAGTCACGGATGTACTGCTTGTCGAAGGACGGCTGGGCGTGGCCCGGCTCCCATCTGTCGGCGGGCCAGAAGCGGGACGAGTCGGGCGTCAGGACCTCGTCGCCCAGCACAAGCGTGCCGGCGCCGTCGTGCCCGAACTCGAACTTCGTGTCGGCCAGGATGATGCCCCGCTCGGCCGCGATGTCGGCAGCCCTGCCGTAGACGGCGAGAGTCAGATCGCGCAGCCGGGTCGCGGTCTGGAGCCCGACGGTCGGGACGATCTGGTCGAACGAGACGTTCTCGTCGTGCTCCCCCAGGTCGGCCTTGGTCGCCGGTGTGAAGATGGGTTCGGGCAGCTTGCTGCCGTCCAGCAGCCCGTCCGGTAGGGGCACGCCGCAGACCGAGCCCGACTCGGCGTACTCGAGCAGGCCGGACCCGGCGAGATACCCGCGGGCCACCGCCTCGACGGGAACCATCGAGAGCGGCGTGCAGAGCATCGCCCGCCCTCGCCACTCGGCGGGGATGGCCGGATCATCGACGCTGCGCAGGTGGTTCGGCACCAGGTCGGCGAGCTGGTCGAACCACCAGACCGTCATCGCGGTCAGGATGCGGCCCTTGTCCGGGACGGTCGGGGTCAGGACGAAATCGAACGCGGAGATGCGGTCGCTGGCGACCATGAGCAGGTCACCGGCCGGGGTCCGGTAGAGCTCGCGGACCTTGCCGCTGTGCAGGTGCACGTAGCCATCAGGAAGCACAGGACGATCCTCGCAGGCCGGGCCACCCGGGTCGACCGCGCGCCGGTCGAGCTCCGGCCTAGTGGGGCGATCCCGCCGACGTGTCTGCCGGTTGAGGTCTGCCGGGTAGCGCGCCGCTGAGTGCGTTCGCGGTGAGGGCGGAGAGGGCGAGCAGCGTGAAGGTGATGGTCGGCCAGTGTTCGGGGGAGCCGGTCTGGACGAGTCCGACGACGGTGACGCCGATCGAGGCGGTGAGTTGGACGGTCATGAACAGCGCGGTGGTGCCCTGGGGCTGCTCGGCCGGTCGCAGGGTGCGGTAGATGCTGGCGAAAGTGGGGGATGCGGTGAAGCCGAAGCACAGCCCGATACCGACGAACAGTGCCATTGCGGCAGCCAGCGGCAGCCGGTCACTGGTCGCGGCGAAGAGCGCCAGGCCGGCGGCGGTGCCCAGCGAGCCGGCCCGGACCAGCGGACGCGGGCCGGTGCGGTCGGACAGACGCGCTCCGGTGGACATGGAGAGCAGCAGGCCGGCGCCGAGGGCGCAGACCAGCAGTCCGCGGGCCAGGCCGTGCAGGTCGTGATGCTCGGCGGCGAACAGCGGAAGGACGGTGAGTTGGGTGTACATGATGAAGCCCACCAGCCCCATGACTGCCAGGGTGGCGGCGAACCCGGGGCGGCGCAGTAGACGCAGGTCGAACGCCGGTGTCTGGGTCTGCAGCGCGTGCCGGCCGTAGAGAGCGAGCACTCCCGCGCCGAGGACCGCGGTGACCGCGACGGCCCAGCCTGCACCGTTCTGTCCGGACCGGTTCAGCGCGAACAGCACGGCGACGAAACCGACCGTCAGCAGTACCAGCCCGCGAGCGTCCGCGCCCGGCACGGCGACACGCTCTGTGTCGGGGCTTGGCTTGGGAAGGAACGCGAGAGCGGCGGCGAGCACCCCGGCGCCGAGCGGCAGGTTGATGATGAAGATCCACTGCCAGTGGCCGGTCTCGAGAAGCAGTGCCCCGACGATCGGTCCGAGGACGGGCGCGATGTTGATGATCATCGACATCGCGCCGAGAACCCGGCCGATCCGCTCCCGCGGCGCCAGCGCGGCGGCCAGTGCCAGCGAACTCGGCTCGAGCAGGCCGCCGCCCATGCCCTGTACGACCCGGAACGCGATCAGCGAGGGTGCCGACCAGGCCAGGGCCGACAGCGCCGAGCCGAGCACGAACAGGCCCAGTCCGGTCAGGAACACCCGCCGCCCGCCGAAGTGGGCCATCGCCCAGCCGAGCAGCGGCAGCATCGAGGCCGTGGCGAGAAGATAGGCGACTGTCACCCAGATGATCGAGCTCAGCGGTGCGTCCAGGGAGGTGGACAGTTCCCCAAGGGTCGTCGCGACGACCGTCCCGTCCAGCACCGCGATCAGCGCCGCGAGGCCCAGGGCCAGCAATGCCAGGCCGATCCGTACCGGGGCCTGCTCCCCGGCCCTGACACTCCTGGCAAGGTCTTCATTTACTGTCATATCGCGAAACTAAACTATACGGTTTAGTTGAGCAATGTGGCGATAGGATCAATTCGTGGTCATCCGCGAACACCCCCTCGGATCGGGTAGCCGCGGCGGCGGCCGATTGGCGCGTGCGATCCGGCCGGACAAGCGACGCCTGATCCTGGACGCGGCGGCGCCGATCTTCGGCAACCAGGGTTACGAGCGGGCCAGCGTCGACGCGATCGCGGCGGCGGCCGGTGTCTCCAAGCCCACGATCTACAGCTACTTCGGCGGCAAGGAGCAACTGTTCCGCGAGTCGGTCGCCGACTCCGCCGTCCAGCAGAACGCGGAGGGCCTCGGCGTCATCCTGCGACTCACCCTGGAGCCGGAGACCTGGCGGGCGAGCCTGCGCGAAGTCGGGTTCCAGCTGGTCGCCTGCCAGCGCAGTGAGTGCGCGGTGTTCCTGGCCCGGATGATTGCCTCCGAGTCTGCGCGCGACCCGGAGGTCTACCGCACGGTCCGCGTTCGCGCCGCAGAGCCCATCCTGGAGGCCCTCGCCGGGCGCCTGGCCATGCTCGGCAACGCCGGCTACCTGCAGATACCTGACCCTGCCCTGGCCGCCCGCCAGTTCTTCGCGCTCATCACCGCGCAGATCCCCGAACTGACCGAGCACGGCACCAAGCAGGTTCCCGACAGAGTGATCCGCCGTGCCACCGACGCCGGGGTGGACGCCTTTCTACGAGCCCATTCGATCTGACCGACAGGACAGCACCGTTCAGACGACGTCATGGCGTCGCAGCGGACGTGTCGGCTCGCCCGACGGGGACGGCGGCTGCGCGGGAGCGGCCGGATCACCCGCGTCCAGCCAGCCCGATCGCCGTGGAAAGCACCCGGCCCCGCTGTGGCGCGACGACACGTCCGTGAGGACGGCGCGCTGCCACCGGCGGGGCCGGGTTACACCATTGCGGTCGCCAGGACTTACGACCGCAACGGGCGTTCTAGTGTGTCAGTACCACCAGTCGCTGGACTTCTGGATGACGGCGACCGGGGCGTCGTTGCCCGTGGTCGGCTTGGCCTGTGCGTCGACCGCCGGAACGATGACTGCGCTGACACCGATGACTACTGCGAGAGTGGCGACTACCCGCCTGCGAATGCGTCCTGCCATGATGGCTCTCGTCCCTTTCGTGCCGGGTTGTCCGGCTGTCTTACGCATGTGAACCCAATGTATGGACTCTCCACTAATAGGATGCGTTGTGGAGTCGATCATTTCAAACCATCGGGTTGGCAACTAACTGCATGGCATAAAGCTGCGGACGGACGAGATGAACGAATCGGACAGATTGGGCCCTCTTGAGGTCGCTCTGTACCGGCGCGCGCTCGTCCAGCCGGAATCCACCCTAACCGAGTTGGCCGAGGGACTGGACCGGACCGTCGACGAAGTGGACAAATCGGTGGCGATCCTCACCGAGATGGGAGTCCTGCGCACCGACGACGCCATCCATTACAGCGGCATCAGCCCGATGCTGGCCGAGGCCACCGTGCTCGGCACCGAGGACCTCGAACTAGCCGCACGGCGCGCCGACCTGGAAACCCGGCGCGACTCGATCCGGGCGCTCGTCCCGGAGTGGAACCTCGCGCTCACCGCCCGGGTGGCGACCGGCGCCATCGAGGTCATCGAGGACCCGCAGGAGATGCAGAACATCGCGATGCACTACGCGGAGCAGTGCCGCGACGAGGTGCTGTCCATCTCCCCCGGCCGGGTGCCGGTCGAGCGCATCAGCGAGCGGGCGATGACGGCGAACCTGTACTCGCTGGGCCGGGGAATCCGGACGAAGGCCCTGTACCAGAACGCCGCACTCGGCGACCGGGCCACCGTCGCCTACCTGAGCGAGCTGGCCGGCCACGGCGCTTCCATCCGCTTCATCCACGCGGTCCCCGGCCGCACACTGATCATCGACCGTGAGGTGGTGACCATCCGGCTGCCCACGAAGGGGTCTCCGCGGCACAGCCTGGTCGTCGTCAAGGAGCCGAATATCGTCGCGTGGGCGGTCGCGACCTTCGAACAGCTCTGGGCCGACGCGACCACCTTGGAGGAGTTCCTCGCCAAGACCGACATCGTGACCGAGATCGACCCCACGCGCCGATCGATCCTGCGGCTGATGGCCGAGGGCGAGAAGGACGAGGCGATCTCACGCAAGCTCTCGATCTCGGTGCGGACCTGCCGGCGGCACATCGCGGAGTACATGATGCAGGTCGGGGCGAACAGCCGGTTCCAGGCCGGCGTGATCGCAGCCCGTGCGGGGCACACCGACGAGCCGAGCTCGACCTGACCTGTTCGCCTTCCGGCGGTGCGGTTGCCAGGTCAAGCGCAATACCGATCTGCCACGTCGAGGGCCTCGTCCAGGATCGCCAGGCCTTCGCGCACCTCGTCCGGCGTGGTGGTGCAGGGCGGGACGACGTGGGTGCGGTTGAAGTGGACGAACGGCCATAGGCCCTTCGCCTTGCACGCCGCGGCGAACTCGTTCATCGGCGCGGCCGCGTCGCCGGCCGCGTTGTACGGGACGAGCGGCTCGCGGGTCTCGCGGTCCTTGACCAGCTCGAGGGCCCAGAAGACACCGAGGCCGCGCACCTCGCCGACCGACGGGTGGCGGGCGGCGATCTTCTCGAGTTCGGGACCGATGACGTCCGTCCCGAGCGAACGCGCGTTCTCGACGATCTGCTCGTCCTTGAAGATGTTGATGCTCGCGACCGCGCTGGCGCAGGCGAGCGGGTGGCCGCTGTAGGTGAGGCCGCCGGGGTAGGGCCGCGTCTGGAAGGACTCGGCGATGCGGTCGCTGATGATCACGCCGCCGAGCGGGACGTAGCCGGAGTTCACGCCCTTGGCGAAGGTGATCAGATCTGGGGTCACGCCCCAGTGGTCGACGGCGAACCACTCGCCGCAGCGGCCGAAGCCGGCCATCACCTCGTCGGCGATGAAGACGATGCCGAACTCGTCGGCCAGCTGCCGCACGCCGGCCAGATAACCCGGCGGCGGGACGAGGATGCCGTTCGTCCCGACGACCGACTCGAGGATGATCGCGGCGATCGTCCCCGGGCCTTCGAAGGTGATCGTGTCACGCAGGTGCGCCAGGGCACGTTCGGTCTCCTGCTCGGCGTTCTCGCTGTGGAAAGCGGAGCGGTACGGGTATGGGCCCCAGAAGTGCACGATCCCCGCGCTGACGCCGCCGCTGGCCTCAGTCGGCCAGCGGCGCGGGTCGCCGGTGAGGGCGATCGCGCCGTGGGTCCCGCCGTGATAGCTGCGGTAGGCCGCCAGGACCTTGTGGCGTCCGGTGTGCAGGCGGGCCAGCCGGATCGCGTTCTCGACGGCCTCGGCACCGGCGTTGGTGAAGAACACCTGGTTCAGGTCACCGGGCGCGACCTCGGCGATCAGCCGAGCCGCCTCGCTGCGCGCGTCGTTGGCGAACGACGGCTGGATGGTGACCATCTTGGCCGCGTATTCCTGGATCGCCGCGACGAGCCGCGGGTGCTGGTAGCCGATGTTGACGTTCACCAGCTGGCTGGAGAAGTCCAGGTACCGCTTGCCGCTGTAGTCGGTGAAGTATGCGCCCTCGGCGCTGGCGATCGGGAGCGGGTCGATCAGTGCCTGCGCAGACCAGGAGTGGAACACGTGCCGCTTGTCCAAGGCCCGGACGGTGACCTCGTCCGAGGGAATGCCGGAAAGTGCGTCAGCCATGCCAGGTCCAATCTGCTCGCGCGTCTCGGAGGGACAATTTTCGGCTCCGAAATTGTCCGTACGAGACGCGCGACCGGTTAGCGGGTGCGGGGGAAGCCGAGGTCGATGGTGGAGGTGGCGGGGTCGGGCCACTTGCTGGTGACGACCTTGCCGCGGGTGTAGAAGTTGATGCCCTCGGGTCCGTACATGTGGGTGTCGCCGAACAGCGAGGCCTTCCAGCCGCCGAAGGAGTAGTAGGCGACGGGGACGGGGATCGGGACGTTGATGCCGACCATGCCGACCTGCACGTCGAACTGGAAGCGTCGGGCGGCGCCGCCGTCGCGGGTGAAAATAGCGGTGCCGTTGGCGAACTGGTTGCTGTTGATCAGCTCGACGGCCTCGTTGTAGGTCTCGACCCGGACGACACCCAGGACGGGGCCGAAGATCTCGTCGGTGTAGACCGTCATGTCGGCGGTGACGTTGTCCAGCAGCGTGCAGCCCAGGAAGAACCCGTCCGCGGGCACATCGGTCTCGCGTCCGTCCACGACAACCGTCGCCCCCTCGGCGGCACCGGTGTCGATGTAGCCGCGCACCTTGTCGCGGTGCTCGCGGGTGATCAGCGGGCCCATCTGGGTGTCCGGGTCGGTGCCGTCGCCGACGGTGAGCTTGGGCAGGCGAGCCGCGATCGCGTCGACCAGCTTGTCGCCGGCATCGCCGACGGCCACGGCGATGGAGATCGCCATGCAGCGTTCGCCGGCCGCGCCGTAGGCGGCGTTGACGGCGGAGTCGGCAGCCAGGTCGATGTCGGCGTCGGGCAGCACGACCATGTGGTTCTTGGCGCCGCCGAGGGCCTGGACGCGCTTGCCCGCCGCGGTGCCGGTCTCGTAGATGTACCGGGCGATCGGGGTGGAACCGACGAATGAGACGGCGGCGATGTCCGGGTGGGTCAGCAGCGCGTCGACCGCCTCCTTGTCACCCTGGATCACGGTGAAGACGCCGTCGGGCAGGCCGGCCTTCTTCCACAGCCCGGCGATGAACAGGGACGCGGACGGGTCCTTCTCGGACGGCTTGAGCACGAACGCGTTGCCGGTGGCGATGGCGTTGGCGCACATCCACAGCGGGACCATCGCCGGGAAGTTGAACGGCGTGATGCCGGCGACCACACCCAGCGGCTGCCGGATCGAGTAAACGTCGACGCCGGTGGAGGCCTGCTCGCTGAAGCCGCCCTTCATCAGGTGCGGGACGCCGCAGGCGAACTCGACGTTCTCCAGCGCGCGCGCCAGTTCACCGTGCGCGTCCGAGAGGACCTTGCCGTGCTCGGCCGTGACGATCTTGGCCAGCTCGTCCAGGTTGTCGTGCAGCAGCTCGCGGAACGCGAACAGCACACCGGAACGGGTCGACAGCGACGCCTGACGCCACTGCGCCGCGGCCGCCTTCGCGCTCGCGACCGCCGCGTTCACCTCAGTGGTGGAGGCCAGGTCGACCTCGCCGGTCTGCAGCCCGGTGGCCGGGTTGTAGACGGGCTGCGTGCGGCCGGAGGTCCCGGTGACAGGGGCGCCGTCGATCCAGTGCGTGATTCGCGTGCTCATGCGCTGAGGCTAAGCCCGGACGTATTGCTAGAGCAAATGTTACTATTGCTATAGTACAAAATCGTGTCGCACGACTACCTGACCGGCTCCACCGCCCAGCAGATCGCGGACTCCATCCGCAGCGCCCAGCTCCCGGGCGGGACGAAGCTCCCGCCGATCCGGGTCGCCGCCGAGCAGCTCGACGTCTCCCCGGCCACCGTCAGCGCTGCCTGGGGCCTGCTCAGCCGGGCCGGCCTGATCGACACGGACGGGCGGCGCGGAACCCGTGTCCGCGGCAACGGATCGATCCAGCGGCGCTACTCCCGGGCCCTGGACCGCCGCTCGGCGGTCCGCCTCGACCTCTCCACAGGGTTGCCGGATGCGGCGCTGCTGCCGGACCTCCGTCCGTCCCTCCAGCGTGTCGGTCACCTCCGTTCGACCGGCAGCTACCTGGACGAACCGGTGTTGGCGGCGCTGGGGCAGGCTCTGCGAGCCGATTGGCCCTACGAGCCCGAGACGTTCGCCGTGCTGGACGGGGCGATGGACGCGCTGGACCAGGTCGCCACCACACACCTGCGCTACGGCGACCGGGTGGCGGTCGAGGAGCCGGCGTTCCCGCCGCTGCTCGATCTGCTCGATGCCCTCGGCGTCCGTCCGCTCGGCCTGGCGATGGACGATCAGGGCGTCGTTCCAGCCGGTTTGGCTGCTGCGCTCAAGCAGGGCGTGCGTGCGGTCTTCCTGCAGCCCCGAGCCCAGAACCCGACGGGGGTCTCGCTGAGCTCCGGTCGTGCTCGCGAACTGCGAACCGTCCTGCGCAGGTACGCGGACGTGCTGATCATCGAGGACGACTCGGCGGGCCTGGTCGCCGCCACCGAGCCCGTGACGCTGGCGCAGTGGTTACCGGCACGGACCGTCCACATCCGCAGCTATTCGAAGTCGCACGGGCCGGACCTGCGCCTGTAGGCGGCGAGCGGACCGCACGCCCTGCTCGACCCCGTCGTCAACCGCCGTGCCCTCGGTCAGGGCTGGAGCAGCCGGCTGCTGCAGTCCGTGCTGGCCGATCTGCTGACCGACGCGAAGGCGCGCAAGCAGGTGGACAAGGCACGCGCCGAGTACGCCCGGCGCCGGGCCGCGGTCGTGAAGGTCCTGCAGGATCAGGGCATCGCGGTCACCGGCGGGGACGGGCTGAACCTCTGGCTGCCCGTCCAGGACGAGACTGCCGCATTGCTGCACCTGGCCGGACACGGCATCACGGCCGCCGCCGGCACCCCGTTCTGGATCGATGCCACCCCGGTTCCCCACCTGCGGCTGACCATCGGGCTGCTCGGCACCGAACTCACCGAAACGGCCGCGATCGTCGCGGCCGCCGCCGACGCCGCCCCCCGCACCGGCCCCCGATAGAAACGGAACCGCCCGCCCGGTCGCTCTGTTGCCAGTGCGCCGGACGGGCGGTTTCGGTGGAGTGGGGTGGCTCAGCCGGAGCAGTTCGCCTGCGCCCAGGCGCCCAGCTTGGTGAAGGTGCCCTGCACGGACGTCGCCATGGTGGCGAGCTGGCCGAGCTTGCTCGGGTCCTTCGAGGCAACGGCTTCGCCCGCCTGCTTCAGGGCGTCGACAAGCCCGTCGACATCGGCCTTCAGCTCGTCCGGCACGCCCTCCTTCAGCGGCGCGAGCGCCGCGCCGAACTTGGTGAGGACCGCACCGGCGCCCGCGTAGTCGCCCGCGCCGAGCTTGGCGGTCAGGTCGCCGGCATCGGTGGTGAAGCTGGAGGTCAGCGTTCCGAGGTTCGCCAGCTGCGCGCAGTAGGGGTCGGCACCAGTGGGAAGGCCTGAGGTACCCGCGGAGGTGGTCTCCTCGGCGGGCGTCGTGGTCTCGCTGGTCGGTGACGAGGCGACGGACGTGGTCGGGGTGCTCGGCGTCTCGGGCTCGTCACCACCGCTGCTGCTGCAGGCGGCCAGCATCAGTGCGCCCGCCATAGCGGCGATGGCCACGCGAATCTTCATGCGAAACTCCAGTTTCATGTCGGTTCATACGTTCTGAAGCAGAGCCTATCCGGCATATCCGGCGGTCCCATGAAACAACCCCGCAACGATTCTGCGGAGGGCAAGGGATTCGAACCCTTGAGGAGCTTGCACCCCTAGCGGTTTTCAAGACCGCCGCACTCGGCCACTATGCGAGCCCTCCAACGTGCAGCGCCCTAGGGTAACCAGCGCGCCGTGGGCGACCTCGAGGCCCTCGCTCCGCCGGGGTCCTCGCCGTTCGGCCTACGCGAGCAACCTTGTTTCCAGCGCGGCGTGGTCGGCGTCGGTCCAGCCGTGGCCGGCGAGCCAGCCGCCGACTCCGCCGAACCTGTCGTCGATGGTGGCCAGCACGGTGCGCATCGTGCGCTCCTGCGGGGTGTGCTTGTCGATCTTCTCCATGGAGACGTCGCCCGCGTACGTCCGTGTGGCCATCAACCGGCGAAGGATCGCCTCGATGCGTTCGGCGGTCTGGACGTAGTCGGCGACGATCGCCTCGCGTGCGACGCCGACCTCCGCGAGTGCGAGCGCGACCAGCACACCGGTGCGGTCCTTACCCGCCGCACAGTGGACGATCGTCGCGCCGTCGGTGTACGCGACCAGGCGCAGCGCGTCGATCACCGAGTCGGGACGCTGCATCAGGTAGCCGACATAGACACCCGCGGCGCCGGGCACCCGGTTCGGGTCGGTACGGTCGATCTCCGCGGTCTGCCACGGCAGGATCACCGGCGCGTCCGGGCCTTCGTCCAGCCTGGTGGCGTCAGTGTTCCGGCCGGACTCGGGGAACAGCGACAGGTGCTCGATCCGGACGAGCGGTTCCCGGGTGAGCGGCCCGGGGCCCTCGGAGGTGACCTCGACCCCGGTGCGCAGGTCGGCCACGGCGCGGACGCCGATCTCGTCGACCAGCAGGCGGACGTCGGACTCGGACAGGTCCTGCAGGTTGTCCGAGCGGATCAGCCGGCTGGCGGCAGTGACGCGTCCGTCGACGGTCGGCAGACCGCCGAGGTCGCGGGCGTTGACCGTCCCGTCCAACTCCAGCCAGCGTCTCGTCGTCGTCATCCCCTCGACGCTACCCAGCCCTGGTGAACGCGAAGCAGCCCGCCCCCTGACGCACGGGAACGGGCCGCCTACGGCGTCGGGCTTAGAACGCACCCTCCGGCACGTCCATCAGGCTGTTGTCGGTCGCCTCGACGACCTTGCGACGACCGGTGAGCTCGGGCAGGACGGTCTGGGCGAAGAAGCGCGCCACGGCGGTCTTGCCCTGATAGAACGCCTGCTCGGCGCCGGTCGCACCGGCGTCCAGTGCGGCGAGCGCGACGGAGGCCTGCCTGAGCAGCAGGTAGCCGACTAGCAGGTCGCCGGCCGAGAGCAGGAGGCGGGTCGTGTTCTGGCCGACCTTGTACAGGTTGGTGACGTCCTCCTGGCTGGCCATCAGCTGGTTGAACATCGCGCCGACCATGCCGGTGACGTCGCCCAGCGCACGCTTGAGGTACCCGGCCTCCTCTTTGAGGCGACCCTCCTCGGCGATGGACTCGAGGAACGCGGTGATCTCGTTGGAGACCGCGCCCAGCGCCTCTCCCTTGTTACGGACGATCTTGCGGAAGAAGAAGTCCTGGCCCTGGATCGCCGTGGTGCCCTCGTACAGGGTGTCGATCTTGGCGTCGCGCACGTACTGCTCGATCGGGTAGTCCTGCAAGAAGCCGGAGCCGCCCAAGGTCTGCAGCGACTCGGTGCCGCGAA
>Ga0105247_10001819_pt1 | contig 14949 bp, 14 predicted proteins | sample KBSS24metaG_FD_81519 | JGI IMG/M metagenome (GOLD analysis project Ga0105247, IMG submission 81519) | Switchgrass rhizosphere microbial communities from Kellogg Biological Station, Michigan, USA - KBS S2-4 metaG | ecosystem: Host-associated > Plants > Roots > Rhizosphere > Soil | place...
ATCAGCGACTGCAGGCGGTGATCCCGCTGGGTGGCCGCCTTGGTGATCCGCTCCGCGACTTGGCGCCACTGCTCGTATTCCTGGCCGGCGAGGGATCGCGATTCATCACCGGCCAGCTGCTGGCCGTCGACGGCGGCGCGATGATGGTGACCGGCTGAGCAAACCCCCCGCAGGCGTGCGCGGCGAGGGCCGCGTCCCTCGGCCGGCCAGGGGCTCGGCCGGCCGGGGCCTCGGGTGCGGCTCGACGACTCGCTCAGCACGTGAACGAGTTGCCGCTCGTTGAAGATCAGTACCCGATCCAGACACTCTCGCCGGACCGAGCTGACCCACCGCGCGACATACGCGTTGCCCTTCGGAGCGTTCACGGTGCTGCCCAGCGCAGATCGGCGTCGTGGTGGAGGAGTAGGCGGGCGATGACGGTGTCGCCGCGGGCGCAGACGTTCCAGAGTGCGCCGTCTGGTTCGTCCTGGCTCGCGGTGCCGCTAGCCTCGTGGACCTGGTCGCCGAAGAACACGGCCACTGGGTTCTGCGCGTGGTCGGGAAGGGCACAAGGTCGTCCTGCTCAACGGTGCAGTCACGACGTGGTCGAGCGCTCGAGCCGGTCGAGGGCGCCCTCGATCCACGATCCGGGCCGGAAGCCTTCGTGGTTGACCGCCCGGTGTTCGAACCGCCAGCCCTCGTCGGTGTGGACCAGCCGATCGCTGTAGCGGCCCCAGTGATCCGGACCGGCCGCGGTCAAGGCCAGGAAATACGCACTCGACCGGGCGTGTTGGGCGTCGACGAACTCGATCGCGATGGTCGAGACATGGTGGCGCAGCACAGGTGCGTCCCCGGTGCTGGCGAGGTCGCGGATCGAGCGCTCGATCCGGTCGACGATCGCTACCCTGCCGGCGTACTCACCCGCGTCGAAGGTGCGGCCGCGGATCGACAGCACGCCGTCAGGCGCGAACTGCGCGGCGAGGTCGACCGCCCGGCCACGGTCGGCGGCCCGGGCGTACCGAGTGATCGTGCGGGTGATCTCGAACGTCGCCCGCATCTCGTCGAACGCAAAGTTACCCACCATAGTTCTGTCCTCTATCTAACCATGTCGCACGACCAGCTTTCCGCAGGAGTCGAGGCTGCACGCAATCGTTGGCCCGGCTACGGTCAGGCTCCGGTTCGCATGAGGATATGCAAGGCCCACTCAGAATCTGACCATCGCGCGAACCAATTTCCTCGGCTCGCGATGGTCAGTATGCCGAGTATCCGTCCGGAAGCCTGGTTCGTCCGGCCAGTGCGAGCAAGACGTCCTGTCCTGACTTTGCGGCGGCGCGGCGTGCGACAAACGTGAGGCTCTCCCGTAGCGCGTTGGGCGGCACGGATAGTTCGGTCTGCACAGCGCGGCCGATGTCGAGGGCATGGATCGTGAGTTCGGCGATTCGGGAAGGTAGGTATTGGGCCAAGGTCATGGTTCCGGCGGGGCTGCCGACCGATGCGTGCGCAGGCGTCTGTTCAACGAGCCGGATGACGCTAACGGAAGCGGTCTCGATGGAAGCGAGGGGATCATTGCCGAGTGCAGCAACTGCGTCGCGTCCGCGTGCTGCGACCAGTTCGGGGCTGAAGTAGGAGCTGCCGGGCGGCTCGGGCGGTTGCGGGTTGATCAAGTAGTCAGTGACGGTGGTCTGGCCTCGGTTGGCGTGTGCGACGAGTTCGCGCACGCTCCAGTCACCGAGTCCGGGTCGGTCCCAACCTGAGTTCGGAATCAATCTGACGACGTCGACCAAGAAGAGGGACGCCTCGGCAAAGGCATTTGAGAGCGCATCTTGCATGTCGTCATACCTCCCGCGTCGGGACGATCCTCATCGTGTCATGCACGACCGAACTGCTTAGCCGCTCTTAGGTCCGCATGGTCGGATCCGCGACCCGCATGGCGGGCACAGGTGCGGCGTGTGGACGTCACCCGGTCGCCCGGCCCGAGGGCCGTCGGGAATTCCGGCGGTGCTGTGTTGGCGTACAACCGAACCAGCGGCGGCACGCCCAGACGAGCACGCTCTGCTCGCTGTAGCCGAGCACGCCGGCCAGCTGGGTCATGACCATGTCGGTGTCGCGCAAGAGCCGGTCGGCCAGGTCCTTACGGGTGTGGTCGACGAGTGCCTCGAACGTGGTGCCGTGACGGGCGAGACGACGCTGCAGGGTGCGGGGGTGGACGCGCAGCTGGTGGGCGACGGCATCGAGGCCGAGGCTGCCGGTGGGCAGTAGGTGTCGGATGACTAGCTGGACGGACTCGTAGGTGTCGGGTTCGCCCGCGCCGACGACCGTGTCCAGGTAGGCGCGCAGCGCTTGGTGAACGCTGCTGTCGGCGGTCAGTTGCCGATCCAGGTCACTCTTGCGGATGGTGAACCCGCAGAGCGGCTCGGCGAACCGGACCGGTGCACCGTAGTAGGCCTCGTACTGGCGTGCCGGGGTGAGCGCAGCGTGCGGCACGTGGACGGTGACCGGTCGGTAGGTCCGGCCGAGGAGCAGTTTCAGGATGTTCAGGGCGACGCCGAGGGTCAGCTCCGCCGTCTGGCGATGGTCCGGAGCCGGTTGCAGCGCGATGCGGAGGTCGATGACGACCTGACCGGGATCGCCGCGTGCCGCCACGGCCATCCGCACCGACGGGCTGTATGCGGACAGGTAGTGGCTGAACGCCTCGAGTGCTTCGCCGACGGTGCGAGCCGTACGGGCGGCAGCGCCCACCGGGCCTAGGATCTCGATGCCCTGGCGTTCGGCGAGCTGTCGCCCGAAGTCCGGCGTGCCGGTGGCGGTGGCCGCGGTCTCGATGGCCGCGACGACGTTGCGATGGCCGAGGTAGGTGTCGAAATCGCCGACCGCGCCCGGCGGGATCCGCGCGGCGCGGAGCAAGGCCGCCGGATCGCCACCGAGGGCGCGCACCAGCTCCGGATAGCCCTGGAGCGAGGTGGCGCGGATCAGCGACATGTCGTCAATCATGAAATCAGTGTCGCGTGACATCAAGCCCCCGAGCGGTCGGGGCGGCATCGTTGACGACAGCACCCGACACATCGACAGGACGAACCCATGATCGACCACCGCCTGGCTCCGATCCACTCCGCCTGCGGGGGCTGGCCGGCTACGCCGCTGACGCGCTGGCCGAACTCGAAACCGCACTCGACGCTGCCGCCCGCGTCACCGCCCGACCGGCATGATCACGCCCGGAGTCCGCTATGACCACCACACGCGTCGAGGTCCGGTTTCCCTCGACGACCGGCCAGTGCAGCGCCTGGCTGTACCTGCCCGCGACCGTGTCCTCACAGCGGCCGGTGCCTGTGATCGTGATGGCCCACGGGCTGGGTGGGGTCAAGGCGATGCGGCTGGACGCCTACGCCGAGCGCTTCCACGCCGCTGGCTACGCCTGCCTGGTGTTCGACTACCGCCACTTCGGCGGCAGCGACGGCGAACCCCGCCAGCTACTGCGCGTGCGTCGCCAGCTTGACGACTGGCGAGCCGCAATCGCCTACGCCCGCAGGCGACCCGAGGTTGACCCGGCCCGTGTGGTCGCCTGGGGCACCTCGTTCGGCGGCGGCCACGTCCTCACCCTGGCCGCCGAAGACCACGGATTCGCCGCCGTCATCGCGCAATGCCCGTTCACCGACGGCATTGCTTCCGCCCTCGCCATCAAGCCGCGTAGCTCGCTCAAGGTCACAGCACGAGCGCTCGCCGACATCGCCAGCTCGTTTCTCGGCCGCGAGCCCATCACCGTCGCCACGGCCGGCCCGCCCGGCTCGGCCGCACTGATGACGGCCCCCGACGCTGAATCGGGCTACCTCGCCCTCCTCGACGACACGGTCGACAGCGGGTTCAGCAACCACGTGGCTGCCCGGGCGGCCCTCGACATCATGCGCTACGCCCCCGGACGCCGGGCGCGACGCATCACTTGCCCCGTGTGGGTCGGCATCTGTGACACCGACAGCGTCGCGCCGGCCAGGACGGCGGTGCGTCAACTGCGACGAGCCCCGCAGGCAACGCTGCAGTGCTACCCGACCGGCCACTTCGACATCTACCTCGGCGAGGAGTTCGAGCGATCAGTCGCGGACCAACTCGCCTTCCTCACCAACCACGTGCCCGTCAACGACTGATCGCCAACGCCTGGAGCACTGTCATGCCTCGTTACGACCTGACCGACAAGGTCCTCCTCATTACCGGCGCCAGCGGCGGCATCGGCTCCGCGAGTGCTCGCAAGCTCGTCGCGAAGGGCGCGAAAGTGGCGCTCGTCGACCTGTCCGGCGACGCCGTCGCTGCGCTCGCAGGCCAGTTGCCGGCCGGTAGAGCGCTTCCATTCCCGGCAGACGTCACCGACGTCGGCCAGATGGCTGCGGCCGCGGTTGCAACTGTTGCCGAGTTCGGCCGTCTTGATGTCGTGTGGGCCAACGCCGGCATCGCGAACGACCCGGCCGTGTCTCTCTTGACGGCAGATCTGACCAGCTACGAGCGGGTCATCCAGGTAGACCTGCTCGGCGTCGTCCGCACGATCAAGCCTGCGCTGGATCAGGTCGTGCAGAACAAGGGCCAGGTGGTGGTCACAGGATCGGGTTACTCGTTCCTTAACTCCGTACTGAACTCTGCGTACGGCGCGGCCAAGGCCGGGGTCGAGATGCTCGCCCGCAGTCTGCGCGCCGAACTCGTTTCACACGGGGCTTCGGCGAGCGTTCTCTATCCGAGCTGGACGAAGACGGCGATCACCCACTCCACCCAAGATGACGAGCTCCTCAACCGGCTCTTCCGTCACGGGTTCCGTGGGCCGCTCGGCGCCTTCTCCGAGCCGGAGGTCGTCGCCGACGGGCTGGTCCGCGGACTGGAAACGCGGGCACCGCGCATCTTCGCCCCGCGCTGGTGGTCGGCCGTTTCCGCGCTACGAGGGATCGTGAATCCGTTGACCGACTCGGTGCTCGACCGTGATCGCACCACCCACGACCTGATACGGCAGATCGAGCAACAGCGGATCACCAGCCAGGCTTAAAGCACGTGGTGGGACGGGCCAGCGTGCGCGTCTGCCTGGTCGGCGACGACCTCGACCACATGAGCGCCCCAGCAGCTCGCGTTCCTCGCCGGCACGGCCGGGTTGTCATCTGACTCGACCGCACCATCGGCCCCGCAAACTTCAGGGAGCAGCACATGACCCGTTACACCCTCGCCGGCCGCACCGTCGCGATCACCGGCTCCACCGGCGGGCTCGGTGCGGCCGTGGCCGTCGAACTTCGCGCGCGGGGTGCCAACCTTGCCCTTCTCGACCTCAACGCCGTCGCCGTCGCCGCGCAAGCGGCCGCCCTCGGCGGACCCGACGTCGCCCGCGGTTGGCACGCCGACGTCCGCGACCTCGAGTCACTCCAGACTGCAATGAACGCAGCTGCCAACCACTTCGGACGCCTCGACGTCGCGATCGCCAACGCTGGCATCGACGTCGTCGAAGCCATGCTTACCGGCGACCCCGCCACGTTCGAGCGCGTCCTCGACATCAACCTCACCGGCGTCTGGCGCACCTTCCGCGCCGCCGCCCCGCACGTCATCGAACAGCGGGGCCACCTGCTCGCCGTCTCGTCCATGGCAGCGTTCGTCCACTCCCCACTCCAGGCGTCCTACACCGCGAGCAAAGCCGGAGTGTGGGCCATGTGCGACTCCATCCGCCTCGAACTGCTCCACACCGGCGTCACCGTCGGAACTGTCCACCCCACGTTCTTCGACACACCCCTGATGGACGATGTCCTGGCCAACCCCGCTGGCCGCGCTCTGTGGGGCGAACACAAGAAGGCGCCCTGGAAGCTCATCCCGCGCGAGCTCGTCGTGACCGAGACCGTCAACGCCATCGAACGCCGCGCCAAGATCACCACCGTGCCCCGACACCTCGCCAGCGTCTCGAAGGCCCCAGGTCTCGTGCGCGACCTCATCAACCGCGTCGGCTTCCCGCCGCGAGCCATCCGCACCGCGCTCGACCTCGCCGCAGCCCCAAGCCGACAACCCTGAACCAAGAACGGGCAACGGCGGGGCACCACGCTCGAGAACGACGAGAGGTAGCCAGAGCAGGGTCACTCCGCCGATGATCGACAGTCCAAAGGTCTTGTTCGGCAGATGAGGCGGTCTTGTCGGCGTCCACTGCGTGCTTCAGGTCGAGGGTCCGCTCGGCGGTCTTCCGACTCCTGCGTTGTCAGTTCGCTCACCTCAAGGCCGCTTGAAACCGCGACCCCATCGGCAAGAGCGGAAGAAGCAAGCCGTCGTTACGACCGTCGTCACTGGGTGATCGGCATCGGGCCGTGGAGCTTTTCAGAGGATCAGGACTAGGTTCGGCCGGCGGACACCAAGGTCTTCAGGAAGGCAGCTCTCATGGCGAAACTCGACCCGGAAACCCCTCACCACCCCGCTGTGATCGCGCACGTGGAGCAGAGGACGGCGGACGTCCAACTCAAGGTTGCCGATGCGATCACCAAGTTCGCGGGCTTCATGAAGTTCATCTACCTGCACGTCGTGGTGTTCGGGGTATGGATGCTCGTGGTCGAGAAGAGCCCGTGGCAGACCCTGACACTGATCGTGTCGCTGGAGGCGATCTTCCTGTCGACGTTCGTCATGATCGGCCAGAACAGGTCGGCCTCGTTCCAGCAGCGAAAGGCTGACCACGATTTCGTGGCGCAGGAGTTGGAGCTCAAGACCAACACAGACCTGACTCGGCAGGTGCACCAACTCACCCGACAGATCCACGCCGCCGTCACCACCCAGACGGCCGGGAGCTAGTCGAGCCGGACCACTCGGCTACGTTGGGGTCCGTGAAATTGCGCGAGGACGAGGTTCAGGTCGCGGCGCCTGATTGCAGCATCCGCTCGATCGTGATCCGCCCGGTCGGCGATGCCCGGTTGCCGGGGGTGCTGTTCTACACCGACATCTTTCAGCTGACCGAGTCCACGCTGCGCACCGCGCGACGGCTGGCCTCGTACGGGTTCGTGGTGTGCGCGCCCGAGATCTACCCGCGCGGCGAACTGGCCGGCCTGGCGCTCGAGTTCGACGACGCGGGCAAGGCGGCGGGCCTGGCCGGCGCCGCCGCCACGACCACCGCGCAGTTCGACTCCGACCGGGTCGCGGTGCTGGACTACCTGCAGGCCCGTCCAGACGTCGAGAGCCTGAACGCCGTCGGCATCTGCATCGGCGGGCACCTGGCGTTCCGGGCTGCACTGGACCCGCGCGTCGCTGCGACCGTCTGCTACTACCCGACCGGGCTGCACAACGGCGAACTCGGGGCAGACGACCCCGGCTCCCTCGCCCGGGCCGCGGGGATCGGCGGACGGCTGACGATCGTGTTCGGGTCACAGGATCCGCACGTCCCGGCCGAGGCCCGCGTGCAGATCTTGTCGGCTCTCTACGCCGCGGGGCTGGACGACCTTGAGCTGCACGTCTACGCAGGTGCCGAGCATGCCTTCATGCGGGACATCGGCGCGCGGCACGACCCGGCGGTGACTGACCTCGCGCTGCTGGAAGGTGTCTCGTTCCTCGGGCGGAGCGCGTGACTGCCGCCGTCGAACGTCCAGGTCGGTGACCTGACGATCGCGTACGAGACGTTCGGTGACCCGGCGGCCGAGCCGGTCCTGTTGATCGCCGGTCTCGCCTCGCAGATGCTGCTCTGGCACGACGAGTCTGTCGTGACCTCGCGGACGCCGGTCGGTACGGGAACTCTGGCCGACCGTCATCGGCGCGCTCACGTCCTGAGGCTGCGGTAGCGGCGGGCTTGCCGTCTCCGAGACCGGCCAGAGTGGCGACCTGCTGCAGGTCCATGGATTCGGTCCTGCCAGGCGGCTCTCGCGCAGGCGCTCACCGATCGTGCATCTGCGGGCTCTGAGGTTCGTCAGTCGGCCGTCCCGGTCGGTCGAAAATCGCACGCTAGATCCGGCCAGCCCCTCGGCTGATTTCGGCGTCAGGATCGCGCATGTGCGCGATATCGGACCGTGGGCACCGCGCCGGTGTCGCAGCGGCGCGCCCATCGTGTTGAGGCGGGCGAGGACGGCGCACACGTCCGAGTTCAGTGGCCGCCGCCCTTGCCCTTCGCCTTGCCGTGCTTCTTCGGTGCGGCCGAGGCCTGCTTGGGCGCAGCGGAGCTGACAACCTTCTTCGGGGCGCTGCTGGCAGCGACGACAGCCTTGGGACGGGCCGCGGTGGAAGTGGCCGAGACCGCCCGGACAGGAGGGTCCGACGCCGTCGCAGACGTCGGTGCTGGTGCCGGAACCGCCGAGGTCTCCGTCGTCCCGGCTACGGCGGGCAGGTCGGGCGGTGCGTCGGTGTCCGCCACCGACCCCGAGGAGAGCGAGAAGGCCGCGGCGACGGCTCCTCCCGCGAGTAGCACACCGGCGCCGGTCCACCAACCACGCCGCCGCGTCCGCAGGCCTGTCACCGTCGGCAGCACCGCGGTGTCGCTGACCTGCTCGAGCGGCGCGACGAGGGCAGCGGTCGGAAGAGTGGCTGCCGTCTCGAGCATCACGGCCGGACGCTCCAGCGCGGCGGCGTCCTCCAGTGCCGCGACCACCTCGACTGCGGTGGGACGTGCTGCCGGGTCGCCCGCGGTCATCGCCCGCAGCAGCGTCGCCCAGCCCTCGGGAACCCAGTGCGGGATCTCCGGGTCGCGGGTGAGGCGGGGCATGGCTGCCTCGACGCCGTGGCCGGGGAAGGCCGGCACGCCGGAGAAGGCCTCGATCAGCAGCAGCCCCAGCGAGTAGATGTCGACGGCCGGGCCGATCTCGCCGCCGCGCAGCTGCTCGGGTGCCAGGTAGTTCGCAGTACCCACCGTCAACCCGGCCGACGTCACCCGGGCCGAGTCGACGACCATCGCGATCCCGAAGTCGGAGAGCTTCGCGGTGAACGGCGCGTCCCGGGCCGCGTCCGGCACCGCGTCGAGCAGGACGTTGGCCGGCTTCACGTCGCGGTGCACGACACCATGCTCGTGCAGGTAGCTGAGTGTCCGCGCCAGGTCACGGGCCACCGATCCGACCTCGGCTGATGGCAGCGGACCCGAAGCGAGGTGATCCTTCAGGCTCGGACCTGCCACCAGTTCCATGACGATGAACGGCCGGGTGAAGGCGTCGTCCTCGTCGGTACCGCCGGCGTCGAAGATCGTGACGATTCCCGGGTGGTGGAGCCCGGCGAGCATGCGCGTCTCGGCCTCGATGCGGTCGCGTTGGGCGAGTTCTGTCTCGGTGTGGAACAGCTTCACCGCCACGGAACGCGCCAGCAGCATGTCATGTGCGGCGAACACGTCCGCCGCGCCGCCGACACCGACCCGGCGCCCCAGCCGATACCGGCCCGCGATCACCGTCTCCGAGGTTGGCGGGGCGGGTTCCGCCTCGACAAACACCATTGCGTACGTCCGTTCTCGAGTCCGTCCCCCAAATGGGGTGGTACCCGATTCGGCTGAAAATCAGCTGCGTGAGTGCGGGATGAGTTCGTCGGCCCGCTCCGGTTCGAGACCCTCGGTGACGTGTACCGGCGGCTTGCCGATCTCGCGCCGCCAGGCGGAGAACGCCGCGGTGGTGCCGAGCAGCCACGCCGAGCCGATGACCAGGGCACCGACGACGTCGGACAGGTAGTGGGCGCCGAGGGCGATCCGGCTGAAGCCGATCAGCAACACCATGGTCGCGGCGAGGCCGACCAGCAGCCCGCGCCACCACCGGTGCGCCAGCGGCAGCAGGACCAGCACGAGGATGCCGTACCCGACGATCGCGGCCTGGGTGTGCCCACTCGGGAAGGACTTGCCCGTCGCGTGCACGAGGGCGTCGGGCAGGACGGGCCGGGTGCGGCCGACCACCGTCTTGATAGCCAGGTTCAGCAGGGAACTGCCGATCCCGGTCACCGCGACCCACACCGCCAGCCGCACGCGCCGGCGGTAGGCCAGCCAGCAGACCAGCAGTCCGAGCACGACCCACCACACGACCGACGCACCGGAGTCACTCAGCGCCCGCATCACCGCGGTGAACGTCGAATGCTCCAGCGCGAACGAGTGGATGCTGCGGGCGACGTCCTCGTCCAGATCCGCCAGCGGCGGCCAGCTCGACCTCACGAGGGCGAGCAGCAGCGCGAACGGCAGGGCCACGAGACCGACCGCCACGAAGATGAGCAGTGTCCGGACGCCGAACCGCGCGGTGCGCTGCGGAAAGCTGGTCACGGCACGCGCACCGGGACGGGCTCGACTGCGGGCTCACGGGACTCGCCGTGGCGCGCGGTCGCGAGCACCACCAGCGTCACCGCGGTCAGCCAGCAGCCGGCGAGGACCAGGCTGCCCAGCACATCCGACGGATGGTGCATTCCGCGGTACATCCGGGACAGCGCCACCGCCACAGGATCCACCACCGCCAGCACGGTCGCCAGCACCCGCAGCCAGAGCGCCGCACCGGCGACGAAGGCGATCACCGCCAGCCCGCCGTACAGCGCGATACCCGCCGAGGTGTGACCGGACGGGAAGCTGGAGGTGGGAGGCGACGCGTCCAGGTGCGGTACCTCGGGACGGTCACGGTCGACCAGCGAGGTGATCGACACGAAGATCACTGCCTGCCCGGTCACGGCGACGGCCAGCAGGAACGACTCGCGCCAGCGCCCCAGCGCAAGCCGGAGCGCGACGAAGGCGATCACCGTCAGGACGACCACCGTCGGCGTCTCGGTCGACATCGTGATCCAGTGCGTGATCGTGTTCCACGTCGGCGTCCGCACGTCGGCGAAGGAGCGTTCGACCGACTCGTCCCAGCGGTCGACGGCGTTTCCCGCCGGCCCCAGCCACGACCCGACGGCCACCAGCACGCCCCAGATCACGATCGCGACGGGCACCAGCCGTGTCGCCGCGTAACGCGTGTTCTCCAAGGCGGTCACGTCCGCCGCCACATGGCCTCGGCGAGCCCGTACAGCCCGAAGACGAAGAGCCCGGCAGCCGCGGCGTACAGGAGCCACGGACCCGCCGCCGTGCCGGCGAGCGAGCGCAGCGCACCGTCCAGGCCGCGGGCCTTGTGCGCGTCGGCATCCAGGGCCGCGCGCACCACGAGCACCCCGGCCACGACGAAGACCAGTCCGCGGGCAATCGTTCCGATCACACCTAGCACAAGCACGATCCGGTACTGCCGGTCCGACATCCGATAGCGCTTCAGGTTCGCCGCGAACTTGCGCGACAGGCCCTCGTAGACCTGGAAGGCGCCCACTGCCACGACGACGACGCCGAGCAAACCGACGGCCCAGCGGCCCGCGGCGTGGGTCATCACCTTCCCGGCCCACTCCTGCTGCTGTTTGGCCTGGCTGCCGGACGAGGACGTCACGAGCAGCACGATCGCGTTGACCGCGAAGAACGCGTAGATGCAGCCGCGGACGAACGACTGGACGCGCGGGCCTGCCTTCTTGCCCTCGCCGGTGACGCCGAATGCCGCCTCGCTGAACCGCCAGAGGCTGTAGCCGATCAGTCCGGCGGCAAGGATCCACAGCACGACCGTCCCGCCGGTGTGGCTGGCGACCTCCTGCAATGCCCCGCGCTGGTCGGCCTCCTTGCCCGGGGTGCCCCGCGCGATCAGGACGGCCAGCCAGGCGACGAGCAGGTAGATCACCGCGCGGGCCGCCAGGCCCAGCCGGGCCAGGCCGCGGAACTGCTTGCTGTCGGTGGCTCTCTCGACGTCGGCGAAAGCGGCGGTCATGACACGCCGCCAGCACCGTCCGAGGTGGCCGCCGGGACGCACACCGTGAGCGCGTGCGGCTTCACGCGGACCTTGATCCGCTTCGCCGTGCCGCGCGCACCTCCGTCGAGTTCGTAGGCCGTCCGGCGGTTCAGCCAGATGTCGACGCGCCGCGCCGGGCGGGTGGTCAGCAACGGTGACCGGTCGACGGTGCCGGTCAACGCGCGTCCCGCGAGGCGGGTCCATTCGCCCAGGCTCTCGGCGTGCAGGACGCCGATGTCCAGGTGCCCGTCAGCGGGGTCGGCCTCGTCGAAGAGGGTGATCTGGCCGAACAGCTCGCCGACGTTGGCCAACAGCACGGAACTGGCGCGCCCGTCGTACCAGCGTTCGCCGTCCACCTCGATCCGCACGCGGTCGGCTGCGCGCCGTAGGTTCTTCACGCCGGTGTAGACGTAGGCGGCGCGGCCCAGCCGGTCCTTTATGGAGCGGGACGCGTCGCCGATCATCCGGGCGTCGAAGCCGACCCCGGCCATGACACCGAACCGCTCGCCGTTCAGGCTGCCGACATCGATCGTGCGGCGGTCACCGGCGAAGGCGACGTCCAGCGCCTGCACCAGGTCGATCGGGATGCCGAGGTTGTGCGCAAACAGGTTGGACGTGCCGGCCGGCAGTACCGCCATCGGGACGGGCCCGACCCCCTTGCGCACCAACGTGTCGATGGTGCGCTGCACGGTGCCGTCGCCGCCCCAGACCAGCAGCAGATCGGGCTTGTCCCGCAGGGCCTTGCGCACCGCGTCCGGCACCTGCTTGCTCTTCTGGACCTCCAGCCAGCAGAGGTCGTCGTGGCCACGACGTTTCAGTTCCAATCGCAGCTCCGGCAGACCGCCGTCCAGACTCTTCTTCGAATGCGCGACGAGCGCGACCTTGTTCATGATGACCGTCCTCGGGTTGCCGTACGTGTGCCCGATTCACCGCGACTCCACACCGGGCCACACGTGGACCTCACTGGCGCGCGAACGCCGGCCGGGCATACGGTCCACGGATGCAGCCCCTGGAACAGTGGTTCATCGATCGGGACGCGCGACGCAACCGGGCCAGCGCACTGCGGACCTGGACGAGGGACAACCGCCTCGAACCATTGATCGACGGAGCGTCGTACTTCGCCCGTCTCGCCGCCGCGCTCGAGGCGACCGAGGAGGGGGACGAGGTCTACTTCACCGACTTCCGTGGCGACGTCGGCGAACGGCTGACGGACGCGTTGACGGTCGGCGAGGCCCTGCGCGGGTGCGCCAAACGCGGTGTCAAGGTCTTCGGTCTGATCTGGCGATCGCACCCGAGCTGGCTCGAGGGCGGCGAGGGAGAAAATGCCGAGCTGGCAAGGGAAATCTGCGACGCTGGTGGTCAGGTGCTGCTGGACGCGCGGACCCGCCGTGCCGGTTCGCACCACCAGAAGTTCGTCGTCATCCGGCACCGCGACCGGCCACAGGACGACGTCGCCTTTGCCGGAGGCATCGACCTCGGCGAGGGCCGGCGGGACGACTCACGGCATCTCGGCGACGCGAACCCGACCGCGCTGCCGACCCCCTACGGCGCCCGCCCGCCGTGGCACGACGCCCAGGTGCAGCTCCAGGGACCGGCCGTCACCGACGTCGAACTCACCTTCCGCGAGCGCTGGGAGGGCAGTACCGCGCTGGACCTGCCGAGCCCGTTCCGGATGCTGATGGACCGCGCCTACCACGCCGGCAAGCTCGTCGGTCGGGACCTGCCGCCGCCCCGCGCGGACCCACCGGCCGCCGGTGCCCACGCGGTGCAGGTGCTGCGGACGTATCCGGCCCGCTGGCGGCGCTACCCGTTCGCGCCGCTGGGCGAGCGTGGCATCGAGGCGGCCTACCGCCGGACGTTCGCGCGGGCCCGCCGGCTGATCTACATCGAGGACCAGTACCTCTGGGCGCCGGTGGTCGCCAAGGTGCTCGCGGCCGCGCTGCGCGCCGATCCGGACCTGTACGTCATCGCGGTCGTCCCGCGCTATCCCGACCGCGAGGGAGTGGCCCGCTGGCCGAGCCTGGTCGGCCGCGAGGAGGCGATCCGGCTCTGCCACGCCGCCGCTGCCGAGCGCTTCGCCATCTACGACCTGGAGAACGAAGCGGGTACGCCGATCTACGTGCACGCCAAGGTGGTCGTGGTGGACGACGTGTGGGCGATGATCGGCTCGGACAACCTGAACCGCCGCTCCTGGACGCACGACAGCGAGCTGTCCTGTTCGGTGCTGGACGAGGACCGCGACTCGCGCGAGCCCACCGATCCGGCCGGCCTCGGGGACGGTGCCAGGCGCTTCGCCCGCGACCTGCGGCTGCAACTGTGGCGCGAGCACCTCGGCCGGCCGGAGGACGACCCGGCCGCGGACCTGCTGGACCCGGCCGAGGCCTTCGAGGCGCTGCGCGCCAGCGCAGAGCGCCTGCAGGCCTGGCACGACGGCGGGAAGGTCGGCGAGCGGCCGCACGGGCGGCTGCGCCCGCACCAGCCGGAACGGTTGCCGCGGTGGCGGCGTGCCGTCGCGGTCGGCCCCTACCGCTGGCTCTACGACCCGGACGGGCGGGCGCTGCGGCACCGTCTCCGGCGTCGCTAGCCGCCTGACTCGTGATCCACCCCGCGACTCGCCGGTTCCGGTCGGATCGGCGAACGTAGTCAGTACACCTGGCTGAGTGCGTCGGCGAACAGTGCGTCCTCGTCCACCTCCAACCCGCGCCGGACGAACCAGGTGCAGACGTTGTGGCAGTCGCGCATCAGGAAGTCCAGGCCGGCCGGGTTCGCGACCAGGTCGACGACCTGTGGCAGGTCGATGATCACCAGGCGCTCACCCGCGGCGAGGATGTTGTACGGCGACAGGTCGCCGTGCGCGACACCGTCCGCGGCGAGCAGCAGGATCGCGTCACGCAGCTGGTCGAACCAGCTCGCGAGCAGCTCGGGTGACGGGCGGGTCTGCGCCAGCCGGGGCGCGGCGTCGCCGTCGTGCTCGATGTACTCCATCAAGATTTCGGTGCCGTCCAGCTGCACCGGGTAGGGCACCGGCAGGCCGGCGGACCAGTACCGCTTGAGCGCGTCCCACTCCGCCCACGCCCACTGGCCGGCGGCGACCTGCCTGCCGTAGGTGGACTTCTTGGCGAGCGCCCGGGCGTCGCGGGTGTTCTGGGTGCGGCGTCCGTCGGTGTACTCGGAGTCGCGGTGGAACTGGCGATGCTCCTCGCCGCGGTACCGCTTCGCCGCGAGGATCGAAGACTTGCCGCCGGGCACCGAGCGG
>Ga0105247_10001820_pt1 | contig 14947 bp, 20 predicted proteins | sample KBSS24metaG_FD_81519 | JGI IMG/M metagenome (GOLD analysis project Ga0105247, IMG submission 81519) | Switchgrass rhizosphere microbial communities from Kellogg Biological Station, Michigan, USA - KBS S2-4 metaG | ecosystem: Host-associated > Plants > Roots > Rhizosphere > Soil | place...
CCGACTGACCGCACCCGAATGGCGTGCCGAGATGGCTGACCGCTTCACGGTCTGGCGGGAAGTCACCGCGACCGTCGTTGCCTGAAAGGTGAACAACCGAACGTTGTTTCATAGCGGCGGCTCGAAACCCAACTGTGCCGCTCCACTTTTCAACCAACGTGACAGTGCCGTCGGTGCTGGGGCTTCGGGAGTCGTTGGCGCAGTCCGAGGAAGACATTGCGGCAGGCCGCACGTATGGGGAAGCCGAAGTGCGTGCGCTTCTAATCGACATGCGCGCCCAGTGGACTGCGGCCGACGCCGACAATGCATCCGGAAACACCGTCAGCGGAGAGGAATTGCGGCGCCGTCACAGATTGTCGTGATCGTCGCCAGCCGAGAGCGGACCCGTGAGCGTTCCCAGGTTGGCCTCATAGGCTTGCTGGGCGTGGGCGTCGATGCCGAGCGCCGACGCGGCCCGGCTTGTGTACACGTGTAGGGCGCGACGCAAGTGCTCGGCTGCATCAATGGTGTCCACGGTAGGACGACCAGCGACGTAGGACCGATGAAGGGCGACCGCGGCGAGCATGCGCTATAGAGAAAACCCGCCTCCAGCAGGGACGGGTGGTGTGGTACGAAGCATGCAACACGCATTGCGCGCAGGCAATTCTTGATCCTGGGCATGCCGATTACGGATGTACTGATATCAGTCGATGCATAGCTTTGGATCACAAGAATCGGCCCGGAGGGGTCGGCAACATCCAGAGGATGCGACACACAGGGATCGTGAGCGGTACGAGCCGTCAGACGTGCGAGCGCCATTGGCGAGGACGTGGCCCAGGACGTCGCGCTTCGGTTCGCGGAATCTGGTGGTGCTGCCAGATTTTGACGCACCTCTAATGCCATGGAGCCGGCAGGCTAGGTCATTAACGGGGTGCAAGGTCGCGACTCTAGTTGCGTTGATTGCGGTCCTTGTACTTCACAAATCCGTCGACCGCCTGCGGGGTCACACCTAGGCGCGCTGCAATCCACGGGAATCCACGACCAAGCTCAATCAGTCGCCGCGCGGCGGCACGTCGACGCTCTCGCGCATCGGCAAGGGCGGTCGTCAACCTCTCCATCTCGGCATGCGCCGCCAGCAGCTCCTCGACTGCGCTGCTCTCATCCACCCCAGGGCTCGCTTCAATCATCAGACGTGTAGCCGGTATCCGGCGGTCCGGATTCTTCCAGAATGTTTGATGGCCTCCAACTGCCCTGCCGGATCGTCCTATGCAGACACCAGCTGTCGATCGGGCCGCACTGCGAGGTCCACTGCCGCGCGCACCGTGTCATTGATCAGACATTCCAGAGCTTCGCAGGTGAAGCGGGCTGTCGAGCTCGACGCCAGCTGCAGGGACATCAGCCGGCCATGTCGATCGACCGACACCACCACCTCGCCGCCGGCGCTCGACACCCGGACTTCCATACTCGGCGATCGCCGCTGAAGTTCGTCCACCACGGCCCGAATGCGTTCGATGCGATCCGAGACTTGCGTGACTAGAGCTGTCACATGGCCCATAGCTCCAGGCCTTTCAGAAATCGATGGTCCGCGCGTATGCCGCGACTTGCGCTGCCGACCGAACGGAGCCCTGGTCCCCGCCATCGCTCCGCACCCCCTGATCGATAGCCAACTGGCAGCGCAGACGCGCCAGCGTATTCAGCCGCACGATCCGCGTCGCCAACTCCTCGGCGGGCAGATCCATCACTACCGGACTCAGCCGCACCCCAAGGGGGACCCCATCGCCTCCAACCGACACCACCAATTCACCGCGACCACTCACCGCCTCGTAACCATCCATGCCAAGACCTCCAAACCCCGTCCATCAAGACTGTCGTGATGCTAAGGCAGTGCCAGACTTATATCAAGACTGTCTTGATGCCGATATCATTGGTGGAGCAGAGAATTAGGAGCGAGTTCGAGGGTGCTCGTCTCGCTAAGTCCAGTGCCTCCACGACATGGGACCGCGGCACAGGCCCGTCGGGATGGAAGAGCCCGATCGTTCGACGAGCACGCACCGCCAGCTCGAGCCCAACATCCAAGTTCTAATCTAAGCCCGCGCGGCCTTTGATCCCACGCCGTGTGCCCCGCCACCCCTTCCGCCGTTCACCAGCGCCCGAACCGATCCCGCCACCGCCGCCGCCGCCGATCACGGTCACCAAGACCACCAACGCACCGCCCCCGCCACCGCCGCCGCCACCGGCAGAACCCCCGCCGCCACCCGACCCGGCCTGGGGGCCATCGGTCGCGGGCGGGCAGGCCCCGCAGGCTCCGCGGGCCCCGCTGCCTCAAGTGCCGCCGCGGCGGCGGCCCGGACGGCCTGATCGGCATCGCCCCTGACGCAGTGATCGTGGCGCTTCGCCAGAGTTCGCAGAACTACGGCCCGGACAGGCCTCGCCTGGATCAGGACCAGGAAGCCGCCCGCCGGGCCGGTGACATCAACTCCTTGGCCCGAGCGATCGTGCACGCCGCCAACCTCGGCACCCGGGTGATCAACATTTCCCTGGTGTCGTGCATCCCGGTCACCAAACCGGCCGATCAGGACGTGCTGGGAGCCGCATTGCGCTACGCCGCCGTCGACCGCGACGCAAGTTAGGAGTGGGTCAGCCAAGCCTGCCCGACCGCATTTGCTCCATGTTGCTTCTGCACGCAGTCGGCGACGGGCTGAACATGGCAGGGCGCCAACGGAAGTGCGCCATACGCGCGACGTTTCTGTGTCAGCCCTGCAGCGGCGAGCCGCACACCCAGATCGGTCAAATCGCTTAAGCGGTGCCCTATTTCGTGTGACGGCGACTGACGTGTAACACGCCACCCTATTAACCAGGGATGATGGCGCAACGGAAACCCCCCGCCAGGACCAGCCTGCGCGTGGTGTCCGACACCGAGAGCTGCTACCCGGACTGGGAGACGGTGTACGCGGACAACGCCGTCTGGGTGTATCGCATGATCGTCAAGCGCATCGGCAACGTGCCCGACGCCGAGGACCTCACCGCCGAGGTGTTTCTGGCCGCGCTCAGGCCGCTGCGAACCACCGCAACAGTCGCCCACGTTCGCGGGTATTTGCGCGCCACCACGCGCACGGTTCTGGCCGCGCATTGGCGCCAGACCCTGGGCTGCGAGATCACCTCGATCGAAGATGTTCCGGACCTGCCGGAAGACGCCGAGCATGCAGTCGACAGCGCTACGGCGCAACAAGTTCACCGGGTACTCGCAGCACTTCCCGACAACTATCGCCGCATCCTGGAATTGCGGTTTTTGCAGGGTTGTTCGGTCAAAGAGTCGGCAAGCCAAATGAGTGTGAGCGTCGCCAACGCCAAGATATTGCAGCACCGAGCACTGCGACTGGCCGCCGCGCTCAACCAGACGGATGAACAATGAGCGCCCGCGGTCTGCGTCGCTACATCGACGATCTACTGGACGGGCGCCGACCCAGGCCGTTTGACGCAGATGACTTCGAAGCGGCGCAGATACGCACCGCCATCGAATTGCGTGCCGCGCGGACGGCCAGCGGGGCGCCCAGCGAACACTTCCTAACCGACCTCCACCGCCGGCTGGCCGCGCGGATGCCAGGCGGCCAGGACACCCCCGACCCCCTCCCGGGGCCGCACGCAACACGTCGTCAGGTGGTTGTCGCCGCGTCGGCCGCCGCGCTAGCGGGGGGTGGCGGCATTGTCGCCGGAGCCACTAGCGCGCGCGTCGACTTCGACGGGCACTCCCGCGCCGACAGGCCCTGGATGCAGCCCAGTGACGGCGGCTGGCAGGTCGTCGCGGCGAGCGCAGATGTGCCCGCCGGCGTGATGCATCCCTTCGACGTCGGTTCGGTGGTCGGATTCGTGGGTCGGGTCAACGGCCAACCCGAGGCGGTTTCGGGGGTGTGCACGCATCAAGGCTGCCGGCTGTGGTTCGACCCGCCCCTCGACCAGCTGCGCTGTCCCTGTCATTCCACCTCGTTCTCACCGACCGGCCAGGTCCTCAGCCATCTGCTGCCAAGCGCCCCAGACCCATTGCCGCGGCTGCAGGTTCGCGAACTGGACGGATCCATCGAGGTGTTCGTGGCCGTCAAGCCGCCCACCGAGCCGGCCTAAGATGTAACCATCCACAGATGTAACCATCCACCTATCTCTAAGGTGTGAAGACCATATTCCGGCTCGCCGCTGCCGGCGTCCTGCTCACCACAGGCTGCGCCAGCCACGCCTCCAACACCACTCCCACCAGCCCGTCGATCACCTTTCAGTCGGGCATGACTCCGGGCATGTCCGGCCAGTCCATGCCCGGCATGCCCGGCATGCCCCCGCCGCCCGCTTCGGCATCGGCCACGGCAGCCGACGCACCGGCACCGCAAGGCGGGACGGCGGTGAGTATCAGCGACTTCAAGTTCAACCCGGCGACGTTGACCGTCCCGGTCGGCACCACGGTCACCTGGACCAACCAGGACGAGGAGCCGCACACCCTCGCCGCCAAAGATGGCTCGTTCCACTCACCCGGGATCGACACCCACGGCACCTACAGCTTTACGTTTAGCACCCCAGGCTCCTATGACTACATCTGCTCGATTCACCCGTTCATGACCGGCACCGTGGTGGTGACCAAATGAGCACCGAAAACGCTCCGGCAGGCATGACCCGACGCCAGCTCATCCGGCACGGCGCCTGGTTCGGCGCGGCGGTGGTGCTCACCGTCGCCGGAGGCGAAGTGATCTCGCATGTCGCGGGGGCGGCGAGCAACAAACCGCAGTCGACGCCCACATTGCGATTCGCTCAGATCAGCGACAGTCACATCGGATTCCACGGGCCTGCGAATCCCAACGTCACCGATACGTTCAACCACGCCATCGGTCAAATCAACAGCCTCGGCTACACACCCGATTTCGTCATCCACACCGGTGACCTCACCCACCTTTCGACACCGGCACAATTCGATCAGGTCAAGCAGATGCTGACGGGTCTCAACACACCGCACGTCTTCACCGTGCCGGGTGAACACGACTCGACCGACGACGCCGGTCAGAAGTATCGCCAGGCGTTCGGCGCCGGCACCCGCGGCGACGGCTGGTACAGCTTCGACATCGCCGGCGTGCACCTCATCGCGCTGATCAACACGCTGAGCTTCTCGACGCTGGGCGGTGGCCATCTGGGCCCCGATCAGCTCGATTTCATCGAGAAGGACGTCGCCGGCCTGTCCAGCGACACCCCCATCGTGGTGTTCAGCCACATCCCGTTGTTCGCCATGTATCCTGCCTGGGGCTGGGGCACCGACGACGCCGTGCAGGCCTTGAGCTATCTGAAACGCTTCTCCTCGGTGACCTGCCTCAATGGCCATGTCCACCAACTGTTTTCCAAGACCGAAGGCAACGTGACGTTCTACACGGGCACCACCACCGCCTACCCGCTGCCGGCACCGGGACAGGGCCCGGCACCCAAACCGGTGACGCTGCCCGCCGGAAAGCTGCGCGATGCGCTGGGCGTCCGCGAGGTCAGTTACACCAAAGGACAGCAGGCCCTCGCACTGAAGGACCAGAAGCTGACATGAAAATCGTGAATCTCACTCTACGGATAGTCCTCAGCGCATCCTTGGCAGCCAGCGGCGTGGTGCACGCCTACCTCTACATCCACCGTTACCGTGATATCCCCGCGGTAGGGCCGGGTTTCCTGTTGCAGGGCAGCGTGTTCTGCGCGCTAGCGCTGCTGATCCTGGCCGGTGGGCCGGCCTGGATGCAACTGGTCGCCGCAATCGGGGCCGCCGCATCGCTGGTGGCCTTCGCGCTGTCGCGTACCGCCGGCCTCTTCGGCTTCACCGAAACCGGTTGGCAGCCATCACCATACGCTGCGATCACCGTGATCGCCGAAGTGCTGACCCTGCTGCTGGTCGGCACGACGGCCCTGCGCCAACGTCCACGAGCATCGAAGGACCCTCTGCTTCACCAGCGCGCCGACCGCGCTGGTGAACCATCATCTCGCCTGGGTTGAGCGACTTCATGCGGGGAGCGGATCTGACGTGGTGATCGCGAGGTGACCGCCGATCCGAATGATCGCTTCGACCTCTCCCGGCGCACCGTGATCGGCATGGCGGCAGCCGCCGGCATGGGCGTCGTCATGTCATCTCCCGCATCAGCTGGTCCCAGCCCGGGTGGTTCAGGTCATCCGATCAGGGCCGTCGCCTTCGACGCGTTCACCGTGTTCGACCGCCAGCCGGTCGACGATGCCGCCGAGGATGTTTTCCCGGCGGCCGGGGCCGCTTTGACTAACGCCTGGAGTGTGCGGCAGCTCGAATACACGTGGCTACGCACTCTCACGCGCATCTACGCCGATTTCTGGACGGTCACCCAGGACGCGCTCGATTTCGCCGCTCAAAAGGCTGGGTTGGAACTCACCCCGCCCGCCGGAAGCGACTGATGGCCGCGTGGCTCGAACTGAAGGCGTGGCCAGAGGTCCCGCCAGCATTGCGTGAACTCAAAGGGCGCGGGCTACGACTGGCGCTCCTGTCTGATGCCACCCCGGTCATGCTCGACTCCTGGGTGGAGAACTCCGGTCTGCGTGGCGTTTTCGACGCTCACCTGAGCACTGATCGTGTCCGAGCGTTCAAACCCGATCCACGCGCCCACCAAAATGGGTGCGACCGCATTCGGAGTGCCTCGCACACAGATCGCGTTCAGCGCGCACGGTGGTTGGGACGCGGCCGGCGCCAGCGTCTACGGCTATCCGAGTTGACCCGCGCACCGGAAATCCACTCTCACCCAACACAAGTCGGACGTTGTTGTTCACTGTCTTAAGCAGTAGAGTCCGCACCATTACCACTGATAACCCGCCGTATCCAACGTGGACGTATTCGCCTGGTGTAACAGCCTTTGTGGCGTCCGTCGCATAGCCCTGCGGAGCCGTCGCGCCCATTTGGCCGATGTCGCGGGGGAGTGACGACGGTTCAGTACTCACCGTCTTGCTGAAAAGCACTGCAGTGCTACACGTTAGCAATACGCCGCACTCAACCTGACATAATTGTTTACTTTCGGCGAGATATGTTGTGGCAGGCAGCGATTCGATCCAACGCGGCGCCGTCACTTGTCGGCTCGGAGGCGACTGTCGATCCGGGAAAAGGTGGGAGTAATCCGGGAATCAGAGAGCTGTCCGATTCCGGCGAGATTCCAGGAAAACATGACAGTGCCCGCCAAGAGAACGCATTCGGTCTGACGTCGGCGCTCAACATGCTGATTGAGAACGGTGATGCCTTCGACTACACCGGCAGCGATTTCGCCGTCTGATGTCGGAACGCCGGCTTCGGCGACATCGAAATCCCTCACGGGCCCGACCAGTGCCGCGATCGCCCACAAATAGATGCTGAGCAGGCTCACCGCTCACAAAAGGATTTCCACCGGTGCAGAGATCGGGCAAAGGCTCGGTTTCACCGCGGACGCGATCGATCCGCGGATCGAGGCGATTCAGCACGATGACTGGAAGGCAACCACCGCGCTGAAGCTTTCGGTCGCGGTGTTCGGCCGGCGGGCTGTGCACGAAGTCGCCGAGAATGCCAGCGGCCTCGGCCGCCGACAGAGCACCGCTAGCAACGCCGACCATGAGCCGAACTGCGCCACCAAAGGCAGAACTCGCCGAACTCGCAAGAAATCACGTGTACTACGAAGTCGCCATGCTGCGCACGGCCACCTCGACGACAACCACGGTACGTCTGCCGATCAGGTGTCAGCAGGCCACGTCGACGTAGACTGTCCTACTAGTCACCGTGGTGACGATGTCCTGGCCGGCACCGGGTGCGCCGGAGTCTGTGCGCGAAAACGTCTGGCCGGGCCGGACCGCGCTGATCGTGCAGCGGTCAAACGGAGCAGTCCCGACGCGGTTCACGATGACCTGATAGCCCTGGGACCGCAGCTGGCTGACCGTCCCGTCCACAGACGACGGGCCGGCCGGAGCGGCGTTCGCAGTTCCGGCCAGTCCGAGCGCGGCGGATGCCAGTGCTCCAGCGGTGAGTGTGGTGAAGAAGAAGCGTTTCATATTCGTACCTTTCGAGCGTTTCTGGTGAAGTTCCGACAGGAACCGATGGTCGGTGATCACCGGGTACTGACTCCGGCGACCGCAACCCTTTCGGAGGATGACCCGAGCGGGAGAGGCTGCTGCGTCTACGTGGTCATATGGGAACGGCTCGCGACGCTCTAGGTCTAGGTTCGGCCTGGCACTGACCGTCCCATCGTGGCCTATCGGGGCGGGTGTCTGACGCCCACCGTTCAAGTGCTGGCTGCAGCCACGACATCAGCGCGGCGGTGACTATCGCAGTGATGATGCAGACAATCAGCACCATCGCGCTCACCTCTTTGCCTTGTTGGGGTGGATGCGGCGTCACGTCAAAACGCCGAACGACTTGGGGGCCGCCCGCCCGATGCCGGCGCCGCGCATCAGTCATTCAACGACGGGCAGGAAACGTCGACGTAGACAGTGTTGAGCCGGGTGGGGTCGACCGGGAAATCACCATGGACACCGGTGACAGTGCACTCCGACAGCGGGGCAGTCACCGACGCGTTGAGTACCACGTTGTAGCCCTGGGCTTGCAGGCTACTGACGGCGTCAGAGGCCGATGAGCCTCCGAGAGGGGCCGCTGCCGCCGCGCCGGCCAATCCCAGGGCGGTTGCCGCCAGGGCGCCGACGGTTGCCGCAGTCACGGCGAAGGTCTTCATGATGTTGCTCCTTTGGTGGTGCTCGAATGGGTAAAAGTTCCGGCTGGTGAACTCTTACCAATAAATAGGGCGGCGGGTTACAGCAGTTGGAAAGTCGTGTCGCCGGCTGTGGGCCGGATATCTGGCGACATCCTGATAGGCCGCGCCTCAGTTCAATAAGCCCGGAAAATATCGAAATCTCTTTCACTTCGGGGTTGCCGGATGGTATTCCGCGACAAGGTGCGGGGCGGGATAGCAGACGCTGCCTTCGGGAGAGTGCGCGTGCTGCCGGTGATCGCACACGGTGACAGCCGAGCTCGCCTGCCGGAGCCGGAGATGCGTGGCCAGACCACAGGCACCTCGAGTCCCAGTGGGCGCCGCTGGCGCTGCCAATCCCGGTAGGGCCAGCAGTGGTGGCCGAGATCCAATCAGACCAAATGGACAGCACATTGGTGCCTTTGCCGCTGGTTATTGAACCCGTCGCAGCGTGCGCGACTATGTTTCACTCGCAGTGACTGGCGCGCGGTCGATAATGCGCCGAAAATGCGGAAAACCAGCCATTCTGCTGACCGCACATTAGTCCCTTTCGCACGCCTGCGATCGCGTTGGCCACTTACCCAATTAACGAGGCACGGCCGCCAATGGTTCAGCATTTGACATGAGGCCGCGGCGCGGCGTCAGACAATTGTGAGAACCGACAAACCGGCCAGCCGCCCTCAGTTGCTGGGGCCGCTGGCCGCACCGGCGGCGTGATGGGCTTACGATCAAGGCACCGACAGCCAGGCACGTGACAGCCCGTGGACCGCCGCGAAGCGCAGGCGATCACCCAACAACCACGGGCCGGCCGGAGAGAAACGGCCTACGCGACCGTGGTTTTGCTGCGGCTGCTCAGCACAGACACCGCCACCAAAACCACGGTGAACACCTCGGCGATCACGCTCACCTCCGCTTGGGGCGACGGTTCCCAGCCGCGCTCGGTGAACCCGAACAGGCCCATGGTCCGCGAGAGCGCGAAGGCGATCAGCGTCCCCACCGACAGCAGCGCCCCGGCCCACTGCAGCCAAAAGGGTCCGCCGGCTAGGACCAGCACCGCGAGCGCACAAAACATGCTGACCTGCAACAGGAACGCCGGCCCAACCGTGGGGACGTGGTTGTAGCCATGGATGTAGAGGTAGGCGTGGATGACGCCGCTGACGGCCAGCGTGGCGCCGATGCCCACGCGCATCGCCCACTGCGAAACGGTGTTCATGACAGCGGCTGCTCTTTCAACGCCAGCGCCTGTTGGCCCTTCGTGTAGCTGACCTGCCGGATACCCAGCGCGTTGTGGAGTTTCCCGGCGGGCAAAGTAGTCGGTCTGGGTGCCGGCCCGTCGCCAGGATGGGGCAACGGGTAGGCGGTGGTGGTGCCGCTGTAGAACGTCACGTTGCCCTCGGTCTTGGAAAACAGTTGATGCACATGCCCGTTGAGGCCGGTCACTGAGGAGAACATGACGTGCCACCTCCCGGATCGGTGGAGAGCCCGCAGCTGCGAAATGCTCACCAAGAGATAGCGAAGCCGGTTACACGACAGGGCGGTCAAGTCGGCTCGCCGGGGGCGAACACTTCGATCATGCCGTTGACCTCACGAACCTCCAACCGCGGCAACGGTGCCAGCGCCGTCGGCGCCGGATGGGAGAGCACCTCTCCCGTCGGGGAGAACGAGGCGAAATGACACGGGCAGCGCAGCCGGTCCGTAGATTGCTCGAATCGCAGCCGGCAGCCCTGATGTGTGCAGACCCCCGAAACCGCCTCCGGGCGCCCATCCACGCGGCGCACGAACCCGATCAGCGAGGCTTGTTCAAACGGGTGCATCACCCCGTCGGAGACCACATCCGAACTCGTCGCCACAGGCCGCCAGCTGCCCTTGGTGGGGACCAGTTCGCCGCCGGCAGCCACCGGGTGCCCCGCCGCCGGCGCGTACCCACCACGGAAGAGCAGGCGATCGGCGCTGACCGCCGCGACCGCCGCCGCCGCGGCCGCCGATAGCCCCACCATCACCTGCCGGCGGCTGGCCCGCAGCCAGCTCACCTTTGCTGCAGGCGGCTGGTCGCCTTCCATCTGCGCGGCAAGGCGCCGATGCAGATCGGTCAGGAACTCCTGCCGCGGCGCGCCGGCCCCCGGGCGGGCCGCGCGCAGGTCGATCGCGACGCGGATCTGCGCGGCCTCAAAATCATCCAGGCGATAGGGCTTAGGACGCCGACCGCGCAACAGGTCATCGACATACCGTCGCAACCCTTGCGCGTTCATCGCCCTTCCGTCCCGTTAACCAGTGCCGGCATCCGCCAGCGCCCACATCGTCACGAATCCAAATAGCTGGCAGTGCCTCGACAGATCGTCAGTCGACGCGCGCCGCCACGTCCGCCGCCCCTCGCTGGGAGTTTCGGGGCCGCGGAGACACTGCCACCACCCTTTATAGATAGCCGCCCGGGTTACACGCCGGCTCGACAACCGGTCCGGCGATCACAAAGGCGCCGCGGCGCAAGCAACGTGTGGCACGTCGGGTGTTCGCCGCGTGCTTGACCGACGTCCGGCTCGGCCTTGACCGTCAGGCATCGGTGTTGGATTGGGTGGACGCCCGACCCGCAGGGGCGGTGAACCGGCCCCACCTGGACCGGGGTGGGCGGGGCGAGCGGTTTGTCGGCCACCTGTCGTCCGTGTGCAGCTCCTGCAACTCGGACTTCAAGATCCGCAGCGACTTGCCCCCGTAGCGAGCCGCCTCGGGCAGCTTGCTGCCAGCGAACATCAAGACCATCACGACACCCAGAACCAGCCAGTGCCCAGGACCGAAATTGGCAAACATCACTACCTCCCAATGCAACTCGTCACCCTTAAGCCAATGCACTCGTCACCCTTAGGCAAGACGGTGGGTTACAGCAACGGCGGAGGGTGGGTCTTCGGATTGAGCGGTTGTCGCGTGAGGGCGTGTAAACGGGAGGACCATTTGCAGCAGGTGGCAGTGTTTTCTGCGGCCTGAATGCTCGAGTCGGACAGGCGTGTGATGGCAGATCGCGATCGCGAGAACCCGCCCGCGCTGTGGATGGTGCCGGATGGGCGGTACGCCGATTGGGAGGCGATCTATCGGGACAACGTGACCTGGGTGTATCGGACGATCTTCGCGCGTGTCGGCAATCAGCCCGATGCGGAAGATCTCACAGCCGAGGTATTTTTGGCCGCTCTGGGGCCGCTGCGGATTTCGGCAACCATACCCGAGGTGCGTGCGTATCTGCGGGCCACTGCGCGCACCGCGCTGGCCGCGCACTGGCGCGCCACGCTGGGCCGCGAGATCACCGCGATCGAGGACATCGCCGCGGCCCCGGACAGCGAGGAGGCAATCAGCATGGCCCCCCAGCGGGTGCGCGTCGTGTTGGAAGCGCTGCCCGACAACTACCGCCGGATCCTGGAGCTGCGGTTCTTGCAGGGGTGCTCAATCAAGGACTCCGCGACGGAAATGGGTGTCAGCGTGGCCAACGCCAAGGTGCTGCAACACCGCGCCCTGCAGCGGGCGGCACAGGTTAACGGGAACGACGAGCGGTGACCGCGCACGGCTTGCGGCGATCGATGACCTGCTGCGCGGTCAGTGTCTGACGCCGCTTCCCACGGACCATTTTGAGCCATTCGACCTCATTCCCACCGACCGGACAGATCCTCGCCCATGGCCGCGGACCGTACCGAAACCGTTGCCGCGCTTAGAGCTTCGTGCGGCAACGGCGCCATCGAAGTCCTCGCCCAGCCCAGCAGACCTAACCCGCCCTAGCGCGGCAACCCGTGTAACGGGCCTGCGCATCTCATGGTGAGCACGTTCGAAGACGTTGCGCCGCGTCGGCCGACGTGCCGATCGTGGCGACGTAGGTACGTGCGCCAAACATCACCTGCTAAGCTAAGTCCCCGTTTGGGCCCAAAATGCGACCCACGGATTTGAATTTGAGGATCCGCAGTGACAAATCCGCCGGATGTCAGATTGACTGCGAATCCTCCCAACTGTACTGAGACGGGACAGTCGCCTCGAATAACATTGGGGCACAGCGCCTACTGCCGTCAGATTCAGTCCCGCCAACCGGTCGGGAACCACAAAACCTAGTGACCGGACACACCGGGGCGATTCACTCCACTGGACTGGCGTCGGGGCGTCGGAAACGACATCCGAGCCTCGCGTGCCTCTGGGATAACTGGTGCCTTGCGTATCGCACCCGCCCCGATTGACGGCATTCGTAGCGATGCGTTACCGCGAGCACGGCGTGACTCGCTTGTACTCCGCCGGTAGCGGGGTCAGATCATTTCCCGAGTGCCTCTTCGCGTCTCGTCGGCTACCTATTGCGAGCAAGCATCACCGCTTGTCTACCGCTCGAATGTTATGCGGAGGGAGTATCCGGGAAAGCCCTGCGCATCGCCACCGTAGAGCCAGGCGGAAAGCCGTTGCGCAGCGGTGTAATTCGACTTCATTCAACCTCATTCTACGTGGATGCCCGACCTTTGTCGGGGCGGCACGTCGAGGTTCAAACCATATGAGCGAATGGGTTGCGTCGATCATGACGTCTGGCGTGGACTGGCTCTGGTCACAACGCACGCGAGGTTACTGCTAGCAACCGTGATGCAGCGTGCATCACCGAGCGGCGGAGAGAAAGGCTCGACTAAGCTAAGAAGCGCGGGATGCATTGCTTCGCTTCAACATTAACGCTTGGTCTCGGTTGTGTTTCGATCCGCCAAAGCCTGTGGCTGGGTGGGCTTTTCTGGGTTCACGCTGGTCGGAGTACCTTGCTTGATTGGAGTGGCCGCCAGGACATCGTCGACCACGACCACGTCGCCCGGCCGCAGTGCCGCCGACTCTGTAAGTTCCGCGACCGCCGCCACAAGGCTCCCAAGAAGACGCCGTCTCTATCCCGGCACGGATTCTGGCACCATTGCGGAGATGGATGCGCGTTCGGAGCCGGGTCTTAATGATCCGTTCGAAGAGGCGATCGACGATGCGCTGAGCTCCCTGCCGGCCGATCTCCGTGCGGCGATGAGCAACGTCGAGATCGTCGTCGAGGACGAGCCTCCCGACGGGCAGCCGCTGCTCGGCCTGTACCGCGGCGTACCGCTGCCGCGAAGGAGCAGCACGTACAGCGGAGTGCTTCCCGACAAGATCAGCATCTTCGGCGGGCCGATCACGCGACTCGCTGCCGGCGACGCGGACCGGCTACGCCGCGAGGTCAGGCATGTCGTGCTCCACGAGATCGCGCATCACTTCGGGATCAGCGACGAGCGGTTGATCGAGCTCGATCGCTACTGACATGGTGCTGATGCTCCGCGGCACAGCCCGCGGTCTCGGTCTTCTGCTGATCATCGTCGGCGGCATCATTGGGACTGATCGGCGGCTCGTTCATGACCGGTCGTGGACGGTGGGCGGTCACCGGCGCCGTGATGATCGCGATCGGCATCTGCTTGCTCGCCGCGGGTCATGTATCGCGACCGGGGTCCGAGGCGATGACGGAGCTCGACGAGATCCGCGCCGAATCCCCAACCCCCGCCTCAAAACCCGCACACACGGCACCCGCACCCGCCAACGAATCCAGCAGCATCCCACCATGGGCGCGAGGGGCCCCTTACAGTTGCCGCGTGGCAGTGCGCATCCGGACCGCCTGCGATCCGGCGGACTTCAGCGGCGCTCCTGAAGACCCCGACGACCTGGGCGAGCAGGTCGCCATGATGTGGGCGGCCGGCGCCAGCCGACCCGAGTGGTGTTTCGTCGCTGAAGACGAATCGGGGGCCCGGGTCGGCCGTGTGGGCTACCGGGTCGAACCGACGGTCACGAACCCGGCCTGGCTGGGGACCCTGCCGCCGGTCGAGCTGTTCCCCTTCGGGCTGTGGTTGCCGTGGGAGCACGGCGGGTGCGACCTCGGCCGGGTCCTGTTCGCTACCACCCTGGGTCGGCTGGGGACAGAACTCCCGGCCCGGGTCGACGCCCGGGTCAACCCCGAGCTCCACGACCACCCCCGCGAGCGGGTTCGTCTGTTCGACGACATCGGCATGGATCTGTTCCAGGAGAAGGAGGGCTTCACGTGGCGCAACTCTGGCGCGCCGATCCCACCGCCCGGCCGGCTCCGCTTCGCGACGGCGCTCGAGACCGGGCGCGACCTCTACCAGGATGTGATGGCCCGGGCGGGCCGGGACACCCTCGACCGCAACGACCGTTGGTACCGCGACCACATGGACGAGGCCCACTGGGCGGCCCAAATGATGGAGTACCTCCAGGAGGAGGAC
>Ga0105247_10001821_pt1 | contig 14947 bp, 11 predicted proteins | sample KBSS24metaG_FD_81519 | JGI IMG/M metagenome (GOLD analysis project Ga0105247, IMG submission 81519) | Switchgrass rhizosphere microbial communities from Kellogg Biological Station, Michigan, USA - KBS S2-4 metaG | ecosystem: Host-associated > Plants > Roots > Rhizosphere > Soil | place...
AGATCTTTTATAAAATTATCTACAGAAAAACCGGGAGCAAAATCTCCTTTTACCACTTTTGGTGCTAACACTTCAAGTGTCCAGCAACCCGCCGCTCCTTTCGATATCGACTCTAACATTGTATTCAAATCAAGTCCTGCTTTCACACCATAAATAAGCGCTTCGCAAACACCGATCATTGTTCCTGCAATAGTTATCTGGTTACACATTTTTGTATGTTGACCGGCGCCTGCTTTTCCCTGGTAAACCATATTTTTCCCGAAAGCCTGGAATATCGGCATCACTGAATCAACTACTTCTTTTTTACCACCAATCATAATAGAAAGCGTTCCCCCGACAGCGCCTACCTGTCCGCCGGATACAGGAGCATCAACAGATTCACAACCAACATTACCTGCTTCTTCAAATATTTTTATAGCCAAACTTGGTTTGGTAGTTGTCATATCAATTAAAACTGTTCCGGGTTTTATTGTTTTAAATATTCCCTGCCCGCCGAAATAACATTCTTCTACATCTTTTGGAAAACCAATAATAGTAACGATCACATCGGAGTTAGCAGCGATTTCTGCCGGAGTATCATACCAGGTACAACCCATGCTGAGCAATTCGGTTGCTTTTTCTTTTGTACGATTAAATACATTCAATTTGTATCCTGCATTCACCAAATGTTTTGCCATTGGACCTCCCATGATGCCGGTACCTATCCATCCTATTTTTTTATCTTTCATTGTTGCTGTTTAAATTCTTTGCTAAAAATTATAATATTCAATTTTAAAACAATTTTTATTGGGCAAAGTAACATAAATAGAAACATTATTGTTCTGCAAAGGGCATTTATATAATTAAGAATTTCGAAGGCCCTAGCTGGTAGCAGAAATCATTTAACTCTATTTATTTTATTATAGTTATGGTGGATGTTTTTGAATAAGCTGGCTTTTTTCTTGTCAGCACGATGATTACTATGGCAAGTGAAATAATTACGGCTGCTAATAACAGAAGATAAAACACGCCTATTGAGAGATCATGTGTTACTGCAGCAACATTTGTTGTCAGTTTTTGATAATGAGGAATGATCCAACTGAATAAATAAGCCTGGGCTAACACTAAACAACAAATAAACAAAAGCATAATAAAACTATGTTTAACAGTAAAGCGGAAAAGCTGTGATTCTTTTCCAATCAAATGTCCCGCAGCCGCTGCAACTGCAATAGATTGAGGAGAGATCATTTTACCTACTACTCCACCCGAAACATTGGCTGCTACCGTTACTACAGGATCAACGCCGATGGATGTAGCTGTTGCAGCCTGCAGTTTTCCAAACAAAGCGTTGGCGGAAGTGTCAGAACCTGTTATAAAAACCCCTAACCATCCAAGCACCGGAGCAAAGAAAGGGAACAATACTCCTGTATTCGCTAATGCCTGTGCAATTGTAAGAGTAATACCTGAATCGTTTACGATATAAGCGAATGCTAAAACGGAGGCAATAGTAATTATAGGAAACTTCAATTGCTTAAGTGTTGAAATAAATATCTTCATCCCTTCGCTAAACTTTAATCCAACCAAAGGAATTGCAATGATAGCGGATAATAAGATAGCAGTACCGGATGCTGACAGGTAATTGAATTTAAAAATATGTGGTATGGCTTTCCCATTTTTATCAAGAATAATGTTATGCAGGCCCGGAAATTCAAATTGAATTTGACCAAAGGAATTAAAAAGATCTTTAACCGGGGGCATTCCCCATGCAATTATCATTACGGTTAATAATATAAAAGGAGACAAAGCTTTTATCAACTGCCCCGTAGTATATCTTTCATCAACATTAATAGTTGGAACCGGTTCTTCGGGAAATCTCCATATATTTTTCGGCTTCCAGTATTTTAAAAAGACGGTAAGTGATATGATAGAACCAATGCCCGCAATTACATCAGGAAGGGCCGAGCCCAAAAAGTTTGATGTTAACCATTGAAGAAAAGCAAAAGATAATCCCGATACCAATATTGCAGGCACTACTTCTTTCATTTTTTTAAATCCTGCAATAAGGATAACAAGATAAAAAGGAAGTAAAACAGATAAGATAGGAAGTGTTCTTCCTACCATTTGTGAAATAGCCATTTCATTAATGCCTGAAACTTGTGATGCAACAATAATAGGAGTACCTACAGCGCCAAATGCAACTGGTGCTGTATTGGCAATAAGGCAAACACCAGCAGCATAAAGTGGATCGAACCCTAAACCAACCAGCATCGCCGCAGTAATAGCCACAGGGGCGCCAAAACCAGCTGTACCCTCGAGAAAAGCACCAAAAGAAAAAGCAATAAGCAGGGCTTGCAATCTTCTGTCGGAAGTAAGCGAAGCCATGAAATGTTTAATGATCCCAAACTGCCCGCTTTTAACTGTTATATTAAACAAGAAAACGGCGGTAATAACTATCCAGCCAATAGGGAACAAACCATACAAAGCCCCATTAGCAGTAGAAAGTAATGCCAGCTTTACCGGCATACCATAAACCAATATAGAAATAAGCACGGCAATAATTACGGAAAACAGGCTTGCCTTATAACCTTTCATTTTTTTTATAATCAATGCCCAGAAAATAAAAAGTATTGGGAGTATGGCAACCAAAGCTGATAAAGCAATGCTATTTAACGGGTCAATAACCTGTGTCCAATTCATGAAATTTTGTTATAGCATTTTTTAATTTCTACAGATGTAAGGTAATGAACATATAAACCTCAACAATATTCCAATGGGAAAACATCTTCTAATTTACAATTAAGGTAAATTCAACACAATTATTTCAATGATCTAAATTACAAGACGAGGGCCTTCTGCAGTTGCTTTATGAGTCGTTACTGTTTAATCAAAATCACTAACTTTAATCAAAAGCTTGCTTATGAGTAAACTGATTCGACCTGGACAAATCATTTTTGCTCTTGGTATTATGTCACTCGGCATTCTTCAATTTTTTGCAAAAGATTTTATTATCGCCAGGCCTCCGGCAGCTGCATGGGCTGTTGCAATTCCCGGCAAACTTGCGTGGGCTTATGCATCAGGTATTATACTTATTCTTGCTGCACTTGGTATAATTTTCAAAATAAAAGCAAAGGTAGCTGCGCTGTTAATTGCTGTCATCATCCTCCTATTTTCTTTTTTCTTTCGCCACCTGTATGAATTTTCAAATTGGGTAGGTTCCTATAAAGCATTAGCATTAACCGGAGGAGCATTTATAGTGGCAGTCTCATTTACTTCTATAAAAGAAGAGACGGGTCCGGTTAATTTTTTCTCAACACGCAGTCTTATGCTTATGGGTTGTCTTTTCATTTCTCTCTTTTTAATCAGTGCAGGGCTTGCCCATTTCAAGTTTGATGATTTTGTAATATCTCTTGTTCCTGCGTACATGAAGACACTTTATTTCTGGACATATTTTGCAGCAGTAGCATTATTGCTCGGCGGCATCGGTCTTATTTTTAATGCAACAAGAAAATATGCTGCTTTACTTGCAGGCATAATGATCCTTATTTGGTTTTTTATGGTACATATCCCCAGGGCAATCGAAACTCCTAATGTTACAACACCGAATTATGAAGAATGGATGGGAGTATGCGAATCTTTTGCGTTTAGCGGGATCTTTTTTGTCCTGGCAGGTATGTCCTCAAAAAAAATAGAAAAGAAAATAGAGAGAGAAACAATATAACTCCAGTTTGTGAGACACGAATCAGGACTTTAGGAAAAATATTCCAGCTATCTCGCCGTTGTGATTATTCTTTCTTCGTACTGTTAAGTGATCATATTATCATGAGATCCCGCCAGAAACGGACAACAAATAATTTAATAAAAAAAGGAAATGAAATTGATTTCCTTTTCGAGGTTCCGAGCGGATTCGAACCGCTGTAGGAGCTTTTGCAGAGCTCTGCCTAGCCACTCGGCCACAGAACCGTTTATATTTTAATTTCAGTTCCGATAAATATCGGAATAAGACTTTAGATTTGTTCCTAGGGACTCCTTTGGAGAATCTGAAAGCGGGCAAATATACATTTTTTTGCCCCATTATTTTAGTACCTAACGCTTTTCAATGAGTCGTATTGCTGAATCAGAGCTGATAATTAATGCCCGTGGTGCTGTGTATCATTTGGATCTTCGGCCTGAAGAATTAGCAGGTACTGTTGTGACAGTGGGCGATCCCGGCAGGGTGAAAGAAGTAAGCAAACACTTTGATAAAATAGAAATCAAAGCAGCGCATCGTGAATTTATTTCCCATACCGGCTACGTTGGCAAAAAAAGATTGACCGTATTATCATCCGGTATCGGGCCCGACAATATAGATATTGTAATCAATGAACTGGACGCTTTATGTAATATTGATTTTGAAACAAGGCAGATCAAATCAAAACTTTCTTCCCTTAATGTAATAAGACTTGGCACATCTGGTTCTTTGCAAGCTGATATACCTGTCGATAGTTTTGTTGTCTCTACTCATGGATTAGGTATTGATAATCTTCTTAATTTTTACAGGCTTGAACAAAATGACCAGGAAAAACAATTACTGCATTCTTTCGTCACACATACACAGATGCATGGCCAAATGAGTCATCCGTATATAAGCAGCGCTGCCGGCTCATTATTGAAGCATTTTGTAAAAGATTTCCACCAGGGAATTACTGTTACCTGCCCCGGCTTCTATGGCCCGCAGGGACGGATTTTGCGTCTCGGCATCCGCAATCCTGAATTGATCAACAGGCTTACAGACTTTCGTTTTGGGCAGCACCGTATCACTAATTTTGAAATGGAAACATCAGCTATCTATGGCCTGGGAAAATTATTAGGACATAATTGCCTTGCCGTTAATGCAATTGTTGCGAACAGAATTCAAAAAGATTTCTCAAAAGATAGCAAAGCTTCGGTTGAAAAGATGATAATAAAATTTATTGAGATATTTTCGCAGGATATTTAACACGAACTAAGAAATGCAGGTTCACTTTTACAAATACCAGGGAACAGGAAACGATTTTATTGTTCTCGATAATCGTAAGCATGACTACAGCAATCTTTCTTCTGAACAAATAAGAAGATTATGTGATCGTCGTTTTGGTATTGGCGCCGATGGCCTTATGATGCTGAATGAAAAAGTTGGTTACGATTTTGAAATGAAATATTATAATGCGGATGGCAGGGAAGGAAGTATGTGTGGTAATGGCGGTCGCTGCATGGTAAGATTTGCCTACCAGTTAGGCATTCATCGTAACCTTTATAATTTCTTAGCGGCAGATGGTGTACACGAAGCGGAGATAGATCCTGATGGCATTATTTCATTAAAAATGAAAGATGTCGATAACGTAAGAAAATTTCATAGCGATTTTATTCTTGACACCGGCTCAACTCATTATATAAAGATCGTCTCGGATGTAATGAACGTTGATGTATTTAAAAAAGGTCATGATATACGTTACAGCAAAGAATTTGAAGAAGAAGGTATCAATGTAAATTTTGTTGAGCAGGTAAGCGATGATAAAATAATTGTTCGCACTTATGAGCGGGGTGTGGAAGATGAAACATACTCATGCGGTACGGGTGTGGCAGCAGCGGCTCTTGTTTGCTATCACAATGAAAATGGCTTTAATGAAGTAGAAGTAAAGACGCTGGGTGGCAATCTTAGCGTTGAATTTGATCGCATTGATGAAAGCGCTTATGAAAATATATGGCTTTGCGGCCCTGCAGAAAAAGCTTTTGAAGGAACGGTTGAATTAAAAGAATGACCGGTATTTTATCCAGAGAGAATATTATTGAACGGTTGCATACTATTTCCGGTGAATTCGTTTCCTTTTGTTCTTCTATTGAGGATAGGTTCTTTTTCTACCAGCCTCCGATTAAATGGTCGATAGCACAAAATGTAAAACATCTTATCGTTTCCGTCACTACAACGAAATATGCCTTTTCTTTTCCAAAATTAATTCTCAAGCTGTATGTTGGAACCCCTAATCGTGTTTCCGGGACCTACGATGAATTGGTCACTAAGTATAAATTGAAATTAGAACAGGGCGGAACAGCGGGAGGCAGGTTTGTTCCAAAACCCTCTTCTCAAGAAGAAAAGAAAGAAAAAATGCTGGGTATCTTTTTAAAAGCTACCAATAAACTTGTTTCATCCATCGAAAAGAAATGGAATGATGTGCAACTTGATCAATATATAGCGCCTCATCCATTACTTGGCAAAATTACCCTTCGGGAATTATGCTATTTTACTGTTTATCATACAGAACATCATCTTAATATTATAAAAGAAAGGTTGAAAGAATATAGAACACTTCCGTAACTTCCCTCCCACTTCATTTATGATCCAGTACTTTAAAAATATTAATCAGCAAACTGTTGAAATTGATAAGCCTGAGAATGGTGCATGGATAAATGTGTCTCCGCCTTTAAAACAAGAAGAGTTTTCTGAGTTATCCAATGGCCTTGAAATTCCTATAGATTTTTTAACCGACTCGCTGGATATCGATGAAAGAAGCCGTTTTGAAGAGGATGATAATGTAAAACTTATCGTTATAAAAACGCCTACGGAAAACAATTCATTCAACGAGAGTGATGCCTACTATATAACTATCCCAATCTGTATTATTCTTACACATAACCAGATCGTTACTGTAAATTCATTTGACAATCCGGCAATAAAAAAATTCCTGAATACTTTTCAAAACAGGCAGTCTGATAGAAGAAGCATGATGGTGCTGAAAGTTTTTGAAAAGATCGTTCAGAATTTTATGGATCATCTGAAAGAGATCAACCAGCGTCGCAATATTTTTGAGCAAAAATTATATGATGCCAGTCGTAATGAACATCTTCTTGAGCTTATGCGTATCCAGAAAAGCCTGGTATATTTTCTAACGGCTCTACGCTCCAATGAATTATTGCTGGTAAAAATTCAACGAACTAATTTTCTTGGTTTGACCGAAGAAGAAAAAGAATTTCTTGATGATCTTATTGTTGACAATTCACAGGCTCTTGAAATGGCAAACATTTACAGTAATATCCTCGGCAGTACGCTGGATGCATTTGCGGGGATAATAGCCAATAATCAAAATGAAGTATTAAAAAGGCTTTCGGTTATAACAATTGTTCTCACTCTCCCTGTGCTTGTAGCAAGTATATATGGTATGAACGTACCTATCCCCTACCAGGATTCGAAACTCGCTTTTTATATGCCGGTTGGTTTATCTCTCATCATATCGCTTTTTATCGGCTGGTTCTTTTTAAAGAAAAAAATATTTTGACCTGTCATGCAATTTACTATCCGGGTTTATGGCATATTAATAAATGATCAAAAACAAGTCCTGGTAAGTGATGAGTTTATTCGTGGCGGTTATTATACAAAATTCCCGGGTGGAGGATTAGAGTTTGGCGAAGGAACAAGGGAGTGCCTGAAAAGAGAATTCAAAGAAGAAATGGATCTTAACGTAGAGGTCGGCGAACATATTTATACCACGGATTACTTTCAGATGAGTGCCTTCAGGCCTGATCAGCAGATCATTTCCATTTACTATTATGCAAAAGCATTAGAAGAAATTAAAGTTCCTTTACGAACTGCAGTCTTTCATTTTGATGAACAACAAATGAAAGTTTATGAGGCGACCGGCGAAACAGAAACTTTTCGTTTTATTGACTGGAACGAGTTTTCTTCCGAAAGCGTAACACTGCCAATTGATAAAATAGTTGCCGAAATCATTAAGAGTTCCTTCGAATAATCTTTCACTAAAAAAAACTATTGATTATTAATTACTATTTATTAAAAGTAATTCTATGGAAGCCTAATAATAAATAATCAATAATTGCTGCCTATCCGGCGGTTGGAATATTTTGAAATGCATCTGCTTCCTGTCCCATTGCAGTCCTTTTCATTTTTATCGCTGTTTCATGTCCAACATATTTCTCAATTTTCTTTTCAGCAAAAATAATCACAGGTGTAAGAATGATTGCCATACTTGCTTTGTATAAATAATTTACAACACCTATCGCCAATATTTGTTGCCAGGAAAAAATTCCGCTAAAAGCAATGAATAAAACAATATAGCTATCTACAAGCTGGGAAACCAGCGTTGAACCCGTCGCCCTTAACCAAACTTTTTTATCTCCAGTCCTTCTTTTTATTTTATGAAATATATACGAATCGACCAACTGACTTACAAGAAATGCAACAAGACTTCCTATAATGATCCTCATACCCTGTCCGAATATTCCATTGAAAGCATCCTGCATATTTGGTATATGATTTTTTTCAACGCCGCTGCTGATCCAGAAATCAGCAGCAGGCACATGTATTGCCGCATAAAACATAAGAAATGCGTAAGAGATAAGTGCAATCGCAGTAAAAGAAATCCGCCGTACAGCTTTTGGCCCGTAATATTCATTTACAATATCGGTCATTACAAATTCAAGAGGCCACAGCAATACACCACAAGTCAATGTTACTGTAACCGATTCCCCAAAAAGAGTGAAAGGCGTTGGTGTGAAGCCAAAAAGTTTTTCGAGTGAAAAAAGTTTGGTCCCAATCGTTTCGGCAATCAGCGCATTACAACAAAAGAATGCGATAATACCAAGAAAAAGCTTAGTTGGTCTGTCCTTAAGAATATTTGTTATCATTGGTGGGCATTAATGTAAAGAAGATAAAATGCGTCAATTACTAAAAATAAAACATTAGCCACAATCAACCATAGCGGGACGATAGCTAATTTTTTTCTTGATATAACTCCGGCAAAAAAATAACAAAGATTAATCAGGGGGTTTAATATAAATGCCATCACAAAACCAATGGTGATGATATAATCGGTAATATCCTGGTTTTTGATCCAATGGCTGATTTGGATGGAGAATGCAAACAAGAAAAAAATGTTGCAGATAAACGCCAATCTTGATAAAAATAAAAGCCAGCGCATTATAGTTTGAAGTTCGACGTTTGAAGTTTAATGTTTAAGTTCGAAGGTAATATTTGTAAACAGAACTACCATTTCCTGCCGGCCAGGTTTTAAAAGAAATAACCCTTTAAAAATTTAGCCATTCAATTATTTAAACTCAATAAACTTTAAAATACTTAAATCTTTAAACTGCAAAAAATAGCATTATTTTGTCAGCCAAATAATAAACCCAGATGAAAAATCCTTTGTTGAAAAAAGCTCTTCCTCATGCTATTGCTATCCTTATTTTTCTTGTAGTGTCAATTTTATTTTGCAAACCGGCATTAGAAGGAAATGTATTGAACCAGCAGGATACTATTGGCTGGAAAGGCATGGCCCAAAATGCTTTTGAATACAAAGAGAAGCATGGCCATTTTCCATTATGGAATCCTAATCTTTTTAGTGGCATGCCCAATTACCAGGTGGCAATGGAGGGTAAAAGTATTTTGCCTGATCTTATAAAAGTTTTCTCTTTTGGCTTACCTCAACCTATCAGTTTTTTCTTTCTGGCTTGTGTTTGCTTTTATGTACTTTGTATGGCACTACGAATAAGACCGATCGGTGCTATTTTTGGTTCGCTTGCATACGCTTTTTCTACATATAATGCGGTTATCATAAACGCTGGCCATGAAACACAAATGTGGGCAATTACTTTTACTCCGTTATTGCTTGCGGGCCTCATCTTCGCTTTTGAAAAAAAATATTGGCTAGGTCTAGCCTTGATAACTTATGGATCATACCAGCAAATTGGGGTAAATCATTTACAGATCAGTTATTATTTTTTCCTTATTGCTACTGCTATTTCACTAAGTTACCTGTATATATGGATCAAGAATAAGGAATGGAAACACGCAGTTTTTGCAATCGGCGTTACAATTGCAGGAACTACTATAGGTTTAGGAGGCTCTGCTTTATCGTTACTGACAACTGCTGAATACAGTAAATACACCATGCGTGGCGGAAAAGACATTTCAATAGAAGGTGATACAGTGAAAAAGGCAAAAACCTCCGGGCTTGACACTTCGTATGCTTTTGTTTATAGTATTGACAAATCTGAATCGGTTACGTTGCTAATGCCAAATGCATTTGGAGGAGGCAGCCGGAAGGTTGCGGGTGAAAGTTCACATGTTGTGGAAAAATTAACTGCAAGGGGAGTGAATGAAAGCAATGCAATACAATTAGCAGAAGGTCTTCCCAAATATTGGGGAGCTTTACCCTATACATCAGGCCCTGCTTATCTCGGAGTTTTTATTTGCCTGCTCGGCCTTATTGGTTTTGTAATAATTAAAACTCCTTTGCGTTGGGGCTTGCTGGCCGCAACTATTTTTGGGATTTTTATTTCCTGGGGTAAAAATTTTGCGGGTTTTAATACATTTTTATTCGAACATCTTCCCATGTTTAATAAGTTTAGAGCTCCTTCTATGGCTCAATTTATTCCGCAGGTTACCGTTTGCATTATGGCCATGCTTGCTTTACAAAGATTATTGTTTGCAGAAAAAAGCAAAGAATTATTGAAAGCTGATTTCAAGAAAATATTGTATAGTGTCGGGGGCTTATTCGCACTATTAGGATTAATATACCTGGCAATGGACTATAGTTCTCCGATTGATCAGCAATTGCTCTCCAATAAATGGGATAATAGCGGAAGTGATGAAATTGGACGCCTTATAGTATCAGGATTAAAGGCTGATCGTAAAGCTATGTTTGGAGGCCAGTTATTAAGAGCTCTTGGATTCGCCATTATATTACTGGGAGTATTGTATTTATATCTTCGAAATATGATCAAGGCTCCGGTTGTTGCTATTACATTAATAATTATTGGCACGCTTGAATTGACCGTGGTCAGCAAACAATATTTGAGCGATGAGGATTATGTATCGAAAGATGAATATGCAAGTTCGAATTTTAGTCCGTCAGCTATTGACCAACAAATTTTGCAAGACAAAGATCCTGATTTCCGGGTACTTAACCTTGCTGCTGACACCTGGAATGAAACTCATACGTCTTATTTTCATAAATCAGTAGGTGGTTACCACGCTGCCAAGCTGCGTATTTACCAGGATATAATTGAAAAATATTTCTCGGGCAGACCGAATCCCAACGTGCTGAATATGCTGAACACAAAATATATCATAATACAAAACCCTCAAACAGGACAGCCAGCTCTGTTGCCAAATGCTGATGCTTATGGCTCTTGCTGGTTGGTAAAGAATGTAAAGATAGTTGATGATCTTGTTGCAGAAATACAAGCAATAGGTCATACTGACTTAAAAGATACAGCCATTATAGAAAAAGCGTTTAGCCAATTTGTAACCCATCCACAATGGGATTCAACTTCATCTATCATTCTTAGCAAATTTGATAATGATGTAATGGAATATGAAGCCAATTGTACGAAACCACAGTTTGCTGTGTTCAGTGAAATTTATTATCCCAAGGGATGGAATGCATACATTGATGGCAAAAAAGTAAATTATTGTAAAACGGATTATATTCTTCGTGGTCTTTCATTGCCAACAGGTAAACATGCTGTAAAATTTATTTTTGAACCTGGTAGTTATAAAAAAGGAATTACTATTATGTATATCTCATCTTTTTTTATTTTGATTTTCTTTTTAGGAGGATTATTTATGGAATGGTGGAAAAACCGGAAACAGAATATAAAGCATTTGCAATAGGTAACTATGGAATAAGAAAGGGAAGTTGTGTTCTGGAATGATAAATACTTATATGGCCGGCGTTTATTCAGGGATAGAGTAATAAAAAAATTGATCAGATGATACAGAAAGGTGATGGCTTTATTTATCAACTATGCAAGTAAACCAGGATCTGACTATTTCGGTTGTTGTTTGTACCTATAACAGAGATAAGTTTATTGGTGAATCGTTGAATTGCCTAGCAAGACAAGAATTATCCCCTGATGCGTTTGAAATTATAGTAGTTGATAATAACAGTACAGACAATACTGCGCACATCATAACAAATTTTATTGTTGCCCACCCTGAATTACAAATCCGCTATGTGTTGGAACCTAATAAAGGTTTATCTTTTGCAAGAAACAGAGGAATAAAGGAAGCTAAGGCCAGTATCATTACCTATATTGATGATGATGCTGAAGTTACACCGGGATTTTTGCAAAGTATTGTCAACTTTATGAATACTGATAAATCCATCGTAGGTGTTGGCGGTAAAGTAATTCCCAAATATCCTAACAACGAGGAGCCGAAATGGATGAGCAAATACCTGAGTGGCTTTGTTGGATTAATGGATTACGGTCCCATACCCAAACGATTTGATAATACTATGAAATATCCTATCGGTTGCAACATGACTTATAGAAAAGACATTCTGAAACGGGCAGGAGGATTTAATACCCGGCTTACCTTTCGGAGTGATGATAAATATATTTTTTACCAGGTGATCAAATTATCTGATAAAGTTTATTACTTGCCTCATGCTCTTCTGTATCATAATATTGATAGCCAGCGTTTATCCTTCACTAATTTTAAAAAGTTATTTCTGAAATCAGGTAATGAAGAAAAAATTCGTGTCCGATCTGAAAAGGGTACAATAGCTGTCGTAAAGAAATTTTTTGAATTGATCGTTAAAGCATGCGCATCATTCCTACTCTATTTTATTTATATACTGAATAATAAGGAACTTCAAGGCAGGTATATTTTTTTTTCGCAGTGGTTCACGCTAAAGGGTTTTTTACAGAAAAGTGTTTTTGTTAGATAAGATTTTTTAATCAAAGGTCTTATAGAAATAGGGCTTATTATGAATGATCTTGCCGGTCACACCAAGCAGGTAAAACAAATTAGAAACATATCCTCCGAATTTTGAAAATGAATCCTCGTTTCTGAAAAAAAGAATTGTTCTGATTAAAACAAATAAAAAGAAAAAAGGAATCTCAATAAAATAGCACCCCAAATGAAACATGAACCAGCCAACACCAAACTGTTTCCTAATTCTCAAAAAATTGGATACCAGTATCTGCCTTCCTTTTTTGTCGTACAAATTGTAATAACCTTTGCCCGACGAATCAAAAGCCTGATTTGTAGTTTCTCCCTGTAGATGTATGGCATGTAAATCTCCATAAATGCACATCTTTCCAGATTTTCGAATACGAGAGCACCATTCTATCTCTTCAGCATAAAGAAAAAAATCTTCATCCAAAGGGCCAGCTTTTATTATGACATCTTTTTTTATCATTATAAAGGCTCCGTTGACCCAGTCAACTTCATGGACTGCATTAGCATTTTTCAAACTGGTTTTCTTTACCTGTAATAGGTTGCCGAGCCATTTGAAAATTTTTCCGATAACTGGCAAAAGAAGTAAATTGTTTAAGCCACCTCTGATAAAATATCCTCCCGACACCTGCAGCGACTTATCCGGGTTTAAAAGCTGTACACCACACCCATCATATGCAGAATGACTGAAGGATTGATAACACTTCTGTAGAGAATCGTCTTCAAAAAGCACATCAGGATTTAATAATAAAATGATACCTTCTTTTGCTTGTCTTATTCCTTCATTGTTCGCTCTTGCATAACCGGCATTATAACCCATTTGGATCCATTGAATATTCGGAAAGGAAAAAGAAATTAACTCCTGGCTTTGATCGTCCGAATTATTGTCTACAATTAAAATTTCAAGATCAGTTTTCTTGGTAAACGAAAAAATTGAACGCAGGCAGTCAATAACCATTTTCGGCGATTTATAATTAACTATGATAATCGATAAATCCATGAATAATTATTGACCCTTAGCTATAGATTGGTTTAGAATATATTCCCTTAAAGGCTTCATGTTATATGGTTTCTATCACTATATTTATATGAATTCTGGTATAATTTTATACGGGCCATACCATTTAATTGCTCATTAAAAAGGATCTAAAGGATTTGGCACCATTATCAAAACAATACTCAAAAAAAACTTTATAACTATTTTTTTGAAACACAAGATAATCCGCCTCAATAATTTGAATTGCATTTAATATTGTGTCAGGTGCATAGTCTTTCACAAGCACCCCAGCACCATTTTCCTCAATAAACTTAAACCCCGGAATATCACATGCAATAACAGGCACGCCAGCTGCCAAGTACATAAAAAGTTTACCTGATGGAGCTGTTTGATAGTTAAAACTCTTTTTTATTAGTTGCCAATCATAAAAACTAAAGCCGATTTTATAAGCAGAAAAAGTTTTGATAAGCTCTTCCGCTGAAAGATATTCTGTATTTACAATAACTCTTCCAGAGCTAAGAATGTCATTATAGCCGGATTCTATTTTTTTTAGGGTATTTTTAGGGGCTGCTCCTTTTAGTAAAAGAAAGTAATCTGGAAATGCCCTTATAAAATTGAGACAATCAAATATCGCAAATTCTCTTGCAATAGTACCTCCCCATACTAAACCATCTCTTGCATTTTCATTCAAACAAATGTTCTTACATAAAGGGGCATTTTGAATGTAAAAAACCTTTGGTTTTATATGATTAAAAAGAAAATCAAACCGCTGTTGGTTTTGAATGATGACAGCAGTAATTTTATTTTCATCTACCCGAGGCCTGTAAGGATCGAATGCAAAAATTTCCAAAGAAAGAAAAATTGATAAGCCAAAAACTTTTTGTGCTGCGAATAATGGCATCAAATCAACTGCAATTACATGATCAGCCTTCCGATTCTGTAATTCCTCGATTAATATTTTACATTTATAGTGCCTGACGAACTGAGTTCTGAAATTGAATTTAAATAAGTATTTATCTATGCGTTTAAAAAAGGCATTCAGGAAAAGATCAAGAATTCTCCATACTCGCTTTATTGATTTATTTGTCTTTAAATAAACAATATTCCGGGTAGTGTCTTTTTTTTTACCTAAAAACTCAGGTTCAAAACTTATAATAGTAATCTCAAAATCGTTTTTGAGATAGTCATATAAGTTTAAGATAGTCGGCTGGTAAAGAATAATATCATCGGCTGAAACAATCAATATTTTTTTCATA
>Ga0105247_10001826_pt1 | contig 14936 bp, 15 predicted proteins | sample KBSS24metaG_FD_81519 | JGI IMG/M metagenome (GOLD analysis project Ga0105247, IMG submission 81519) | Switchgrass rhizosphere microbial communities from Kellogg Biological Station, Michigan, USA - KBS S2-4 metaG | ecosystem: Host-associated > Plants > Roots > Rhizosphere > Soil | place...
CGTGCAGCGAGTGCAGGACGGCGCCGTCCATCTCCTCGACCAGGACCGAGGTCCCGTTCGGGTAGTGGAGGTCGAGGTCGAGGATGCCGACCGGGCCGAGGCCCGCCTCGCGCAGCGTCCGCACCGCCACGGCGGCGTTGTTGAAGTAGCAGTAGCCGCCGCAGAAGTCCGGGCCGGCGTGGTGGCCGGGCGGGCGGCAGACCGCGTAGGAGAACTGGGCGCCGCCGGCGACCCGCTCGGCGGCTGCGATCGCGGTCCGAACCGCCTCGTGGGCGGCGGCGACGAGGCCGGCGCTGACGGGGATGTCGGGCTCCAACCCGGGGGCCGCCATCTCCGAGAGCACCACCGGCCGCTCCGGGGAGACCTCCCGCAGCGCCGTCAGGTAATCGGCATCGTGCAGCGCCTCCAGCGCCTCCTCGACCTGCTCGTCGGCGGCGTCGGCGGCGACGGCACGGACGCCGCCGTGGCAGACGAGACCGCTACGCAGCTCGGCGAGGCGGAGGTTGCTGTCCTGCCCCTCGATCAGCTGGCCCCCTTCGCGGATCCAGTGCGAGCCGTCGTGCGGCGCTCGCCCGCGGCGCTGCTCGACCATCAGCAACTCAAACATCGGCCTGCTCCTCCTGGTCGAGCAGGCGGCGCATCCGCGGGCCCAGGTGCGAGAAGCCGTTGCGCTCGTAGAAGCCGCGGGTGGCGTCGAGCGCGGCGAAGGTCTCGCGCGGCAGGCCGACCTCGACGCGGGCGACGCCGCGCTCGCGGCAGAGGCCGGCAAGCCCCTCGACCAGGCCGGCGCCGACGCGGCGGCTGCGCCAGTCGGGATGGACCCAAAGGTCCTGGATCGTGGCGTAGGGACCGGGCACGTGGATCGCCCGCCCCCAGGTGGCGCTGAGCACGCCGACCACCTGGTCGGTCTCGCTCTCGGCAACGAGCAGCGAGGCGCCGGCGTGGTCGGCGAGCGCCGCCTCGACCTCGGTCAGCAGCTCGGCCGGGCTCGGCTTGCGGCCGCCGAGCTCCACCAGCAGCGCTTCGACCGCGCTGGCGCAGGCCGGCAGGTCCGTTTCCCCCGCTTCGCGCACCCGCCAGCCGGGGCCGGCCGTCGCCGCCCGGGCCGCGGCCCGGCCCTCGATCGGAACCGTCTCGCTCATGTAGTTACCGCCGCCTGCGCCGGCTCCAGCTCGACGCTCCAGGCCTCCTCGGCCTCGCTGCCGGTCACGGTCGCGGCGATCGCCGCCATCGGCGCCCGCGCCTTCAGGAGCAGCTCGTCGAACTCGTCCTGGGCGTCGGACTGCATCACGATCGCGCCGCCGGCGCCGATCGTCGTCCGCCCGGGCCGCATCACGATCGTGCGGATGACGATGTTGAGGTCGGTGTTGCCGTCGAGGCCGAAGTAGCCGATCGAGCCCGAGTAGACGCCCCGCGCCTCGGCCTCGATGTCGTCGATGATCTCCATCGTCCGCTCCTTCGGCGCCCCGGTCATCGAGCCGCCCGGGAAGCAGTGACGGACGCACTCGACGGCGCTGCGCCCGGCTTCGAGGTCGCCCTCGATCGTCGAGACCAGCTGGTGGACGGTGGCGTAGGGCTCGACCGTCATCAGGCCGGGGACGCGGACGCTGTCGACGTCGCAGACGCGGCCGATGTCGTTGCGCAGCAGGTCGACGATCATCAGGTGCTCGGCCTGGGTCTTTTCGTCCTGGCGCAGCCATTCGCGGCGGCGCTCGTCCTCCTCGGGGTCGGGCGAGCGCGAGATCGTCCCCTTGATCGGCCGCGCCTGCACCTTGCGGTCGCGGTCGACGGAGAGGAAGCGCTCCGGCGAGGAGCTGACGATCGCCCGCTCGCCGAACTTCAGGTAGGCGGCGAAGGGCGAGGGGTTGCCGCGGCGCAGCTGCCGGTAGAGCGAGAAGGGATCGGGGCTGGCGTCGGTGGAGATCTGGTCGGTGAGGCAGACCTCGTAGGACTCGCCGGCCGCCATTTCGGCCTGGCAGCGGGCGATGTCGGAGAGGTACTGGGTCTCGCCGCGGCCGCAGCGGAAGCTGACATGGTCGCCGCTCGGCGCCGGCGGCGCTGCCGGCTCGGGCGGGTTGGCGACGATCTCCGCCACCGCCGCTTCGGCGACGTCGAGCCAGGCCTCGACCGCCGGGTCGTCGGGCTGGCCGAGCGCGAGCAGGTGGGTCCGGCGCCCTGTGTGGTCGACGGCGACGATCCGGTTGGCGAACATCAGCATCGCGTCGGGCAGGTCGGAGCTGTGCACGTTGGGGGAGCCGCAGTCGGCCTTGCACTCGTAGCCGAGGTAGCCGACGTAGCCCCCAACCAGCCCCGGCTGCATATCGGCGCTGAGGGTCAGCTCGTGCTCGTGCAGGCCGCGGCCGAGCAGGTCGAAGATCGAGCCGCGCTCGACCGCCTCCCCCTCCCCCCGCGCGACGCTGATCTCGTTGGTCTCGACCTCGTAGCTGAGCAGGCAGCGCTCGGCGCCGGTGCTGGTCCCCATGTAGGTGTTCTGGCCGAGCCAGGTCGGGGCATCGGCGCTGTCGAGCCAGAAGGCCGGGTCGGCGTCGCCGAAGAGCCGTTCGAAGACCGCCTCGGTGTCGGGCTCGCCTTCGATCGAGCGGCTGCGCAGCTCGAGCCCTGAACGGGAGGCGCCCGACGCCTGGGATCGCCGGGCGCCTCCCACCGGGCTGGTGGTCCCGCGCGCCCCGGCGCGCGAGTGGCGGCGGGGATGGCCGTCCGCCAAGGCGTAGAAGTTCTCGACGATCGCCCGCCCGTACTCGGTGGCGACCGACTCGGGGTGGAACTGGACCCCCCACATCGGCCGCGAGCGGTGTTCAACCCCCATCACGACCCCGTCGTCGGCCCAGGCGACCTCCTGGCCGTCGGGCCCCATCGGCCGGGTGATCGCCAGCGAGTGGTAGCGAACCACCGAGAATTCCTGCGGGATGCCGCGGAAGATGCCGCGGTCGCTGTGACGGACCCGGCTGAGGCGTCCGTGCATCGCCATCGGCGCGGTGCTGACGCCGCCCTCGAGCAGGTTGCCGATCCCCTGGTGGCCGAGGCAGATGCCCAGCACCGGGATCTCGCTGTAGCGGAGGATGTCGCTGCAGACGCCGAAGTCGTGCCAGCGTTCCGGCCGGCCGGGCCCCGGCGAGAGGACGATCGCGTCGAAGTCCGAGCGCGAGAGCACCCGCCAGGAGACGGCGTCGTTGTTGACCACGACCGGCTCCTCGCCCGAGGCGGCCGCCAGCAGGTGGAAGACGTTGTAGGTGTAGGAGTCGTGGTTGTCGACGAGCAGGGTGCGCATCAGGCCGCCTCCAACCCGAGTCCGCGTTGGCCTTGGTCGAGCACCGAACGGACGACCCGCTCGACCTCGGGCGGGCGCTCCTCCTCGACGTACCAGCGGGCGAAGTGGGAGACGTAGCGGGCCAGCGGCAGGACGTCGAGCTTCTCGACCGAGCTGCGCAGGTGGCGCCGGTACATCTCCGCCTGGACGACCGCCCAGCGGTAGTCCGGGTCCTCGGCCGCGTCCCCTGGCAGCGCTTGCCCGTCGCCGCCGTGCGCCTGGGCCCGGGCCAGGTCCCAGCCGAGGCTGCTGTCCTCCCAGAGCAGTTTGTCGGGGTCGAAGTCGACCCGCTTGGTGCTCGGCTGCAGCAGGAAGTAGCCGAGCGTCACCTGCGGGGCGATCCGCTCCGGGGCCGGGTGGCCGCCGCGCACGGCGGCCCGCTCGGCCTCGGCGGCGATCTGCTCGTCCAGCCACTCGACCAGATCGTCGACCAGCAGCGCCCCTTCCTTGCTGGAGGTGATCGTCTGCCGCTCGCGGGCGACCATGCCGTGGAAGACGTCGTGGGTCGGCGGGCCGCCGCCCTTGCGGCTGGCGTAGCCGTTGCCGTTGGCGACGCCGAGCACGTCCATCAGCTGGCGGCGGCAGGTGACGTGGGAGACCCACTCGTTGCCGCAGACCTGCAGGGAGACCATGTCGTCCAGCTCCGGGGCCGCCGCCCAGTAGGCGAGCGCCCGCATGTGCTGGGTGGGCAGGCCGTCGGCGCGGACCAGCGGCAACTCTTCGAGCTCCTCGCGCCCGGTTTCGTACATCACCATCTCATCGCCGTAGCGCCGCACCAGCTTGCCCTCGGCGAGGCCCTGGTTGCTGAGTTCGGCGACCTCGGGCAGGAAGTCGGACTCGAAGATCACCTTGTCGAAGGCGATCCCCAGCCGGGCCAGGGTCTTGCGCTGGCCGCCTATCACCCAGGCGCGGGTTTTCGACCACAGTTCCAGCGCCTCCTGGTCGCCGCGCAGGACGCTGACGATCAGCTCGTCGGCGCGGTCCTTGTAGAGCGAGGACTCGCGGGCCAGCGAGTCCTCGGCGCCGTCGTCGGTCGGGCCGACCCCGCCGCCGTTGCGGCCGGCGGTGACGTACTCGGAGTAACAAGATCCGACGAAGTGATCGCTCTTCTCGCCGCCTTCCGGCCAGACCTGGCTGTCGCGACCGCTCTGCACGACCCCCGCCATCGCCTCGCCCATGCTGCGGCCGACGTCGCAGATCAGGCTGCGTCGTTCGACCCGGGCGCCGGCCTGCTGCAGCGCCGCCCCGATCGCGTGGCCGATCGCGAGGTTGCGGAGGTGGCCGATGTGCAGCGCCTTGGTCGTGTTGGCGCCCCAGAAGTAGACGGCGTACCCTTCGCCGGCCGCGAGGTCGGCGAGCGCGGCCTCGCCCGCGTCGCCTTCCTCGAGCGCCGACCCTGCCCGTTCGACCCAGCTCTTCTCCAGCCGCAGCCAGACCTCGTCGCCCTCGCGCGCCACCTCGGCGACGCTGGGGTCGGCGGCGATCCTGTCGAGGGCGGCGAGCGCCTCGGCGTCCTCCTGCCAGCCCTTCACCCGCGGCACCAGCATCAGGTCGTAGCGCTCGTGCGGGCGGTAGGGAGCGCGCGGCGCCCAGCGCAGCCGACCCTCGCCCTGAACGGCGCTGTCGTCGAGATGATCGAAGAGATTCACTGCCATAGCCCCCGTCGCCCGGTCGCTGGTTTACGAATGCACCAGCCGGGGCTCGAACCCGGATCTACGGCTTACAACGCCGTCCCTTTAACCGATTAAGGCACTGGTGCGGGCTATGAATTCGACTGCCCAGTAACCCTTGAGTAGTCGAATCGGCGGCAGCATAACACCAGTTCTCGTTAATGGTCAAACTATTCGATTAATCGGCTGGTAGCAAGGCCTTATTTACGCGCGGCCGGCCTCGAGCAGGCGACTGAGAAAGCGCTGCGTCTCGGCATTGCGCGGCTGGCCGAGGACCTGCTCGGGCGAGCCGAGCTCGGCGATCCGGCCGTCGTGCAGAAAGGCGACCTGGTCGGCGACCTCGCGGGCGAAGCTCATCTCGTGGGTGGCGATCAGCATCGTCATCCCCTCGTCCTTGAGGTCGCGAACGGCGGCCAGCACCTCCCCCACCAGCTCCGGGTCGAGGGCGCTGGTCACCTCGTCGAGCAGCATCACCCGCGGCCGGCCGGAGAAGGCGCGGGCGATCGCGACCCGCTGCTGCTGGCCGCCGGAGAGCCCGTCGGGGCGGTCGTCCTCGCGCCCCTCCAGCCCAAAGCGGCGCAGCAGCTCGCGGCCGCGCTCCTCGGCCTCGCGGCGGCCGATCCCCTGCGCCCGGGTCTCGCCGAGCACGACGTTCTGCAGCGCGGTCAGGTGCGGGAAGAGGTTGTAGGCCTGGAAGACGAGGCCGAGCCGGCGGCGCACGGCGACCGGGGAGACGGCGGGATCGGTGATCACCTCGCCGTCGAGGAGGACGTCGCCGTCGTCGATCTCCTCGAGCAGGTCGATGCAGCGCAGCAGCGTCGACTTGCCGGAGCCGGAGGCGCCGATCAGGGCGATCGCCTCGTGCTCGCGGACGCTGAGGTCGATCCCGCGCAGCACCTCGCGCTCGCCGAAGGCCTTGGTGACGCCGCGGATCTCCAGCACCGGGGCGCCGGGGGCAGGCGTGCCCGCCGCGTCGCTCACCGCACCACCCCCTCCGGCCCGCCGATCCGATCGACCACCCGCGCCAGCGGCACCGTCACCAGCAGGTAGAGCAGCGCCGCCGCGATCAGCGGCGTGAAGTTGAAGGTCTTGTACTGGACGATCTGGGCGATCCGGAAGGCCTCCAGCGGCCCGAGGATCGAGATCAGCGCCACTTCCTTCTGCAGGGCGACGAAGTCGTTGAGCAGCGGCGCCGAGATCCGCCGCAGCGCCTGCGGCAGGATCACGTGGCGGAGCGCCTGCCCCTCGGTGAGGCCGATCGCCAGGGCGGCGTCGCGCTGGCCGCGATGGATCGAGCGGATCCCCGCCCGGTAGACCTCGGCGACGTAGCCGCTGTAGGCGAGGGTGAGGGCGATCGCGCCGAGCACGACGGGGTCGGTCGGCAGGCCTTCCAGCTGCAGCGCCGGCACGCCGAAGCCGATCAGGAAGATCAAGAGGATCGAGGGGACGCCGCGGAAGAGGTCGACGAAGACCGTCGCCAGCATCCGCAGCGGGAACAGCGCCGGGTTGCGGCTGATCTTCAGCAGCGCCAACGCCAGCCCGATCGCCAGCACCGCCATCTCGATGATCACGAACAGCTTGACGTCGAGCCAGAAGCCTTCCAGCACTTCCGGGAAGGAGTCCTTGAAGATCGTCCAGGAGAAGAAGGTTTCGCGGACCACCGGCCAGCCGGGGCTGGTGAGGACGAGGGCGGCGAGGCCACCGAGGACCAGCACCGAGGAGCCGATCGCGATTGCCTGGCCACGGCGCGCCCGGCGGCGCTTGGCGGCCTGGCGTTCGAGCCGGCGATCGCTGATGACGGCGGTATCCGACAAGGCCGCGGATTCTGACCCCGGCCGGGGACGGCTCCGCCAGAGCGACGCGGCCCGGCTGGCATGCGAGGATCGGGCCATGTCCCGCCGCGGCGAGGTCTTCGAGAACCCGGTCACCGGCGAGCGCGTGGTGGTGCTGGTCCACCCCGACGATCACCCGCAGGGCGTCCTTGTCGCCCACCTCTTCGTGGCGCCGGGAGGTCGCGTCGCGACGCCGCACCTCCACCCCACCCTGCGCGAGCGGTTCCACGTCCTCTCCGGCCGGATCGGGTTCAAGATCGGCGACGAGAAGCGCGAGCTCGGACCCGGTGAAGCTGCCGAGGTGCCCGCCGGCGTCGTCCACGACTGGTGGCAGGTCGGCCCCGACGTCGCGGAGGTGGTAGCCGAAGTCTCGCCCGGCGCCCGCTTCGTCGAGATGGTCGGGACGATCTTCGGCCTCGCCCGGGACGGCAAGTCCGACCGCAAAGGCGTGCCGCGACCGCTGCAGCTCGCGGTCACCGCCTCCGCCTACCGCGACACGATGGTGATCGCCTCGCCGCCGCCGGCCGTGCAGCGGGTCGTCTTCGGCGCCCTGGTGCCACTCGGCCGCGCGCTCGGCCGTCGCCCGATCTACGAGGAGTACCTCCACTCCGAGGTCGTCGTCGAGCCCGATCCGGCCGCGCTGGCGATGCTCGACGGGGACGAGCGCCTGCGCTGGGGCGACTGACCGCCACGCCGCGGCCGGGCCGGCTCCGGAACTACTGCAGTTCGGGGGCGCCGGCGGCTTGGCTCATCCAGCGCTGGGTAAGTTCGTCCAGTTCCCCGGAGCTGCGCAGCTCGCCGATCGCCTGGGAGACGCAGGCGGTGAGGGCCGAGCCTTTCGCCAGCAGGGCGCCCCAGCGGTCGCCGCCGGTGGCCGGGAACTGGCCGACCACGGTCGCGGTCGGGACCTGGGCGGCGGTGATGTAGAGAGCGGTCGGCAGGTCGACGACGATCGCGTCGATCTGTTCGTTCTTCAGCGCCGTGACGACGTCGTTGGAGCTGTTGAAGACTTCCGGGCGGCTGCTCGGGTCGATCTGTTCTTCGGCCGCTTCGAGGCTGGTGGTGCCGATCTGGACGCCGAGCTTGGCGTCTTCGAGGTCGGCCAGCGACTTGGCGTTGGCGGCGTCGGAGTCCTTCAGCGCCACGACCGCCTGGTTGGCCGTGTAATACGGCGAGGAGAAGTCGACCGCCTTTTCGCGGGCCGCCGTGATCGAGATCTCGTTGACGTCGAAGTCGAAGTCCTTCGAGCCCGGCGCAAACGACGAGTTGAAGGGCTCGACGGTCCACTTCACCTTCGCCGCCGGGTAGCCGAGCTGCTTGGCGATCGCGTAGGCGACGGCGCTCTCGAAGCCTTCCCCGTTGGCCGGTTCGTCGTCTTCGAAGTAGGGCGGGTAGGCGGGATCGTCGGTGGCGACCGTCAGCACGCCCTTGGCGTGGGTCGGCAGCTGGCCGGGCTTGCAGTCGGCGGCGCTCGTCGTGCTCGAGTCGGACTTGCTGCTGCCACAGCCGGCCAGCACGGCGAGCGCGAGCAGGGCGACGAGGACGATGGCGGCGAGCGGCTTCTTCATTAGATCCCGCTTGGGAGCGCGAGATCCTAGATCATCGCCAGGCGCCGAGAGGTGCCCTGCGTACTTTTCCCCCGCCCTGGTGGGGGAAAAGTACGCAGCGTGATGGCCCACCCGATGCGCGAGTATGTCCGAGCATGGATCGCGAGGAACTACGCGCCACCCAGGCGCCACTGAAGGAGCGCTACGAGGCCGAGCCCGATGCGGCGCTCGTCACCCTTTCGGCGAGCGGCAGCCTCGGCGAGGGCGTCTCCTGCTCCGTCGACACCGGCCGGGCAATCGCCGAGGCCGGCCTCCACCCCGCCTCCGGTGGCGACGGCAGCCTGCTCTGCTCGGGAGACATGCTGCTCGAGGCGCTGGCCGCCTGTGCCGGCGTGACCCTGCGAGCCGTCGCGACCTCACTGGGCATCGCCGTCGAGTCCGGCGACGTCCGCGCCGAGGGCGATCTGGACTTCCGCGGCACCCTCGCCGTCGACCGCGACGCCCCGGTCGGCTTCCGCGCCATCCGGCTCAGCTTCGACCTCGAGACCGACGCCGACGACGAGCAACTCGCCACGCTCCTGAAGCTGACCGAGCGCTACTGCGTCGTCCTGCAGACGATCGCCGGCTCCCCTGAGCTCTCCGCCAGCGCTTCCAGCCGCTAGCAACGATGGCCCGCCAGTACCGAGCACGCAGGATAGTTCGCGGCCGACGGCGAACCTGCGAACTGTGGCCTCGGAGCGCCTGACCCGAACGCTGCTGCTGCTCACCTTCGTCACCGGCATCGTCGATGCGGTCAGCTTCGTGGGGCTAGGACAGGTCTTCGCGGCGATGCAGACCGGCAACGTGATCTTCCTCGGGCTCGGGATCGGCGGCGCCGCCGGGGCACCGGTGGGACTACCGATGGTGGCGCTGCTCGCCTTCCTGCTCGGCGGCCTGGCGGCCGCGGTGCTCTCGCCGCCGGACGCGCCGCCACCACTGCGTGCCGCCCTCCTCGCCGAGGTCGTCCTGCTCGGCGGCGCCGCGCTTCTCGCCCTGCTCACCGACCCGGCGCCGCGGGACGGCGGCGCCTACCTGCTCGTCGCCCTGCTCTCGCTGACGATGGGCCTGCGCAACACGGTCGCGCGGCAGATCGGCGGGCAGAACCTCGCCACCACCGTCCTCAACCTGACCCTGACGGCGATGACCGCGGTCGCGCCCGGCGGCCTGGCCGGCAGCGATGACCTCAGCCAGCGCGCTGCCGCCTTCCTGGCGATCGTCGCCGGCGCCGCCGCCGGGGCGCTGCTCCTGCAGGCGAGCGTCGGGCTGGCACTGCTTGCCGCGGCGCTACTCGCCGCCGTCGCCCTCTCGGGGGCTAGCGTCCTGGCCGAGCCGCAGCCGTCGTAGGCCGCGATCAGCGCCCCGGCAAATCCCAGCCGAAGTAGACCTCGGCCTCGGCGATGCGGTCGCCGGCGAAGCGCAGCACCTCGGTGTTGCGGAAGCGGCTGCCGTCGCGCCTGGTCCCCTCGTAGGTGACGAAGACCTCGTCACCCGCCTCGACGAGACGGACGAACTCGAACTCGGTGCCGTTGCCGGCATGCGGCCAGCAGCGCTCGAAGTAGCCGGCCCGGTCAAGCTGCGGGTCGGGCGGGCTGTGGAAGGAGAACTCGGGCGCGAGCAAGTTCTCGACCGCCTCACGGTCCACGGCGGCGAAGGCGAGGTAGAGCTGGCGGCTGCGGTCGATGCGGGTCAGGTCGGCACCCACGACCGGCCGGCTCAGCTGCGATCGAGGACGACCACCGGGATCTCCCGGCTCGTCCGCTCCTGGTATTCGTCGTAGGCGGGCCAGTGGGCGACCATCGTCTCCCAGAGCTTCGGCTTCTCGTCGGTGCCGGCAGTGCGAGCCGTCGCCTGGAAGCGATCGCCCTTCACCTGGACCTCGACCTGTGGTTCCTCGGCGAGATTGAGATACCAGGCCGGCTGCTCGTCGGTGCCGCCTTTCGAGGCGACGATTACGAAGGCGTCGCCGTCGCGCCCGTAGATCAGCGGCGTCGTCCGCGGCTCGCCGGAACGCCGGCCCTTGGTGGTGAGCAGCAGCGTCTGGGTGCCGTTCCAGTCGTGGCCCTCGGCGCCGTCAGTGGCGCGATAGCGATCGACGTGTTCCTGGCCGAAGAGCATCCTGCGTCAGAGGGTAGCCGGCGCCATCAGGCGCCCCGGTGCTCGGCTGCCCGCTCGCGGACCTCGGCCTTCTCCTCGAGGCTGAGCGCCCCGGGGTGACCGTCGCCGGGCCAGGGACTGAGCACCAGCAGCAGGACCGCGTCGGTGCGGGCGGTCACGGTACGACGCTCGCCGGGGTCGAATTCGAACAGGTGCCCGGCGCTGGCGGCGAGCGAATCGCCCTCCCCCGGCGTCACCTCGACCTCGCCCTCGACCACGACCAGCCGGCCGCGCTCGTGCACCTCGTGCTCCTGCAGCTCCTCGCCGGCCGGTAGCCGCAGCGCGATCATTCGCGCGTCCTCGCCCGAGGCGAGGATCTCCGGCTTGCGCGGCTCCGCCTCGACGGCCTTCAGGTCCCAGTTGCGCATCGACATCCTCCTCTAGCTCGCGCCGGTCCCATCCGGCGTGAGGAGACTGTACCCGGCGCCAGGCGCGGCTATGCCGGAATGCCGGTCCGAACCGGGCGCCGGGCGCCGGCCGCGACGAGGGCGAGGCGGGCGGCCTCGACCCCGCTCGCGATCGCGACCTCGGACAGCAGACCGGGAGCCGCGACGCAATCCCCGGCCAGGAAGACGCCGGCGCCACGGTCGATGGCGGGGCGGTCGCGCCAGCTCGTGCCCGGCATGTCGAGGGCGCCGCTGCGGCCGTCCATCACCTGGCGGCGGCGCCAGACCTCGCGCTGGCGCCAGTCCGGCAGCGAGAGGTCGAGCAGCCGCTCCAGGCGCAGGGCGGCCGCCTCGGTGCCCTCGTCCGGACGCACCGGGATCTGCGCCTGGATCAGGCTCTCGCCCTCGGGCGCGAGCGAAGGATCGGGGGCGCTGAAGCGCTCGATCCAACCAGCCTCGTCGAGGTCGGAGACGACGAACGGGTCGCCGCGCCGCTTCTCCAGCCCAAGGTCGAGGCAGACCGCATGGCCACTCGGCCACTCGAGCGAGGCGTCGCCGAGCAGCTCGCGGGCCTGCGCCAGCTCGGTGGCGACGACGACCGGGGGCTCGGGCAGGCGCTCGGCCCGCTGGCCGGTCGCGATCTCGACGCCGAGCTCGCGAGCCCGCGCCGACAGCGCGCCGACGAGGGCGCCCCAGCCGCCGATCACGTAGCGCGCGGTCGGCGGCGGGGTGAGCAGGACCCGCACCGTGTGCCCCCAGACGAAGGCGGCCGAGAGCTCGCCGGGATCGTGGTGGAAGGTGTAGACGCCGGCGGCGGCGGAGAGCATCGTCGCCGTGCGCTCGTCGGTCAGCGAAGCGGCCCAGCTGCGGAAGTCACGGTCGACCGGAGCCTCGCGGCCACGCAGTCGCAGAACCGAGGGCACCGTCCCCAGTGGCGGCGTCCGCCGCACCGCGCCCTGCCAGCGGAAGCGCAGGCCGCCGAGCGGCAGCCCGGCGCAGGGAGGCAGCAGGTCGCGCTCCTCGAGCCAGCGCCAGAAGGGACCGCCCTTATAGATGACATGGGGCCCGAAGTTGGCCTTGTAGGGACCGCCGGTGCTGCGGGCGCGACCGCCGAGCTCCTCGTGCGCCTCCAGGAGCAGGACCTCTGCCCCTCCCTCGGCGCAGGCGATCGCTGCGGTCAGCCCGGCGAGACCGCCGCCGACGACGGTGATTCGAGTCATTGCTCCCGCCTCTCGTTCGCCTCTCGACATCGCAACAGCGACGGTACGGGAAAACTGGCCCTCTATACAGTTCCAGTTATGCCCTCATCAACTGGTCCAGTTGGCAGCACCGGACTGCTGCTGGAGATCGACCGTGCCGACGAGGCGCCGCTGCACGAGCAGGTCGAGCGGGCGATCCGCGGCAGTGTCCGCGCCGGCCGGCTGGCGCCGGGGACGCGACTTCCCTCGACACGGGCGCTGGCGGCGGAGCTGGGAATCTCGCGCGGGGTCGTCAGCGAGGCCTACGGCCAGCTCGCCGCCGAGGGCTACCTGCTGATCCGCCAGGGAGCGCCGGTGCGGGTGGCGCGAGCGGTGCGACCGCTGCGACAGCAGGCCCCCTCCCCCTCCTTCCAGCCCGCCCACCGATACCACTTCGATCCCGCCCTGCCCGACATCGGCAGCTTCCCGCGCGACCACTGGCTGCGCTCGTTGCGGTTCGCCTGGAGGGAGGCGCCGATCGACGCGATCGGCTACCCGGACCCGCGCGGCCTGCCGGCCCTGCGCCAGTCGCTGGCCGACTATCTGGGGCGCGCGCGGGGGGCCGCCGCCGACCCGGAGCAGATCCTCGTCTGCACCGGCTTCACCCAGGCCTTCTCGCTGCTCTGCCGCTGGCTGGCCGAGCGGGGAGCCGGCGCGATCGCCCTCGAGGATCCGGGCTGGCATCGCCAGCGGCTGATCGCCGAACAGGCGGGGCTGGGCGTGCTGCCGGTGCCCGTCGACGCCGAGGGGATCGACGTCGCGGCGCTCGCGGAGAGCGGCGCCAGCGCCGTCGTCGTCACCCCCGCCCACCAGTTCCCGACCGGGTGCGTGCTCAGCAGCGAGCGGCGGGCGGCCCTGATCGAGTGGGCCGAGGCCGGCGAGGGCCTGATCGTCGAGGACGACTTCGACGCCGAGTACCGCTACGACCGGGCCGGGGTCGGGGCGCTGCAGGGGCTGGCGCCCGAACGCGTCGCCCACATCGGCTCGGCCAGCAAGCGGCTGGCCCCGGGCCTCCGGTTGGGCTGGGCGCTGCTGCCCTCCTGGCTGGCCTGGCAGCTCAGCCCGGCCAAGGAGCTGACCGACGCGGGCAGCGAGGTGGTCGGCCAGCTGGCCCTGCACGACTTCATCGAGCGCGGCGAGCTCGACCGCCACATCCGCCGTACCCGCCTGCGCTACCAGCGACGGCGCGAGGCGCTGCTGGCGGCCCTGGCGAAATGGCTGCCGGAGGCGAAGGTCGGCGACGGCGCCGCCGGGCTCTTCGAGTTGGTCCGGCTGCCGGCCGGGACCGACGAGGCCGCCGTGGTCTCCCGTGCCGCCGCCCTCGGCGTCGGCGTCGAGGGCTTGGGACTGCACCGCTTCGCCACCGGCGGCGACCCCGCCCTCGTGCTCGGCTTCGGCTGCCTGCCCGAGCCGGCGATCGAGCGCGGCGTCCGCCTGCTCGCCCAGGCTGTTGCCGAGCCGGCGGCGTCCTGATCGGCCATCGGCGCCGGTCAGCCCTCGGCCGCTCGCAGCAGAGCCGTGACCAGCGGGTGCGGCGCGGTGGGCGACGAGCTCATCTGGGGGACGAAGAGAGTCGCCACGTAGAAGCGGTGGTCGGGCAGCTCGAGCACCCGCGCCTCGCCGTCCTGGTCGAGGCCGACGACCCGCAACCCGCCATCGTCGAGGAGCCGCTGGTGCTCGGGATCGAGGCCAAAGTTGCAGTAGTACCGCTCGGTCGCTTCGGTCCTCCCGTAGAACCGCGCGGCGCCCGATCCCGGAGCCAGCTCGACGCTCATCGTCTGACCGGCGAGCGAGCAGGCCAGCTCGCTGATGAAGAGGTTCGAGGCATAGGGGTCGTACTCGGCGTGCTGGGCGTCGGCGAAGCCGAGGACGTTGCGGGCGTACTCGATCACCACGTGCTGGAAGCCACCGCAGGTGCCGAGCAGCGGCCGGTTGTTCTCGCGGGCGAAGCGCACCCCTCGCAGCGCCCCGTCGAGGCTCCGGTAGGGGCTGCCGGGCGCGCACCAGAGGGCGTCCTCGACCAGCACCTCCCCCGGATCGACGTCGAGCAGCGACTCCGTGGCGTGCCAGCGGACCTCGACCGAGGCGCCGAGCGCCGTGGCCGCGTGCTCGAGCGCGGCGTTCGTCGCCGCGTGGGGCGGGAACCGCGGATCGAGGTCGCCAATTACGCCCACCGAGATCGCCCGTTCCATGGCGCGATCGTAGCCTTGACTTCCGGAGCGGCGGGCGGGAGATTGCCGTGACCCCGACGATGGATGGAGGCTGTGATGAGCGTTGATCCGAGCAGCGAAGGCACGGCCGGTTCCCCGCCTGTGCAGGCGGGCGAGATGAAACTCGAGGTGGTCGTCGTGCCGGTCTCCGACATCGATCGGGCCAAGCACTTCTACGAGGGTCTGGGCTGGCGGCTCGACGCCGACCTCTCGCCCGAAGACGGCTACCGGGTCGTGCAGGTGACGCCGCCGGGCTCGGCCTGCTCGGTGATCTTCGGCGAAGGCGTTACCGCGGCCGCGCCGGGCTCCTACGAGGGCCTGCAGCTCTCCGTCTACGACATCGACGCGGCCCGATCTGATCTGGTCGGGCGGGGGGTCGACGTCAGCGAGCCGTTCCACGACGTCACCGGGATCTTCCATCACAGCGGCGAGCAGGGACGGGCAGACGGGCCGGCCCCGGACCACGCCGACTACGGCTCCTTCCTCTCCTTCAGGGACCCCGACGGCAACGGTTGGCTGCTGCAGGAGATCA
>Ga0105247_10001828_pt1 | contig 14918 bp, 18 predicted proteins | sample KBSS24metaG_FD_81519 | JGI IMG/M metagenome (GOLD analysis project Ga0105247, IMG submission 81519) | Switchgrass rhizosphere microbial communities from Kellogg Biological Station, Michigan, USA - KBS S2-4 metaG | ecosystem: Host-associated > Plants > Roots > Rhizosphere > Soil | place...
CCCTGGCCCGCCGCACAACCCCGTCCTACTTCTTCCGACAAATAGTGGAGTTCGGAAAATCTCGGCACTGTTCCGCCGCCAGTTCGGACGCGCGCGTGCGCGCCTCTTCCCACCGCTCATACGGCGGTCTCAGATCCTCGCGATGCCACAGGCCCACGGCCAGGCCGGCAACAATGCCCACGACCAACCCAGTGCGAATGAAGGCCAGCGCGACCTTTGGTGTAAGGGTTTCCATCGCCCTGTGGTCGGCGATGTGGGGTTCTACATACTCGATCCACTCTCCCATATCGATTCTCCTTATGCGTGGTCGGCTTCGAATTCAACAATTGTCTCGGCCTGGTCGCGGGCAGCCATTTTGGGGGGATAGAGGGGTGTGACACTGAGCACCTCGGCCACGCCGTAATCGCCGAGGTTGCCGACGAAGAGGCATTCGTTGGCACTCAACTGGCGCATATCTGCAGCCTCGAACAAGTTCCGCCACGTCTTGGACAAGCTGGCTCCACGGGATTCCGATTCCGACCACGACTTGGATCCAGGGGCGTTACCAGGAGCGGCCGAATAGTTGTTCGAGAGGCTCTCACCCTTGTTGGTGCTCTGTAGTTTCATTTCTCCTTGGCCGAGCACCTTCTGGACGTTGTTGACGGTCGCCTCGTCCTCGGTGCGGAAGATGAGCCGCTGACGAAAGTTTTGCAGAATGGCATTGGCGGCCTGATTGTTACCCTTCAGCGCCTGGATCAGGCTAGAGACGCCCTGCATCGAGATGACACCGACGGTGCCTGTGCTCCGGCTCTTGTCCCAGAAATCGGTATCGCTGATCGGATCGATGATCGCTTGGTATTCGTCGCAAATGAACGCGACTGCCCGCTCTTGGTTCCACTCAGGACGGGTGGTGCGCTCGCGCATCATGTTCATGAAGCGCAGCTTGAGAATGAGGTAAGCGAAGCGGGCACCGGCCTGGCCATATTTGGTCATGGGAAGCTTGACCAGGAAGACATCGCCGTCGTTAATCAGCGCGGTCATATCCGCTTCGCCATGCTCACTGCCGGAACTGAACGCATCAGCTAGATCCGGGTGCGTAAAGGGCGAAAGCACCTGACTGATCGTGGCATTCATGTTTGACTTCAGTTTCTCGTCGCGGGTGTCCCATTGCTGGACGAGGAAGGACTGCGTTTGCTGGAAGAAGCGCTGATCCCGATCGCTGAGGTTCGCGACGTCCTGGGCCACCTGGGCGAGCATGTCGCCGCGCGCCTGGTCGTTGAAAACGACCTCGTATAGGCCTGCGAGCGAATAGTCACCCTTAGCCAGGCGGATCAGATGGAGGCAATGCCTCGACATCTCTGTCGCCGAATCCACCCAAAACGCCGAATCGCCGTCACCCTGACCTTGGGCCAGAAAGCAGCTTTTCAGATAGCTCGAAGCCAACTCTGGGGTGCAACCCCTGAACAAATTAAGAGTCATCCCACCATCTCCGACCACTTTATAGCTGCGCCCCGCCTTGGCGGAGATCGCTTTCACGGCGTGCTCGAAGTCGGTCTTGATGTCGAATATGAGTGCGCCAGTGTCCTGACGGAGGATCTGTTTCAGTAGCGGGTTAATGGCGCGGGTCGTTTTGCCGCTACCGATGCCACCGAAGATGATGAGGTTCTTACATGCATCTTCACGATTGAGATGGACCTCATGGCCCGCGAGAATGCCGTTTGCGTAGCCACGCTCGTTCCGCAGGAATCCGGACGACGTGCCCAATACGAGACCCGAGAAGGGCACCTCGAAGGGGTCGGTGGCCGATGCATTCTCAGCCGCTTCTGCTGCCTCCTTTCGTGCAGCTTCCTCGGCCGACTCCATCAGGCGAACAGTCTGGTTGATGCGGTTGTGTCGAATCCTGGTGTAGAGCAGACCGCCCAGGACCGCCACCGGCAATGCCCACCAAAACGCATAGCCGAACCGTCCCATTGCCCCCGGCAACTGGTTCCAAAATGGCCACAAACCCAACGCCACTCCTGGCCACGCCCCGAGAAGGAACACGACGATCCGGTTGCCTAGGCTTTGCAAATGGAGCGTGCTGCCACGCGCCGTATTGATGTCGAAAACAGCCACGATGTTCCCCTTCGAATGGGTAGAGTTAGGCGCCCTGAGGTGCTCGGGTGTCGGCAGAGCGAGCCTTTGATTTGCCCTTCAGCGCGGCTTTGAGCGTGCTCAAACTGACCTGCACGTTGCCCCTTTTGAATTGCTCGATGATCTCTTCCAAGGTGTAGCCCTTAGCCTGCGCCGCCGAGATCTTTGACTTCAGTTGTTTGACGAGCTCAGTCGTCGAAAGCGGGCGCTCGCTCTCCGGCTTTTCGGGCAGGGCATCAAATAGGCTTCCCATTGCCGTTTTGACTTGCTGTGAATAACTCCGTGGACGTCCCGCCATGATTACATCTCAATAGTTGGTGTGGTTCCGGATTCTAGCCAAATCATTAGCGCATTCAAGCGATATTGCTTGTTTACACATAGATAATTTTATCGTTAACAATCAACTAACTAGTTGGTGTAAACATGGTGGTTACTTGTTGTCACGTGGGCATAAATATAATGCACGCATTAGCCCTGTATGGGTGTCCTTATAAACCCTTCTATTGCTATCCTTGTTCCGTCCCGTATCCAATGTAGAGGCGTGGACAAGGTAGGGTTTGTCTTACCGCCGCTGACGCGTCGTTAATCCACCAGGCCTGTTCCACTCGTTGCACTCGTTTCTCAGACCCTAACCACCTTGCTCAGGGCTACGCCCCGAGACCCCGCCGCTGTGCGGCCACTGGAGCCACGCGCCATGTCCTCATCCGAAAGCCGCAAGCGGACACGCGTGCTCAACCTGCGATGTTTCCCGGGCGAGGGCACCGAGATCCAGGCGCGTGCCCAGGACGCCGGGTTGACCACATCGGAATTCCTACGTTGCTCGGCACTCAGTCGGCGCATCAGGAATCAAACAGACCGAAACGTGGTCAACGAGCTGCGTCGTCTCGGAGGCCTTCAAAAGCACTTGTTCACCGAGAGCGGGGGCATCTTCAACGAGGAATACGCAGCGGTCCTGGACGAGATCAAGGCGGCCATCAAGCGGCTATCGCCCAGCATCGAGGAGGCTGGCGATGCTGGCTAAAGTGCCTGGCAAACGCGGGGACGGCCGATCGAGCTTCTCAAGCCTGGCGAAACACATTGGCAACGAACGCGATCACATCGACCCGGTGACTGGCGAGATCACACGTCGTGACGTGTCGATGGAGACCAACTGTGTTTCCCTGGACACGGCATGGTCAGAGATGTGGGCGGTGTCGGGTCAGAATCCACGCGTCAAAGATCCCGTCTACCACGTCGTGTTGGCATGGCAGCCGGGTGAGGTGCCGACAGATAAGCAAGCCTTCGAAGCAGCCAGGGCGGCCATGAAAGCGGTGGGCATGGGGGGTCATCAATACGTGGCGGCGATGCACCGCGACCGTGATCACCACCACGTCCACCTGATGGTCAACCGGGTGAACCCGGAGACCTATCGTGCGGTGTATCCGGATCGCGATTACTTCAAGCTTGATCAGTGCATGCGCGAGGTCGAACTTGCCCAAGGATGGCGTCACAGCGTGGGCCCCTACGCCGTGCACGAACGTGACGGGAAGAATGTGGTGGACTGGGCCAAGTCCAGCGCGCAGGAATGGCGGCAGGAGAAGGTGGATCGGCGAGTCGAAAAAACCCCTACCATGGCTCGCCAGATGGAGGCCATGACTGGCAACGAATCGCTGGCCACCTACGCCCAGGGTGAGCCGAAGAAGGCGGCTCTACATGCGCTGAAGGCTCCCGGCGCCGACTGGCAGGGATTGCACGCGGCTCTGGCCGAGCATGGCCTAGGGATTCAGCCCAAGGGACAGGGTTTTGCTATTCACTCGCTTGGCGACCCGCAACAGACACCGATCAAAGCATCCACGGTGGCCCAGGAGCTGGGCGCGGGGAAGCTGCAGAAACAGCTCGGTCCCTTCCAGGAACGTGCGCCAGAGCGCGTGCCGAACCCGCCGAAGATCACCTACAACGAGAATCGGCCGAAACGGGATCTCGCGCAGCGTGAGGAACTTCGGGAACAGCGTGCCCAGGAACGGCTGGACCTGCGCGATCGATACCGCAGCTACGCAGCGGAGTGGCGGGAGGCGAAGAGCCCGGCCAGGGTGGCCATGTATGAGCAACAACGTGCGGAGCGAGCGGAACTAATAGACCGGCATCGGTCCACCCGCGACATCGTTCGCCGCAGCGGCTTGCCCACCGTCGAGAAGAAGGCGCTTTACTCGGTGGCAGCCTTGAACGCTGCCAGTGAACGAGAGGCGCTGAACGACACGATTAAGATGCAACGCGAGGCATTCCGCAGCGAGCGCCCGAACAGCTATCGCGATTGGACGGTGGAGCGAGCCCAGGAAGGCGACAGGGCGGCGATCTCGCAGGTGCGTGGATGGGCGTATACGGACAAGCGGAACGCGAACCTGATGCGGCGGGAGGAGGCCGCAGGAAAGCGTGCCCCCCACCTGGGCACTGAGAGTTCCCAGGATCTCGATCCGGCCAAGCCACGGCGCATCACCGAGCGTGTCACCTGGTCGGTGGATAGGAAGACCGGCGCCGTCGATTACCAGGTGGACCAGAAGGCGGCGTTCCGTGATCAGGGGCCTCGCCTGGCGTTCAATGGCGACAGCGCCCGAAACCACGATGCCGTTGAGATGGGGCTGCGCCTGGCGTCCGAGAAGTTCGGCAAGATCAAGGTCTACGGGAACGACGACGCGTTTGCCGATGTAACGCTAATGGTCGCCGTCGAACGCGACTTGGATGTGCGCTTCAGCGATCCTAAGCTGGAATCGCGCCGGCAAGAGATGGTCCAGGCGAAGCGCGATCAACACTACGCCCAGGAACGCGCCACGGCGTCTCCAAGGAAGCCCGAGGTCGCCCTGCCGCCAATGACTACCGCCCAGCGCGAAGCCGCGCTGAAGGCGCCCGAGCCGACTATCAATCGGGAGTTGGTCGAGGCGGCAGCGGTGGAAAGAGTTGTGGCGGCGTATCGAACGCGGCAGGAACAGGTCCGCCAGGAGCAGCTTGGGCCACGTCCCGACCCGGAGGTGGGGGGCTTCATCGAGAAGATGCGGGCACGGAAGGCGGCAGATAAATGGGACCGCGACCATGTGGCTCACCAAGAGCAGCTGTCCATGCAGGTGGACGGCTACCGTGAAAAGATGCGCGGCGACGATCCCAAAGCCGTGGCATTCCGCGAAGATGCATGGACGAAGGCGAAGAGCGCGCACGTCGTTGTCCATGCCGAGTGGAGAAGTAACCAAGTGCGGGCAACCAGTGAGGTCGCTGGCGATGCCGCTGCCGAGCGTGCGGCCCGGATGGCGAAGATCAAGGGTCTCGAATCGACGCGCACTCAGCAGGAGGCTGAACGCGTCATCGTGCAAGGTAACCTCAGCGACACGCAGCGAAAGAAGAACCCGGGCGACGCGTCGGCGTTCGACATTGACCTATAGCGGGAGCTGGTGATGGCAAAGAGTGCGGTGCTGGAAATCTGGGCAAAGATCCGAGGGACCGCTTTCGGCGAGTTCGCGCGGCTTGAACTGGCCGACCAGGAAAAGCGAGAGCGACAGATGGCCGCCATACGGCAGCTGGAGCTCCAGCGGCAGCAACAAGAACGGCTGCACGCCGATACTCCTCAGCTGCAGCCCGAGCGCGGCAGGTAGCCATGCGCGTTTTCCTCGATACCGAATACACCGACGACACGCGGCGCGAGCTGATCAGCGTTGGCATGGTTTCGGAAGACGGCCGCAGGGCGATCTATCTCGAACGTAACGACTATCCCCGCCATTGGTGCAGCCGCTTCGTTCTCGCCGAGGTGTTGCCTCACCTGGGCCAGGATACGGCAGCGGTCTGTGCGTTGCCGGAGCTTCGCGAACGGTTGTGGGTGTGGCTCCAGGAACTGCCGCGGTCGGTCCACCTGGCCTGCGATTCAATCATCGACCTTAAATTGGTGCGGGAGGTCTTGGGTGGTGTGCTTCCCCCAAATTTGGCCTCGGGCCACTATGACCTTCGACCACTGGTGGATACGTCGGTCTACCATCGCGCCGTCGTCGCCTATCACGGTTATCCCAACCACCCGTGGCATCACGCCCTGCACGATGCAAGCGCGCATCGGGCCGGTTGGCTGGCGTGGGTCGCTTCCAAGCGGTAATTCTCAGCCGCCGGGCTAGGCGATCTCAACGAATGTAATCATCACACCTCCGGGCCTGCTGATCGCATTTGTCACTCCGCGAACTGGGAAGACTGGAACCGTTAGCTATGTGCCGGGGGCAGGAAGGCGCAAATGGTTCCGACGATCTCCTTGAATTCATCCTTATGCCTCTCAAGGAGATAGTCAAAGATCTGCTCTTGAGTGGCGATCTTTTGGTCTTTGATGTCGTTGTTCAAGCTCTTGCCGTTGGTGTAATCGTTCTTGTGCGTACTGAAAGGGAAGTCGGCATCCTCTTGGCTGGCCCTCAGCAGAGCTTTCTCTACGCTATCCAGCGGGATGATATGTATGCCCGGGTCCCCTGCGAACTTCTCGTTTCTCTGGTCGGCATCGAGGATAGCAATGACTTTGTCCTTGGGAGCCAAGAACTCTTCAGTTACATTTTTGTTGACGAGCTCGGCGATCTGAGAGCCCCCGCCGATGAACATGATTTTGTGTCGAAGAAGGGTTTTTTCGCAATTCTTAGAGACGATATGAGTGAGGAAGGCGGTAAGCATCTTGTCCTCTGTAAGGATGTATCTGTCATACCCCTCAAATCCGAACAGCCTCGCCATCGCATAGCTGTAGGAGGTCGGCTTGATTGTGACCTGGCCGTCCTCGCTCTCGATGTAGAACAGCTCGTCAACCTCTAGCTGCCGCATCAGTGCGAGAGAGTGCGTTGTGAAAAGGATTTTACGGCCGTATTGTGCGCAGAACCCACGCAGCCAATTGGGTAGATTCGTTTGGGCAGCTGCGTCCAGGGACAGATCGATCTCATCAATGACCAAGAGCTTCGAGGAGCCCTTGATGGTGCGGAAGAGATTGATAAGGAAGTGCTCCCCGGAGCTTAGATAATCCTCTCTAATGTATGTCCCGTCTTCCCTGACAAGAGCATAGTAGCTCTTGCCCTTGAGTCGAACCTCGACCATTGCTGAGTAACGGTCGGTCTCGTAGACCGCGTTTAAAAAGGAGATCAGCTCTTCTGGACGATCGTGGGTTCCGAAGGCAATGGCGGTCCGAATATCTTGGTCAGCCTCACTGGCACTTCTGAAGTAGTTGAACCTGGCTCCATATGGCATTGGAAGCTCGGCAGCGATAAGCTCGCGCAGTTCCCTGGAAATTTTCGCGCGACAGTCGAGAGAGCGAACAACGTTGTTGTAAGTAAACGTCACCTGTTCGCCGTCGAGGTCGTAGACGATCTGGCTCTTCTCCGAGAATGCGTAAGGCGTCGCTGTTCGCACGAAGGTGTCGGAGTTGGAAAGGTTCCGGAGCACCCTTACTAAGGTCGTCTTTCCCGCCCCGTTTCTGCCTACCAGGCACATCAGCCCGCTCTTGGAGAGATCCACATCAAGGTGCAGGTGCGCAACATGCTGGATCGCGTCCAGCGTCACTTGTAGGCGACTCATTGGGCAGACCTGTGCAGCAGGCTATCAATCACAGTAGTGCCGAACTTGCTTCTTAGCTTTTCGAGATAGCCTGGGTCTGCAGAATGAGCATAGCTGACGAGGCCACAAAGGCGCTCCAACCCCTCTTCCATCCCCTGATTGGGAGTCTCCTCAAATATTCTCAGCAGCTTCGCCCGATCTCGCAGGTAGAAGTGAATCCAGGACTCAATCCGGTTCCGAACATGGCGATCAATAGCGACATCTCCACTTGGGAGAATAACCAAACCCAAGTGCTTTACCTTACGGCCGATAGTGGTCAACTTGCTCTTGGCGGGATTGAGGTTGAAACCACCTCCGATCTCGACAGCAAGACATTCCTCGATGACGGTGCCCGCATCCGATAGATCGGATCGGTCCTGTGAGGACAACATGATGTCGTCGGCGTAGCGCGTGTAAATCCATCCTCGGTCGTGACTTATCTGCGCCAATCGCTGATCGAAAGAGAGGAGGCAGGCGTTGCTCAGAATAGGAGAGGTGGAGAAGCCGATGGGCAGCTTGCCATCGATCGTTAGGAGCGTGAGGATATGCTCCAGGTGATGCTGCAGGTCGGTGACTGGCGTCTGGTTTTCCACCAAGACTTTGCGAATAAGCTGGATCGTAATGCTGTCGAAAAACCGCTCCAGATCTGTCTGGAAGAACGCCCGGCTCTTTGCATGCGGTTCGACCGCCTGTATGAGGGTCGCCCCTCTGCGGTAGGCAAAGGAGACCGAAGCATCGACACGTAAATGATCTAGAAGAACCCGGGTCAGGAAGAGGTGGAAGTCTTTGAGAGTGCTGGACGGCTTATAGATTGTGCGGCTCTTCCAGCGGACCGGGCTGTAGTTATTCTCGGCATGAAGGGTCAAAAACTCTTCAAAGCGATATTTGCCGTGAAACATGGCGTCGAACAGCTTAAGGAGCGGCTGTGGGGTCATGGGGCGCGGCCTATCACTTCGTGGATGAAGGGAAGCGTAGCCCATTAAGTGCTAGGACTGCACATACGAAATGCCCGGTCGGGCATTAGCCTGCGACCGGGCATGCGTAAATACATGAAACGCCCTAGGGACCAGACATTAGACCGGAGCTACTCCTGGTCGCTGGTATGAAAAAATGCTAGCACGGACTTCGCGCGCCATACAAGGCCCTGCTCCAGGCCGTCCAAGCGATGACGTTCCCTCAGGGAGGGACGGCATGGTATCGAGGGAAGATGCTACCGCGACGATCGCTCGTACCGATGGGCGCTGATCGTGTATTGCTCAGTAATAGCTGGCGTCTGCAGGGTGGCCGTCAAGCGTCGTATTCTGGAATCGAGAGTTCACACATCGAGCGTTCTTGAGGGGCGGAGTGGCTATGCAAGGAGTCGATACCACTGGTTCGCTGCGAGTCCTCATAACGGCTGGTCGTTTGCTGCGAAAGGAATACGGCGACGGTGACACCGGAGCGCTACGTGCCCTAATCGACTTTCTGCTTTCCCCTCGTGCAGAAGCAGGGGGCTCGGCGCACGTTAGGGAACTGCTTGCCATCGCTGGTCAGGCTGGAGGAGCCCTGAGTCCCGACGAGATCAGCTTGGCTGCAACACGAGCGTTGCTCGTCTTTGCGGAGGCAGTGGCGGTCTACGAGAATGAAGCCGATGCGTGGGAGTGGTGGACCAGACCAATCCGACTGGGTGACGAAACCGCACCGATTCCCCCGAGCGTGAGGGTGCATGATGCCGCTGGGGCGGCGGACCTAGCCTCCAGGATTCGCCGCACGGCTCATGGGATCTACTAGCCGCGACCACCGAGGGGCTTTGCCCCCCTTTTTTTAGTCTTCTTCCGCCAGGATCACCGCTGCGTCGTGGACGCGAGCCAGCCACCCTGGGCCAACGCGGTCAATGGCCTCGGCCATCGTGTAGCCCATATCAGCGAGCCAGTCAGCTCGATTCAGGACGAGGGCGGTGACAAGCTTTTCGCCCGTAGAAAGTGCGCTAAAACCGCCACCTCGGGCGTCCCTGGATTTGCTAACGATTTGTTCGAGCACATGGTCGGGCATAGGTGTCCTCGGGCGGGTCAGGGAAGGAACAGTTTGCACAAGCTGCTTGCTCGCCTACCGATCAGTCCACGTCGAGTGGGAAGAAACTGTCGCAGGAGCGAGGGAGGTCGAGCCACGGGACAAACTGCGTCCACCAGGCACCCAGCTCCACGGACTCGCCGCCATCAACGCCGACGCGGGTACCGCCCATCACGCAACGGTGGTTCGCAAGGCGGTCACCCTTCCAAGTTCCCCTCAGCGATCCTTGGAGTTGCAACGGTTTCGTCGGCGACCACAGGCCCCCCCTCAGTTCGAGGACGGGTAGCCAGTGGCAGGGCTCGAAGTGAAGGGTGGCTTCCGAATAGCGGCCGTCGCCAATCCATCGCCCCGATATGTAGCTCCACGGCCCTTCAGCCAGAGGCAGCATCTGATCCGTCACCCAGCGATTGATGGACGTGCGGGCGCGCAGCCAATGCTGCATCGCCATGCCGTCGCGACGCATCTCGTCATCAAGAGGCACCACCTTACCCGCCTCTTGCTCTCGCGCTCGCACATAAGCGTCTGGCAGGGCGTAGCACTCGAAGTGCGCGCGGGGAAACGACTGCCCAGCAACGGCTATTAGCGTTTCATCGCGAGATATCGGGCGCAGCTCACCGCGATCGTTAAGGATCAACTGGTCGCCATCGGAGACCAGATAAGTCCCGTCAGGGTCAATCGCCGTCTCATGGGCGGGCAGGAAGTCGCAGCGGTCTCTGTCGAATTTCCAAACGTGCACGGTCTCACTCCCCGATACTTAGGTCTTGCTGACCTAGGTCATATTGTCCTAACATCTCGACATGCGGTCAATATGGCCTAGGTCATAGTGACCGCTATGGTGCCGGGCTTCTTTATCGAAGCGTCGGTCGGGCTCGGTCTTTGCAGGATCACTCGCATGCGCTCTTTGAGATTCATCTCCGTTTTGACCACGGCGTTGTGCGCCGTGGTGGGCCAATCGTCCCTTGCTCAAACCGCACCTGTGGCTGTCTCAGGGACGGGCACCTATACCGCTGCGTGCGCTGTTGTGCTCGACCCGGTGACCAGCCAGCCGATGTCGTGTGGCCCTGACTCGTCGTTCGCTCGGGCAACTGGCGGCGGTAGTCTGGCGCTCGGTAGGTCCTCCGCCTCCGGTGCTTACACCGTCGCCATAGGAGATGGTGCCAGCGTAGGGGCAGCGGCCAACGCGGTCGGCATCGGCGCGCGTTCCATCGTTACGAACGACGCCACTAATTCTGTTGCACTCGGCGCCGACTCGGTTGCCAACGAAGCAAATACCGTATCGGTCGGCTCCTCGTTCTCGTCGCAACGCAGATTGGTAAATGTTGGCGCTGGCCTCGTCACAAGCGACGCAGCCACTATCGGGCAGCTTGACCAGCTGGCCGCCGGGCAGGGCGCATGGCTGGGCGGCGGTGCTAACGTCACCAAGTCCGGCGGAGGTGTGTATATCTTTCATGCGCCGTCCTATGCGCTGTCATCGCCTGGCGCATTGGGGACCTACAACGATGTCGGCGGTGCGCTGTCGGCCCTCGATCGGGGCCTGTCGTCTCTATATAACACCGTCAATAGTCTGCCTGCCTCGGGGACCGGTCCTTCAGGCCCTGAGGGACCCGCAGGCCCACAGGGACCCACGGGCGATACAGGTCCCCAAGGACCTGCTGTCGGCGGCTCGGACGACGCGGCAGTCCGCTACGACGATAGCGCGCTCAGCAATGTGACGCTGCAGGGCAAGGGCGGCACACAGATTCACAACCTTGCCGCAGGTGCCGCAAGCACGGATGCCGCGAATGTGGCTCAGCTCGATGCAGCCACGGCAAATGCCATCGCCACCGCGAAGACTTATACCGACGTCAGCGCGAGCAGGACCTTGCAATCCGCTAACGACTACACCGACTGGCGAGTGAGCCAGTTGGACGACCGCTTCCGGAAGCAGGAAGCAAGCATCAACCGCGCCGGTGCCGTGGCATCTGCCATGGGCCTGATGGCAGGCAGCGCGGCAAGTATCCAGAACGCCGACGTTCTCTCAATGGCGGTTGCGGGCTACCGAGGCGCGGGCGCCGTGAGCGTTGGAATCAATCACCACTTTTCCGAGCGCGTCGCGCTCACCGTCGGCGCCGCGTTCGGCGCCAGTAATGAGGGATCGGTCGGGGCCGGTCTCGCCATTGGCCTGCATTGAGGATCCAACCATGAAGATTTTCGCGTTCGCACTCGCTACCTTGGCTCTTGCCGCCGGTTCCGTCGCTCGTGCAAGCGACATCCCTCCGCAGAACTTCGAGGAGTGCCACCAGTGCGGGACGGTGCAGGGTATTCAGGTCGCCTACGATGCCCAGCAACGCCTCGCATCCATGACCTACATCGTTGCGATGGGCGGTGGTCCGCAGACGCGCTCGGTTACTTATGACGCCGGCGAGATCCCAGCGATCCGTCCCGGCACGTCGGTTCAAGTGAGCGACGACGGGAAGTCCATTCGTCCTCTGAAATGATCACTAGGGCCTGTCGTCCACCAAGTTGACACCAAGACCGGCGTTGCGCCGGTCTTTTTTTGGTAGCGTTGCCTCCATGAGTCCAATCGTTCCCCATGTTCGCCACCACCGCCCAGACCCGGAATATCTCTTAGGGCTGCTGGACGCGGCTGGATTGAGCCAGAGTGAAGCCGCACGCCGCCTAGGCATCTCGGACCGCACCATGCGGCGATATCTCGCTCTACCGGGGAGGCGCGATGCCTCGGGCAATGCCGTGTCTGAACGGGTGGAGTGCCCCTACACCGTCCAGTTCGCTCTGGAGATGCTCGCCCTGTCTGCGTTGGGTTGATAGCAGACATTGGCCCAACCCCAACCTGCCCGCTTTCGGGTCCTTTTTGGTGCCTTTGGCGACTGCAGACTCTATCTCCCTAGTCGCCTGCGCAACCGGTGTACTGCCTGCTGCGTGCCTCCCCAAGGCGGCCACGATGGCAGCAATCCAGAAGGGGGCCCTGCTTATCGCCGCGTTTCTTTTTGACGCGCCCCGTAGCTCGCTTACTCGGTCAGCACCCGTCGAAATAGCTACTGCCTAGCTATTCGGCTGCCGCAGTTTTGGGAATAGCTTCCTCATAGCTGCGGTTGCTTCTTGCGCTGCGTTGTCATCCGCTTTTCGCGATATCGGATCTGCATCGCGCTGCGCCAGTTCCGCTTTCCAACGGCGAATCTCCGCCGCCGCGCTTTCGTCCTGGCGCGCCTTCGATCGCGCGGCTTGTTCGAACGCCGAGCGCGCAAGCAACACCTCGGTTTCTACAACTCCTGGCGTCGGCTTAAGCGGGTTTCCACGATTGTTCAGTTTTTTCTTTGCCGTCGCCACCGCGGCATGTATCTCCTCAGCGGTGTAGGTACTTTCGATCCGCTCAGCGCTCTGATGATCGTTGTCGTCGTAGCACGTGATACCGCTGGACCGTTCACGCCCATGCGGCTTTGTATTTTTTTCAGCAGCAGCACTGATTGCAGGGTCGCGCGCGCGCGATGCTGCTGCATGTGATTTATGCCTTGTACTCTGTGTACTTATATGTTTCGGGTCTTTTGCGCACTTGCTGATGCCCGGTCTGCTCGCTTGCAATCGGGCATTTTGCATTTTGCTCGCACTGGCCTGCACAGGCTGACCGCATATTCTCGAAAAAACCTCGTAATCAATACGATAGGCCTTTGTCCTGTCCCGGCGATCCCAGCTTGGGTCAAGATCCGCCATCCTGGTCGACAACAGGACTCCTGTACCTTCCAGCTTGTCGAGAGACCTACGAATAGTCGATTCGTCGATTGCGTCTCCGAGGCACTTCCTGAGGTCTTCGATTTTTTGCCACGTCCAGTGCATCCCGTCAGAGTCATCAATGCCGCCGGGCAACCTGAGGTAGTAATGGAACTGTTGCAGCAGCAACGCTGGCGTAATGCCGAAGGCTCTTCCAAGGCCGGGCAGGAAAACCAGTGGACGTTCGTCCAGGAGAAATGAGGTCATGCCGCATACCACCAGCGCTTGCTGTGTCGGCGCGATATTGAACTGGTCTTCCCGCTAATTGGTCTCGCTGACGATATCCAGCTCAAGCGAATCCAGCACTGCCTTATGGTCAGCGTGTGTGCGTTCGACTTGCGGCGGAGCGATCCAGTCGCTACCTCCTCATCTACCATTAGCTTCGAGTGCGGTAGCGATACGTAAATCATGCCAGTCGCGGTAGTGGCGATCGTCTGACACTTGATGGTGGCCGGCTCAAAATCGAAGACGTTCTCAGCGAGAATCACGGCTGCCCCCTGGCGGCTGTCCTGCCGCCCATCGCTGGCGTTCGAGCTGTTCCAGCTTCGTGGGGCGGCCCGGTCGGCGATGCTTGGGCGGCGGGAACACCGGCTTCGTGGACTCCATCCAGCGAATTACATCGCGCTCACGCCAGCACAATCGACGAGAGCCCTGCAGCTTGTAGGGCGGAGGAATAAGGTGTTGGTAGCTCTCGCGCCGACTCACGAAGGTGCGAATGGTGCTTTTCGTCTTGCCGATCAGCGAAGCCAGATCCTCAATAAAGAGGACGCGTACGCGAGTTTCAAGGGCAAGCGTTGATCGCTCTACGGAAGCGAGGTTGAGTTCTTCAGGGAGATATGGGGCAGGCACCGTGATGTCCTGGAGCGAAGCCCCCTTAGGGGCTTGAACCAGCGATCTGCAAAAAGCAGAAAATGGATGCGTGCAGGACTCAAGCTCTTGCCACCATTGCGAAGGATGCGCTCAGGCGGTTACGGCAACGCTCTTCGATCATGACGTCCGGCGCGTCAGTGCCGGATACCGTGTTTGTAGTGACGAGCTATCGCTTGGTCGCTCGCTTACGTGCTGGCTCATCCTTCTTTACCCGGGCGAGGGCCACTAACCCACATCGCCAAACCAGCCACACGGTATGATCGCTGGTGAGTAAATTAGAGGATCACGAGGGACGCGGTCAAGCCCCGCGAGCCGGGACATTCCTCGGGACAACCCTGGGACATTGCGGGGACAGAATTGCTCGATTTACCTCATATATGAGGGACGATGAGTAATTAGGCCCGACAAAGAAAAAGGCCCTGGAAGCTCGCTTTGATGCGGTTTCCAGGGCCTAATTTCTTCGAATATTGGTCGGGGAGACAGGATTCGAACCTGCGACTTCTACGTCCCGAACGTAGCGCTCTACCAGGCTGAGCTACACCCCGACGGGAGCCGCG
>Ga0105247_10001830_pt1 | contig 14909 bp, 13 predicted proteins | sample KBSS24metaG_FD_81519 | JGI IMG/M metagenome (GOLD analysis project Ga0105247, IMG submission 81519) | Switchgrass rhizosphere microbial communities from Kellogg Biological Station, Michigan, USA - KBS S2-4 metaG | ecosystem: Host-associated > Plants > Roots > Rhizosphere > Soil | place...
ACCAACATAATTACCCGGTTCAATATCCAACACTTCATCTTTCTCCCCAATTTCCACTATACCGAATTCTACAAAATGATTACCTGAACCAGATGAACCCAATTGTTTTGCAGCTCTGCTATGCAATCCTTTTAATAAAGGCAATTCATCAAATTCTTTTCTGTCTATTACTTCATGTTCGGTAGAAGTTTCAAATTGTCTTCCTCCACCAAATAAAGTGGTTTCGTTCAGTTCTCTTGTAAAGTATTGTTCACGTTGAATCAGTTCTTTTGGATCAATATCAAAAACAGACAAACACATTCTACAACCAATATCAACGCCAACTCCATAAGGAATAACAGCGTTCTCTGTTGCCAATACTCCACCAATTGGCAATCCATATCCTGCATGTGCATCTGGCATTAGCGCACCTGCAATAGCTATTGGTAATTTAGCAGCTGTGTACATCTGGTTCATAGCTCCTTCTTCAATATATTCCCTGCCAAAAACATTAAATTGAATACCGTTATTATTCAAAGAAATTTCTGCTCCTTCAACAACCGGTTTTGGCAAAAGCATTTCAGCGATCTTACCCAATACCGGATCATTTGCATATTCATTTGGACTTTGTAAAATAGCTCTCAGCACTTCCATTGCATCTGCATGAGAAAGATGTTTGAAGTTCTTCTCCATTATATTCATAGCAAGGCTGATCACCGGGCTTTGCGGATAGCCGATGGCACGAAGTTCTTTGCCTTGTAGTTTTAGTTTGGACATACTTAATTATTTTAAAAGTTAGATCACAATTAGAATGTGACCTAACTTATTTTTATTTTGGCGATACAAAGATCTGTTTCAACTGTTCGATCAGCATGCCGTTACCGCTTACGCTGATGCTGCTGATCTTGTCTGCAATCTTTTCCACGTATTCCATTTCCTTCAACTTCAACAGCATTGCATTATCCTCCATCAGCTTTGCAGTGTTCAGCAAACTACGGGTACTTGCAGTTTCTTCACGACGCATGATGATGTTGGCTTGTGCTTTTTTCTCAGCGATCAATACCTGGTTCATGATCTCCTTTACATCGCCAGGCAAAATGATGTCGCGGATACCGAAACCATTTACTTCCACACCCAATGCTTCAGCGTTTTGTTTTACGCTTTGCAAAATGAATGGAGCGATAGTTTCTTTTTTCTCCAGCAACTCATCGAAGCCATAAGTACTGATGTACTCACGCAATGCCAGTTGAAAGTTTACATACAATTGCTTGTCGTATTCTTTGTTGGCCAGCACCGCTTTTTCAATATCGGTCACTTTGTATTGCGCCCATGCATTGATACGCAAGGCTGCTTTGTCTTTGGTCAGGATCTCCTGTCCATTGATCTCCAGTTGTTGCTGACGGCTATCCACCCGTGCTACATGGATCGCAATGTTGTTCTTCCACCAATCGTACACACCGTTATCCAGCACCTTCACATATTTACCATCTACAAATAACATTGCTTTTTCATAGCTCTCCACAGTTACAGTACGTACATAAGGAGCCACCAGCTTATTCATCAGCACAGCACGGTCGATGTTCTCGGTAATCTCAATCTTGCTGATGTCAGCACGAACGAAATCATATTTGATAACAGTTTTCCAAAAAGTATAGCGACCGGCGGTCAATACCTGTTTCAGCAAACCATTTTCGTATTGCAATACGATCTCGTTGTCTTTCACTTCGATCATGTACAATGCTTCAGCCAGCTGCGCATCCTGCATCAGGATGTTCAATTCAATTGGCGCTATAAATGGCTTGGTTACGTCATACACATAAACAATCTCATTGCTCCAGAACCAGTATTTACCGGTCATCAGCATTTTTTTGTACTCTCCGTCTTTAAATACCAAACCCACCTGGTAGGCATTTACTTTTACACGTTTCATGTTGTTTTATTTTAAAAAATTCTAAAATCGTTTTTAATAAAGTTGCTGCTGCTTATCACCCGGTATTCACGGATGCAGTTTTCAATTTTGCTTTTCACAACAGTTTTACAATGATCAGCTATCGGAACTTCCAATAGCGTCACGTTGAAAAGGTGAGGCGGTCCACATTATCGTTTACCTGCCTGCAGGTGTTTACCGGGTTGCAACACTTCCAAAACTTTCCCGCTCAGGTACTCGTTCTTTCAAGTCTTTGCTATGTTGCATTGCTGCATTACAACAAAGAGTCATATGCCTGCGCTGCCGGCAAGCAACAACAACTTTAATTTTCCTGGTCATCATTTTTATAGAAGCGATGTACTTCTTGTTTACTCTACATTATCAGTGTAGCGTTCTACCGTTGAACTATCCCGCCATAGGCGAAAGCAGGATTCGAACCTGCAACCTGGAGCTGTGCTCTATCCAACTGAGCTATACCGAATATTAATCGGAGAAGGAATCGAACCTTCGACACCAGCGTGGTGATATATGTGCTATTGAAATAACAGCATACAGATAGTTACTACTTCTGCACTGCAATGTTTCTTTAAAACATTAACCTGGTTTATCATCAACAGGTATATATCATCTTGCCGTTAAGCAAGCTTTTTATTGATGCATGCATCAACAATATTGTAAAGAACTTAATTCATCTCTTCTATTGTCTGAACCTTGATTGGGGAGATTTAAAAGATTAAGAAGATTTTTATTTCATCAAAATCCTATTCATCCACCCAAATCCCGGTTCTGACAATTAATTCATCAATGTCTCTTGTCTTTTAAATCCGATCACTTCTACTTTTTTCTTTTCATATTTCCTGTCATGCTGGTTAGCTATCTCAGCAATAGTCATTGATTCTTCAATTACAGTATCAAACCCAAGATGATTCGACAGAATTTGTGATTTTACAACACTTAACTTTTCAAATTCATACTTTGCGATCAATCTTCCTTTTCTCATCAATGCTGAATCGATCATGTTCAATGAACTGTTGAAAGTGCAAATGATTTGCACACTTAAACAATCGCTCAATAAACCATCACTCAGATTCAACAAGTTCGATACGGAAGAATCGCTGTTATACTTCCTGTCCATCATTATGTTTTCTGCATCTTCAATAACGAGTATCGAATTCGGGTTGTCGATCAACAAGTCAATGAATTCAGGATTCATCAGGTTTCCTGCCACCGATGGCGAAACAAAAAGCACTTTCTTTTTGAGTGCACCGATCAGGTGTCTTAGGTAAGTTGTTTTACCTGTTCCCGGTAATCCATGGAGTAAAACAATTCCTTTATCATTTTGCTGATTCAATCTGTTCTTTATCACATCATCCACCTCTTTGAAATCATCATTGTAATACATCCCTATATCCAAATTCATCGGCTTTATATCAAGACGTTTTAGTTCAAGCCCATTGTTAGAAAACGTAATGATGTTTATTTCGAAATCCTGTTCCTTTTCAGGCAGTTTGTACTCATTAAATGCTTTTAGTAATTGATCAACAAAATCATATTTGTTGTTTGGGTATAAAACCTTTGCATACTGAACCGCCAATTCAATGATCACTTTATCATTCAATACAAACAGGGTTTTATTAAACTGCTGCACACCTTCCTGCCGGTTATAAAAGCAGGATTGGTAAATGTCAACGATCTTATTACCATAAATATTCTTTACATAACCAAATGCCTTCGATACATCAATATCATCTACATAGGTCACATTCGGAATGATGCCGTATCTGTATAAATAAAATGCCCGGCTTTCGATATAATTATGTTCAAAGACGTTAGCAGTTCTATTTCCAGTCAATTGCCTGTACATTCTTTTCAGCCAAAGCAGAATTGGATGAAATATACCAACCAGTGATATCAGTATCAATATTGCTATAATTAGTCCCATAATAATTTTTCCTTTTTTTGTTTTATATGTTTATTGCGGTGCCCCGTGGAATTGAACCACGATATCCGGGATTTCACTCCGGCGCATGTGTATCCATTCTGCCAAAGCACCATTTTGTTTGCGATGAGCATTGATTGATCACTATTCCTCATCATCGAATTCACTCATCAGCAAACAAATTGCGGATGAAGAAAGATTCGAACTTTCAACCGACGGCTTAACAAACCGCTGCTCAACCATTGAGTTTTTCATCCATTGTAGGCCCGCAGGGATTCGAACCCTGAACTCCCGGTGTAAAAGACCGGTACTCTTATCCAGTTGAGTTACGAACCAATATTGTGATGACTGATGGATTTGAACCATCAACTTCTATCGTATCAGGATAGTACTCTTCCCTTGAGTTAAGCCATCATTGTTGCGGCTATAGGATTCGAACCTATATCTAAGGCTTATGAGACCTTTGAGTTAACCGTTACTCTAAACCACATTTTGTCAGCCTGGTGAGATTCGAACTCACACATAATAGTTTCTGAGACTATCGCCTCTTCCGTTGGGCTACAGGCTTATCATGCTGACTTAACAAGATTCGAACTTGTATCTCTGTGTTCGTAGCACAGCATTCTCATCCGTTGAACTATAAGTCAATAATTCTTTAGGTTGACTTCGGGATTCGAACCCTGTTCCTCCGTTGCACAGACGGACGCTTTACCGATAAGCTAAAGCCAACAGTTGCTATTGAGTCTGGATTTGAACCAAAACCATCAGTTTCAAAGACTGAAATGCTAAACCGTTACACCACTCAACATTATTTGCGGTTCGTACGGGAGTTGAACCCATAGCAACAGATCGACAATCTGTGATGTTAGCCGTTACACCAACGAACCTTGTAATCTGTACGGGATTCGAACCCATATTACAAGAATGAAAATCTTGTGTCCTTCCATTAGACGAACAGACCATTATCGTGGACAGCCAGGGAATTGAACCCTGCACAATAACATTGCAAATGTTTTTCGCCAGCCTTGGAACATGGCCGCCCATTTCGTTGAAGCCCTGGCCGGATTCGAACCGGCAATTTCTTTTGCAAGAATAGTATGGCTGTAAATGCGCTTCCTTACTTTGTATAAACATTTCAGTGCAACTGCAAATTCTATCCATCACAACGAATAGTTATGACGGCTTCATCCATACACTCCGTGGCGGCGTTAAAACTTTTACCACAGCTTTTCCTTTTAAGCTACAGGGCTAACTAGTATAGGAGACAGGATTCGAACCTGCAGCCTCTTCATTCCAGGTGAAGGATCCGACCAATCGGAATACTCCTATATTTTTCAAAGAACTTTCATTGCAATAAAAAAACCCGGTCGCTTTGACCGGGTTCAATACTTCCATCATAAATTATTTATGTATGGATATGATCCGATCGTTTATAAATATCATTATACTCATTACCTGTGGGCACAATATTTCCCTGCACTTGCATGCACCGAATGCAACTAAGTAATGATGATGATTCATTCAATATTCTAAATCGTTTATGTCGTAATGATTTCAGCATTTTTATTTATTATCTGAACAATTAGATTCAATTACTATATATTTTTCATAAACAGGATAAACTTTTCTTTAATTCCTGCAATCACAGCCCCTGGCTTTGATAAACAAAAAACCCCGACGATACTGTCGGGGCTTGTATTCTATCGAATTCGTTTATTAAACTTATTCAGCAGCACTACATGCCCCGCAATCAATATAGTCACCTTTGGGACTAAACCGATTCGCTGTTTCAATATGTAGTTGTCTGCGTAACATGTTTTTTATTTGGAACGCAAAGATGAATATAATTTTTTGATGTTGCCAAATATTTGAGAAGAAATTTTAAAAAATATTTTTTCATTACTATAGCTCATGTAACATCATTGGCATTTCATCGTAAGTTGTGCCACCAAGTTCACGACCAGACTTCTTTTTATTAGTGCCTCCCCATTGCTTAAAGAAGAAAGCCACGCCTTGCTCTGCGGATTGCTGACGAATATCCCAAACCCACCATTCTTTCATAGGTCTTGCCTTGCGTCCACTTTCCCCGCCAACTATAACCCAATGAATTTTCTCTAGATTTAAATTCGGTAATGGACCAATCAATGGTTCACAAGACAAAAATTTTACTTTAGCATTAACTTCTCTTAAAAAGTCTATTCTATCTTTTACTTTTTCATTCTCTACAGACACACCCATCCAAATATTAGTTGTCCAATTCAATTTATCATGCAATTCATATAATCTTTCTGCTCTTTTGGTGAGAACCTGGTAAGTATGTTGAGGGGTATTATTCATTACGGCAAAAACTTTTTGAATAAAAGAAAGAGGAACATCTTTATGAAACAAATCACTCATAGAGTTTACAAAAACAACTTTTGGCTTTTTCCATTCATGAGGTATTAGTAAAGAATCCTCATGTAAGCGAAGCTTAAATCCATCTTTATATTTTTCAATTCCCATTGCTTCCAATCTTCTGGCCATCACTTCGGCATAACAATATTTACAACCAGCGGAAATTTTATCACACCCAGTTGTGGGGTTCCAGGTCATTTCCGTCCATTCAATAGAAGATTGAGCCATTTAGAATAAACTTTGCTGATTAGATAGATATTTTTCTACTTTTTGATAAAAATCATTTCCTCGTTCATGCTTGGAATAAAAGGCTAGATAGTATAAAGGAACATTAATTCCCTCTATTTTCACCTGATGCTTTTTGACTGGCTCTTTATAATCTATCTTTTTCATATTTTCATCATATTTTTCAGCCAAAAACTTAATAAAATCATTTATTGGAATATTTCCTTTTAGAAATGGGGTTCTCCAATTCGGATCATCAATAAATTCCTCTACCTTTTTGCTTTTATCATTAATATAATAAGTTAAGTTTCTATTGGCATCCATATATAATGCTAACAATATTAAAAAGTCGATTTTACCAATCTGTGATAATTGTTTTATTGTTTTAAATTTTAAATTCAGCGAAAAGGGATCAACAAAACAAAATCGTAATACTTTCTCATCGATTGAATGCCTAGGGATTGCAGCAATAATATCATTGATATTTTCATTTGAGTCGCCTTTAATAAACTGCACCTTATCATATAATTCTGGGAAATGCCTCTTTACTCTTTCTTGCAAAGCCTTAAAATTGGTTTCATCTTTTTCGCAAAAAATATATTTATTAAACTTATGACTCACTGAAAGAGCTATTAAAGCAGAAGTCATTCTAATTTTATTTGTTTCTTTAATCTTTGCATATCCAGCTCCCGCAAATAAATCAATGTAAACGAGATTGTCCCACAAATTTTTCATACCAGTTGTAAAAATTTCACAATATCCTCCCAGTAATTTATACTTTGTTTCTGCCCAAGCGCCTATCTCAGGAATAAATAGTCCATCCTCATTAACCGGAATAATAGGATCAAATTTTTTATTTGGCATAAGATTTAATAACATTCAAAATACAAAACTATTTTCAAAACAACCTCCCTTGCTCTCCCGGTCTTCTGAATATACTTGTATCCAAGTGCCAGTCTTCTGCATTCATTCCATATAGCTTACCGTATTTTTTATATTGTTGAGCTACCAATTGCGCAATGGGCCCCTCGCCTCTCATACGTACTCCCCAGCGTGTATCATTTACTTTTCCATCATGGCTATGTTCTATATTATGCCATACCCTGTCAGCTCTGTCAGGGAAATTTTTATATAACCAGTCATGAAATAAAAATTTGATAGCACCATTTAATCTTATGAAAGTATATGCTGTAAAAGTTGCTCCGTTGTCTCTCGCTTCTTTCATGATGCGTTGCATCTCGTGTTCATTCAGACCGGGTATCATTGGCCCCATCATGATACCCATTCTTACACCGGCATTGCTTAATTCATTAATCACTTTTAATTTTTGTTTCGCCGTTGTTGTTCTTGGTTCCATTACCCGTCTCAGGTCTTCATTGAATGAGGTAATGGAAACCATTGCTGATACCAGCCTTTTCTTCGCCATCTCCTGCAACACATCTTTATCTTTCAGTATCCATGAATTTTTTGTAAGAATACCAACAGCCTGGTTGAATTCATTACATACTTCGAGTAAGCCTCTTGTCAGCCTGTATGTTTGTTCAGCGGGTTGATAACAATCTGTATTACCACTGAGCATGATCGGCGTCGCATCCCATTTAGGATGCATCAGGAACTTTCGCAACAATTGCGGTGCATTTTTTTTAACAATGATCTTCCTTTCAAAATCAAGTCCGGCGCTGTAACCCCAATACTCATGCACATTACGGGCATAACAATAAATACATCCATGCTCACAACCTGCATATGGATTCATGCTGTACATCATTCCAACATCAGGGCTTTCTACTTTATTTACTATAGTTTTTGATTCCTGCTCTATGTATTGTGTTGGCACATTTAATTCATCCCAATCATCAATTCCTTCAATATGCTCTCTTGTTTTTTCATCTTTAAGAAAACGATTTTTTGTATTTATCTGGGCACCTCTGCCCTGCAGGTATTGGTTTGCCTTTTCCGTGCTTCCATCTTCCGGTGGTTTTGAAAGATCCTGATTCTTAGGAATTACTTTAAAATGATCTTGTTTAAGTTTTTCTGACATATAAATTTTTTTGAAGATTCATGCAAATAAAAAAGGAGAATAAAGAATTACTCTACATTATCATTCACACATGATCATTTCTTTATTCCCCTTTTACCACACATTATCAATCACTCCATTTATCGATTGCCAAACGTTACTTAGCCAAATAATTCGCCCTGCTTCGTTGTTACAGGCAGGTTTTGAAATTGAAACCACTCTGCTACTTGATATTTCATTTCGCCAACAGGTCTTTTAAGCAATAACATAGAATCAGCAATGAACCTTCCTGTAAAATGCTTATTACTATATTCAAGCCATCCTTTCTCGTATTGCCAGGGTTGCAATTTTCTTGCAATGGTTAAATGTGGCTCCATAATGAAATGAGGTTTGTTATCATCATTTAGTTTCATCAACCGCTGACCTTCACTGCGTATTTCTTTTATTAAATTTTGTACGGGAATTTTTGACATCACATTAATATATATGGTGTGTGAAGGAAAGCTTCCAAAATCCTTTAACTCTATTTTAAATGGAGGATAACCCATGGCAATAGTTTTAAGCCGGCTGATGATCCTTTCCTCCATCATATTATATTGAACAAAATTGACCAGCGTTAAATGAGGTTTCGCCCATCGTGCATGATCGGACTGATACTTTTCAGCAAATTCTTCTTTTACTTTTACGATTTTATTCCACAACTCTTCGTGCGGACTTAATACCAACAGGTATTCATATACCCGGTAACCCGGGATCGTGTTGACAATAGTTTTCATAATACTAACCCATTTTCTTAGCATAAATTTACTAAAAATTTTAGTTTGCCAATTTTTTTTCTGAACTTTATTTAAATATTTTTTATGGAAGAAGAATTTTATGGCTCCGTGTATAAAGGCTCCAAGCAATTCACACAACAGGAAGTAAAAACAGCTAATGCTACAGGTTTTGGCGCTGCCGCAGATGATTATATGGAGCGGGGTATTGATCTCAACGAGCAATTGGTCAGGAACAAACCTGCTACCTATTTTTTTAGAATGAAGGGAGATGCCATGCGGGATGCAGGAATATTTGATGGCGATACACTGATCGTGGACCGGTCATTAAAGTTTACCGAAGGGAAAATTATTGTGGCAGTATTGAATGGAGAATTGCTGGTACGACGATTTCATAAAAATTTTTCTTCCGCATTTTTAATTCCCGAGAATAATCGTTTCAAACCGATCAACCTCGCAGAGTTTAACGATTTCGTTGTTTGGGGCGTTGTTACTTATGTAATTCATACAGTATGAAAGCTATTGTAGATTGTAATAATTTTTATTGTTCCTGCGAAAGATTATTCAAACCACATCTCGACCACAAGCCTGTAGTTGTATTAAGTAACAATGACGGATGCATTGTTTCAAGAAGTGATGAAGCAAAGAAACTTGGTGTAGAAATGGCCGGCCCTTATTTCATGGCAAAACCATTGATAGAAAAAAATAATGTAGCAGTTTTCTCATCTAATTATAATTTATATGGTGATCTGAGCTGGAGGGTAATGGAAACACTGCGGATAATGCTGGGCAAAAAAAACGTAGAAGTATATTCAGTTGACGAAGCCTTTATTAATCTTGACATTTTTTTACCGAAAGATCTTCCTGTTATTGCAAAAGAAATAAGAACAACCGTTGAGGATTGGACAGGCATTAAAGTTTCTGTTGGCGTAGCGCCTACAAAGGTTTTGGCCAAACTGGCTAATCGTATTGCAAAAAAGAACAAATTAAAAACCAATTGCGTAACAATACTTGATACAGAAGAAAAAATTATCGACGCATTAAAACAAACTCCTGTCGGAGATATCTGGGGAGTTGGTGGACAGTATGCCAGAAAATTAAAAGACCTATGGGGTATTTATGATGCTTTGCAATTAAGAAATATAAGTGAAGAATTTGCAAGAACACATTTAGGTGGGGTGATGGGTGTACGGTTAATAAAAGAATTGAGAGGAGAAGAAGCTAAAGACATGGAAGATGAATTGGTAAATAAAAAAATGATCGCTACCACAAGGATGTTTGGAAATCCTGTCGGCGACATCAACGATATAAAGGAAGCTGTAGCTACTTATACATCAAGAGCAGCGGAAAAATTAAGACGACAATACAGTGCCGCCCGCCTTATAAGAGTATTTGTAGTTTCCAAAGAAGAAAATCATAATGTCAATTTCCGCGGGGCTACTCACAGTAATCACATTCAATTACCAGCGGCTACATCGATGACGAATGAATTGATAAAACCAGCAGTAGCCCTTGTTGATAGCTTATATCAAAAGGGAACTCTTTATAAAAAAGCCGGTGTGATGTTAAGCGGCATTGTTCCGGATGGGTCCATCCAGGGAAATCTTTTTTTAGCAGAAAATAAAAACTGTGAAAGAAAATTAATGGATATGATTGATAATATTAATTTCAGCCAGAGAGATGATGTATTAAAATTTGCGACCAGTGGCACAACAAGAGATTGGAAAATGCGGCAAGAAATGCGCAGTGGAAGATATACAACAAGATGGGAAGAATTGTTTGAAGTGAGTTAAGATCACCTATTCATTTCTATACACCGGCGTTTTTACATCATGGTAAAAAAGAAAGCTCCATTTTTCATTTGCTCCTTTCTCCCACCATTCTCTTCTTAGCTCCATTGCTTTTCTTCCATCAAAATCATATTTAGCTACAAAGCGGTTTTTCATTTGTTGTAATTGCGGAGCATCATCTCCTCCAAAGAAAATAGTCTCGTTATCGTCTTTGATCCAGAACACCTGGTGATAAGGTGAATGAGATCCTGTTACAACATATTGAATGTAGTCATCTATATATCCACGATCTTCCTTTAATAAAATAACTTGCTCTGAATTTTTTAATGCGACAAGCTCGTCTGTAATAAAAGATGGAAATCCTTTTTCAAACGCAAAATTCAATTCCCTTTCCTGTATATAATATTTTGCATGGGGAAAGCTTAATTGTGAATGATCCCGGTTTTCAGAAACTCCACCTGCATGATCCTTGTGTAAATGGGTAAGTAAAACTTTTGTAATATCAGAAGAGTTGATGCCTTCTTTTGCAAGATTAGAATGTATCTGCATCCTATCCTCTTTATCGGTAAAGCCAAGGCCTGTATCCAATAATAAAATATCTTTTGCGGTAATAACGACAAAAGGCTGTATCTCTACAAGCAAACTTCCTGTTGTTCTTGCCTGGAGGTCATCGCTGTTCTCATCGAATGGAATAAATAATTTTGTTTTATCAATAGTAAACGTGCCTTCAGAAAGCGGAATGATCTTCATCATTCAAAAATACAATTCAATATTCTACTGGATTAACGCAGCACCATCTGCCTGTCAGCATCAAGCCGGATAAGAATAAAAAGAAGGATAGTAAAAGTAAGTAATGATGTGCCGCCGTAACTTACAAATGGAAGAGGAATACCAATAACGGGGGCTAAACCTACTGTCATTGCGGTATTAATAACAATATGAAAGAAAAACACAGCCGCTACTCCATAAGCATAGCAACGACTGAAAGTACTTCTTTGTCTTTCGGCTAATGCAATAATTCTAAAAAGAAGAACAAGATAAATTCCAAGTAAAACAACGCTACCTGCAAAACCAAAACCTTCACCAACTGTACAAAAAATAAAATCGGTCCTTTGTTCAGGAACAAAATCATAACGGGTTTGTGTTCCTTTCAGTAAACCCTTACCCCAGATACGTCCACTGCCGATAGCGATCTTAGATTGCTTTACATTATAGCTGCTTTCCGTTTCTTTTTTCTTTGTGGATACTTCAGCCACTTCACCTGCTTTTTTATAGGGATTGTCTTTACCAAAAAGATCATAGATACGCTCCACCTGGTGCTTTTGTAAAATATGCTGAAAAGCAAAAGGCACTGCGAACCGTTGAATCCCTACACAAACAAACCACAAAAAAATAATTGTAATTAATACTCCCCGCCGTCTCCTTATTGTTCTTCTGAAAAAATAAATACATAATGCAGCAATAATGGTAAGAAGTATCGCTAATGTATTTGGTTCTACTACAATTGTAGCTACTACTAGTGCTGCGATCACAAAACCAATTATAAGAACAATAGAAGGCAATCCTTCCCGGTACATAACAAAAAAGAAAGCGAAATATACTAATGCGAGACCTGTTTCACTTTGTAAAATAGTCAACACTGCAGGAAATAAGACGAGGCCTGCAGCAATAAGTTGAGAACGGGTATCAGTAAAGTTGGTTTCCTGTCTTGAAAGGTATTTAGCCAATGACAGTGCCACACAAATTTTACAGAATTCTGCCGGTTGAAATTGAAAACCTCCCACACGAATAATAGACTCTGTTCCTTTTACACTGGAGTGAAATGGAAAAACCAACAGCAATAAAAATATTCCAAATACATACCAGAGGTTAGCAGTAGCAGAAAAGAATTTACTATCTGTAAGTAAAATAAAAAGAGCAAGTATGCCACCAATAACAAAAAAATAAAATTGCTTGCTATAATCTGTTTTAAATCTAAGAAAGCTTTGAATAACAGGATCACCTTCTTTATAGGTAGCGGCAAATATGGCTGTAAGCCCGATTCCGACTAATAATAGATAGATCCATACAAGACTCCAATCTACTCCTTTTGATATAGCGGGATTACGATCATTCATCGTTTTGAAATTCCTTTTTTAGCTAAATACTTATCATCATTTAATATAGCAGTAACCTGTGAATCTTTTTTTGCAGGAGCAGGTAATTTCTTTTTGCCAGAGCTTGCCTTATTATAATTATAATAAACATACTTTTTAATATAATTACTATCCTTCGTTAAATTATACCAATAATAGGCACGGGTTGAATCTTCTTTATATTGTAATCTTGGTAAGTAAGACGGCAGAAGGTTGGCGGCAGCAATTCTATCTACTTCTTTTAGTCTGTCGGCCCGCAATGTATCTTTCAAATATTTTTCTATCATAAGATAGGCCATTGGTCCTGCCCAGGTAGCACCGAAGCCCCCATTCTCTACAATTACAGCTACCACGATTTTTGGATCCTCCCGCGGAGCAAAAGCAACAAATAATGAATGATCTTTTAGCTGGATCACTTTGCCATCGAGAATTTTTTTGTTTTCAGCTGTACCCGTTTTTGCACAAACACTCACATCCGGAATTTTAGGAATGCCGGCTGCTGTTCCCACTTCAGTTACATCCTGCATCCCATCAATAACAACATTATAAACATCATCAGGAATATGTGTAAGCACTTCATGTTTCTTTCGGTACTTATTTAAGAGTACTGTGTCCTCTTCTGTTTCATCATCTATTGATTTGACAAAATGAGGAACATAGTAGTATCCTTTATTGGCAACAATACTGATCCCATTTGCTATTTGTAACGGTGTTACTAAAAGTTTATCCTGCCCGATGCCGATGGTTACCATTGTACAGGAATTCCATGAACCCCTGTAATCTTTATCATACTGTGCTGTATCGGGAATATTGCCTCCATCTTCACTTGGCAAATCAACTCCTAATTTATGCCCGTAACCGAAGGCATACATATACTCCGTCCATTTCGTTAATCCTTTTCTTGGACTATGATATTGAGGATTATCAATCGTCAACCGGAATGTATTACTAAAAAAAGAGTTACACGAATGCGCTATTGCCAATCTTAAATTAGCAGCATGTCCTGCCCAATGTTCAGTGCATCTCACCGGGCGGTTACAACCATAATAAGCGCCACTACATGCAATCCCGCTTGCCGGTGTTATTACGCCTTCATCCAAACCAATCAAAGCACCTAATGGTTTGTAAGTTGACCCAGCAGGATATTGACCCTTGATCGCTCTATTCAATAATGGACGACTTACATCTAAAACCAATTTGCTGTAATTCTTTTGTTTTTCAGAACCAGTTAATGAATTAGGATTATAATCAGGCGCAGAAACCATGGATAATATCCCACCAGTCTTTGGTTCAAGAGCTACTATAGCTCCTACTTTGTTTGACATTAACTTCTCAGCGAGCTGTTGTAATTCTATATCAAGGTATGTGCGTAAACTACGACCTGCAATAGCAGCCGTATCAAAGAGCCCGTTTTCATAACTACCTTGCAAGCGGTTTTTATTATCCTTGATAATAAATTGAACCCCACGCTGGCCCATTAAAACTTTTTCGTAGATAGATTCAAGACCGCTGCGGCCAACGTAGTCGCCTTGCACATAAAAATTCTTCGATCTTGCTATGATCCCGGAATCTACCTCGCCGATATCACCTAATATATGAGCTCCTGCATTAAAGGAATACAATCGTACAGGTCTTTCCTGTAAATAAAATCCATTGCTGAATCGCCACATGTTTTCTTCCAGCCTTGCATGTTTTTCCGGACTTAATAAAGCTTCAAAAACTGAAGG
>Ga0105247_10001832_pt1 | contig 14904 bp, 14 predicted proteins | sample KBSS24metaG_FD_81519 | JGI IMG/M metagenome (GOLD analysis project Ga0105247, IMG submission 81519) | Switchgrass rhizosphere microbial communities from Kellogg Biological Station, Michigan, USA - KBS S2-4 metaG | ecosystem: Host-associated > Plants > Roots > Rhizosphere > Soil | place...
GACCGAGACCGCCACGCTGGCCCACGGCGGGGACGGCGCCGCCGATCTCGAAGGGTCGACGATCGGCGACGCGCTCTCGGCGTCGCTCGGCAGCGCCCGCGACTCTCGCGACTCTCGCGACTCTCGCGACGAGGAGTCCCCCAAGAAGAAGGCGTCGAAGGCCGACGACGACGGCGAGCGCGCCGATCGCAAGAGCGGCGGCGGCGGCTTGGGCGGCCTCGGCGGCGCGGGGCGCGCGTCCGAGCCGCCCGCCACGAGGTCCGCGGCGCCGCCGCCCGCGAGCCCCGCGCCGACCTCGGCGCCGGCCCTCGACAAGGACGACCCGTTCTTCGACGCCCCCAAGGCGCCGGCCCGCAGGAGAGCAGGGCCGAGCGACCCGATCGGCGGCGGGCGGTGGATGAAGCGCGTCTGGTCGCGGCACGCCGCCATCGTCGCGCCGCCGCCGCTCGCCGTCGACGCGTCGAAGCTCGCCGCGGCGCGGGCCGCGCTCCAGGCGGCGCCCGATGAACGTGCGAGATACAAGGACCTCGTCCGCGCGCTCTCGGCGAACGGCGCGGTCGACGAGCTCGGCGAGGTGCTCGCGCGCTGGTCGTCGCGAGACCCCATGGATCCCGACGCGATCGCCGCGCGCGCCGACCTCGCGGCGCGCGGCGGGGACCGCGAGCGCGCGCTCCGGATCGTCGACGGCGCGGCCGCGGGGGGCGATCCGTCGATCCTCGAGGCGCTCGCGGCGGCGCACGAGCGCGCCGGCGACGCCGCGGCGGCGTGCGCGCTCCGCGTCGGGGCCGCCGAGGTCCGCGTCGAGGCCGCGCGCGGGGACGACGGGCCCGCGGTGGGGCGCGCCGTGGCCTGCGAGCGCGCCGCGGGCAGGGGAGCCTCCGCCGATCGCTGGCTCGACGGCCGCAAGGACCGGGACGCCGTCCTCGCCGTCGCGCAGAAGCACGAGCCGCTGGCGAAGGGGGCGGCCGCGCCCCTCGAGGCGGCGTCGAGCGGCGACGTGGTCGTCGACGCGACGTGGGACCCGGCGGCGAACGTCGATCTCGACGTCGCGGTGGTCGACCCCTCGGGGAACCGCGTCGGGTGGGCGGGGCGATCGCGATCGGCGCGCGTCGCCGACGCGACGAGCCGCCGCCACGAGGCGTTCGCCGTCTCGAGCGGCGCGGTCGGCGCGTTCACCGTCGAGATCGCGCGCGCCAGCGTCGGGAGCGCGCCGGTGAGCGGGACGATCGTCGTCCGCGCGCTCGATCGCACGATGACCGTCCCGTTCACGCTGAGCGCCCCCAGCGCGCCGGTCGCGCGCGTGCAGACGCGCCTCGAGTCGGAGCTCGTCCCGGTGGACGGCCCGCGCGAGTCGTTCGCGCCGGCCCCTCCGTTCAACCGCGGCGCCGTCCAGAACGCGCTCGCGTCCGTCTCGGTCGTCGGCTGCTCGGGGAGCACCGGCCTCGCCGGGAACGGGACGGTGCGCCTGACGTTCGCGCCGAGCGGGCGCGTCGTGTCGGCCTCGGTCGACTCGCCGTTCGCCGGGACCGCGGCCGGCGCGTGCGTCGTCAACGCCTACCGGCGCGTGCTCGTCCCGGCGTTCGACCCGTCCGCCGGCACGCCCACCGTCACGAAGGGGTTCGTCGTCCCCCCGTGACGCGCGCCCGCGGCCGCGCTGCTCTTACGACAGCGGGGCACGACGAGCGGGGCACGACGAGCGGGGCGACGAGGTCACCCTTCGAGCGCGCGCGCGAGCACTTCGAGCGCGTCGGTGACGCGCTGCCGCTCGCCGCGCGGAAGGCGGTCGAGCACCTGCTGGAACGACGAGCTCGCGCCGGCGGCGACCGTATCGGCGGTGCGCTTGCCGCGGGGCGTGAGGCGCACGTCGGTCTGCCGCGCGTCGTCCGAGCCCTTCTTGCGCGTGATCAGCCCGCCCTTCTCCAGACCCGAGAGATTGCGGCTCGCCGTCGACGGATCGATGCCGAGCAAGGACGCGAGGGACGACGTCGAGACCGCGCCACGCTCGGCAATGAGCTGCAGCGTCTCCGCTTGCTGCGGGGTGACGTCGCCCGAGCGGGCGCGCTCGCGGCCGATGCGACCGAGCGCACGGGCTACGACGTGGACTGCGCGCACGAACCTCTCTTGGTCGGCCATGTGGGACGTGCTGCATCCTACAAGTTTGGGTCGGGCGTCAAGCGGGGCGAGCGATCGCCCGTACGGGGGCACGAAATCCTTCGAAAAAAAAATGGTGTATGCGAGAAGACGGTTCACCGTCCAACTCGCGCGGGAGCTGCCCGCGCGACGGCTATTTCTTGGGAGGAGACGAGCGAGCATGAAACAGACGATCTGGTTTGGGCTGGTCCTCGGCGGGATGCTCGGGGGCGCCGTCCTCGCGGCGACGCCGTCCGTCGCCTCCGCCGACGAGCCCGCGGCGTGCGGCTCCAAGGAGAACCCTTGTCCGCTCCAAAAGTGGATGCGCGCGAACATGGGCGCTCAGCTCGCGGCCAACGACACGGCCGGCCTCGCGAAGGCGTTCGACAAGATCGCGTCGAGCTCGCCCGATCCGGCGTGGACCTGGGCGGCCATCGCGAAGGCGGGCGGCGAAGCGGCGAAGAAGGGCGACGTCGCCGGCGCGAAGGCCGCGTGCAAGGACTGCCACGACAAGTACAAGGCCGATTACAAGGCGAAGTTCCGCGCCAAGCCGGCCCCCTGACGAGACCCGTCGAGAGCGACCGCGACGGGCGTCTCGCGTTTACGGAAGGCGCCGGCGGCGCGCCGCGACAGGGCACCGAGACGCCCCCAAGAGAGGCCGCCGAGCTCGCGCTCGACGGCCTCTTTGTCGTGGCGTTTCGTCATGGCGCGGTCGATGAGCATCGGGTTCGCTTCGGACGGCTCGTCATGACGCGGCGGACCCCCTCCGGAGCTTGATTCTCGGCCCGGTGCGGCATAGCGTGCCGTGTGTTGCTCGCGATCGAGCGAAGAGGGACCCGGAGGAGGACGTGACGACGACGGCTACGAGGCCGATGAAGCAGAGACGGCCGGAAACGACGCGAATGTTCGAGAGCGATTTCCTCGAATGGTTCTCGCGTATCCATCCGTGCACGCCGTTCGTCGCGTGGCTGCCGGTCACCGCGTTCGTCCTGTATCGCAGCGTCGCCCGGCACGACCTCGGCGTCGGATGGATCGCCGGTGATTTCGCGCTCGGCGTGCTCGCGTGGACGCTCGCCGAGTACGTCCTTCACCGCTACGTGTTCCACTGGACGGGCACGACGCGGCTCGCGGCGCGCGTCCACTTCCTGCTCCACGGCGTGCACCACGACTATCCGAGCGACAAGGACCGGCTGGTGATGCCGCTCGGCTTCAGCATCCCGCTGTCGGTCGTCTTCTATTCGCTCTTTTACCTGACGATGGGCGTGCGCATCGGAGAGCCGTTCTTCGCGGGATTCGTGATTGGATATCTCGCGTACGACGGCACGCACTACGCGGTCCACCATTTTCGGCAGACGACGCGGATCGGCAAGTGGGTCCGCCGCCATCACATGCTGCACCACCACGCCGATCACCACGGCGGGTTCGGCGTCTCGACGCCGCTCTGGGACATCGTCTTCGGCACGATGCCGCGCGCCAAGCGCCACGCCTCCGACGCCTAGAGCGCGTGAGCGCGTAGGTAGAGAGAAGCCCCTCGTCTCCTCGCGCCCGTCTCTCGCGCCCCGGCTCCTCGCGCATGGCGCGGGCGAGCGACGAAGGGGGGCGCACCGTTCGGCCCCCTCCGCTCGTGTCTCCCGTAGTTCGATGTCCGCGTTCGCGGGACGGGCGCTATTGACGGGCGACCGGCGTCGGCGCGGGGGCTTCGGGCTCCTGCGGGGGCGGCGCGAGGTCTTGCACCGGGACGCGGGCCACGGAGACGGCGCGCGTCTGGTGGTCGATCTGGTTGCCGACCCGGGCGCCGGCGAGAAAAGCAAGCGACGAACCGATGATTCCGAAAGCTCCCACGGCTAGCTGCCGGCGTAACGTCGATTGCATATCTCGTCTCCTGGCGTTGGGCGCGTGACCGCGCTTTGCGTTGGGCGCATACGGCGCTCGTGGAACGACGATTGGACCTCGAGACTAGCTCCGTTCGCCTCGGGGTCTCGCCAAATCCTCCCGCGCCGCGCGAATGTGTCCCACCTCGGGCTCCCCGACGCTTCGTGTCATGAGCGCAATCATCGTCCAATATGGCGGCGACGTCGCGCGCGTCTCGTGGGCGCCGCGCTCGCGTCGCGCGCTGGATCGCGCCTTATCCAATCCCATGTCGGGGAGCCTCCCCTCGGCGCGCGTCTCCGGTGTTTTCCGGTGTTTTCGGCGCGAGCGCGAGGGATCGCGCCGGCGTGACCGGCATGTCGGCACGATTCTGCAATTTGGTGATAGGCTCGCGCTGTACGAGGTCGGCAATGGCGGAGCCGCGATTTCAACGGGACGTCTTCATCGCGCTCGCGGCGGTCGCGTGGGCGGACGGGACGCTCGACCCCGAGGAGGCCGACGCGATCGTCCGGGCCGCGGTCGACGCGGAGCTCGACCTCGACGCGATCTCCGAGATCGAGAAGGCGACGGCCGCCCCCGTCGATCTCGCTACGATCGAACGGTCGGCGATGACCAAAGGGGACCGCCTGTTCGTCTACGCGGTCGCGCGCTGGATCGCGGAGCTCGACGGCGAGGTGACCGAGAAGGAGCAGCTGTTGCTCGCGACGATCGGCGAACGGCTCGGCGTCCCGGAGCGCACGCGCGCCAGCGTCGAGTCGATCGTGCGCGAGGTCGCGCGCATGCCGGAGGGGGATCGGCCGTATCGCTACGATCTCGCGGCGCTCCGCCGCCGCATCGACGAGCGGCTCGCGGCGCCGGCGACGGCCGCGCCGTAGCCGCGGCGCACCTGCGGCGGGCACCGGACCGCGGCGCGGGCGGATGACGGCGCCGGCCGTCGACGCGCCGAGGCGCGGGCCGTCACGCCGCGCGGCGCGACGGCGCGATGACGCGCCGGTCGATAGCGATACGCGCCGCGGCGGGCGGGCGGGCGGGTGAGCCCGCCGCGCGACGACTCGCCGCGAGGCGGCGATCGGGACGCTTCGCCCTTCCGCAGTGGTGCTAAGATGCCGAGACCATGTCGCAGGGCGATCCGCACGCCTCGCTGGCGAACGAGTCGGGCGTGCTCCTCGCGCATCGTTACGAGGTCCTCCGCGAGCTCGGCCGCGGCGGGATGGGCGTGGTCTATCTCTGCAAGGATCTCGTCTCGAACGAGCGCGTCGCGCTGAAGCGGCTGCGCACGCCCGAAGAGACGAAGGGGAACCCTCGGCCCGAAGAGACGTGGTGGTTCCATCAGGAGGCGCGCGCCGTCGCGTCGCTCGAGCACCCGGCGCTGGTGCGCGCGCGCGACTTCGGCACGCTCGCCGACGGCTCGCCGTACCTCGTGATGGACGTGCTCCCGGGGCGGAGCGTCCACGAGTGGATGCACACGACGACGATACCGTGGCCGGTCATCTGGGCGATGGCAGACCAGGTGATCGCGGGGCTCGCGCACGCGCACGCGCGCGGGGTGATCCACGGCGACCTCAAGCCGTCGAACGTGATGCTCGACCTCGCGTCGTCGGGGCGCGGCCCGCGCGCGTACATCCTCGATCTCGGCCTCGCGTGGCTCCGCCAGTCGCGCCACGATCCGCGCCTCGACGGCGCCCCCGAGCCGGAGCTCGCCACCCACGCCGGCGCGGGCACGGTGGGGTGGGTCGCGCCGGAGCAGATCCGCAAGGCGGCCACGCACGTCGGCCCGGCCACCGATCTGTACGCGCTCGGGTGCATCCTCTACCGCGTCCTCGTCGGCCGCGAGGTGTTCGAGGGGAGCGCGCAGGAGGTGCTCCGCGCGCACAAGCGGACGCCGGTGCCGCCGCTGCTCCTGCCGCCGGGCGTCCCCGACGGCGTGAGCGGGTACGTGCAGCGCCTCCTCGCGAAGCGGCCGTGGCATCGCTTCGAATACGCGGCGGACGCGCGGCGCGCCTGGGCGCGCCTGCGGCCGAGCCAGGCGCCGACGCTCGAGGAGACGGTCGCGAGCGCGCCCGCGCCGCCCGTCGCGCCGTCGTCGACGCCGTCGCTCGGCCGCGCCGTCGCCGCGGCGCGCTCGCTCGCGCCCGGGCTCCTCGGGCTGCGCCCGTCGCCGATGGTGGCGCGCGACGAGGAGCGCCGCGAGCTCTGGTCGATCGTCGAGGACATGGCCGCGGGGCGGTCGTCTCCGCGGCAGCTCGTGGCCCTCATCGGCGAAGCCGGCGTCGGCAAGAGCCGCCTCGCCGCGTGGCTGTGCGAGCAGGTCCACGAGCTCGGGATGATGGTCCCGCTGCGGGCGCGCTACGGCCGGATCGCGACGCCGCTCGACGGCGTCACCGGCGCGGTGAACGCGCACTTCGGCCTCGAGGGGGCCGACCGCGCGCTCGTCGAGCAGACGCTGATCAACCGCTGGGAGGTGAGCCCCGACGACGACGAGTCGCTGTCGTGGGTCGCGGCGACCGCGGAGTGGCTCCGCCCGACGCCGCCTGGCACCGTGGTGCCGATCGGCCCGACGGGGAAGCGGTTCGTCCTCGACACGCCGGAGCTCCGCTGGGTCGTCATCCGCAAGGTGCTCGAGCGGATCGGGCGCGATCGGCCGATCCTCTTGTGGTCCGACGACCTGCACCACGCGTCCCCGAACACGTTCGAGGTGCTGTCGCGGATGCGGAGCGCGAACCCCGGGCTGCGCATGCTCGTCGTCGCGACGGCGCGGAGCGAGACGCTCGCGACGGACCTCGACGCGGCGCTCCGCATGGAGGCGGCGCGGGCCGAGTGGAACGGGCGCGTCCTCGAGCTCCGCGCGCTCGGCGTCGAAGAGATCGACGCGCTCCTGCGCTCCACGTTGCCGCTCCACGACAACGCCGTCGCGCACGCGCGGAGCCAGAGCCGCGGCAACCCGCTGTTCGCGCTCCAGCTCCTCCACGCGTGGGCGGGCGGCGGCTACTTGAAGCTGGAACGTGGGAGATACAACGTCCCCGAGGAGGCGCTCGGCGGGCGCGCGCTCACGACCGCGGAGCTGTGGGACGAGCGGCTGCGCGCCGTGCCGACCGAGCTCCGGCTGTCGGCGTACGCGGCGGCGGCGCTCGGCGAGGACATCCGCGGCGAGGTGCTGAAGACGCTCGTGGCGGCGCTCGGGATGGACCCGCGCGAGGCGCTGGTCGCGCTCACGCGCGCGCAGATCCTCCTCGCGTCGGGGAACGACCAGTTCCGGTGGCCGCACGCGCTCCTCCTCGAGCACCTGATCGCGCGGCTCAACGAGCGGCGCGACGCGCCGGCGATCTTCCGCCTCGCGGCGAACGCGCTGGCGAAGCACCCGGCGGTCGGATCGCGCCGGATCATGAAGCACCGGGTGCAGAACCTCCTGCGCGCCGGCGACGACGACGTGGCGGCGACGCTCATGTTCCGCTTCATCGAAGGGTCGTGGCGGCGCGGCCGCGACACCGCGGCGACGCTGCGCGATCTCCAGCTCCTCGACGGCCGCGTGAGCGGGACGACCGCCGCGGAGTACGCGTACTGGCGCGCCGAGGCGCTCCGCCACACGGGGCGCCTCGAAGAGGCGCGCGATCAGGCGGAGCGGGCGCGCCGCGCGTTCGAGGTCGCGGGCGACTACGGGCGCGGGGCGCAGGCGCTGCGCCTGCTCGGTCACATCGCGTCGGACCTCGGGCAGCCCGCGCAGGGGCGCGCGCAGGTGGCCGAGGCGCTCTCGCGCTTCCGCGAGATGGACGACGAGTCGGGGTACGCGCAGGCGCAGGTGGTGCTCGGCGAGATCGACTACCTGCTCGGCGAGCACGCGCGCGCGCGCCAGGTCCTCGACGAGGCGATCACCCGCTGCGCGGCGGTGCAGGACGCGCTCGGCGGCGCGCAGTGCCGGATCTTGCTCGCGATGATCTCGACCGCGGTCGGCGCCTACCAGCGCTCGCGCGAGCTCCTCGGCGACGCGCGCGCGGAGTTCGACGCCATGGGGTACCGGCTCGGGCTCGCGCAGTGCGACGTCGTCCTCGGCCACGCCGATCACCGCGCGTTCGAGATGGATCGCGCGCGGCAGCGGGCGCTCGCGGCGCGCGCGTCGCTCCGCGAGCTCCAGAACCCGCGCGGCGAAGCGGGGTGCGAGCGCCTCCTCGCGATGATCGCCCTCGACACCGAGGACTACCACGCCGCGGCGGCGCACGCGCGCGTCGCCGGCCGGATCTACGAGCGGCTGCAGGACCCGTGGGGCGACCTCGAGGCGAAGCTCCTGCTCGCCCAGGTCGCGCTCGCGCGGAACGACGGCACCGCGACCGACCTCGTCGCCGCGTGCGACGCCATCGCGGTGGACGAGGCGGAGCCGCGCCAGCACCGGCACCTGACGCGGGCGTGGCTCGCGCAGCAGGAGATGCGCTGGAAGGACGCGGCGATCGACATCGAGGCGGCGCGCGTGGCCTACGGGGAGCGGATGCGCACCGGCGATCACACGCCGCAGCTCCTCGAGCGGTTCGCGAAGATGGAGTGGAGCCCCGAGGTCCGCGCGCGGATCGACGGGTGGTTGCACACGCTCGAAGCCGAGAACGTCGACGGATCGGCGTCGGCGGAGTGGCGGCTCGGCGTCCGCTGACCGCGCGAGCCGCGGCCGGGGAGGGCGCGGGCGCGGGCTCGCCCGGAGGCGTTCCGGCCCGTCGCCGCCGGGGCGAAGATTCCACCTGAATTTCGCGCGCGATCGGCTAGGCTGCGGCGCCATGTCGACCGCACAAGACTCCCCCCGCCGTTACAAGAGGAAGGCCCGTCGCGCGAAGCAGCTCGCGGCCTGGCGCGAGAAGAACCAGCCGACCCAGGGCGCCGCCGTGCTGAGCGACAAAGCGTCGCCGAACGGGACGTGACAGCGCGCGACGAGCGCGGCGTGACGGAGAAGAGCCTCCAGGAGAGGCTCGCGCCGAAGAGCGTCTGCTTCGGGTGCGGCCCAGCCAACGAGCAAGGGCTCCACATCCGGAGCTTCGAAGAGGGGGACGACGTCGTCGCGGAGTGGCGCGCGTCGCCCCATCACCACGCGTTCCCCGGCGTGCTCAACGGCGGGATCTGCGGCGCGCTGCTCGACTGCCACTCGAACTGGGCCGCGGCGGTCCACTGGATGAAGAAGTCCGGCGGCGCGCTGCCCTGCACCGTGACGGCCGATTTCGCCGTGACGCTGAAGCGCCCCACGCCGGTCGACGTGCCTTTGTACCTGCGCGCGCGCGTCGTCGCGTCCGAAGGCGATCGGGCCACGGTGGAGGCGACGCTCACGGCGAACGGGAAGGTCACCGCGCTGTGCCGCGGGACGTTCGTCGCGGTGAAAGAGGGTCACCCCGCGTTCCATCGCTGGTGATGGCGCGTGACTCGCCGATCGCCGGCCCACGCCTCGCTGGGATCGTGTGATCGCGGGACTCGCTGGTGTCGGCCGGCGTTCCGCTACGATGGCGGGTGATCCGCGGATTCGTCGGCGGGCCACCCGCTGACGATCGGCGCGTGTTTCGCCGCGGGAGCTTTCGTCGAGGGAGCTTTCGTCGAGGGAGCTTTCGCCGAGACGGCGGCGTCGTGCCGATTTACGAAAGCTGGCCCGAGCGCACGTCGGCGGTACACCGCTCGATGGTCTCGAGCAACGCGTCGAGGGCGATCGGCTTCTGGATCATCCCGTCCACTTGCATCGCTCGGGCGCGCTCGCGCGCGTTGCCCGACGCGGTGACGACGATGACCGGGATGCCGGAGAGCTGCGCGTCGCGCTGCTGCTCGGCCCGGAACTCGACGCCGTCCATGCCCGGCATCATCAGGTCGAGCAGGATCAAGCTCGGGCTCGGGTGCGACCGCAGGTAACGCAGCGCCTCCTCGCCGTTCGCCGCGCTCGCGACGGCGTATCCTTCATCCTCGAGGATCAGGCTTATCGTCTCGCGGATGTCGACGTCGTCGTCCACGATGAGGATCGATCTGCCCGGTCGCGACCGCATTCGAACCATCGAGCTTACGCCTCTCCGCTCTCGTCCTGCCAGCCGATCGAAGTGCTTCAGCTTTGGATTCGCGCGCCGCTTTTTCGGAGTGAGCACCGCGGTTTTCGCCTCCCGCGCTTTTGTGTACAGAGATGACTCGATGCCTCCGGGGAGCGCAGGGTCGTGCGTGCGTGCGCGCTGACGCGCGGCTCGGCGCGCTCGTAGCGCGCAAACACGGCGCCTCTTCGCTCCCAGGCGCGTTCGCTCCCGGGCGAGACACGAGCGCCGTCGTACGGGTCGTCACGCGAGGGCGATCGCGTCCGCTCCGGCGCGAAGAGCCGGCGGCGCCGCGACGCGCGACGACGCGGTTGCATCGTTTCGAGCGCAGTTGCGTCCTTCGATGGCCCCGGTATCTTCCTCGGGTCGAAGGGACATGTGCGCTCTCGCGCCCGCCGCCTCGGCGCGGCGCCGCGCAGGAGGTCACCCCATGATCGTCGCACGCCGTCTCCCCGCGTTCCTCGCCGCCCTCGTGGCCGCGCTGCTCGTCGTCGTGTCCGCTACGGCGCTCGAACGCGGGAAGGACGGCTGGTTCCACACCGGCGACGGCGTGCGGGTAAAGAAAATCGCGTTCGTATCCGTGAACGTCTACCAGGTCGGCCACGACATGAAGGAGCTGCCTTCGGCGAAGTCGAAGCAGGCCGTCATCGACGCGGACGTGACGAAGCGGGTCGTGTGGAAAATGATGCGCGACGTCGACCCCGAGAAGATCCGGAACGCGCTGACCGAGGGGTACGCGATGAACGGGTTCACCGACTCGGCGCGGATTGGCCAATTTTTGGGCGTTTTGAACCGCGAGCTCAAGGAAGGCCAGTTCGTCGTCATCACGTATGACGCGGACAAGAAGGCGACGACGCTCCAGGTGCAGAACGGCGGCTCGGTGACGGTCCCCGGCGCCGACTTCATGAAGGCCACGTGGAGCCTGTGGTTCGGGAAGATCGATCAGCCCTCGCTGGGCGACTCGCTCATCAGCAAAATCTGATCAGCACGCTCCGAGCCGCGAGGTCCGACCCCGCGCTGACGCGCCGCGCCTTTTCGCGACGAGCGGCCTACACGGTCGCACCCGCTCGACGAAGCGCAGCCCGCCGCTCGCGCGATCGAGCGCGGCGTCGAGCTAGCACCACTCGATAAAAGACAGGGCGGAGAGGCTTCGGTAAGCTTGGCGCGTGGACAAGCCGCACGCCCGCAATAGCCTCGACGCCGCCGTCACGAAGTTCTGCCTGGCGGTCGAGGAGCATCGCCGCACGCCGGAGGGGCGCGTCCGCACGAGCCAGGACTTCCTGGTTCACTTCTTCCCGCACGACGAGAAGGCGTCGACCGATCACGTCTTCCGGCATCTTCCGAACGAGGTGCGCGGGCCGATCCTGTCGTCGTGGGGGATCCGCGGGCTGAAGGCGGCGCTCCGCGACACCGACGCGAAGGTCGAGTCGGTCGTCCACGACGCGCTCCTCGCGGGCGACATCGATCACGCCGCGTTCGAGCAGGGGCTCCCGGCGGACACGATGATCCGGTGGGTGCCGCTCCCGTCGTGGTGGACGTTCTGGCGCGGCGGGAAGCTGTCGAAGAAGGCGATCCACAAAGCGTTCGAGGCGGCGTACGACGTCGGGCTCCTCGACGCGCGCTGGTTCTTCGACACCATCGAAGCCAAAGGCGGCAAGGCGCGCGGGACCGACGTCATCGCCGAGGGGCTGACGAAGAGCGATCTCACGGAGTGGATTCGCCGCGTCCATCAGTCGGGGGACGGCACGCCGCGCGGCCTGGTCAGCGCGATCGGCTGGGAGAAGATGGTCAACCAGACCGCGAACGAGGTGCTCGTCGCCGTGCTCGACGCGCTCGCCGCGAAGTCGCACCTGTCAGGGGTGTCAGGGGTGGCAGGGGTGTCAGGGGTGTCAGGGGTGGCGGGCGCGCCCGGCGCGGCCGCGCCGTCGTCGCCGCGCCCGCTGTCGTCTCCGCCTCCCGCGCGCCCGTTGTCGTCTCCCCCCGCGGCGCGCGCGCTGTCGTACGCGGCCGCGCGGATCGAGGTGCGCGACAACGACGCGCCGGAGCTCCAGGTGGGCGAGGCCGAGGTGAGCGCCGACGAAGCGAACGCCGATCTCGACGAGGAGCCGCTCGGGAAGGACACGCTCAAGGAGGGCGCGCAGTCGACGATGCTGCTCGACGGCCGCGCGATCCCCGTGCTCGCCGACGAGGAAGACATCGAGCCCACCGCCGTCTTTCACATGGTCGACGTCGGCAAGCGCGGCGGCGGCCGTTCGCGCTGATCGGCCGCCGCTTTCTGGGCCGTATCGCACCATGTAGGTAGTCTCCGAAACAGGAGGCCCCATGGGAGACTTGCTCGTTCCGCTCAACCAACGCCGCGCGATGCGCCGCGCCGCCCGCTTCGAGTGCCAGGTCGTGCGCGAGCGCGATTTCAAGCTGCTCGGCGACTGCGGGGTCGATCTGTCGGTAGGCGGCATGCTCGTCGTCACCGACGAGCGCGTCCTCACCGGCGAGGACGTCGTCGTCTCGTTCCGCGCCCCGGGCGTCGGGAGCTGGTTCGACGCGTCGGCCACCGTCGCGCGCGTGGTCCACGGGCGGCGCCCCGGGGACGGCGGCCGCGCGCTCGGGCTCCGGTTTCATCCGATGGACTCCGTGTCGCGGACGTTCATCCGCGCGGGGCTCCGCGGGATCCCGCCGATCATCCCGGCGCGCGAGCCGCGCGTGAACTACGCCGAGACCGTCGCCCGCATCCACCACGACGACTGACGGAGGCTCGCATGGGCGTCTTCGTACGCGCTCAAAAGCGGAGCGTGATCCGGCGCGGGCTCGAGCTCGACTGCCAGGTGGTGCGCGAGTGGGACTTTCGCCCGGTGGGGCGGCGCGCCGTCGATCTGTCGACCGACGGGATGCAGATCCTCTCCGAGGCCGACGTGAGCCTGGGCGACGATCTCATCGTCGCGTTCCGCGCCACGACGTTCGGGATCTACTTCGAGACCGAGGCGACGATCGCGCGGATCATCGCCGGCCGGCGCGACGGCGACGCCGGCCGCTCGCTCGGCCTGAAGTTCCGCGCCTTCGATCCGGTGGCGCGCCACATCCTGCGCGGCGCGCTGCGCAAGGTGCCGCCGCCGCTCCCGCGTCGCGATCCGCGGATCGACTACGCCGCGACGATCGGCCGGATCGCGCGCGCGCCGGCGATGGACGCGTTCTTCTTCCACGACTGATCGAGAGGGAGAGGGCCGGGTCGAGCCGCCGGCGCGGGGAGGGGAGGCGCGCGGCGATCAGCCTCGAAGGCCCTTCGCGCCGGCGCGCCGCGCGGCGATCGTATTGAAGGCGCGGCGCCGGAGGGTGTACGACGCGGGCGCGATGCGGCGGGCCTTCGACCTCTTGCGCGAGCGGGCGCCGTGGCTCGCCGTGGCGATCGCGTCGTACGCGTACCGGCTGCCGGCGCTCCTCGGCGCCGGGACGACGAACTCCGACGCGGCGATCGTCGGCCTCCAGGCGATGCACGTCCTGCGAGGCGAGTGGTCGCCGTTCCTCTTCGGGAGCGGGTACCAGACGTCGTTCGACTCGTTCGTGGCGGCGCTCTTCTTCGCCGTCCTCGGCGCGACGCCCCTCGCGCTGATGCTGTCGTCGCTCACCCTGCACGTGGCGCTCACCGGGCTCGCGTTCGCGACGCTCGCCCGGCACGCGCCGCGCTGGACGGCGGCGATCCTCGTCGCGCCGCTCGTCCTGTCGTCGAGCGTGGTCCACGGCTACGCGCTCTATCCGCCGCGGCAGCTCGCGCTGACGCTCGCGTTCGCGGCGGCGTGGACGATCGACGGGGCGAGCCGCGCGCGCCGCCCGGCCGCGCGCTTCTGCGCCGGGGGCGCCGTCGCCGCGCTCGCGTGCTGCGCCGATCCGTACGCGCTCCTCCTCCTCCCGCTGACGGCGCTCCTCGCCGCGCTGTCGAGCAGGGACGGCGAGGCCTCGTGGCGCACGTCGGCGCGGCGCCTCGGCGCGGCCGCCCTGGGCGGCGCCGCCGGGATCGCGCCGCTCGTCGCGCTCCTCGCGAGCCCGCACGCCGTCACCGGCGAGACGCGCCTCACCACGGAGACGATCCCGCACAACGCGAAGCTCCTCGTCGACGTGTGCTTCCCGTGGGTGATGAGCGCGCGCGTGTATTATGCACACCACATGGCGGACTGGGGGCCGTGGGACGCGCCCGCGCCGGTGCGCGCGCTCCAGATCGCCGGCGCGGTCATCGCGATCGGCGGGATGCTCTACGGCGGCGCGGCGGTCGCGATGCGCTCCACGCCGTGGCCGCTCCGGCGGCTCGGGCTGGTCGGCTTCGCCGCGCTCCCGCTCACCGTCGCGGCGTTCCTCCTCTCCGTGATGGTGATGGACCTGTTCTCGACCCGTTACCTCGTCGCGATCCCGCTCTATCTGCCGTTCGCGCTCGCTCCGCTCGCCGCGCGGCTCCGCCCCACGATCCTCGCCGGGCTGCTCGCGCCGCACGTCGTCGCGTCCGCGCTGAGCGGGTGGATGGGGTACGCGCCGGCGGTGGACGGGGCGGCGATCCGCACGGGGCTCGTCGACGACGACGTCCGCCTCGGCGCGGCGCTCCGCGAGCGCGGCGTGCACCACGCGATCGCCGACTACTGGGCGTCGTACCGGCTGACGCTCCTCTACCGCGAAGACCCGATCGTCGTGCCGAGCCACGCGGCGCAAGATCGCTACGCGCCGTACCGCGCCGCGGTCGCGTCCGCGCCGGCGTACGCGTACATCGTCGACGCGAGCCGATCCGAGGAGCCGGCCGCCGCGGTCGAGGCGCGCGTCCGCGCCGAGGGCGCCGGTGACGTCGAGCGGATCACCGTCGGCTCGTTCACCGCGTTCATCGTCCGCGCGGCGCCGA
>Ga0105247_10001837_pt1 | contig 14863 bp, 9 predicted proteins | sample KBSS24metaG_FD_81519 | JGI IMG/M metagenome (GOLD analysis project Ga0105247, IMG submission 81519) | Switchgrass rhizosphere microbial communities from Kellogg Biological Station, Michigan, USA - KBS S2-4 metaG | ecosystem: Host-associated > Plants > Roots > Rhizosphere > Soil | place...
CCTTGAGCACGTCATCGGAGCTCTGGGCGATCATCTTGGCGATCGCGTTGCCGTGCGCGTGCCCGAGCAGCAGCGTCCGCAGGATCAGGACATCGAGCGTGCCCTGCAACAGTTCGACGCGCTCTCGCTCTCTCTTAGACATTCTAGGTGTCAGGCACGATACCTATTGACCCCATAGAGTGTCAAAGTGGGTGCGAAAAACGCTGGGTGTCGACGTGTGATTCCGCTCGCCGTGCGCTTTCTTTTCCCCCCACGCCGACTCGTCGTTATACTTCCTCGAATGATCTCGCGGCGCAGGTTTCTCGGCACGACGGCGGGGGCGGGCCTGGCGGTCGCGAGGCTGGCCGCGCAGGCTCCACGGGTCGCTCTTCCCGCAGACGGACGCGCGCCCGACCTGATGCTCGTCAACGGACGCGTCCACACCATGGACGCGCGAGATACCGTCGCGACCACCGTGACGATCCGCAACGGGCGCTTTGCGACGGTCGGTAATGCGGCGCCGCGAGCGGCAGCATCTCCGGCGACGCAGGTGATCGACCTTCGCGGGCGAACGGTCGTGCCGGGACTCATCGACACCCACCTTCACGGCCTCGATACGGCAGACCGCCCCGGCTATCACGCGCTGGACGTGGAGAGCGCGACCTCGATTCGCGAAGTGCAGGACGTGCTGGCCGCGCATAGAAGGACCGTCCCCGAGGGCCAGTGGATTACGGCGATCGGCGCGGCGCACCCGGACTTGTGGATCGAGCATCGTTTCCCGACGCTGAAAGAGTTGGACGATGCGGTACCCGACCGGCCGGTGCTCCTGTACCAGGGCTTCAACGGTGCGGCCGCGACCAATACGCTGGGCAAGAAGTTCTTCGACGCCGCTGATGCAGCGCCGCCGCTCCACCCTGATTATCAGGGCGTGCAGGTCTCCGAGACCGGTGCTATCGGCGCGTCCGCCGGCGCGAACGGTGGCCCGTCCACGAACGCGCTCTACCTGCTGCGCCGGCTGCAGAAGTTCGAGGACAAGAAGCGGAATGCCCTCCGCACGATGGCGTATTCGACGAGCGTCGGTGTGACGGCATGGCTCGACAAATCGACCATCTACGCGCTGGGACCGCTGCATCCGCGACAGGGCTCGGCGAACGTCGACCCCTACAAGTCCCGCGACGCGTGGAATGCGGTCCACACCGACGGCCGGATGACGATGCGCGTGCAGATGGACTTCACCGCCTTCGCCGAGCTCGATGACAACGCGATGCTGAAGGAATACCTCAGGAACGCGTTGCCATACTTCGGCGACGACATGCTGCGGACGGCCGGCATCGGCGAATGGCCGGCGCCCGCGGCAGCCGTCGAGCAGACGCGCGCGGCGCAGCGGCTTGTCGCACAGGCGGGCTGGCGCTGCGATAACGATGCGTCGAACCTGAGAGGGTTGACGCAACTGGTCGAGCAACTCGAAGACGTCAACAAGGACGTAGGCATTGCCAGTCTGCGGTGGAACGTGAACCTCCTGGGTACGGGCGTCGGCTGGGTGACTGCCGGCTTACTGGATCGGCTTCAGGCGCTCGGCTGCAGCATCCAGCTGTCCGCGAACAACTGGGTCAACTCGAGCGACCCCAAGGTCGTCGCCGGGCATGCGTACCGGACGATCAATCAACACCCGATCCACAAGAGCCTCTTCAGCAACGCCACGCACATCTCACCGCTGAACCCATGGCTGCACCTCTATTACGTCGTCACCGGCGTGAACTCGTTCGGGCAGCAGGTCAATCCCGGTGAACATCTCGCGCGCCAGGAGGCGCTCCGTCTTCGCACGCGCGAGAGCAGCTGGCATCTGCGGATGGAGGACAGGCTCGGCACGATCGAGCCCGGCAGGCTGGCTGATCTGGCTGTGCTGGATCGCGACTACTTCTCGGTGCCCGACGTGGAGATCAAGAAGATCCGTTCGGTGCTGACGGTGGTCGACGGTAAGGTGGTGTACGCGTCGACATGAAGCGCGCTGCGTCCAACCTGAAAGCGCGCTAGTCCTCGGTACCTATCCCGGCCATCTCCGTAGCGAAGAGCATCGCGAAGGCGCCGCCGCGCGGATCGAGATCGAGAATGGCGGCGCGGCGCAGGTAGTCCTTCTGCATGAAGCCGCGAGTGCCGGTACTCTCGGCGACATCGAACAGGCGTCCGTCGGATGCCGTGCGCAGAAGCACGGCCCGCCAGGCGCGGTCGACAATCGGCTTGAACGTCGCGCCGTCGAGCCATCCTTTGCGAATGCCGCGCATCATCGCTGTCGCAATCATCGCGGTTCCCGAGTACTCGGGATACGCCCCCGGGTAGTCGACCACCTCGCGGAACATGCCGTTTTCGTCCTGGAGCGGGACGAGCCCTTTCATATGACGTTGAAACGCTGCGAGTAGCGGAGCGTAGTCCGGGTGTTCCTTCGGGAAATCAGTCAGCGTCAAGGCAAGGCCGATGGCGGGGAAGCCGTTGCCGCGTCCCCAGGCGGCGTCCGTCGAGGCTTGATGGCGATACAGGCCGTCGGGCCGGCCGACGATCTTCTGCATGAAGGCGAAGTGCCGCGCGGCCATGTCGAAATACCTGCGCTCGCCGGACAGCGCGCCCGCCTTCGCGAGGATCGGAATGTCCATGAAGACCGAATCGCTCCATCCGCCATGGAGCGGCATGAACTCGCGCAGGGCGCCGTCCTCCGTGAATCCGCTGTTCGCCGCGCGCAACACGAGTGCCCTGGCGCGCGCATCACCGGTGCGCTTCGCGATCTCGTAGAACAGCAGGTGCGCCGCCAGCGCACTCTGCGATGGCATCGCGAAAGGGTCTCGCGAGCCGTTCAAGTACGGTTCTGCGAGGCGCATCACTTCCGCCGTGTGGCCAAGGCGCAGTTGGGCGACGAGCGCCATCGCCTGAATATAGGTGGGTTGGTTGAACTCGTGACCGTACACCTGTGCCAGTTCGTCCGCAGCCGCCCGGGGCGAGCGGCTGCGCCGCCGATCGAGCTCGCGGTGCGCGTCAGAGATCGGTATCGGCGTGGAGGACAGCGACTGCAGGACTCCAGACTGGAGGGGGACCGTGCGGCTGGGGATTCTGCCGACGAACGCCACCGCATTCTGTGCCAGAGCTGCCGCCAGCGGCGCGTCTCCGGTTCCGGTGATCACCACCAGATCGGGCGCGTGAATGCCGATCCAGCGCCACAGGACATGGGACTCGGTGTTGTCCCTGTAGGCCGTGCCCGTCGGCGGGAACTGCAGCGCCTTGGCGTCAGGATTCGCGAGAGGAACTGCAATGAGCCGGAAGGAACGGCGGGCCACGGCGAGCTTCTCAAAGGCGTCAACTTCCTTCCGGACCGCATCAACGCTCGCGTCCGATCCCTGAAGACCACCGAGCAGCAGGACGGTTGGCGCCGATTCCGAAGGCCCGGGGACCACGAGCGCCTCGATGGGTGCGTCGTTCGTCGTGAGCCCGAGGCTCCAGCGCTCGGCGGCCGCGAGCGGTGCCGCAAGGCCGGAGCAGAAGAGCAGTGTCGCGATGGAAATCGCGAGTGATGGGGTCAAGTCTTGAATCGTCGCCTTTTTCACGTCCGGCCACCTCGATTATGGACCCGGCCTGAGCAGCACTCACGCGTCCGCTTACTGCCGATCGTAGACAGTGACTTGCGACCGCCCGTCGACCGTGATCGTCAGCGTCTGCCGGTCTTTCGAGACGATCTTCCTGCCGGTGGCCACGACCTTCCCGTTCACCTTATCGGTCCACGCCGTCGTGGACTCGTCGATGACGCTCTCGGCGTAGGTGCGGGTCGTCGGCTTTGCAGCCGCGATCATGTCGGCCAGCAGATCGTCCGAGTACTCCGGGTAATCCTTCCCGTCACTCTTCGCGGTGAACTGCAGGTAGTGCACGCCACGATCGTTCGAGGTCACGAGCAGTCCGACCAGGTACCCATCCGGCCGCAGGGCGTACCGCCGAATCTCGAACCAGCTGGCGGGAACCGCCGGCAGCTGAGACTTCTCGCGATTCAGTTTCCAGGTGCCGACGATCGGCGGCGCGGTCTGCGCCCGGGCTGTCACGACACAGATGCACGTCGCGGCCAGTGTGGCGATGAACACCCGGCTGTTGCTCATGCTGACCTCTCCTGCGCCGACTCAGTGGCGGCCAACCACGATACGCCTGTAGTGCCTCACTGTACTCAGTGCGCCATCTGCCTCAGTCAGGAAACGCCCGGCGTGGCGCATGAACGCGTCGCAACGAACATATACTTTACTGTCGCGTCGCAACCTCACCGGGGGGCTTAGTACTTAGCCATGCGAAATGTCTTCATCGTCACGATGACTGGTGCGTGCCTGTCGCTTTCGTTGTTCGCCGGCACATCCTCTGGCCAACGTGGGCGCGCGAAGGACCCCCGGCCGGCTCCTCGCTGGCCGGACGGACAAGTGAACCTGGCATCGGTTCCCGGTCAAAAGGGCCATTGGATCAGGACTCGCCGTGAGCTGGTGGTTGACGCCAGGACGAGCAACCCGCTCCCCAACGACCGCAGGATTGCGGACATTCCCTTCCAGCCCTGGGCGAAAGCACTGTTCGAGTACCGGCGAGCCAATAACGACCGTGATTCACCCCACGCACGCTGCAAGCCCGACGCCGGCCCGCGGCAGATTGGAACCGCCTATGGATTCGAGATGGTCGAGTTCCGGGACATCCAACGCGTGATCATCTTCGACATCGGCGGTCCTCAGAGCTTCCGGACGATTTATCTCGATGGACGGTCGCATCCTGCACGTCCGGATCTAATCCCCACATATTACGGACATTCAGTCGGCTGGTGGGAAGGTGACACGCTGGTCGTCGATTCCGTCGGCTTCAATGAGCAGAACTGGATCGATCCGGAAGGCCTCGTGCACACGGACCAGTACCACCAGCTCGAGCGCTTTACCCGCACCGACTTCGATACGCTGCGATACGAGGTGACGATCGACGATCCAGGAGCCTACACCGCACCGTGGACGGCAGGTTTTCTGCTTCGATGGGAAGCAGGCGCGGAGATCTTCGAATACATCTGTCAGCAGAACAACCTGAATCCCGACTTGACGGTCGACGACAAAGGGAGGCCGTTGTCGCGCGCGAACCGGATCACGCCGTAATCCGTTCGATTTGAATGCCCAGCCGCAGCCCCAGATCGACAACCTGCTGCCGCCGTAGAGCGCGTGCGCCGAGGCGAACGGCACGCCGTTGTCGGTTGGGATCATGTGCGGCAGTTCAAATTCCTTGAAGGTGCGCTCGAAGACGTGAAGGCGAACGCCTCCTGCGAGGCGCTGACAGCATCTGAACTGCTGCCCCGGCATCAGGTTATTTCGGCGACCGTGCGGTGGTACGCCAGAGTCTCGAGCACGCGTTCCGCCGCGATGCCACTGACGAAGGGATTCAGCCCGCACGCCGCTCCAACGCCGAACTCACCGGCGGCCTCTTGTGCGGCGGCAATCTTCCGACGGGTCCGCTCGATGCCATCGTCCTGGTACAGCAGGCCCAGGTAGAGCTCGGTCCCGGGGTCCTGGTGAAGATCGGCGAGCGGCGCGAAATAGGCCTTGCCGTCGTGCGACCGCGGAACGGGAACGTGCAACCAGTTGATCCGTCGCCTGGTGCCGGCGCGAACGGCATTGAAGAACCTCACCATGAGTCCGGTATCGTTCAACTCGCGGTGATTGAGGCCTTCCCGCGGCATGCCGTTCGAATTGTGTCCTCCGTAACAGAAATGAAAGCCACATTCGACGCCGGCCGGCACGACCTCGACGGCTCGTGCAAGCGCGTCAGCCAGCTCAGTGAAGCTGAACACTTCGAGCGGATCGGGATTGGCCAGACTGATCCCGAATTCGACCACGTCCCATGAGATTCCGAGATCTTCGTGTGGGATGGCGTCGACGATTCTGCCGACCTCTCTCAAGAGTGCCTTTTCGTACGCGGGCCACAACGTCCGCACCTGGTCGTGATCGAAGTGAATGCTGCCGGTGAACGCCGTCGGAATGGACACCTGAAATTTCAGGTGCGCCGGAATGACGCCCTCCCTCCGGAGTCTGGAGAAAATCCCGTACGAGGCCATCGCGTTCGGATAGTAGTGAAGCGTTTCGAAGGCCAGATCGTCGACGCTGATGCCATCAGCCAGCCTGACCGTCTTCTTCACCGGCGGGTCGAGAAGGCTCTTACCGTGACCCTCGACCAGCCCGCGCGCTCTCCTGAAGTCGTCACCTGGAAGCCACCCGCCTCGCTCTCCATCCGGAAGGCGTTTGGCGACCATCCCGACAAGATCCCCGCACCTCCGGAAGACTTCCTCGGTGTCGTGAAAGGGAACGCTGCCGACGAGAAAGACCGGTCGTGTCATCGTCGGGCGTAGTAGTCGGAGATTGCGGCGTAGACCCACGCCGCGCGATCTGTCATCACACCTGGCGGCGGAGCCGTGAGCTGCTCTGTTCTTGCGGCGTCGGCAAGGGCGACAGGGAGCCCGCCAATCCCGTCACGTTCAAGCGCATAGATCGTCAAGTGTGCCCAGGCGGGCTGAGGCTGATTCGGCCGCTGGTGTTCAGCACGTGCATAACGCCGGCCGACGAGGCCGGGCATCCTCGTGACGACTTCACGGACGTGAGTCTCGTGCCATTCACTGAACGCGACCTCACGGCCCGGTGTCGCGCTGGTCAGGGCGAGGTACAGATGCGACAAGCGGTTCGATTCGGCCAGATCGTCTGTGTCGCGACGATTGATCCACCCACCGAGCGGGCGGTAGATCCAGGCGACATGGTCCTCGTTCAGAAGACCCGTGAATGGGGTGAGCGGAGGCTTCGTCTCTGTCCAGGGCGCGCGATGATACGCCGCCAGATCGTCGGACTCCATATCGTAGTACGCCAAGTATCGCCATGGCGCGGGGTCGTCCACGCCCGCGCCCTCGCACAACCGGTAACGTCTCCCGCCGAGAAATCCCCGGCCGTACCGGACGACTTCGGGAATGTGGTGCTCGTCGTACCACGCGTTGAATTCATCCTCGCGTCCGTCCGCGGGATTGGTCAGCGCCAGGAAGATATATCGCATGCGCGCGACAGCGACGATATCACCGGTTCGTTGTCCGCAAACTGTGACGCAGGGGCGTACCCCGGTTTGGGTATGGCAGTCAGACGTTTCGTCGTCGACAGTAGGACTCTCGAAGAGTGTGCCGTCAGCCTGATCTGAGGTCATCGGATGTGGCTTCGTTTCCTTGTGACGCTTGGGGTCGCGGCGATGATCGAGGGAGTGCCGCAAGCCCCGATTGCTGTGTCGACCGGGACGTCGGTGAGAAGCGGCGTCTATACCGCGGCTCAGGCGAAACGGGGGGAGTCGGTGTATCTCAACACCTGCTCGCACTGCCACCTGTACGATTTGTCCGGTGGACGGGATCCGGACGGCGTGGGGGATTCGCCCCCGCTCGCCGGCGACCGTTTCCTGGATGACTGGGCTGGCGAAACCGTCGCGACCCTCTTCGATGACGTTCGACGGAGGATGCCGTACGACAACCCGGGGAAACTGACGGCTCAGGAGTGCGCCGACGTTCTCGCATATATGTTCAGCGTCAACAGATTCCCGCCGGGCGATCGCGAGCTCACGTCCGACGCAACGCTGCTGAACCAGATTCGAATTACCAGGAACCCGTGACCAGCCCGCCGTGTGGGACGCAGTCGCACAAATCGCTATAATCCTCGCGGGATCCCCATCATGCTGACTTTGCTGAGGCGCTGCGTTGCAGCCGTCGTCGCGCTGGGGTGTCTCTGCTCCGCGGCGTCCGCCATCGATCTCAGAAACGTCCTGACCGGCTACGCGATCCAAAGCTGGGGCGTGAATGACGGCGCACCTGAAGGCGTCGTGTATAGCCTGGCCCAGGATCGGGACGGCTACCTGTGGCTGGGCACCGAGGTCGGGCTGTATCGCTTCGACGGCATGCGGTTCAGGTCGTGGAGCGCGCTCAGCAGCAGCCCGCTCTCGTCGGGTGCGGTCCAGGTGCTTCGCACGGCCCGCGACGGGAGCTTGTGGGCCGGTTTTCGAGAGAGCGGCGGGGTCAGCCGCATTCGCGGCGGAACGGTTCGCAACTATTCAGCCGCCGACGGTTTGCCGCGGTTGCCGGTCATCGCCATCGTCGAGGATTCAGCCGGGACCATGTGGCTCGGCAGCGATGCGGGACTGTTGTTCCTGGACGGCGAACGGTGGAAGAAATGGCCGTCTGGACAGGGTCTGCCGGACTCCCCGGTTTCGAGCGCGCACGTGGACGATCGAGGTGCGCTCTACGTCGTGACTCCCGGCGGGTTGTTTCGACGGCTTCCTACGCAGTCACGTTTCGACGAGGTGGCGCGGCTGGGAGACGCGTCGCCGCCGAATGCATTGACCACGGCCAGCGTCATCGGATTCCTGCCCGAGCTGCTCGTACGCTCCGTTGTGACTGACGCAAGCGGTCATCCGTTCGGCTCGGACCTGCGTTCGGGCTTCAGATTGATCGGCGAAGCCGGGTCGCCCCGGACCGATCGACGCGGCCGCGGGTTGCAGGTGCTGCTGGACCGTGATGGCCGCCTCTGGGTCGCCACTGGCGATCAGGGTGTCTGGCGGATTACCCGGCCGGATTCACCGACTCACGTCGTGGAACGCGTAACGGGGGTAACTGGGCTCGCCTCGGATGGCGCCTTCTCGGTGCTCGAGGATCGGTACGGCAACATCTGGGTGGGGGGCACACCGAACGGCCTCACGCGGCTCTCCCCTCAGAGCTTCTCGCAGTTGACTCCGGCGGGTACGGTTCGTGCCTTGGCGGTCATGCCGTCAGGCCGTGTGTGGGTCGGCACCTCCGAGGCGCTGATCGAGGTGGTCGATCCGGATCGTCATCCGTTGCGCGCGCAGCCGCGGTTGACAGGCGTGTCGGTTCGTGCGCTCCACGTGGATCCGCAGGGCACGTTGTGGGTCGCGACCGACCGAAGTCTGCTCCGGCTGGTCGCGGGAGCGAGCTCGGCGGCGATCGTTCGAGGCAGCGAACGATTCCGGCAACTGGATTCGATCACGTCACATCCGCGGCTTGGCGTTCTCGTGTCGGATATCGACCAGGGACTGCTCCGGTGGACGCAGGCCAATGGTTTCGAGCCGGTCATGGTGCCTCGCGAAGTGCAGGGCAGCCGCATCCTCACGACCTATGCCGACAGCCGGGGGCGCGTGTGGATCGCATTCGCCAGCGGCGATGTCCTCCTGCTCGACGCGGAGGGCGGGAGTGAGCTGATCACGAGCGCACGTGGCGCGACCGCGGGCGTCTATCGACTCGTCCATGAAGACGATCGGGGTGCCATCTGGCTCGCCGGCTCAATCGGCATCACGCGCTACGCAGACGGCCGCATCGCCTCGGTGCTTGGGGACGACCGGCTGCCGGTTCGTCGGGTCAGAGCCCTCGCTCACGATCATGCCGGTCATCTGTGGATCGCGATCAGCTCCGGGATCATCAGAATCGATCGTGGGGAAGCGGAAAAGGCCGCCTCCGAGGAATCGTATCAGCCCGCGTATCTTCTCTACGACAAGTCGGACGGCCTCGCCGGTCTGCCACAACTGCTCAGTGACAGTCCCGCGATTCGAACCGCAGGCGGCGCGTTGTGGTTTGTGACGAGCGGCGGGCTCACCATTGTCGAGCCGCGCGCCATCAAAGGGGATGCCGGCTCGCCGGTCGTGAACATCGACAGCGTGACCGTCGACGATCATCAGATTCCGCCTGCGTCCGGGGCGCGTCTCCCTGCCGGCGCACGCCGTCTTCAGATCGAATACACCGCGCTCAATCTGACGTCGCCGCAGAAGACGCGCTTTCGATTTCGACTCGACGGCGTGGACTCCGACTGGGTCGATGCCGGCACCCGGCATCAGGCGGCCTATACCAACCTTGGCCCGGGCGAGTACCGATTCCGGGTCGCGGTGACCAACGCGCTGGGCGCGTGGCATGAGTCCGGCCTCGCCTGGAGCTTCTCCGTCGCACCGCACTTCTATCAGACCCGCATGTTCGCCGGCGCCTGCGTGATGATCGTGGCACTGGCCGCGTGGGGTGCGTGGACCGTGCGGTTGCGTCAGGAACGAAAGCGCTTCTCGCTGGTCCTCGGCGAGCGCGCGCGGCTCAGTCGGGAGATTCACGACACCTTGCTGCAGGGCCTGGTCGGTGTCGGGCTGGGGTGCGACGCTCTGGGGAGCGACCTCGAAGTCGTGTCGCCCGAGATCAAAGACCGGTTCCTTCGACTGAGACGGGACACCCAGCGTTACATCAAGGAAGCCCGGCAGGCGATCTGGAACCTCCGGTCCTCATCCCTCGAGCGAGAAGCACTCGCCACCGCTGTCAGGCGCCTCGGCGAACAGATCGCCGGGACGGCGGTCGAGTTCAGCGTGACGGAGAAAGGATCGGTGCGCCTGCTGGCGCCCGAGGTGGAACAACAGTTGACGCGCATCGCGCACGAGGCCGTCACGAATGCGGTTCGGCACGCCCGCGCCCGGCACATCGAAGTCTGTCTCGAGTACGAACCGGCCGGGCTGCTCATGCGCATCTCCGATGATGGCTGTGGCTTTCTCGACGGGTCGCCCGGGCTCGAGGAACATTACGGCCTTCTCAGCATGCGTGAGCGCGCCCAACTCATCCAGGCGACCTTTCAACTCGACAGCAGCCCCGGCCAGGGGACGCGCATCGAGGTCAAAGTCCCGCCGTTGCGACGGCATCTGAGTGCGGCCGCCCTATGACGACGTCACGCATCCGGGTTCTGTGCGTCGACGATCATCCGATGATCACGGAGGGGATCGCCTCCACCATCAATCGACAGCCGGATATGACGGTCGTCGGTTGCGCGACGACCGTGAGCGAGGCGATCGAGTTGTTCAAGCGCGAGCAGCCGGACGTCACCCTCATGGATTTGCAGTTGCGAGAGGCGAGCGGCGTCGAGGCGATTCGCGCGATCCGTGCCGGCTCCCCGGAGGCCCGCATCATTGTCCTCACCGTGTATCAGGGCGATGAAGACATCTTCCGGGCGCTCGACGCGGGTGCGGTCGGGTATCTGTTGAAAGAGGAAGTCTCGGACGAACTCGTGCGGGTGATTCGTGACGTGCATAACGGCAAGGTGCCGCCGATGCGCCCTGATCTGGAAGAGCGTCTCGCGAAACGCGTCTCGGGACCGAACTTGACGGTCAGGGAGGTTCAGGTCCTGCAGTTGGTGGCCCGCGGGCTCCGGAACAAGGAGATTGCGGCGGTCCTCGGTATCAGCGACGAGACGGCGAGGGTCCACGTCAAGAATATCCTGTCCAAACTCGAGGTCAACGACCGGACAGCGGCCGTCACGGTGGCCGCGCGCCGGGGCATCCTCCATATCGGCTGAGACATCCAGCCAACATCCTGGTCGAGAGGTCATCTCGATCGCTCGTACCCCACTCTAGGTATTGTTGTCGTTCGACGGCCCATCCACAGTAATAGGGGGTCAAACGGGCTCAATCCGTCGCCTACTCGGAGGCCGTTGCATGCGTGGATCGATGAACAGGCTCGGCGCGGGCGTTGGTCTGTATCTGTTGGCGGCGTTGATGGTGACACGGCTGTCGGCCAGCGGAACCGCGCAGGACGCGAGGCCCGCGGCACCAGATCCGTTGCCAACGACGATTCAGTTCAATCGCGACATCCGGCCGATTCTGTCCGACAAGTGCTACTCCTGTCATGGTCCGGACGGGACTCATCGGACGACCCCCTTCCACTTCGACCTCGAAGAATCCGCCAAGCTGATGATGCCGAACGGGCGTGCGGCGATTGTCCCTGGCGATCTCGATAAGAGCGCCTTGATCCAGCGGATTACCGCCGAGGACGTGCGCCTGCGGATGCCACCGGCGTCCTCGGGGCGGAAGCTGTCGGCGCGGGAAATCGCGACGCTGAAGGCGTGGATCCAGCAAGGCGCGAGATGGGAGAAGCACTGGTCTTTCCAGCCGCCGACGCGCCCGACGGTGCCGGCTGTCGCCGATTCCTCCTGGCGTGCGCGCAATCCGATCGATCACTTCGTGCTGCAGACCCTGGCGCACTCCGGCCTGTCGCCGTCGCCGGAGGCCGATCGCCCAACGTTGCTGCGGCGGGTGACGCTCGATCTGACCGGCAAAGGGCCGACGCTGGCGGAGATGGACGCGTTTCTGGCCGACCGCTCGCCCACGGCGTACGAGAAGGTCGTGGACCGCTTGCTGAAGTCGCCGCAGTACGGCGAACGCATGACGCAGCCCTGGCTTGACGCGGCGCGGTATTCCGATACCAGCGGCTATTTTGTCGATTACGACCGCTCGATGTGGCGCTGGCGCGATTGGACGATCGCGGCGTTCAACAAGAACATGCCGTTCGACCAGTTCACCATTGAACAGTTGGCCGGCGATCTATTGCCCGCGCCGACGCTCGATCAGCAGATCGCGACCGCCTTCAATCGCAATCATCGGACCAACATCGAAGCGGGCGTCGTCGCTGCCGAGTACGCGCCGGAGTATCCCGCGGATCGCGTGGCGACCACTTCCACGGTCTTTCTCGGTCTGACGTTCGGCACCTGTGCGCGCTGCCACGATCACAAATACGACCCGTTCACGCAGAAGGAGTTCTATCAGTTCTTCGCCTACTTCAATAACGTGCCGGAGCTGGGCACCGGGGATCGGGTCAATACCCGGCCGCGGATCAAAGCGCCGACAGCGGATCAGCAGGTGGCGCTGAAGCGCCTGGACGACCAGCTCGGCGCCGCCAGGGCGCGGCTGGCCAGGCTGGAACCGACGATCGCCGCCGCCGAAGCGCGCTGGCTGACGTCGATTGCCGATGGCGCCCCGCGCCAGTGGGCGCCGTCGCGCGGCATGATTGCGTATTACCCGCTTGACGGCAGCCTCCAGGGAACGGTCAAGCCGCCCAAGCCATTACCGGCAGGCCGTGGACGCGGGCGCGCCGGTCAAGCGGACCAGAACAACCCCGACCAGAACAACGCCGAACCGAGGCCTGAGGCTCCGGCGCCGGGAGGTCGCGGGCGCGGAGCGGATCCAGCGCTGGCGCTTCTGCCTCCGGTCCCCGCCTGGAAGGGCACGGGGCAATTTGTTCAGGGGGCAATCGGACAGGCCGCCAGTTTTGACGGAACCGCCTTCATCGACGCCGGAAATGTCGGCGACTTCGGCAACGATTTCGAATCCGAAGTCGGCGACCGATTCTCCCTGAGCGCGTGGATCTACCCCACGGCGGCGCCGGGCGTCATCCTTTCCAGAACGCCCGATCTTCCCCAGGAAAAAGGCTACGTCGTTCAGCTGAAAGACGACGGCAAGGTGCAGGTGACCTATGCCGGATACGCGGAGGACTACAACAAGATCCGAATCGAGACCGAGCGGCCCGTTACCCTGAACCGCTGGCACCACATCGCGCTCACGGCTGACGGCACGGCGGTGGCTCCTGGTCTCAAGCTGTACGTGGACGGCGAGCCGCAACCGATGAAGGTGCTCGTTGACTTCCTCACGCTCAATCCATCCGTCAGGGAACCCTTCAGAATCGGCGGGGGAGGCGGACCCGCCAATCGCTTCCACGGATTCATCGATGAGGTCCGAGTCTACGAAGCCGAACTGACTCCTGAGGAAGTCGCCACCCTCGCCGTATCCAAGTCGTTGAACCAGTTGGCCGCAATCGCACCCGCTCAACGCACGAAAGGGGAACGCGAGAAGCTTCGCCGCGCCTTCCTCGACGATGCGGCGGCGCCGGCGGACGCGCGCGCATCGTTCCACCAACTCGCCGAGCTGCAGCAGCAGCGAATCAAATACCTCGACAGCATCACGTCGCTGTCGGTGATGGAAGAAATGGCGACGCCTCGTGAGACTCATGTCCTGATTCGCGGGGCATACGACCAGCCGGGCGAGCTGGTCACGCCCGGCGTGCCGGCGGTTCTGCCACCGATGCCGAAGTCGTATCCGATGAACCGGCTGGGCCTCGCGAAATGGCTCGTCGATGGCGCCAATCCGCTCACGGCACGAGTCGCCGTGAATCGGTACTGGCAGATGTATTTCGGGACCGGGCTGGTGAAGACCCTGGACGACTTTGGTTCCCAGGGGGAGGCTCCGTCGCACCCGGAACTGCTCGACTGGCTGGCGACCGAGTTCGTTCGTACGGGCTGGAACGTCAAGGCGATGCAGAAACTGATCGTGACCAGTGCGACGTACCGTCAACGTTCGGTCGCGACGCCTGAGCTGCTCCAGCGGGATCCTGAGAATCGCCTGCTGGCTCGCGGTGCCCGGTTTCGTCTCCCGGCGGAGACGGTGCGCGATCAGGCGCTCGCGATCTCGGGGCTCCTCGTCGAGCGAATCGGTGGCCGTTCGGTGCTGCCCTATCAGCCAGAGGGCATCTGGACCGATATCTCGACGGCCAGATACGTGCAGGACCACGGCGACAACCTGTACCGGCGGAGCCTCTATACATTCTGGAAACGCACCGTCGCGCCGCCGTCGATGGCCAATTTCGACGCCCCCACCCGGGAAAGCTGCACGGTCCAGCGAAGCTCGACCAACAGCCCGTTACAGGCGCTCGATCTCATGAACGATGTCACGTACATGGAAGCCGCCCGGATGCTCGGGGAGCGCATGATGAAAGAAGGCGGGACGACGCCGCAGCAGCGAATCGGCCTGGCCTTTCAACTGGCTACCGGCCGTCGACCCACCGAGAAAGAGAGCGATCTGCTGGCGAACGCTCTCAAGTATTCCCTCGACAGGTTCCGCGACCGTGCGGAAGCGGCCACCAGGTATCTGAGCGTTGGCGAACACACGCGCGACGGCTCGCTGGACGTCAAGGAACTCGCGGCGTATACCTCGGTCGCCAGCTTGATCATGAATCTCGACAACACGA
>Ga0105247_10001838_pt1 | contig 14842 bp, 9 predicted proteins | sample KBSS24metaG_FD_81519 | JGI IMG/M metagenome (GOLD analysis project Ga0105247, IMG submission 81519) | Switchgrass rhizosphere microbial communities from Kellogg Biological Station, Michigan, USA - KBS S2-4 metaG | ecosystem: Host-associated > Plants > Roots > Rhizosphere > Soil | place...
AGAAGGCTGCCGCTGCCGCCAAGAAGGCTCCGGCCAAGAAGGCAGCAGTGAAGAAGGCTGCACCGAAGAAGGCAGCGACCAAGAAGGTTGCCGCCAAGAAGGCTTCGGTGAAGAAGGCTGCCGTGAAAAAGGTGGCTGCCAAGAAGGTCGCTGCCAAGAAGGCACCGGCCAAGAAGGCACCGGCCAAGAAGGCGGTTGCCAAGAAGGCTCCGGCCAAGAAGGCCGTGAAGAAAGTCGCGGTCAAGAAGGCAGCAGCCAAGAAGGCTGTGAAGAAGGCACCGGTTCGCAAGGTGGCTTCGAAGAAGGTCGCCAAGAAGGTTACCGCCAAGAAGGGTTCGACCCGTACGGCTGCGGTCAAGAAGGTTGCTCGCAAGGCAGCCGGTCGCGTCGTGAAGAAGGCAGCAGCCGTCCGCAAGACGGTCAAGAAGGCTGCCGGTCGCGTTGCGAAGCAGGTCTCGACGGCTCGTAAGGCCGTCAAGAAGGGCGTAGCCAAGGTTGCTCGCAAGAGCGCCGGCCGCGTCGCAGCTGTAAAGAAGACGGTCCGCAAGGCCGCCGGTAAGACGACTGCCCGCAAGGCTGTCGGCAAGAAGATCGCCCCCAAGGCGATCAAGAGGTCCACTGCCAGCAAGACCGGTCGTACAGCGGCACGTAAGAGCGCCGTTCGTGGCCGTCGTAAGTAAGTAGCACCTGTCCCGCCCGGCGCCAGGCGCCGGGCGGGATACCTATAAGAGAAGAGTCATGGCGATCAAGATCGAAAAGAAGATCAAGGGCTATAACGTCGTTAAGCCCGAAGACAAGGCCGCTCCGGCCCCCGCGCCCGTGCCGGTGAAAGAAGCCGCGCCCGTGGCCGAAGTCATCCAGATGCACGAAAGCCTGGAACGACCGGAGACCCTCGTCGGCAGCACGTACAAGATCAAGTCGCCGCTCTTCGAGCACGCGCTGTACGTGACCGTCAACGATATCGTCCTGAACGCCGGTACCAAACACGAAATGCGCCGCCCCTTCGAGCTGTTCATCAACTCGAAGAACATGGACCACTTCCAGTGGATCGTGGCGCTCACCCGAATTTTGTCCGCCGTCTTCCGCAAGGGTGGCGACGTGACGTTTATTGTTGAAGAGCTCAAGGCAGTCTTCGACCCGCGCGGCGGCTACTTCAAGGCCGGCGGCGTCTACATGCCGAGCATCGTCGCCGAGATCGGCGCCGTCGTCGAACAGCACATGAAGTCGATCGGCCTCATCCACGACCCGGAAATGAGCGACGCGACCCGCGCCCTCATCGCCGAAAAGCGCGCCGCCTACGAAAAGGCCGCCAAGCCCGCAACGCCGGCCGCCGCCGCGCCCGCTCCTGTAGGAGCCGGCTCCGCCGGCGATGCCTCTCAAGCCGCCGCAGAAGCCGCCCACATGAACGCCTCAGGCTTCCCCGCTGGCGCCACGCTTTGCGCTAAGTGCAACACGCAGGCGTTGGTGCTGATGGATGGGTGCCAGACTTGTTTGAATTGTGGGTATTCGAAGTGCGGGTGACTCTTTAATAAGACGGCAACAGAAGGCGGCCACGGGTCGCCTTTTTTTTATCACAGGGGCTGACCATGAAGACAACTGATTTACCTCAGCTCCTCGCAGATAGTCCCGCCGAGGCCGATCTCTTGGGTGCGCACAGTCGCATAGCCGAGGGCCTCCACGCGTTGATCAGGTCCAATCCCGGCGGAAAGACTATTGCCCTGGAAGGGCCGTGGGGTTCTGGAAAGTCGACAGTTATCGAACTTCTCAAGAGCAAGTGCCTTAACAGTGACATCTACGTGCATACCCACGACGCATGGGCGCATGAAGGCGACCCTCTGAGGCGTGCCTTCCTTGAGTCGCTTATGTCAGCGATGATCGACCGCAAGTGGTTGGAGCCAGGCGACTATTGGCGAAAGCAGCTTCAGAAGCTGGCGCTTCGAATCAAGGACATCACGCGGAAGACTGAGCCGAGTCTGACGGGCTTCGGCAAAGCGCTATCCGTTTCTCTCCTTGTAGTGCCTTTTGGCATTGCACTATTCGGACAAGGTGTACGAACGCCCTCCAGCGGTTGGCAGATCTTGCTCGGAGTGGCTCTCGGTTGCTTGCCACTATTCCTGATTGGTGGATTTCTCCTGAAGCGTTGGGTGTGCGACGAAACAACAGCGGACATCCTGGCGGTTGTGCTAAATCGAACGACGACGGAAGAAACCAGCTCGATTACAGAATCGGTAGATCCGACCTCGATCGAGTTTCAGGCAATATTCTCATCAATGCTCGCCAGTGCTGTCAGCGACGCGCGTGTTCCCGTCGGGCGCAAACTGGTGATCGTGGTGGACAATCTTGACAGGATTTCGACCGAGGAGGCCGCTGAGGTCTGGGCGCTCCTTCGGTCATTTCTAGACATGCCTCAGCATAAGGGGCGCGAGTGGATTGAGTCACTGTGGGTAATCGTCCCACTTGTGAACGTCAACCGGTCTGGAGAGGCAATGGAGGCAGTGCGACTCGTACGAGGAGATTCTTCGAGCGAGAGCAGTTCCGTAGGTCAGTCAGAGGGGTTCTTGGACAAGGTCTTTCAAGCCTCATTTTCGCTTCCCCCTGCGACGCTTCAGAATTGGCGCGCGTGCATGGCAAAGATGCTCGTGAATGCCAAGTTAGCGAACGAGGCGCAGGATCTCGAGCGAGTCGTTGACTTGTACTCGGCGCATCGTTCGAAGGGAAGCGCGCCGACGCCCCGCGAGCTGATCTCTTTTATCAATCAGATGGTCGTGCTTAGCGTCCAGTGGGGGAACCAATTTTCACCCCTGAGTCTCGCCGCCTACGTGCTTGACAGCGCAGAGGGCGATTTTGCTGAAAATCTTCAGAAGCGGTTCCTTCCTTCAAAAACCGCTCTCAACTTTGGTGGTCGAGAGCTTACTTCTGAGTACGCGTGCCTATACTTCAACACTGGCGATGTTGCTGAAGCCCTGGACCTCTTGCAGCAGCCGATTGCCGAGAAAATTCTAAGTGAGCGAGACTCATCAGGGCTGGCAAACGAAATCTTGAAGGCAGCGAGCTTCTCTCTGGTGTTTTCGAGAATCGTTGATCGCGACCTTCCAGGGCTGCTGCAGCGCGATATCGAAGCGGCATTCGCGGTTTCGGCCACCATCCTTTCAGCGCGGTTCGTCGAGTCAGCTGATGCGGCGGGGGCTTGGACTCGACTGGACGAACTACAGGCAAAAGTATGCGATATGATTTCTCGATTTGCGTGGAGTGGCGATAAGTCGCCGGTGGATCTTTCGGATTCGCCTGTTGTTCTCCGCGAATACATGTCCCGATTGGACGGGGACATGATTGAGAGGGTTATTCTGCCCGCGCTGACGTCCGAAGTTACGACGTACGTCGCGACCGATAGCGTGGAAGACAGCACGAAGACAGAGGCTCGCGCGACGCGATGGATTGATGGCTTTCTGGCCATGATGGAAGACGCCCGGCTGCGGCAACTCATCGAGACGCTGGCAGCACCGACCCTCGCAAAAATTCCAAGTACGTCGTTCGCAACCCTTGTCCGTAGGTGTCATGACCAAGGTATCGAAGCCGTCGCGATTAAGATGCTTCCGTTCGGTGGCGTCGACGCGATCGTATCAGCACTCGAGGTGGCACTGCGTACGGGGTCACTGGCGGACGACGACGTATTTCTCTACGGGTGGTTGCGACGCAACTACCCCGATAAGTCGGATGAAGATCTTCGCGTCGCTGCGGAAGCGCGCCTAGAAGATCCTGACCCACTTCACCCTTGGTCTCTTGTTGCTCACATAGCTTTTCTGTTCTCGTTGGTAGAAAACGATAGATCCCCGATATTGGAAAGGCTCGCAGTTGGCGGAGCCTTCGCTAATCAATACGCACAAGCTCGTGAAGTAGAGGAGCTGCAGGCGGTCTGCCTCTTGGCGCACATACTCGGAGCGGGGAGTTCGTCGCCGCAGAGTCGCTTCGGTCAGTCTCCAGCCGGATGGGCGGGAATTTCGACTGTGATAGCCGACCCAGCAGGGCACATGTCAATGTTGCCCGCTATACGACTCGCCCTTAATGCTCATGGATTGTGGGCGAATTGGATCGATAGAGCAGCCTCAGAGCCTGTTCTTCGGAGTCTGACATCTTCCCTTACAGAGGATAAAGAAAGTCTTAAGTTCTACATTCTGTCCCTGCCAATTTCTTCGTTTCGCGAACGTGTAGATCAAGTAGGCGAGCTTCTGAATGACCCGAATATGGTCCGCTACTTCGCGGTAGACGCAAGAATCACAGGAGCTGGGTTTGCCGTGGAGGTAAGTGGCCTTCCTCTGACAGTAGAGGACGCTTGGCTACTGTTGATCTGCATGGAGACGTTAGAACACTGTCCCAAATCCTTGATCGAAGCTGCAGAGACACTAATTCTCTCGCTCACCGCGCAACAGTGGAAAGATGCTCTGTTGGAAGGTGAGACGTGGGAGTTGGCTCTTGCCGAGGCGCTTGTTGAGCGGCGTGAGGGAATCGGTCTTGTCGGATACGACCTTAAGTCGCCACTCCTAGACGCGATCCGTCACCTTTCTGAGGACAGTTCGGTCGAGGAAAAGGGCGACATCGTTCGAGCGCGAGCGTTGCTTGTCAGCGATTTGCAGGCCGCATTAGATGATGATGTCTTCGAGTATGTTGCAGGCGCGCAACAACCGCTTAATGTTGCCTTTTGGGGCGTCGGCGGAAAGATGCTCAGTTCTTCAATTGAACGCGCTACTGATGGAGGCAAAGTGGGCCGAAGGATCTTCATTCCACTTGTTCACCAAAGAGATGTGGCGGGCCTCGCCTGGCTAGCCGACTTCTTACGTGAGTGTGGCCCTTTGAAATCGGTCTTCGGTGATCAAGCGTCGTTTAGGGAGTTTCCATCCGCTTTGCAGGCGTCCGTCGAGGCTTCGAGGTCGGACGCCGAGCGAATCGCACTCGAGCGCGTCAAGTTGGAGTTCGAGGGTGCTAAGAGAAGGAAGCGTCCCAAGGTCAATGTCCTGCTTCCTCTATCGGAGGGTGCAATAGGCGAGGATTCGGAAACGTCGTGAACGGGCTGCCGAGAAACGGGAGCCTGAGAATGGCGGTAAAGTTTATGGTCGCATACGGCTTGGGCCTCATTGGCTGTGCGTTTATAACTTCGTCGGCTTGGGTCTCCATGAAAGATGGCGCATAGTTTTCTGTTCTGATGTTGTCCGTTGAATGGAAGCGCCAATGTAGTAAGTTCACGGGGTGGGAGGGCCGCGAACCAGCAGCCTGGCCCCAACTGCCGAGCTCCGAGGGGTCAGTAGCAAGGGTGTCGGAACGACCTTCAGTCCGTCAGTGGTGTATTTTTGTCAATCAACATTCTCTAAAGTTTTCAGGGCTATTGCCGATTAGATCCCTGGCCGCTGATGCGGCAACTACAGGGACTGTCGAAGATGACCGACATACAGATCGAGAGCGACGGAGAGGGCGCTAGCGCATACGGAAACCCGCTGAAAGCAGCATGCGAAGGTTTTGAGAGCGGTCGTCTCTCGCACGACTCTTTCGATGGGCTATATGAGCAGCTGCATGCAGAGGGAAGACGGCGTGTCGACTCATTGGTCTTTGAGCACGGGCTCGAGAAACGTTTGGCCGAAATCTGCTCGGCGCACGGACTCGCTCTTTCGTTGGGTTGGTACCTATGCCATGACCGTGTAAGCAAACGTCGCTATTGGATCAAGCTCGGCAGAAGTGCGGCCGACTGGAATGAAGCAGACATCGCTGCGACAGAGCGCATCTCCAAGCGAAAGTCGGGTGACCACGTGATACTAGTCACCTTCGATGAGGCTCAGAATGTTTTTCTCGGAAGCTCACGCTTGGCGACTGGATGGACGGCTTGGGAGGATATCCGCACTCTCATAAGGTCCTTGACCGGACGTAATCCTCGCGCGATTCGAGAGATGAGCGCGGCAACGCCGGAAGAAATCGCACCAGCTGTTGCATACATCGCATCGCTTGGGCGGTATTCAAGAAAGGTGATCTCCATCCGCCGTCGCTTTGTGAATGGCGTGCTTTCGCCTTACTTCCACGCTGATCCCACGGACCTCGATGCCTTCGTACTGGCGGCCGATGGGAAACTGTCGTGCTTAGAGTTCAAGCGTAAGTACCCGGCGCGCGGCGACAAGAAGTACTTCGGACTAGATGAAGTTCCCCACGTTGCAACGATGCGACTAATGACGTCGTTGGATATTCGCATGCTCCACATTCTGCTCGTTGCGCCGAACTGGACCGATAGCGAATCCCCAGTCAGATGGCTTTACCAGTCAGATAATGCGCCCAAATGGACTTGGGTCGTCGGTTGGATCGATGAGTCAGCGCTTGTGGAGGGCGTGAAGCTAATCACACGCGGTGGCAAGAGCGGTCAACGAATCGGCACTCGATTCCAGAGGGCGATCGATTGGCAGAAGCTCTACGAACTACATCGCGGGCTAAAGATGGATGATGTTGCGTGTGCCCATTTGGCATCGATGCTTAAGTGGCTTCACCCTGAGCTTGCAAGTGCTTCCTATAGCGCTCTCGCCTTACGATCTATCCCGCAGATTCTGTATGGCTCGAGAGCTCACCAGTGACATCTGTGGAGATAAGCCATGCGCGAAATTGCTCTAGCACGGCTTTGGCTTCTAGACTCCCTTTGCCACGCAGTTTGCATTCCCAGACATAAAACGTGCGCCAGCCAAGCTTTGCAAGCGACTTCTCATTGGCGGCGTCTCTTGCCCGATTCTTCCCTATCTTCTCGAGCCAGAAGGCGGTTCTCGTCGCGGGCACTTTGAACATTGGGCAATTGTGTCCGTGCCAAAAGCACCCTTGGACGAATACGGCGACCTTGTATTTGGGCAAGACTAAATCTGGTCTACCGGGGAGGTCCCGCTGATGCAGTCGGAACCGGAAACCGCCAGCGTGTAGAAGTCGCCTGATCTTAAGTTCAGGCGACGTGTTCTTGTTCTTGATCGCGCGCATATTCCGTGCGCGCTGATCGGGCGTATGAACATCAGTCACGTTCAATCGTTAGCTGCTGCCGCTTTATAGCTTCGACGACACGAGGCTTCATTAGCTTTGCAACTGCGGCAAATACGGGTACGACCACAGAGTTTCCGAATTGCTTGTATGCCTGCGTATCGGACACGGGAATCTTAAACGTGCTTTCGCTCGGATTATCGTAGCCCATCAGCCTGGCGCACTCGCGAGGAGTGAGTCTGCGCGGACGGTTCTTCATGTTCGTCTTGTCTGCGACAGGTTTCTTTGTGTTGTACCCCCGATCGATCAGGATCTCTGATCCATCTTTGTAGTAGCGCGCAGAGAGGGTGCGCGTGATCGATGATTCGTTAACCAGGCCGAACCCGAATCCGTTGCCCTTAGCTTTGTGCTTAATCGCGTAGTTGTGCAGATACTCCCACAACTTCGGAGTGAGGATGTACTTGTCATCCACGTTTGCGTCCAAGATCTCGCCTAACTGAGGTTTTCTTTTCGGAAGGAGCTTCTTTATGTCACGCAAAGTGAATCCGCTGTGGACCCCGAGGTCCCTCCTAAAACCTACGAGTACAATTCGCTCGCGATGTTGAGGGACGAAATGGCTTCCATCGATGATCTTTGGGTCGTCGGAACCCGTGACTTCGCTGTCGGCAACTTCATAACCAAGTTCATCGAGGGCTTCAGCAATGACCTTAAACGTGCGGCCTTTGTCGTGGCTCTTCAGGTTCTTTACGTTCTCAAGAACGAACGCAGCGGGGCGCTTGGCCGCGATGATCCTTGCAACGTCAAAGAATAGAGTCCCTTGGGTCTTGCACTCAAAGCCATGAGCGCGCCCTAGGGCGTTCTTCTTGGAGACGCCCGCGATCGAGAACGGCTGGCAGGGGAATCCGGCCAGAAGAACGTCATGGTCCGGAACCGACTTGCGAATGTGCTCGTATGCCATTTCTTCAGAAATCGACTCGTCCTCGCTCAGCGTGACTTTGCGGATGTCCGTGTTGAACGTGTGGGTGGCGGGATCCGAATGGTAGTTTGCTTTGTACGTCCGGACCGCAGGTGCATTCCACTCGCTCGTGAAGACGCACCGACCGCCGGCAGCTTCGAAGCCGCGGCGAATTCCGCCGATACCAGCGAACAAATCAATAAAGTCGAATTCGGTCTTACCCTTGCGTGGCTGAGGCAACAAGTCCACAAGGGCGCGATGCTCAGGGACGCTCAGCGACGGTGCCGCCTTTCCATTGAGCCAACGGTTAATCGTCTCACGGCACCAACGGTCAGGAGTGACCTCGTTTAGGAAGCCCGCAATTTGCTTTTGGTCGTAGATTTCCAATAGCCGGCGCAGCAGGGCGAGGTCATCTAGTTCGGTAGTCATTCTGCTGGCTTTCCAATGGGTCAAATGTGTGACGAATTATCACTCATTTGACCCAGCGAGAGAAGTCTTCGCCGGCCCCGATTCGGGTAAGAATGGTGACCGGGATCGAAGCATGTCCGGCCCTTGTCTCATCAGGCGAGATCCTACCCGAAGAGGTCCGATGCACTCCCGGAGATCAACCACGGCCGGGACTGACGAATCTCCCGATCGAAAAACTGCCTGAACGAAATAACGTTGTCGTCCCCGGCGTAGTCAGTCTCTTTCGAGGATTTCAGTGCTTCAGGAACCACTAGGCGAATTCCGAGCCGCCCCATGTCCGCAATTGCCTCAGCCGACACGCGATCGTCGACGGTCGCAAGAAATAGTCCGCCTTCGAACTGTTCCAGTGTGACCTGCTTCCAGCGCTCCCTCAGGGTGGTCTTTGCGGAGAGCACGAGCGCTTTCTCTGCGGACTTCCTAGACAGGGCGGACATTCCCGGCATGACAAAGTCTGGGCGACGACCACCCGTCACAGCCTGAGCGGTGTAGTTGAGCCCGCCATCTTTAAGTAGGCGCTCGATATGATGCTCAAATGATCGGCCGGCGCGGGATTTGCGATGCTGGCTTGCGCTCAGGAACGTAGCACCGAGGTGAGGGTATGCCCGGACGGCAATTTCGGGCAGGCTCTTGCCGGCGTTGAGAAGGATGCGGAGGACGTCCGCGGCTCTGTGCCTCATCTCTGCCTGCTTGTAAAGCGAGTACTCGATGTCACGGCTGATTTCCATGACCGCGTCGCCGGGGTTGTCGATGGCAAAGGGGTTCATGCTCTGAAGACCCGAGCGATCCATGTATTCTGCCTGCGCCAATGCTGCTAGATGCTGCGAGGCAGGAAGCTGCGCCGCTGTTGCGATGAACTGGTCCAGCGTGCCGTTGGCCAACGCGGAGGTGAGCTCCCGAATCAGCTGCTCCGAATGATCCAGTGGCCGCGCGAGCTGCTTTCGTGGGGAGAAGAAGCCGTGATGGAACGAGACGTCCAGATCAAACAGAGTCTCGATCAGAGCGGCCTCGCGGCTCTCAGAATCAAGGACGGCACCCCAGTACGAGCGAATGCCGTCGTCAGCGCCCCTGGTTTCGCCTAGAAGAAAGAGGGATGCCGGAGCGAGCTCCGAGAAGTGATCCTTGGGGATACGAGTGAGGTGACCTTCCTGGCCCTTTCCGGAATAGTGGACCAAGCGTGACATCGTAGAATTGCTGCCGGCGAGCCAGTCGATCCTGACGTCCGCGTCATAGATATCAGGTGTCTCAGGATTGCGCCGTTGAGTTGCCGGGAAGAAATCAGAAGCGCGTACGTCCGCGGGGATGTAGACGCCGTTCTGCTTTGTTGTGCCGCGCCCTAACGCTGCTTCCGCGGCCTTTGTGCCCGCGGAATTGGCCCACGTGCGGTCATTCCGGGCTAGCTTCTTGATCCAGAGTCGCTCCGTAGCGATGAGCTGGTTCTGAAGGGTATCCCAAGGCATATCCATGGACATGTGCGGCGCTCCCCCATTCCCGAAAGTCGACGCCACTTGGCGCAATCCGGGAATGGTCGAGGGAAACACGTGCACTTGCAAGGGTCGACGCCGTGGCGTCGAACCCGTCAACTGGACCCAAACAAGCCCGAGCATGCCGCGTCGCTGGCCATACTGACGGAGCTTCGTTTGTCCTTTGGATTGTGCAGAGGACGTGCCCCGCTCGACACCCGCTCATAGCCTGAGGCCCCTGCTACGATTTCTTGCGCAGTTTTGCCGTAGCCAGACAGCGGTTCAAATGATCGTCGATAGACGAGTTACTGAGCGCCTCGAACACGATCCCTCCACTCTGCCTGTTCACCTCGTGCATGAAGTCGGCAACCGCGTCATCGCGCGTATCAAACCAAGATTCCCGGATCAGTAATCGCACGATGCCTTGTAGTAAGGGCTTTCTAAACGCGGTATCGGCTCGATCAATGATCTGCAGCCGCCTGTTCGCCCGGGAAAGTAATGCTCGAAGCCCTCGCTCAATGTCCCCAGGGGTCGCGAGTGAAGCGACGTAGCCGTTCCACCAGAGCCTGCCCACTGCATTATCGTCGCGAGAGCCCGGTAAGCTTGGCGCGAAAAAGTGCTTCCTAACCTGACCCTCGGGGTCAGTGCTGCTTCTAAGCCACCTCTGCCTTGAGAACTCGAGGCACTCGACGTGACACAGTCTCGCCCATAGGCGCTCCTCTCTGGCAAGGGCTGGCGTCATCCCGTGAAACGAATTGAAGACAATCAGCGAGTTGCCGATCTCGGACTCGGCGCCACCACTTGGTGAAAGCTTCGCGAGCTCAAGCGGCTCATGAGACGCCACCGAGGTCTCGATTTCCCATCCATTCTCCTTCGCTAAATCGTTGAAGTTACCTGTGACATAGCGATCAATGTTCGTTGCGACGCTCGCTGCGAGATTAGTAAGTACCGAATTGGAAATGAGTTTAAGCGGCTCTCGTGTCATCACTAGCCCTCAGAAATGATGAAAGAAAGATCGGCAAATGGGTTTCCAAGTAGCCTCTGCGCATCGTTCAGAAGACTGGGATTATCGAGGTCGACGCCGACGGATGTACACCTAGCGCGGAACGGGTGAAGCCAACGAAAACGCTCGAAGTCTTCAGTTCCCTCTCTAAGTTGATCCAGAATTTCCATGATCGCTGGTGCGTAGAGCGCGCTCATCAGAGCTGCTCGAGCTGCACCGTTTGTATCGCGCAGTTGTTGAACCAGTTGAAAGGTCTGCGAGGCCATTCGTATAGCTATCCTGTCGGCCCCGGTGTCCACCATGAATTCGCCTTCCGCAAGGTTAGGGTTCTCCTTGACCTCGAAGATGGATTCGATCGGTGGAAGCGATGGGTGGGATACGTCGAAGACATGCTCAACGTCCAAAGCAAGGAACTGGCCCGCTCCGACGCTCATAGGTTCGGTGTACTCCGAATGCGCTCCGTTCGGTAGATACGCAGCCAAAATTTCCCGCGTCCATATCATCGGACGGAGCTGAACCCTGCCGAGCAGAGCGCCGGGAGCAAAGGTATGGCTTCCCAAGGGGAACTCTAGGTCTCGGAGTTCGCGCAGGCCAGTCTCTTGGCATCTTACATATATGCCAAAAGTGGCCTTTCCCTCTGAAATGAGGTCAAGAATACCCGCGTGGTCCAACGAGGCTTCGCAAGTCACCTTTATTCTCTGTCGATCGTCGACAACTTGCGTCAGGATGCTCGAGGACAAAGGTGCGGCCGCTATGTCGTCTGACCAAGGAGTAAGTACGGGATGTGGATAGGTTGTCGACTCAGATATTTTCATTCGAGGGCGTCCCATTCTCGGATGGCATCGTAAGCGAGAAGATATCGATGGGGCCAACGAAGGGGTCTGAGAATCGAACATCAATCGAGACGCGCTTCGCTTCAATCACGTCCAGGCTTATCCTCCCGTTAAAGAGGATGCCGCTGCTAGTCTGATCAACGGCTAGCTCGGTGTCGTCACTTAGTCCTGTAGCGCGAACGGCGAGTACCACACGCCCCGTGCTGACCGGCGTGAAATGAATGGTTCGCTCCAAAGGTGATTTGCTGGCTGGTTGTGTTGACCTTACGTTCTTCAGAGGCATTCCAGCCTTTGACCCAGCGCGGATTCCGCTTTTCTTTACCGAGCTCGTTCGTGTAGAACCGGCTCCGTCCGGTGCGGGTCCACCACGCTGACTTCCGATCCCCTCGCCAAGGTGACCGCCGGGTGATCGCTTATTGCCTGTCGACGCTTCGGATTGCTTGAACCGTTCGGGATCGACCTCGCCACCTTCGTCTTTATTAGACGGATCTGTCCCGCTGTGTGCGAACAGGTGAGAGAGCTCATCGAGCTGACTGCTGCTTACATCAGCAACTTTCGCTGTTTTCCTTATTGCGTCACGGATCTTGTCGTGAAGTTTCTTTATATGCTTTTTCGCGAGTTCTTGTTCTACCGGGTCGACGATTCTTTCGGGTTCAAGCGCATCGTGCGCAGGATTCTCGATTCTCTTTAGCAGAGAGCTAGCCGCACGTCCCGCCGGACTTGTCGCGGGTTCCAAAACAGCAATGAACTCCTTTGTCCCTGGGAATTTCTTCATTGGATGGCCGAACCTGGCGAGGTTATCCGTAATGTAAATGCCGTTCCGAATGATATGGACCTCCCTCGGAAGATCCGTCTTGACGAGCACGCGAAGGATGAAATCGCCCAATCCATCTACTTGAATTTGGTGGGTCTCTGTGGGCGCTCTTAGGCATTCTAGTAGGGTCTTAGCTCGAAGAATCAGGTCGCCCTGATCCGCCGCTACCGCGGAGGCATACAGCTCTGGGTCTGAGAGGATGCGGTCCAGTGAGGTTTGATCAATCGTAATCGATTCATTATCGACTGAGAACTCAATATCGGAGCGCTCAATGGCTGCGAAGAAGTTGGCTGCGAGCGATAGTGAAATACGTAGTTTCCAGTCGCTGTCCGATCGGAAGCCGACGGCGAAGATGGATGTTCCGCGTTCTGCACGTCGCATCCATAGTGGAACGGTGGACACATCCTCGATCGCGGTGAAGTTGGGATTGCCCCAATAGCCCTCTGCTGACAGCTTTGAGGGCCCGTCGTTGTGAGAAATCAGTCGGACACGACCCTGCGCCGCGAACTTGAGGTCTTCACTACCTGGAGGTTGCCAACATGTTGCATAGATTACAGTCTGCAACTCAGATACCGCAAAAGCTGCGTTTTTTCCAATTCCGAATGACCCGGACGACGCGGTGTCGGTTTTGACAGTCACGCCGTCGCCCTTAACTAGCGCCGCGAATACTGAGTGCGAGTCGTCTGTAGGGCCAGTGAGTCCGGTAGTGTTCGTATCAGATATCTCTAGGATGTCGACATGAGAAGACCGGGTGTGTTTGTGGGCTCTCTCAAGATGAGCTCGGGTCTTCTCGTCCTGAGGATCATTTAGGCAGAGAGCTATTGCTCCGTTCAGCGTTTCTAGGAAGGGGATAGCAGATGTTGGAATGGACAGCTTGTTGAAACTAACGCGTACTGGCTCGTCGCTCGAGACTGACGCATCGCGACTGTTCTGGCCGGTCTCGCGGGCGCAACTTGTGTAAGGAGATCCTTTAAAGGTCTCAAATCCCGCGTATTGGAGGCCCTCAACCTTGTTTGCTTGGTTGAGGAGGAATCTCATCTCACTCATGCTCTGCTTCCCCTGTGATGTAGCACGTCCCGGCTGACCGCCGATAGGAATCGTGTCCTCGGCTCCCGGTGCCCACGTTGTTACAAATCATCAAGATCGAGACTCGGCTCGGAATCTGGCTCGACTCAGCTGGCAACGGCGCGAATGCCATCGTCTTGACGCACTTCATTGAGGTTGCGTCCCGTATGTCCTTTCCGCCCCTCGAATCGCCTTGCTTGGCACTTCTCCCTGACCTGCAAGGCCATGTTCTTCCCTTACTAGCCCCTCGCGTGCCTAAATGTTCACCGTCGCCCGTGTGGTGGGGCGAAAGAGAAGTATCTCAACATTTAATGGCGTGTAAAGGGGACGGCTACTACAGGCGACGTGACTCGGGCGGTAGCGAAACCTTCACAGCTATTGGAGCGCGTAAGGCGTCGTAATGAGTATGCATTTCTGGCAAACAGGCGCGGTCGCCGTTCGGAGACCATTTCGTCCGCGAAGGTCGTCCTACCTGACGGGGCGCCGGCCGTGCGAGGGAGGACCGCGCAGAACGTTGTGTCTGACTTGACCGTAGACTGTAGCCGGGCCTACAGACAACCCGATGTTGTTTTGATACGGTCGTCGCGTTGTCTGCGTCGTCGCCATCAAAGCCGCGCAGACAACCATCGCTCAATGCGGTGAAAAGCGCAGACCAAGGGTGCTACCAACACCCCGGCCTGCTGACCAAGACCAACTACACGAGAGCTGATAATGGCTACCCCCGATCATACGGCACCCGCTCGCCCGCCGAATCCCCCCGGCGACACCCCCAACGGTTACCGGCCCGACTGCATTCCGCGCAGACACGGTTGAAGAACCGCGGCGACAGCGGCTTTCCCTGAGCTTTTTCTCGGCCGAGCAACACGGCGCGCTGCCGTGCGACCCGGGAACAGAGGGCTGACGCCGCAATCCACTTCGTCAATCACGCCGCCCGGCGCCCGGACACGGGCAGCCGTTGAACCCGCGAGTCCTATGGTCCGCGGCACGCCGCGCTCTGCACGGCGTGCCGCAACTTGGATGTGGGGCGGCCATCCGAAAGGAAGAAGATCATGAGTGCATCAAAAGCAGCGCCAACGGCTTGCTCAAACGATTGCGAAGCCGAAACCACTACCCACGATCTCCTGAACCAAGCCACCGAGTGGCTGCGGTACGCCCGAGGCCTTACCGAGCTATTGGCCGAACTCGTGCATGAGTCCGACACGGTCGATTGCCGCCGTATGGCACTCGGACTCGAGGCCATCAGCTCCCTGACACGTG
>Ga0105247_10001842_pt1 | contig 14828 bp, 11 predicted proteins | sample KBSS24metaG_FD_81519 | JGI IMG/M metagenome (GOLD analysis project Ga0105247, IMG submission 81519) | Switchgrass rhizosphere microbial communities from Kellogg Biological Station, Michigan, USA - KBS S2-4 metaG | ecosystem: Host-associated > Plants > Roots > Rhizosphere > Soil | place...
ATCGCGATGCGCGCCTCGCGCTTGAAGCGCGCCACCTCGACGTCCGTCCCGGTGAGGTCCGCGTGGAGCACCTTGACCGCGACGCGCCGGCGCCCGAGCGAAGCTTCGTCGATGCTCTCGTAGAGGGAGCCCACGGAGCCGACGCCGAGCTGACGGAGGAGGCGGTACCGGCCGCCTAGTAGCGTCCCCGAGAGATCGATCGCCGGTCGCATGCGGGGGGACGATGACACCGGTCGGCGAGTGGTTCTAGGAATTAGCGAACTTCAACAGAACAAATGAATGTTTGGAAATTGTTCGTCATGAAGTCCATGTGGGCATCGGTGCACCCGCGCGGGTGGGGCGAAGCTTGGACGGCTCTCCTCTCGACGAGGCGCCCTGTTCGTTTCGAGGTTGGCGGGCGATGGCCGGGCGGTTTCGTCAGTATACGAGAGACGGGCGCGTGCGCCGCTCATGGGCATAGCGCGAGCGCTGCCCGCGAGGCCCACGGATCCGCCGGCGGCGTCCGAACGAAACCCGCGACGAAGTTGTTCGGTGTGCCTCTCGAGGACCGTCGGAAGCGACGACGAGCTCGAAGAGTGGATGGGTATCGGTGATTCCGAGCGAGCCGGGTCTCGCATGATCGGTGACTACCCCGACGGCGGTCCCTACATCTTCGTCGCGGACGTCGAACAAGCGCCCGGGCGGCCGCGGAAATGAAAAACGGTGCGCCGCCCGAATCCTCGCGTTGTCGCCCCGGGAGCCTCTAGATTGGCGCGATGAGCGAGACGAGTTCGGCGGTCGGGGCGGGGCGCGGGGGGCGGCGATGAGCGGCACGGTCCTCGTCACCGGCGGGTCGGGCTTCATCGGCAGCCACGCCATCCTCCAGCTCCTCGCCGCCGGCTACCAGGTGCGCACCACCGTCCGGAGCGCCAAGCGCGAGGCCGACGTGCGCGCCCTGTTGAAGCAGGGCGGCGCGGAGCCGGGCGATCGCCTGTCCTTCGCCACGGCCGATCTCGAAAACGACGCGGGCTGGGCGGGGGCCGTCGCCGGCTGCGAGTACGTGCTGCACGTCGCGTCGCCGTTCCCCGCGAACCTCCCCAAGAACGAGGACGAGCTGATCGTGCCGGCGCGCGAGGGCGCGCTCCGCGTGCTCCGCGCCGCGCGCGACGGGGGCGTGAAGCGGGTGGTGCTCACCTCGTCGTTCGCGGCGATCGGCTACGGGCACGGGCCGCGGACCGCTCCGTTCGACGAGACGAGCTTCACCGATCCGGACGGCGCCGGCGTCGCCCCCTACGTGAAGTCCAAGACGCTGGCCGAGCGCGCCGCCTGGGACTTCATGGAGCGCGAGGGCAAGGACCTCGAGCTCGCCGTCATCAACCCGGTGGCCGTGTTCGGCCCGGTCCTCGGGGCCGACTATTCGACGTCGATCATGCTCGTCCAGCGCCTGATGGACGGCGCGTTGCCGGGCTGCCCGCGCATCACCTTCGGCGTCGTCGACGTGCGCGACGCCGTCGATCTGCACATCCGCGCCATGACGCACCCCGCGGCCAAGGGCGAGCGCTTCCTCGCCGCCGCCGGCGATTTCATGTCGATCCGCGACATCGCCGAGGTGCTGAAGCGCCGCATGGGCGACGCGGCCAAGCGAGTGCCGACGAGGCAGCTCCCCAATTGGCTGCTCCACGTCGCCGCCCTGCTCGACCCGGCGGCGCGGCAGCTCCTGCCCGAGCTGGGCAAGGCGAAGAACGGCACCCACGAGAAGGCGACGCGCGTGCTCGGCTGGGCGCCGCGCTCGAACGAGGACGCGCTCGTCGCCACCGCGGAGAGCATGATCCGCCTCGGGCTGTTGAAGGGCAGCGCGAAGAGGGCGTCGTAGCGGCGCCGGGGACGGAGCGAGGCGGGCCGGGTCCGGAGGCTCGAGCCGCGGAGGATCAGAGCTTCATCTTCTCGAGGTGTGCGCTGATCGCCGCTCGGTAGCGATCGGGGAGCGGCGACGTCGACGAGGAGTCGCCCCACGCCGTTCGGATCTGCGCCGCGCTGGCCTCGGCGAGCGCGATGCCCTTCTGCTCGTCGAAGCCGGCATGCGCCGCGAGGCGCCCGAAGTGCCACGCGCGCACCCGCGAGGGATCCCACTCCTTCGCGAGGCGGCAGGCGAGCTCGCGCGACACGGAGGGATACGCCGTCGCCGAGACCAGATCGTAAGCAGGCGCGAGGCGCGGTCGCTTTCGGTCCGGATACCATAGTGACCAATTTTTGAGGTGGATGTCCGGATTTCCCGAGAGCACCGCGAACACGAGGCGACGGACGAGCTCGTCGAAATCCGCGGCGCCGCAGACGAGCGCGATGATCTTGCCGATGCGGTCGAAGGTGACTCTCCCGTCGCGTCCGTACTTCTCGGCGGGACGCTTGCCGAGGACCTGGGCAAGATCCTCCTGGTGAATGGGCTCTCCGCCATCGCGCGGCCGGTCGAACCGCTCCACGAGGAGCGCCGACTCCTCGGCGAAATCGAGCGCGGGCAGGCCGTCGACGTCGCGCCATCGGACCAGGCGAACGTCGGGGACGACGATGCCGGACGCCCGGGCCCAGGTCATCGTCGAGTATTCGTTCTCGGGTAAATGCGCGAGCTCGCGGCTCGGGAGCTTCAGGATGAATCGGCCCCCCGTGCCCGTGACGGGCAGGGTGAGCTCGTCGTCCGCGGCGACGATGGAGAACTTGAGCTGCATGCCGGCGAGCGAGAACCGAAGCGGCCCCTCGGGCGGCGGATCGACGGTCGGCGCGGCCGGCGCGGCGTCGTCATCATCCTCGCCGGCCGCGTCGTCACGGTCGTCGCGACGGATGACCGCCGCTCCAGGGAGATCCTGGCCCAGGACGTCGAGGAGCTGGAGCTCGCGGTGGCTCGGCACACGGGCACGCCGGGCGAGCAGCTCGCGGAGGGGGCTATTCACGTCGGGGAGCCAGTTTTGAAAGAAGGGGGGGAGCGTGTTCTGCGCGCTCTTGTCGATGAACTCGGAAGTCAGGTGCTCCTCGTAGGCACGACCGAGCACCGGGCGGTCGACCATTTCGAGGTAGCGCGGCGAGAAGCGGAACGTCGTCAGGTTGCCATGGGCGAGCTCGAGGAACCCGCATGTCGCTCCATGGATCGTGACCCGGAGCCTCACTCGTCGTCCTCCACGACGATCGAGTCCAAGGGCGGGCTGTCGTCCGCCCCCCGAACTCGGCCTCGCGCTCGAAGGAGTCGTCGATGATCCGCGTGAGTCGTCGGTGACGTGCCGAAAGGAATGCGCCGTCGTCCCCGTCCGCGAGGAGGCGCACGTCGACGTCCAGAATTCCGTGAGAGGCGAGCGCCGCGCCGTCGGCGCGTTGCATGGCCTCCAGGAGCCTCTTGGGAGGAAGGTGGGGGTGCATCAATCGGTTCGCGATCGTGCGCGCGAGGCCGTCGCGCGCACCTCCGACGATGACGGGGAGCTCCGGTGAAGCCTTGGACGCGAACAGCCGGGGCACGTCGACCGCTGCTCCGGTCTCGAGATCCATCGGCTCGAGCGCCGCGAGCGCGCACATGGCCAATCGGGTCCGCGCCGCGCCGGTATTGAAGCGTTCGTCGCCGAGCCGCCCGACGCCGGCGTCCGCGGCGTCGAGCTGGAGGAGACGCTGCACGGACGCGTCTTCGCTGGCGGAGCGCACGGCGTCGACGTGCTGGCGCAGGCTGACCGAGGCTCCGCCGAGCTTTTGCGCGAGCGAGGCGCGCCATATCCAGCGCCGAAGGAGAATACGGTTTCGCAGGCTCGGCTCCGGGAACGCGTCGAACAGCCGCGCGAGGACTACGAGGGGAAGCTGGTACGGGCACAGCGCCTGGTGCGGCATGTGGGCGACCTCGCGCAGGAACGTCACCGTGCGTTCGAGCGCGGCCTCGGTGCGCTCGATCGCCTCCGGAATGGCTTCCCGCTTCAGCGCTTGCGTGAAATCCCTGTCCATCGGCAGGTCCATGACCGCGCGCAGCGCGTTCAAGACGGTGCTCTCCTGCACGTCGCCGAAGCCGCGCTGCGCGACGCGCCGGACGACGCGCGACAGGTCGTACGCGTCGCCGCCGTCGGTCGCCTTCGCGGCGAACAGCGCGGTGAATACGTCCGTCTCGTCGAGCCTGCGCCCGGTCCGGTTGATCCTGTCGAAGATAAGCCGCAGGACGTCCTCGTCGTCGACCTCCACCACGTACGCCGGAGCTCGATATTCGCGCAGCCGTTTTCCGCACTCGAGCGCGCGCTGCTGGTGCTCCGGTCGATTCCGGCTTCGCGCCGCCACGATCCACTCGATGAGCCGGGATGCGTCGAACAAGGTGTATGCCGGCACGAGCGCCGCCTCGCTCCGCGCGCCCCGATCGTCGGATAGAGGGAGCGCGGCGCTCTGCGCCGGAAGGCGCGCGTACTTGAACTCCTCGGCTTCGAGATCGAACACGACGGCGCGCGCGCCGGGTTCGGGCTGGACCAGGAGCGCCGAGGCGAGCGTGGCGATCCTCTGCTGACCGTCGACGATGAAGAGCCCGTCACCCCGCCGTCGCGCCTCGATGATCGCGTCGCCGAACGTCTGGGTGTCGTCCGGCGCCTCATGCTTCCAGAGGAGGAGCGTGCCGATGGGGAAGCCTCGATACAGGCTGTCGAAGAGGGCCACGCGATCCGAGTCGCGCCACTTCAGGCGGCGTTGAAAATGAGGCAAGCGGAGCTGGCCATTCGCGACCATCGCGACCAAATCGTCCAATTGGTATGCGGTGGCTTCGGGCCGTCGTTCGAGCCGCCCCGGGGTATCGGTGCGCACCTGCTGGAACATCGCAAGAGATCTTACGCGATCACCGATGGCCGGGGGCTCCCTCGTCTCGGCGAGCCTCGAAGAACTTCGCGCCGTCGCGGCTCTTCGCGTGGCGTCGCGTTCGGCGCGACGCCGGGCGTACCATGGGCCGATGAACGCTCTATCCGTGCTACGGGGCCTCGCCGCGAACAACGCCTGGTCCAACCTCCGCCTCCATCGGGCGTGCGCCAAGCTGGGAGTCGCCGACTACGAGGCCGAGCGCACGAGCTTCTTCCCGTCGATCCCGAAGACGCTGAACCATATCCTGATCGTCGACTGGTACTACCTGGACGCGCTCGAGGCGGGCGGCAAGGGGCGCTCGCTCTTCTCGAACGAGGTGCCGTTCCCCGCGCTCGCCCCGCTCGCCGCCGCGCAGCGCGAGGCGGACATGCGCCTCGTGGCGTTCACCGACGGCCTGAAGGACGAGGCGGCGCTCGACGCCGAGGTGCGCATGGAGAGGCGCGACCGCGTCCAGATCGATCGCGTGGGCAACGTGCTCCTGCACCTCAACGTCCACCAGATCCATCACCGCGGGCAGGTGCACGCGATGCTCTCCGGGACGGCCGAGCCTCCGCCTCAGCTCGACGAGTTCTTCATGACCGAGGAGCTCCCGCTCCGGGAGCACGAGCTGCGCGAGCTCGGGCTCCCGATCCGCTGACGATCTCTTAACGCGGGCCTACCGCGGGACCGCGGCGCGTCGCCCCTCTGGCGCCGGCGCCCGCTGGGACTACGTTCGGGGAGAGGCTCCTTGCATGATCGTCCCCCTGTCGATCCTCGATCTCGCCATCATCTCCGCGGGGCAGTCGCCGCGCGAGGCGTTCGCCGGCAGCGTGGCGCTCGCGCAGCGCGCCGAGGTGCTCGGGTATCGCCGCGTCTGGTACGCGGAGCATCACAACATGCCGATCATCGCGTCGTCCGCCACGAGCGTGCTCATCGCGCACGTCGCCGCGCACACGCGCTCGATCCGGGTCGGCGCGGGCGGGATCATGCTCCCGAACCACGCCCCGCTCGTGATCGCGGAGCAGTTCGGCGCGCTCGCGTGCCTCTACCCCGATCGCATCGATCTCGGCGTGGGCCGCGCGCCCGGGACCGATCCGGTCACCGCGCGCGCGCTGCGACTCCATCCCTCTTCGGTCGACTCGTTCCCGAGCGACGTGCTCGATCTCCAGGGGTATCTGGGCGACGAGTCGCGCGTCGCGGGCGTGGAGGCGACGCCGGGCAAGGGGACGCGCGTCCCGCTGTACATCCTCGGCTCGTCGCTGTTCGGCGCGAAGCTCGCCGCGCGGCTCGGGATGCCGTACGCGTTCGCGTCGCACTTCGCGCCGGCCGCCCTCGAGGGCGCGGTCGCCGTCTACCGGCGCGAGTTCCGCCCGTCGCGCCAGCTCGCCGCGCCGCACGTCATCGCCGGGCTCAACGTGCTCGCGGCGGACTCGATCGCCGAGGCGGAGGAGCAGCTCGCGACGGTGCAGCGAGCGCGGGTCAAGGCGCTGCTCGGGCGGGGCGCGGGCTGGAGCGACGAGGAGGCCCAGGCGGTCCTCGACTCTCCGGCGGGGCAGAACGTGAAGGCGATGACCACGTACTCGGCGGTGGGCACCGAGACGGAGGTGCGCGCGTACATCACCGAGTTCGCGCGCTTCGCGTCCGCCGACGAGCTCATCGCCGTCCACCCCGCGCCGCCGCTCGAGGCGCGCCTGCGGTCGCTCGAGATCCTCGCGAGCGCGGCCGCCTGACGGCGGCGCCGGGGTCAAGACGAACGGACCACTCGCGGTACCGACAGGAGCCCTGAACACGCGCGGTCGCTTCCTTGAGCCGCTCGGCGCCGTCCTTTTGAGCTTCGACCAGGGGACGACGAAGTTCGGCAGCGCGCCGATCCGCCTGCCGCTCGGCGTGTATACGCCCTTCGCCGCGGCCGGGATCGGATATCCCTCGTTCACCCCGGACTCGAAATACGTCGCGTTCCACGTCGGCAACCACTCCACCGGCTGCTTCACCGATCCGGTGACGAAGGCGAGCTGCGACGACGACGTGCACCACCAGGGGAACATCTTCCTCCAGGGGACCGACGGCACCGCGGCGCCGGTCCGCCTCACCGCGCTCGACGACGCGCCGGCCGCGACCGATCGCAACCTGTCCGTCGAGCCGACGTTCAACCCGATCCAGCGCGGCGGCTACTCGTGGGTCGTCTTCACGAGCATGCGCGACTGGGGGAACAAGCTCACCGGCGACCCGATCAACGGGAAGCGGCGGCTCTGGGTCGCGGCGATCGACGGGGCGACCTTTGCGGTCGATCCGAGCCACCCGCCGTTTTACCTCGAAGGGCAGAAGGACACGCCGAACATGCGCGGCTTCTGGACGCTCGCGGCGTGCACCGCCACCCCCGCGCCCGGCGCGAGCGGCGGCGCCTGCCAGGCCGGCTTCGAGTGCTGCTCCGGCTTCTGCGATCGCGGCGCGTGCGTCGATCTCAGCACCGTCGCGTGCAGCGGCCTGGGCGGGACGTGCGACACCGCCGCCGACTGCTGCAACGGCGCGAACGGCGCGGTCGAGTGCCGCAATCACGTGTGCGCGCTCCCGCCGGTGAAGTGACCTCGGGCCCGGGCCTCGCTCGCGCGGCGCTCGTCGTCGCGCTCGCGCCGGTCGCGGCCGCGGGGTGCCGGGGCGCGCCGCCCGCTGCGCCGCGGGCGCTGGATCCGCGCGCGCCGAGACGAGCGACGGCGGCGCGACGTGGGAGCCGGTAGCGGGCGTGAGCGGTCCGCCCGTGAAGGGGCGTCTGCGCGATCGACGTGCTCCGCGCCAAATTCATCAACGCCGGCGTCCTCGACGAGCGGGTCACGATCCGCGCGGCCGGGCGCGTGGGCGGCCCCGCGAGCATGGCCACGTCGCGCGACGGCGGGCGGACGTGGACGTCGGAGGACCTGTCGGCGGTCGCGGCCATGGTCCTCGACGTGAAGTTCGTGGACGAGCGGACCGGCTTTTTGTGCGCGGGGAGCGACGCCGCGGTGGAGCGCTCGCACTCCGTCCGGCGTCCCGCGCCCGCCGATTGGCCGAGCGATCGACGGGTCGAGATCCGGCTCGTCGACTGACGGCGCGCGCCGCGCCCGTCCGCGGCGTGTGGGGTCGAAGCGATCGCGCGCACGTCGAGGCGGCGCGGGTGCGGCGCGATCGGGCGCGGAGGCGACGCGCAAAAGAAAAAGGCCCGACTCCTCTTCGGAGCCGGGCCCATGTTCAGGCAGAGGCTGGAGTAACTGGTCTTACCAGCGACCGCCGCCGCCGCCGCCGCCGCGACCGCCGCGGCCACCACCACCGCCGCCGCCGCCGCCGCCCTGCCGCTCCTCGGCCTCGTTGACCTTGAGAGCGCGGCCGTCGAGCAGAGCGCCGTTCATCTCCGAGATCGCCTTCTTGGCGGCGTCCGACGAGCCCATCGTCACGAAGCCGAAGCCCCGCGACCGGCCGGTCTCGCGATCCGAGACGAGGTGGACGTCCGTGACCTCGCCGAATGCTGCGAAGGCCTGACGGAGCGAGTCCGCGGTGGAGTTGAACGAGAGGTTTCCGACGTAGAGGCGATTTCCCATAGTGTCCTCGATTAGATCACGTTTTGCAGCGAGGTCCGCGATCCCGAGAATCGAGAGAGCGTCGTCGTGTCAAGGTGAGTCCGTCCATGGAACATACCCTCGGAATGGCTCCCGAGGGGGCGAAAAATGCCTCGTGGAGGTAGGTCCCGGTCCGGTGCCCCAGCCGCCGTCGAGCCGCCCCCCAAGCTCGGCCGCGAGCGCCGCTCCGGCCCGGGAAATTTGGGGGGGCCGTGGCGCGGCGCGGGTCAGGTCCGGTGCCCGCACGGTCGCCTCCATCTCGTCGCTGACGGGTCGCCTCCTCCCAACCACCCGAGGGGTTGACCCTTACGGGGAGCGGTGCCGCTACGGGGAGCGACGCCCAGAGGGGGGGGGCCGACGCCGCGGTCGATGACCGGGCGAGGCAACACGCCTCAGCGTCCGCGCGGCGTTCTCCGGCGTCCAGCTCGACAGCGCGCAATTGAGTGAAAATGCGGGTCAATCTGTCGCGATCGACGCGAAGGATTCGCGGTGTCGATCGCTGCTCGCCGACCAGGCCCCGTGGTAGAGCCGCCGCATGAGCGAGGCGACGGAGCTTCTCGAGCACATGGAGCACGCCGGGCACGGCGGCGGTCACGGCGGCCACGGCAAGGGGCCGGGCAAGCAGATCGGGATCACGATGGCGCTCCTCGGCGTGATGCTCGCGTTCTGCGCCGCGATGGTCGGCTCCGAGCGCACCGAGCTGATCAAGACGATGGTGGAGCAGGCGAACCGCTGGGGGATCTACCAGGCGGAGACGACCAAGCTCCGCGTGATCGAGGGCGACCTGGAGGTGCTGCGCGCGCTCACGCCGAGCAAGGCCGAGGCGGAGAAGCTCGACGCCACGCTGCGCGCGAAGCGCTCTTCGAGCGGCAAGGCCGACGACGAGGACACCGCGGAGATCAAGGACCTCATCGCGTCGTCGCTCGACGACACGGCGGATCTCCTCTCGCCCGACAAGGAGGACATCCTCCACTTCGAGAAGCTCGCGAAGCGGTACGAGCGCGACGTCAAGGAGGCGAAAGAGGACGCCGAGGCGTACGAAGGCGCGGTGCAGGCGCACCAGCGCGGCGCCGAGATGTACGAGCGCGCGCAGCTCGCGGCCGAGATCGGGATCGTCGTCGCGTCGGTGGCGCTCCTCCTCGCGAGCCTCCGCGTCTGGATGATCTCGGTGCTCTGCGGCGCGCTCAGCCTCGGCGTCATCGGCTACACGTACGGGACGACGCACTCTGCGCTCGCCGAGGCCGAGCACAAGATCGAGGAGGCGGCGAAGCGCGAGGCCGAGATGGAGAAGGACGACGAGGAGCCGGAGCCCGCCGCCGGCGCGGAGAAGAAGGCCGAGCCCGGCGCCGCGAAGGAGAGCGCGGAGCCGGGCAAAGGGGACGAGACGGCCGGCGAGAAGAAGGCCGAGCCCGCCGGCAGCGCGGAGAAGAAGCCGGGGGCGCGGAGCGCGACGAAGGACAAGCCTTCGCCCGGCGAGAAGAAGTAGCCGCTCGCCGGGCGCGGCGAAGTAGCCGCGCTACTCGCCGGGAGCGGCGACCGAGCCGTGGGGGCCCGCCATCTTTGCGCCCTCGCGCTCGTCCGCCGTACCGGAGGTGGCGCTCCCGTGCTTGCCCTTGCGCGCGCCGAGGCGCTCGACCAGCACGAAGAGCGCCGGGATGAAGAAGATCCCGAGCAGCGTCGCGGCGAGCATGCCCGAGATGACGACCGTCCCCATGACCCTTCGCGCCGCCGCGCCGGCGCCGGTCGCGATCCAGAGCGGGATGCAGCCGAAGACGAACGCGAACGACGTCATCAAGATCGGCCGTAGGCGGAGGCGCGCGCCCTCGAGCGCCGCGTCGACGATCGACCGCCCTCGTTCGAGCTCCGCCTTCGCGAACTCGACGATCAAGATCGCGTTCTTCGCCGTCAGGCCGATCAGCATGACCAGGCCGATCTGCGCGTAGACGTTGTTGTCGAAGCGGCGCGACAGGAGGCCGAGGAACGCTCCGAGCACGGCGACCGGCACGCTGAGGAGGACGCTGAAAGGCAACGACCAGCTCTCGTACAGCGCGGCGAGGATCAAGAAGACGAACACCAGCGACAGGCCGAGGACGCGCGCCGAGCTGCCTTCGGACGCCTTCTCCTGGTACGACAGGCCGTTCCATGCGTACGCCATGTCGGCGGGGAGCGTCTGGTGGGCCACCTCTTCGAGCGCGGCGAGCGCCTGCCCGGAGCTGTACCCCGCGGCGTTCGTCCCCTGGATCTCGACGGAGCGATACAGGTTGAATCGAACGGTGTATTCGGGGCCGGTCACCTGGCGCACCGTGACGAACGACGAGAGCGGCACCATGTCGCCGCGCGCGTTGCGCACGTAGAACCGGCGGATGTCCTCGGGCGACGTGCGGACGCGCGAGTCGGCCTGCACGAACACCTTCCACTGCCGGCCGAACCGGCTGAAGTCGTTGACGTACGCGCCGCCGAGGAACGTCTGGAGCGCGCCGTACACCTCGGTGAGCGGCACGCCCTCTTTGAGCGCCTTGTCCTTGTCGACGTCGGCGAAGAGCTGCGGGACGGCGGGCGAGAACACCGGGCGGAGCCCCTCGAGCTCCGGGCGCTTCCTCGCCTCGGCGAGGAACTTGCCGACGTTCTGCGCGAGGAACTCGACCGAGTTTCCGCCGCGGTCCTGGAGCATCATGCTGAACCCGCCGGCCGAGCTGATGCCGGGGATCGCCGGCGGCGTGACCACGAAGACGCGCGCCTCGGGGATGCTCGCGAACTTCGCGTTCAACCGCTTCACGATCGACGCCGACGACTCCTCGTCCTTCTTCCGCTCCTCCCACGGCTTGAGCGAGATGAAGCCGGTGCCGGTGTAGCTCGCCGCGGTGCGCGTGAAGAAGCTGAATCCGGCGATCCCGTTGTACGCGCGGAGCGTCGCCTCCTTCGAGAGGATGTCGTCGATCTGCGTGTAGACCGCCTTCGTCCGCTGCATCGACGCGCCGTCGGGGAGCTGCACGCCGATGACGGCGTAGCCCTGGTCCTCGTCCGGCACGAAGCCCGACGGGATGCGCCGGCCGAGCACGACGGAGATCGCGGTGACGCCGATCAAGAGGAGGAGCGGGATGGCGAGCTTGCGCACGAGGGTGCGGTTGATCGCGACGTAGCCGTCGGTCGTGCGCGTGAACCCGCGGTTGAACCCGCCGCCCATGCGCGCGAAGAGGCCCTTCGAGGCGCCGCGCGGCTTCAGCAGCATCGCCGACAGCGCGGGGCTGAGCGTGAGCGCGTTGAACGCCGAGATGAGCACCGAGACGGCGATCGTCAGCGCGAACTGCTGGTAAAGGCGCCCGGTGATCCCGCTCAAGAAGGCGACCGGGATGAACACCGCGGCGAGGATGAGCGCGATCGCGACGACCGGGCCCTGCACCTCCTTCATCGCCTGTAGCGTCGCGTCGCGCGGCGACATCCCGTGCTCGATGTGGTGCTCGACCGCCTCCACGACGACGATGGCGTCGTCGACGACGAGGCCGATGGCGAGCACGAGCCCGAAGAGCGACAGCGTGTTCACCGAGAACCCGAGGAGCGGGAAGACGGCGAACGCGCCGATCAGCGACACCGGCACGGTGAGCAGCGGGATCAGCGTGGCGCGCCAGCTCTGGAGGAACACGAACACGACGAGCACGACCAGCGCGATCGCCTCGACCAGCGTCTCGATGATCTCGCGGATCCCCGCCTTCACCGGGGCGGTCGTGTCGAGCGAGATCCGGTACTCGACGCCCGGCGGGAACTTCTTCGCCAGCTCGTCCATCGTGTCGCGGATCCCCTGCGCGACGTCGAGCGCGTTCGACCCCGGCGTCTGGAACGCGGCGATGATCGCGGCGGGCTTGCTGTTGAACGTGCCGTATTGCTGGTAGGTGAGCGACCCGAGCTCGATCCGCGCGACGTCCTTGAGGCGCACGTTCGAGCCGTCCGGGTTCTCGCGGACGATCACCTCGCCGAACTCTTCGGCCTCGACGAGGCGCCCCTGCGCGCGCACCGTGTACGTGAGCTGCTGCCCCGGCGGCGCCGGCTCCGCGCCGATCTGCCCGGCGGGGTTCACGACGTTCTGCGTGCGGATGGCGCTCTGCACGTCGGTCACGGTGATGCCGAGGCGCGCGAGCACGTCGGGATCGAGCCAGATCCGCATCGAGTAATCGGACGATCCGAGGTTGCGGATGTCGCCCACGCCTTTGACGCGCAGGATCGCGTCGTTGATGTTGATCAGCGAGTAGTTCGCGAGGAACGTGGGGTCGTAGCGCCCGTCGGGCGAATACAGCGAGATCGCCATCAGCGGAAACGCGAGCGACTTCTTGATCGTCACGCCGATGTTCTTCACGTCCTGCGGCAAGAACGGCTGCGCCTGCGAGAACCGGTTGTTGACGAGGACGTTGTCGACGTCGCCGTCGGTGCCGACGTCGAACGTCACGACCTGCGTCATCGAGCCGTCGTTCGCGTTCGTCGACTGGACGTACAGCATCCGATCGACGCCGTTCATCTGCTGCTCGATCGGCGTCGCGACCGCCTGCTCGATCGTCAGCGCGTCGGCGCCCGTGTACGACGTCGTCAGGTTCACCTGCGGCGGGAGGATCTGCGGAAACTGCGAGATCGGCAGGCCGAGCAGGGACACCGCGCCGATCAGCACGGTGAGGATCGCGATGACGATGGCCACGATCGGCCGCCGGACGAAGAACGCCGACATGACTAGGGCCTCGCCGCGGGAGCGTTCGCGGCCGCCGACGACACCGCGTTTGCGCCGGCCGCCGTCTGGGTGCGAGGGGGAGTGCCAGCGGAGGCGCCAGAAGCAGCGCCAGAGGGAGCTCCAGATGCGGCTCCAGATGCGGACCCCGCCGCCGATCCCGTGGGGGGAGCGGCCGACGCGAGCGCCATCGGCGGCGCGGGCTGCGGGACGACGGTCGCGCCGTCCGTGATCTTCTGCACGCCCTCGACGACGACCTTCTCGCCGGCGTCCACGCCCTTCGTCACGATCCGATACCCGCGCACGCTCGGGCCGAGCTCCACCCGTTTGAGCTGCACCTTGTTGTCGGCGCCGACGACGCCGATCGAGTACGTCCCCTGCACCGAGATGAGGGCCTTCTCCGGGACGATGAGCGACGCCACCCCTTCACCCTCGCGCCGGATGCGCACGCGCGCGTACTGACCGGGCCGGAGGAGGCCGTCGCCGTTCGGGAAGAGCGCCTGGAGCTGGATGGTCCCCGTGCTCGCGTCGACCTGGCGATTGGCCGTGACGATCAGCCCGCGGTGCGCGAACACGCTGCCGTCGGCCAAGATCAGCTCGATGCCGGCGTCGCCGTCGTCGGCCGGGCCGCGCGCGTCCAGCTTCGGGAACTGCTTCTTCGCCCAGGCGAGGTCGCGTCCGTCGAGCCGTTTGAGCCGATCGGGGAAGCGGACGTAGTCGATCTCGCTCATCGGGAAGTTCACGCGGATCGGATCGACCTGCGACACCGTCGTGAGGAGGGTCGGCCCGTCCTGTCCGACGAGGTTCCCGACGCGGACGAGCGCGAGCCCCGCCACGCCGGCGTTGGGCGCGCGGATCTGCGTGTACGAGAGGTTGAGCTCCGCCTGCTGCACCGCGGACTGCGCGGCGAGCACTTGCCCCGACGTGTCGGCTTCGGCGGCGACGGCGTTGTCGAGCTCCTGCTTGGAGACGACGCCGCGCGGCGCGAGCGACTGGTTGCGCTCGAGCGCCGCGTGCGCGTTGGTCTTCGCGGCCGACGCGCGCGCGAGCGCCGCTCGAGCCGCGGAGAGCGCCGTCACGTACTCGGCCTGCTCGATGGTGAAGAGGAGCTGCCCGTCCTTCACCGTCGAGCCGTCCTTGTAATCCTGCGACCGCAGGTAACCGCGGACGCGCGCGCGGATATCCGCGTTCACATACCCGTCGAGCGTGCCGACCGCCTCGATGAAAATCGGGACGTCTTGCCGCACGACGGGCGCGACGAGCACGGTGGGAGGGGGCGGTGGGCCCGCCTTCTTCGCGTCGGCGCAGCCCGCGACGCCGAGCAGAGCGGCGGCGCCGGCGACGAGACGTACCCACGCGGAGAAAACGTTCGTGTGAACGAGGTGGCTGGCTTCGAAAGGGCGACTGCCCCCCCGGGACCGATCGTCTGCCGTCATCATCGCGTATCGAGGTGCTCCCGTGGTCGCGTCGCCCCCCGCGATCGCAGAAAGGTCCGTTGATATAGGCACTCCTCGGACGTTCTACCAGGGGGCTGCCCGCGATCTTCGTCAGGTCTCGACGAACGCCTTCAAGCGGCCGAGCGTGTCGTCCCACTCCTTCGAGATCGCGTCGAGGTGGCGGCGCGCCTCCGCGAGCCGCCGTGGCTCCAATTTCCACACACGCTCTCGCCCGTCCGGCGCACCTTTCGTCAAGCCCGTCACCAGCCCGACTTCGGCGAGGAC
>Ga0105247_10001843_pt1 | contig 14828 bp, 8 predicted proteins | sample KBSS24metaG_FD_81519 | JGI IMG/M metagenome (GOLD analysis project Ga0105247, IMG submission 81519) | Switchgrass rhizosphere microbial communities from Kellogg Biological Station, Michigan, USA - KBS S2-4 metaG | ecosystem: Host-associated > Plants > Roots > Rhizosphere > Soil | place...
AAAGTAACAGTAGCAGAAGTAAAAAGAGCATTGGCAAATAAGCAGCAGTTTGTTCAACTGAATGACGGCACACTTGGTATTTTGCCAGAAGAGTGGTTGAAGAAATATTCTTTGCTTTTCAGAGTTGGTGAAGGCAAAACCGATTCATTAAAATTATCCCGTTATCATCTGAGCGTAGTAGATGAATTATATGAAAACAGGGACGAAGAAGAATTAGTGATACAATTGGAACAGAAATATCAGAATCTCCGACAGTTTAATAAAATAAAAGAAATTGAACCGGCCTATCACCTGAAAATGGTGCTGAGACCTTACCAGGTTGCAGGTTATCAATGGCTCAACTATCTTACCGAAATTAATTGGGGTGGAATACTTGCTGATGATATGGGTTTGGGTAAAACCGTTCAGGCTTTATCTTTCATTGAATATTATAAAAAGGAACATGGTAAATTAAAAGCATTGGTTGTTTGTCCAACCACACTTATATATAACTGGGAAAATGAAATAAAGAAATTTACGCCTGCATTAACCTATCGCATTCATCATGGTGGTGCCAGAACAAGGACAAAAGAAGAACTAATAGATCATGATGTTACTATTACCACATACGGAACATTGCGAAGCGATATTAAATTATTGATGGGCGTTGAATTCGATTATGTAATACTTGATGAATCGCAAGCCATAAAAAACCCTGCAAGCAAGGTAACAAAGGCAGCGGGACTACTGAATGCTAAACATCGCCTTTGCATGAGCGGTACGCCATTGCAGAATAACACGTTTGACATTTTTGCTCAAATGAATTTTTTAAATCCAGGTATGTTAGGTACTACAGAATTCTTTCGCCAGGAGTTTGCAATACCTATCGATAAATTTGGCGAACAGGACCGAAAAGAACATCTGAAAAAAATCCTATATCCATTTATATTAAGAAGAACAAAAGAACAAGTAGCAAAGGATCTTCCGGAAAAGCAAGAAGTAATATTGTTTTGTGAAATGGAAGATGAACAACGGAAGATTTATGATGCATATCGAAATGATTTCCGTAACCAGATATTGGGAACTATTGAGACACAGGGAATACAAAAATCTCAGCTTACTATATTGCAAGGTTTGATGAAGCTGCGACAGATCTGTGATTCTCCGGCCATATTAAATGAGCAGGAAAAATTCGAAAATCATTCTATCAAGTTAGATGAGCTTGCAAGGGAGATAACTGAAAATATAGGAGATCATAAGGCATTGATTTTTTCACAGTTTCTTGGAATGCTTGCATTGATAAAAGAAAAATTGAAAGAGCTTGGAGTAAAGTTTGAATATTTTGATGGAAGTACATCAGCACCTGACAGGGAAAAAGCAATACAGAGCTTTCAAAATGACGATGAAGTGAGAGTATTTCTTATATCATTAAAAGCAGGAGGAGTGGGTCTGAATCTTACCGCGGCTGACTATGTTTATATCGTTGATCCCTGGTGGAATCCTGCCGTAGAGCAACAAGCTATTGACCGCACACACCGTATAGGGCAAACAAAAAATATTTTTGCATACAGAATGATATGTAAGGATACTATCGAAGATAAAATCATTCAATTGCAGGAAAAGAAAAGAATGCTTGCCAAAGAGCTTATTACAGATGATGCCACATTTATAAAATCATTATCAAGAGAGGATGTAGAGTATCTGTTTAGTTAGTTTATTGAGGTAAAACCTCTGCGTAAATAAACGTAAAATCTTAAACAGTTTTTGGTTACACTTAATTTAATGAAATAGCTATATCCCAATATCCGTTCAGAGAAATTGCATACTACATTTGCCAGGCAGAATATCCCTTAATCATGGCTGTTTATCGGTATGAATGGCCGGTTTATCAGAATATTGATAATTTTTGCAGGTTGTTTTGCCTTCTTACGTCCTACTTCGTACACTTATTCTACTATTATGAAGAAGATATTTACATTATTTATTTTAGCAATATCCCTGATCAATAATGCACAAGCCCAGGGCACTGATGGCAGTATAAAAGGTAAATTGATCGATACTGCTGCAAAACAGCCGATCAGCGACGCTACTGTTTCTGTTATTAACGCTAAAGATTCCTCTGTTGTTTCCTATACTTTATCCGATAAACAAGGTGCTTTTGAAATAAAATCGTTAGATACCGGAGCTTACCGCCTAGTGGTCTCACACCAGGGATATGGCGAAACAAAAACGCCTTTTTCAATTACCCCTCTTAATAAAGCGATCAATTTGGGCAATCTTTCTATTTCTAAAGAATATAAAACTTTACAGGGTGTTACTATTACAACGGAAACGCCAATACAAGTAAAAAATGATACGGTACAATTCAACGCAAGCGGGTTTAAAACAAAGCCCAATGCTACTGTTGAAGATCTGTTGAAAAAGCTGCCTGGTGTTGAAGTGGATAAAGAAGGCAATGTAAAATCACAGGGAGAGCAGGTGCAAAAAGTTTATGTAGATGGAAAAGAATTTTTTGGCAATGATCCAAAGCTTGCAACAAAAAATTTAACGGCTGATATGGTAGAAAGTGTACAGGTGTTTGACGATATGAGTGACCAGGCAAAATTTACAAAGATTGACGATGGCAGCCGTACAAGAACAGTGAATATAAAATTGAAAAAAGATCGTAACAAAGGATATTTCGGCAGAGCGTTGGCCGCTTATGGCGATAATGGAAGATATGAAGGCAATATGAGTATAAATAAATTCAATGGTGATCAGCGTATCTCTCTTTTATTTAATGCTAACAATATAAATAAGCAAGGTTTTTCATTCTCTGATATCATTAGCTCAATGGGTGGCTTTAGTGGGTTTGGCGGCGGCGGCGGTGGTGGTGGTGGCTTTGGAGGTGGTGGAGGTGGATTCGGCGGCGGTGGCGGCGGCTTTGGCGGCGGCGGCGGCGGGGGTGGCGGCGGAAATGTACAGTTTCGTGGTGGAGGAGGTGGCGGTGGAAACTTTGGTACCGGAAGCACAGGTATTATTAAATCACTTTCTGCGGGACTCAATTATACAGACCTATGGGCTGGTAAAATAAAAGTATCCGGCAGCTATTTCTTTTCCAACTCAGAGAATGAGCAACAGCAAAGCACATTAAAGCAAAGTTCTTATACTTTTCCTAAGGATTCTGTTTCTTACGAGAGCAAGGAAACTCATTCGATCAATAAAAATCAGAATCATCGCTTCAATCTCCGGCTTGAATACCAGATCGATTCAGCTAACTCTATTTTATATATACCGTCGCTTACATTGCAACACTCTGAAAATTTTAATATTGATACATCTTCAACAATTTCAAAAACAGCATTCCAGCAATTTCTTTCTGCAAGAGGAAGCACTGAAAATACCAATGAAAGAAATGGATTAAACTTCGGGAATAATTTTTTATTCAGGCATAAGTTTAAAAAAACAGGGAGAACCTTAACGCTTGGATGGAATAATACCATAGGGAATAGTCAAAGCCATGGTCTTACGATGTCTGATAATGAATTTTTCAAACCAGACGGAAGCCCGAACAAATCGTTTATTCAAAATCAACAGAATAAACAAAAAACGAATACGAACAATAATGTTCTTAGCGCTTCATATACCGAACCAATCGGATTGAATAAATTATTGGAGTTTAATTATGCATATACGCATAATCTTAGCGAGTCGAATAAAGAAACGTATAACTATAATTCTACTACATTCAAATACGATAATCCTAATTTGTTATTGACCAATAATTTTAAAAACTTATTTACGGCCCATCGTGCCGGCATTAATTTTCGTGTGCAGGAAAAGAAATACAACTACCAGTTTGGCTTAGGCGTTCAGCGTTCAACTCTTGACAATAATAGTTTTCAGGCTTCAAATGGTAAAAGCTCATATAAGCAGAGTTATACAAATATTTTTCCTACGGCTAATTTTAATCTCACGCCAACCCGTAGCAAGAACCTGCGATTTTCCTATAATGGCAGGACCAATCAACCAAGCATTTCGCAGTTGCAAGATGTGCCTGATGCAACCGATACCTTGAATATCCGGATAGGTAATCCGGGTTTGAACCAAGAGTTTAATCACAACGTGAATGTATCCTATAATACATTTAATGCTGTTACATTCCGATTTATTTCAGCTAATGTACGATTCAATACTACCAGGAATAAGATTGTAAATAACGTGTCTGTTGTTAGCCCGTTTGTAAAGATAATAAGACCTGAAAATTTAAATGGTTATTATACAGGATCATCATTTCTGACTTTGGGACTTCCCTTTAAAAATCCAAAACTAAAAGGCTCAAGTCTGAATTTTTCCAACAATCTTTCTTATACACACGATGTTAGTTTATTGAATAGTATCAAAAATATAGGGAAAACATTTACTGTTTCCCAGAGTGCCGGTATTAATTTTAATAAAGAAAAATTTGATATAGGTGTCAAGATGGATTTATCATATACTAACATAAGTAATACAGTCAGTACGACATTGGATGATAAATATTTCACACAGACTTATTCAGGTGATTTCTCTTATACATTTCCCAAGGATTTTATTCTCTCTACTGATTTTGATTATTACATTAATACTGGCCGTGCTGAAGGATTTAATCAGAATATTCCTTTATGGAATGCCAGTTTCAGCAAACAGGTATTTAAAAAGAAGAACGGGGAAATCAAATTTTCTATAAATGATATTCTAGACCAGAATCAAAGCATCTCCCGTACAACCGGTGAAAATTATATATTGGATACAAGAAGTATGGTGTTAAAAAGATATTTTATGGTAAGCCTGCTTTTCAATCTAAACAGGATGGGCGGCAGAACAGGTCAAGGACCACAACAGTTTATTCCTGGAATGCCCCGCCAGATGCAAAGACAGATGAATAATATCAGGGTGAATTAAAAAAAATTCTGCTTCAAATACAAACGTCCTGCCTTGCAGGACGTTTTAGTTATTGGGTTAGTAAGAAATTCAATTTACCTTCTTCTGCGAAATGTAGTAGCTGCCGGAGCTGAACCTGAAATAAAAACAGACAACACCGACTTAACTAATCTTAAAACATTGAATGAAGGTTTGTAGTAGCTGTGATAGATCTTCGCTTGTTCATGAGCATGCACTATATTCCTGTTTTTCATTGTTGGATAGTTTTATTATGGGTTAACGTATAAATTGTTTCTAAAATTATGCAATAAAATAATTTTTTTTAAATATTACCGCTTATGAATGAACTGATAGATGGCATAAGAAAAGAAATTCAGTAAAAACACTTGTTTTTATTACGCTAAGCAGGTAAAAAATTTAAATCTCTTTCTATCTCAAGTTTTGTTTATTCAATCATAGAAACACCTCTCTCTAGCCTCTTCACATTTTTAACCTTGATTAACATTAAAGCAAGAGCTTTTAACCGTGTTTGCCATATCGTAAGAATATTTTCGTAGCAGAAATTTTTAGCTATGAGAAAAAAGATACTCCTGCTCTTGTTTACTGCCTTTGCTTCAATGATTCTTTTTGCACAAAAAAATGGCACCGTAAAAGGAGTGGCATTTGATACCATTACTAATCAACCCGTATCTCTTGCTACGATTACTGTGGTGGAGAAAAAGGATTCTTCGCTGGTAACGTTTACCATGGCAGACAATAATGGGAAATTTGAACTGAAAGGAATTCCCAATGGAGAATATCGCCTGCTCATCACCCATGTTAACTATCATAACAGCAACACATTTTTTTCTGTAAGCGATAATAACAAAAACCCAAACCTGGGTAATGTTGCAATGACAGATAAGAATAAAATTTTAACTGAAGTTATAGTACAGGGCGAGGCACCTCCTGTTACATTGATCAACGATACAATTCAATACAATGCTGGTTCATTTAAAACACAACCTAATGCTAGCGTAGAACAATTACTAAAAAAACTTCCGGGAGTAAAAGTAGAAAAGGATGGAACTATAAAAGCACAGGGAGAAAAAGTGAATAAAGTATTAGTTGATGGAAAAGAATTTTTTGGTAATGATCCCAAGCTGGCAACTAAAAACCTGCCAGCTGATGCAATTGATAAGGTACAGGTATATGATAAACAAAGTGACCAGGCTCAGCTTACGGGCTTTGAAGATGGTAATTATGAAAAGACAATCAACCTGAAATTAAAAAAGGATAAAAAGAAAGGAATGTTTGGTAAGATAAATGCGGGAGGTGGAACAAATGAACGATACCAGGGAAAATTCAATCTGAACTCATTCAAAGGAGCAAGGCAATTTTCAGCTATCGGAATGGGTAACAATACCAATAGTGAGGGGTTTTCTTTTATGGATATTTTAAACTTTACAGGGGAGCTTGCCCGAATGCAAAGAGGAGGTGGAGGCAATATCAATATTAATATCAATAGTGATGACGCTGCAACATACGACCTTGGAGGCAATCGTAACAGCGGTATAACCACTGCATGGGGTGGCGGGTTAAACTATAATAATATTATTGGCAATAAACTGGATTTTCAAAGTAATTATTTTTATAACCGTTATAATCCTAATACAGAAAGCCATATTCAACGACAATACTTTTTGCCGGATTCATCTTATTTCTATGATCAAAATTCATTCGCTGATAATTTGAATAATACACACCGTGTAAACCTGAACGGTCTTTTACAAATCGATTCGTCGAGCTCACTGCGCATCATTCCGACATTTAGTTACCAGAACACAAGCAACAGATCTCAAACAGATTACCGTACCTATTCTGAAGACAAAGTATTGACCAATGAAGGATTTAGCAACAATACAAATAATAATAAAGGCTATAATTTTGGAAACGAACTTACCTATCGTAAAAAATTCAATCGAAAGGGAAGAACATTTTCATTATCGCTGCAAACCAGTCTTAATGCAAGTGACGGAGATGGAAGCTTGTCTTCCATTACAAGCTTTTATAATCTTAACGGCTCATTGTTAAAAAGAGATACATTAAACCAACTTAATAATACCGAAGGAGACCTGCGTAGTTATAATGCGAGAACTGTATATACAGAGCCATTGTGGAAAAAGTCATTGATCGAATTCAGTGTTGGCAAAAGCAAAAGTAAAAGCACATCAACGAAAACAACTTATGATCATAATAAACAAAATGATAAATATGATCAATTGAATAAATCATTATCGAGTGATTATGAAAATATATATAGTTTCAGCAATGCCGGTATCCGCATTCGCACACAAAAGAAAAAATACAATTATTCATTAGGCCTTAGCTGGCAGCAGGCAGAGTTAAAGGGCAAGATCATTTCGGGCATAAAGGATTCATTAATCAGCAAAACCTTTCGCAACCTTTTACCCAATGCGAGGTTCCAATTCAATTTTACAAAATTCAAAACTCTTTCGGTTAACTATTCCGCATCAACCAATCAACCTACAATGCAGCAACTGCAGCCCGTACCAGATAACAGCAACCCATTAAATATAAAAGAAGGGAATCCCGATCTGAAACAGGAATACACACACAATGTAATGGGTCACCTTAATCTTGTCAATCCATATAAGAATAAAAATCTTTTTATATTCTTCAGCATGCAGGCTACACAGAATAAAATTGCGAATTACGACGTCGTGAACCAGTTTGGTGTTAAAACAACAAAACCCGTGAATGTAAACGGTGTATATAACATTAATAGCGAGATCAGTTATAGTTTGCCTGTAAGATTTTTAAAAGCATCCTTAGAAATTGGAAGCAATATTGGCTACTTTAAAGGCAAACAATTTATCAATACAGTAGGAAACAATATCAAAACACTTTCAGCAGGTCCACGAATACGATTGGATATGAGCCCTGGAGATAAGATCAATATTGGGTTGGAAGCAAACATGAATTATAGTAAAACAAAATACTCGTTGCAGTCAGCACTGAATACAGATTATCTTTCACATGAATACAGCGCTGCATTTGATTGGGAACTTCCCAAACAATTCTTTTTGTCTACCGATTTTACTTATACCATCAATAGCCAGCGGGCAGCGGGATTTAACACAAAAGTGCCACTATGGAATGCAAGTATCAGTAAGCAGGTTCTTCACTTTAATCGTGGAGAAATAAAACTTAGCGCCATTGATCTGTTGAACAGAAACATTGGGATCAGTCGCAGCACCAATCAAAATTATATTGAAGATAGCAGGGTAAAAACTTTGCGTCGCTTCTTTTTACTGAGCTTTACCTACAGCTTAAATAAAACAGGATTGAATAATGCCCGGAATGGAAGTGGCGGCATGAGAATAATGACAAGATAATTCTAATTCTCCATGATCTTATTTACATCTCTTTGCTTAACGATAAATTCGGTTGAGTATATTTTAAGCAATAGCATAAATAAAGAAATAAGGAGCGGACCAAATATTAATCCAATAAAGCCAAACAATTTTAAACCGATAATAACACCGAATACAGTAGTAAGCGGATGCACATTCCCGATTTTTTTCAATAATGTAAAACGCAACACATTATCTACTGTGCCGATAATTCCAAAGCCATAAATAGCCATTGCTACGCCTTGCCAGTTTTGCCCGTTGGCAAAAAATATAATGGATAATGGAATATAAGCCAGGGCAGCGCCAATAACCGGGAGCATTGCAGCAATGCAGGTCACTCCAAACCAAAAGAAGGGTTCTCTTACTCCGAGAATAAGATAACCTATCAAGGCTATTAATCCCTGCGCAAAAGCAATAACAGGAATACCGATGGCATTGGATACCACCATCATATTTACTTCTTTACCCAGCTTGTGAACATTCTCATCCCGAAGTGGTATGTACTCATACAACGTGGTTTCCATTTTACGACCATTTACCAGCATAAAGTATAAAATGAAATACATGAAAAAAATCGTGGTAAGTGTATTGAATGTCGCACCCAGAATTTTTGGCAATGTTTGCGCAATTCCATTTCCAAGCCTGTTTATATTCTGATCGCTGATGATAGTTATATCATATTTCTCCTCAACAGTATGTGCTACCTTTTTTAATGCTTCAACCAACTCAGAAGAATGCTGTATGGCATAACTTATTTTAGAAGACAGCATGTTGAATAGCATAGCGACCGGCAATAAAATAACAATCATCGAGATAAACATTAATAAAAGTGCGGACCAACCCTTTCGCCATCTTCTCTTTTCAGTGAGATAAAACATTACTCTATGCATGAGAATGTATAATGTAATAGCGCCAAGCAATGCCGGTAAAAAAGAATAAAGCTCAAGAAACAATACAATACCGATAAGCAGTATAACAATAATGAAGAAGAACTGGCGTATCCTGTTTTGGTCAATTACATTCATTATAGAAATTTATTCAGACACTAATGTAAGAAATGTTGTTGGTCGCATTGTTAAGGCAAACTATACTTTCACTTCTTTCCATTTGCCTTTTTTAAAATAGTACCAGGCTGCCAAAGCAATAAATGTTTCAGCAACTGGTACGGCAACGAATGCACCAGTTGGCCCCATATTGAAACCTTTGGCTAATAAATATGCAAATGGTATCTGGAAAAGCCAAAATCCAATGAAATTGATCCATGTTGGTGTTCTTGTATCACCGGCGCCGTTAAGGGATTGAATCATTACCATTCCAATACCATAAAAAATATAACCAGCTCCAATGATTTGTAATGCAAGCACTCCAAAATGATGCACTTTTGGTTCTTGAATAAATATGCTGATGATAGGCGATGAGAAAAATATGAATAGCAACATTACTCCGGCCATAAAAACTGCATTATACTTTGTAGTGAGCAATACACTTTGTTCAGCCCGGTCTGGTCTTTTAGCACCAAGATTTTGGCCCACCAATGTTGCTGCCGCATTACTCAATCCCCATGCGGGTAAAATAAAGAATACTATATTTCTTATAGCTACCTGGTAACCCGCCGTAGCATCGGTACCTCCTGTTCTTGCAACTATCATTCCCATCACTATCCAACTGCCTGATTGTATAACGAACTGCAAAGTGGCCGGCCATGCTACTTCTATCAACGTTTTTATTACCGGCGTATCCCATTTGAAATGCCTTGCTTTTATTTTAATAAAACCCTTGCCTTTGAATAAATAATAACATTGGTATAAAACACCAACTCCCCTGCCAATGGTCGTTGCTATAGCGGCGCCTTTTAATCCCAATTCAGGAAAAGGTCCATACCCATTGATCAACGAAGGGCATAAAATAATATTAAGTGCACTTGCTATCCAAAGACTTCGCATAGCCATAGCAGCATTACCAGCGCCACGAAAAATTCCATTAATAAGAAAAAGTAAAATAATAACAATGCTGCCACCAAGCATAATACGTGTAAATACAGCGCCTTCCTTAACTACATCCGGTTGTGCTCCCATTATCCTTAAAATATCAGGAGCAAATACAATTCCGCAGGTACTTGTGATTACTGTTATTATCAATGCTATTAACAGTGATTGCATACCAGCATGAGCAGCACCGTCCATATCTTTTTCACCTGTTCTTCTTGCAACGACTGCCGTAGCGGCTGTGCTTAAACCAATCGCAACAGAATAAATAATAGTAATGGATAGTTCAGTTAAGCCGACTGTAGCAATTGCATTAGGTCCTAATTTGCTAACGAAAAATATATCCACTACTGCAAAAACACTTTCAAGACTTAATTCGAGGATCATTGGAATTGCAAGAAGGATAATAGCTATTTTAATACTGCCTTCTGTATAATCATGATAATCTCCGCGGATCGATCTTTTTATCAATGAAAAAAAATAAGAAATCTTATTAGTATAAGTTGACTGCGACATGATTTGAAATAGTTTTTGAAAATATGATTTTTAAATTATATCGTTCGCCCCCTTAGCGACGAAACATAGCTACACAATGTGCTATGCAATTTGGAAGAGAAGCTTCTTCATTTTTTGTCAGATCGAAGAAGAAGCCTTAGCAGATTTTCATATTCAGTAATTAATAGCAGCAAAAATAGGAAGAAATTTTTTTGAAGATAAAATGACAAAATCAGTTATGGGCATACCAAAGAAAGAGGCATTACGCTATTTCAAACAGCGAACTCTAAAGATCAGGATATGCTTTTAAAAAATCATCCCATCCGCAATTGCGGACAGGATGATTAAAAGGTGAGGCTAGTGACTTAGTATGTTAGGCAAGCAACGGTTTTCCAGATTCATTGGCCGGTTGGAGGACATAACCAACCGATATTAATTATGGTCTTTCAATTGAGGGCGGATTTTCGATGTATCCTTGTTTTTGGCTGAGGGCACAAAGAAAGACCAAATGCAAAGGCAAAAAAATAGAACATTATGTTATTAGCAAGTAGAATTTAAACTACAGAATTTAAATGTCTTGCATATTCTTTGCAACAAACAGGATATGACAATCAGGCAAAAAAGATTTTGGAAAGGTGCAGGAATGGTATCGGCAGAAATGCTGGGAGCCATGGCTGTTTTTACCTGTGCACTCGCAGGACTTGTATTTTGGCTACGTCCCTATATGCGCTGCCATAAAAAGGTTGACCTGAAAATTTTTGACATAGTGAAAGCGCATACCAATGAAAAAAATACCCAAATCATGTCTGCGATCACTCTATTGGCAAAACACCAGTTTTTAATACCGGCGAATCTTTCTCTTATTTATTATTTTCTCTTTTTACGTAAGCGGACGTGGTTCTCTATCAGAGTTGCTGCTATAGCTTTAAGCAGCCTTGGGTTAATGTTCCTGTTGAAATATTTATTCAAAAGAAAACGGCCTCAACCGCCATTGCTTCGTGCGGCAAAAGGGATGAGCTTTCCGAGCGGTCATGCTATTTTTAGTGTTACCTTTTATGGACTGCTTATTTACATTATTTCACAAACACAAAAGAACAAAGCATTAAAATGGTCGCTTATCATTCCATTGCTGCTACTGATACAGCTTATAGGTTATAGCCGTGTATATCTGCGGGTACATTATGCCAGCGATGTTGTGGTAGGGTATATTGTTGGAGCTTCATGGCTACTAATTTCTCTTGACGTACTTAAAAGGATCGAGGATTATAATAAAATGCAAAATAAATTGCCTATAGCACCTGCACTTATTTCTCATTAAGGATCAGAAATAAAAAGCTCTGAATTTCTTCAGAGCTGCTCCCCCTGTTGGACTTGAACCAACGACCCTCTGATTAACAGTCAGATGCTCTAACCAACTGAGCTAAGGAGGAATTAGTTTGGGGCAGCAAAAATAGGGGATTTTCTTTTTTTGAAGTAGCCGTTTTGCAACTATTCAATCAAATAAATTTAAAAATCCTTTCTCCTTTTCCATACCTACATATACTCCATCTTCTCTTACTTCGATTTCCCAATGTTTTAAATAATATCCTTCACCGCTTACATTGTGTCCATTTTTCAAATTGTATTTATAACGATGTATCGGGCAGACTATATTTCCCAGGGCATCAATATAACCGTCAGCCAACACACCACCTGCATGAGGACATTTATAGGTAAAAGCAAAGATCTCTTCAATAAATTTTCCGATACAGATCTTCTTTCCTTTCACTTTTGCTATGGCTATATTATTATCAGCAAATTCAAGTTCGTTGATATGATCCGATACTTTATACCAGGTAAATTCTTTTTCTTTCATAATGAAATAAACAGGCTAAGTCCCTCCTTTAGGAGGATAGGGGGCATATAGAAACTCCGTTTTATAAGGATATCTTACTTTATACATCTCTCTTACCTTCTTTAAAATATTTTGTCGTAATACATCAATATTTTTTCTTTCAACAGCGGAAATAAAAACAGCATTGCCGTTTGTTTCTCTTTCCCATCTCTCATAGAGATCTTCTAAAATTTCTTTTTTAGTACTTTCTTCCAGCCATTGGTCAAGATTTTTTTCTTCATACAGATCCATTTTGTTGAAAATAGTAAGTGTCGGCTTTTCAAAAGAATTTAATTCCTGCAAAGTTTTATTTACAACGGCGATCTGTTCTTCATAATTAGGATGAGAAATATCTACAACGTGTAATAAAATATCAGCTTCTCTTACTTCATCCAACGTACTTTTAAAACTTTCTACCAAATGATGAGGCAGCTTGCGAATAAAACCAACAGTGTCACTTAATAAAAATGGAGTATTCTCATAAACAATCTTGCTCGTTGTTGTATCCAACGTTGCAAACAATTTATTTTCTGCAAACACATCCCTTTTACTCAGCACATTCATAATCGTGGATTTGCCAACATTGGTATACCCCACTAGTGCTACACGAATAAACTCGCCACGATCTTTGCGTTGTGTGAAGGCCTGCTTATCTATCTCTGCTAAGCGTTTTCTTAATAAAGAAATTTTATCTCTCACAATACGACGATCAGTTTCTATTTCACTTTCGCCCGGGCCTCTTGTACCAATACCACCACCCAAACGTTCAAGGTGTTTCCACATACCACGCAATCTTGGTAATATATATTGATATTGCGCAAGCTCTACCTGTGCCTTTGCTTGCGCCGTTTTAGCTCTTCTTGCAAATATGTCGAGAATAAGATCGGAGCGATCGATCGTTTTTACTTCTAATACTTTTTCAATATTGTTTATCTGTGCGCCGCTTAATTCATCATCAAATATCACAATACGGATATTTTTTCCTTGCGCATACTTTTGTATCTCTTCTAATTTTCCTTTTCCAATAAATGTTTTGCTATCGGGGTGTTGCAGTTTCTGCGTAAATCGTTTAACAGAAACAGCACCTGCTGTTTCTGCAAGAAAAGCTAACTCATCCAGATATTCCTGCACCTGTTGTTCGGTTTGATCTTTATGTATCAATCCTACCAATATTGCTTTTTCCTGTTTCTGAATCCTGTTTCTTTTGTCAAGCATATTAATAAAAATTCCTCCCGCCTTGGTGAGAGGATATGCAAATGTAGAAAATAAAAAAAGCGATTTAATTTCTAAACCGCTCATTAAAATATTTAATTATTTATTTAAAGACCACTTAACGTTAAACCGATAGAATAGGGTTTTACATTTGGGCCCAGCCCTTCTCTTATAAAAGCGGTAAGCTGATAGCTTCCATAAACAGACAAATGACCATAGCCAAATCTTGCTGTAGCGAGCAACCTGTTTTTATTGAGAAAATGTTTGCTAGCTTCCTTCATTGTGTAATCATTCAGGGTGCTGCCGCTTTTACTTTCCCATTTTGTATTGCGGGTATGTGCATTTATTAAGGCTCCAATCTTTACGCCAACAGCCAATTTAAATCCCTTACCTGTTGCAGGATCAGCCGAATAACGAAACTCAATTGGAGCTTCTAAGTAAGCCGTTGCCAGTTTGGTTTTTTTGAAATGATTAGTATCAGACTGATCGATAAAACGAAATGTGGGTGTAAGATCTTTGATACCTACTAATGTTTTCTTAAAAAGAATATGATCTGTTGCTATTCCTGGTCCAAATGCCATACTTAAATGTGGGTTTGTTTTGAATGGAAAATCAAACATGAAATAAACATTGAAGCTTTTAGAAAGGCCACCAATATTTAAGCTGTCTGGTCTTCCAGTCCATCCGGCATATCCAAACTGAATCAGGAAATGATCGTTGGCACGGTTGCTAAGATCAATTGACGATTTTTTCTTGGGAACCTGGATTTGTACCCGGGTACTATCCTGTGCAAATAATAAGAACGAGAATGCAGAACAAAAAAGGAGCAATATAATTTTCTTCATAAACCTGGTTAAGGCGCAAATATATTTTTCTTTGGGTTAAAGATAGGTTAAGAAAGATGCCGGGAATAAAGCAGATCAGGTATTCTGCTATTTCTCTAATATAATTCTTAAGTAATAATTT